>Ga0315281_10011153_pt1 | contig 12324 bp, 9 predicted proteins | sample YL17G07_0_MG_FD_204540 | JGI IMG/M metagenome (GOLD analysis project Ga0315281, IMG submission 204540) | Sediment microbial communities from Yellowstone Lake, YNP, Wyoming, USA - YL17G07_0 | ecosystem: Environmental > Aquatic > Freshwater > Lake > Sediment | place: USA: Wyoming | collected... | reverse complement strand
AACTGGAAACGGGTGAAGATATAAAGACAGCATTAGCCAGGGAATTATGGGAAGAGCTTGGTGTAACGGTGGACCAGGCCCATCCCTTCATAAAGGTCCATTATAGTTATCCTGATCGTTCTGTGATTCTTAATGTATGGCGTGTCAGCAAATGGCAGGGCGAGCCTTACAACAGGGAGGGGCAGCCTGTGAGCTGGATAAACATCAGGAGATTGTCTGATCTCGCATTTCCGCCGCCGGATGCGATGATTATTAAGGCGCTTCAGTTGCCGCCTTTATATCTGATCAGTCCCGGTCCCGTTGGCGGCAATCTTGATGAGTATCTTTCCCGTCTTGAAGATTGCATCAAGAGTGGTGCACGATTATTGCAATTAAGGTGCCGTGAAGAAACATATCACAAGAACCCGGAATTGGTGACACAGATACTTGCAATATGCAGGACCTATGACGCCCGGTTGCTATTAAATTCAACTCCTGCAACCGCCGTACATTTCAATGCTCACGGTGTGCACCTGAACAGCCCCAGACTGTTGCAATTAAGTCACCGCCCGCTGGATAAAAATTTCTGGGTATCGGCATCCTGTCACAATTGCAGTGAATTGATGCATGCCTGCCGCATAGGCGTTGATTTTATTGTGCTTTCACCCGTGCAGGAAACAACCAGTCATCCTGAGGCACAACCTCTTGGCTGGGACAAGTTTTCACAGCTTGTCGAATTGTCCAGTATCCCGGTTTATGCTTTGGGAGGGATGTTACCGCAACACTTGCAACAGGCCTGGAATTCCGGGGCTCTGGGTGTGGCGATGCTCAGTAGTGTATGGTCTGCAAGCAAACCGGCGGATGTGGTAAGGCAGTGCATGCAGACAGACAGGTTCTAGCAGGTTGATGCAAAACTACTGCGCTCGGCAGTACTTTGTTGCTCGGGGCTGGAAAATCCCCATTTACTATCGTGTAAACTCCGGTTTCCCAGCCCCTCGCGCCGCGTCCTGTCTTCGCTCGTAACGTTTTGCATCAACCTGCTAGTGGATGTGCTGGTCCTCATCGTTTGCCGATGAGGGGGTGGTGTTCTCATGTTCACCGGCGGGTATGCGGTTGTCCTCCGCGAACCACTTGCCCAAGTCTATCAATCTGCATCTTTCACAGCAGAATGGACGGAAACGGTTTTCTGTCACGCGGCTGGCTGGTTTGCCGCAAGTCGGGCATTTATCAGACATATCACAGAATGCAGCAGTGTAACTCAAAATCCACATCTTCCTGTATCTGCACGGGCCGGGATTTTGTGGATGGTTGTTCCAGAAATCTTATGGTGAACCGATGCTTGCCTCCGCTTATTTCCGGGTAGTATTGCCGTTCAGAAGAGATAGATACCCGGATCAATTGACAGGCCATGCTGGATTCTATCGGTTTTTGAAAAAAACCCGCTACGGCATGTTCCAGAACCGGTGTTGCGCTGCTTCTGATCATATGCAGGGCAAGTTTAAGACTGTCATAAATCAATAATAAATCATTCTGCCAGTGTTCCATGTCGCTGGTTCTGGCATTAAAGGATTTATGCAGCCAGTAATGGTAGTTCGGCAAGTCAAAATTACACGATCCCCCGGGAATCACGCTACGTTGTTTTATGGAAATAATAAATTCATCCTGTTTGATATTAAGGCCGGGCTGATATGAAGTTTTTTTCAGGGACTCAAGAAGAGTAAGTATATTATCAAGAACAGTTCTTAACCTGTCCTGGTCCACATTTGGATTGGATGACAATGCGTTAAGTGTTGTTGCATGACGGTCAAGCTCCTTGATAAGGTCGGCTCTTATATCAGAGCGGCTGAGCAGATCAACAATATTCAAAAGGCCCGATACCGACGTACGGCTGTCGAACTCATTATCATTCTGCATGTGGTGCCTGGTTATCTGGAACAGATGTTCAAGCCTCAGAAAAGTGCGCACCCGCTCATTCAGGGGTTGCTCATATATAATATTCTTCTGCACTTTTGTTCCGTATTGAATAATGTGATCAATCAATTACCCGGTGTGTCCAGACCACTTCTGCCCGAAGCCATTTTATTATAGGCGCTATGTAACACGATGACCTGCCTTTGCAAGGATGCCATGTCGCCGTCATTATGAATGATATCATCGGCTTCGGCCAGACGGTTTGCGCGTGTTGTTTGAGCCTGCATAATTCTCATGATATTTATTCTGTCAGTATGATCACGCTTGCAGGCGCGTAATATCTGCTGTTCTTCCGGCGCATCGATGACAAGTACCCGGTCCACCTTGTCTTGCGCGTGTTTTTCGATTAGCAGGGGGATGCAGATTATACAATAGGGATGGTCCAGTAATCTGGTCCTGCTTTTTATCTCCTTATAGATAAGTGGGTGCAGGATATTTTCCAGCCTGGTTCTGGCGGTGTCATCGTTAAATACCAGGCTGCGCAGATACTCGCGGTTCAGTTCTCCTGAAGCTGTCAGGGAACTGGCGCCAAAGGCTTCTGCAATTAATCGCAGTGCTGGTTGATCGGGACCGGTGAGTTGGCGCGCAACCTCGTCTGCGTCTATTACCGGTACATCCATGTCGGTAAACATCCTGCAGACAGTGGATTTACCGCTGCCTATTCCCCCTGTCAGCCCCACGCGTAATACAGGCTGCATAGGGATCACATCAGAGACAGATAAAGTCGGTTAATATCGGTACCCCAAAGCAGAGCGATCCAACCGGACAGCGCCAGATATGGGCCAAAAGGAATGGGTCTGCCATGCTCGTGTTTGCGAAAAACCATGAGACCTATCCCTACCATGCTGCCCAACACCGAGGCCAGCAAAATCATAAGCGGGAGCATTTGCCAGCCTGCCCAGGCGCCCAGCATTGCCAGCAATTTAAAATCACCATAGCCCATGCCTTCCTTGCCGGTCAGGATTTTGAACAGCATGAATATTGTCCAGAGTATTGAATACCCAAGCATGGCTCCGATCAAACCTGAAACAGGGTCTGTGAACATATTGAAGAGATTGCAAGCCAGGCCCAACCAGAGAAAGGGCAATGTTATATCGTCAGGCAGTAATTGCTTGTCTATATCGATTACCGTCAGGCAGAGCAAGGCCCATGTCAGCAGCACGGCAAAAATGGTTTTTATTTCAAAATTGAAATGCCATGCTATTAACGCGCCCAGTCCGGCGCTGATCAATTCAACCACAGGATAGCGCAGGGAAATGGGCGCGGCACAGTCCCGGCATTTACCGCGTAACAGCAAGTAACTGATTACAGGAATGTTGTCCATGTTGCGAATCTGTTTATGGCAATGGGGGCAACAGGAACGGGGAACAATGAGATTAAATGGCGCATGGTCCGCAACTTCAGGACTTCCCGGCATGTTGAGCAATAACCTGCATTGTGCACGCCATTCACGTTCCATCATGATCGGCAGTCTGTGAATGACCACATTGATAAAGCTGCCAACCAGCAGGCCAAGAATAAACATCAGGACAATGAAAATTTCTGGAGGCAATTTATTATGTCCGGATGATCATGTAAAAAAATTACAGGTTTGTTTCCAGACTACGGGCAAATTGCCGTACAGCCGGGATCGGCTGCCATAGTGAGAATATGATTGTAAAAATTTAAACCACTGCGCCCATCTTGAAAATGGGCAAATACATGGCGATGACCAAGCCACCTATAATCACACCCAGAAAGGCCATAATCATCGGCTCCAGCAGGCTGGTCAATGCCTCCACTGCATCGTCAACCTCCTGTTCGTACCAGTCTGCAACCTTGCCCAGCATGGTGTCTATGGCGCCGGATTCCTCGCCAATCGCCACCATTTGTATGACCATGTTCGGAAACAGATTAACATTGCGCATGGCCGCCTGTAACTGCACACCGGTGGCTATCTCATCGCGTATCTTTATGCAGGCGTTATAAAACACGATATTCCCGGTGGCACCGGCGACGGAATTCATAGCCTCAACCAGAGGGGTCCCGGCTGCAAACATGGTTTCCAGCGTGCGCGCGTAACGAGCGATCGCGGATTTTTCCAGGATCATGCCGATTACAGGTATCTTCAGGGACATGCGATCCAGGAATTGTCCGAAGGCCCTGGATCGTTTTTTGATTTCCTTCAACCCCATTACTGCACCGACGATTGAGCCAGCCAGTAACCACCAGAATTTCTGAAACCACTTGGACATATTGACGACCATCTGGGTCAAGGCGGGCAGTTGCGCGCCGAAACCCTCAAACAGTGACTGGAACTGTGGTATGACGAAAATCATCAGGATAGTTACAATAATGAAGGCGACCACAACGACGGCAAGAGGATAAAACAGCGCGGCTTTGATCTTGGATTTCAGTGCCTCTGATTTTTCCATGTAGGTTGCAAGCTTGTGCAGGATGCCTTCCAGGATACCGGCATGTTCACCGGCCTCCACCAGATTGCAATAAAGATCGTTAAATTGAAGCGGGCGTTTGCGCAGCGCTTCAGTCAAGCTGCCTCCGGATTCAACGTCCGCCTTAACCCCCAATATGAGATCCTGCATGTTTTGGTTTTCATGGCCGCGGCCGACAATTTCGAAGGCCTGCACCAACGGCACGCCTGAAGACATCATGGTTGCCAGCTGGCGGCTGAAGACAGTGATGTCTTTGGGTGAAATCGACTTTCTGCGTCCTCCCCCGCCAAGTAAGGTCTTCGGTTTTTTCTTGACCTTGAGGGGATTGATTCCCTGCCTGCGCAACAAGGCTTTGACCAAGGCGTCGCTCTGACCGCTTAACTCGCCTTTGATCCGTTTGCCTTGTTTGTCCGTGCCTTCCCAGACAAACATTACTGATTTTGCCGCTTCAGCCATGTTTTTTTACTCTATGGTTACACGATTAACTTCAGCCAGACTGGTAACACCGTCCATGACTTTCTTCAGACCTGATCTGCGGATATCCCAGATCCCTTCGGCAGCCGCCTGATCCGCGAGTTGTACGGCATTGGCCCCTTCAATGATAAGCCGTTTCATCGCATCAGATATGGGCATGACCTGATATATTCCGGCCCGGCCCTTGTACCCGCTGGGACATTCGCTGCTCCCGGTGGCGGGTCCGTATACAGTAATACCTTGGTCCACCCATTCGGGAAGAAAACCTTCCTTGAGCAATGCATCTTTGGGCATATCGATCTGTACCCTGTAATCGGGGTGCAATCTGCGGCAGAGTCGTTGGCCCGTGATCAGATTTATCGTGGTGGCTACCGCAAATGCCTGTATACCCATGTCCTGTAAACGAGTGAGCGTTTGCGGACCGTCGTTGGTGTGCAGCGTGGACATGACCATGTGTCCGGTCTGTGCGGCCTTTACCGCGATCGAGCCGGTTTCCAGATCGCGGATTTCTCCAACCAGAATAATGTCCGGGTCCTGACGCAGAAAGGCCTTCAGGGCCTTGGGAAAAGTCATTCCGGTGCGTTCATCGACCTGCACCTGATTGACGCCGGGGAGGTTGATTTCCACCGGATCTTCCGCGGTTGAGATATTGACGTCCATCTGGTTGAGGATGTTAATGCCGGAATAGAGCGACACAGTTTTGCCGCTGCCGGTAGGCCCCGTCACCAGAAACATGCCGTAGGGCTTATGCAGGTTTTTGAGAAACATATCCTTCTGGAAATCTTCATACCCCAGCGAGTCGATATTCAGCGCTGCTGCATCTGAATTCAGAATACGCAGGACGGCCTTTTCGCCAAACAAGGTCGGGCAGGTATTGACACGGAAATCAATCGACTTGGTTTTGGAAAGCTTGAGCTTGATACGCCCGTCCTGGGGTACGCGACGTTCAGAAACGTCCAGCCTGGACATGACCTTGATACGCGCAGCGATCTTCTGGGCAAGAGCCAAAGGCGGCTTGGCAACTTCCTCCAGGACCCCGTCTATACGGAACCTGAGGCGAAAATATTTCTCATAAGGCTCGAAATGCAGATCCGAGGCGCCCTTCTTTATGGCGTCCAGCAGACATTTATTTACGAAACGCACAACCGGGGCATCATCGACTTCCGAGTCATCCTGCGCGACATTCTGGGTTTCACCCGTAGTGTCCAGATTATCCAGATCCTCAAAACCACCATCGTCTCCCATTTGTTCAGCAAGTCCACCCGCGGCATCTTCCAGGGCCTTGTCAATGGCCTTGGCGAGTTTGTCTTCCTCGACCAGAATGGCATCAGTGCTCATGCCCACTGCAAATTTGATTTCATCCAAGGCCTGCAGATTGGTTGGATCGGAGAGGGCCAGAAACAGCCTTTTGCCCCGTTTAAATACAGGGAGGGCGTGATGTTTCTTGATGAGATCTTCCTTGACCAGTTTGGTGATCTCCTTATCCAGGTCCAGGGCACTGATGTCGAGCAGTGGTACACCAAACTCATGGGAGGCGGCAAGCGCGATCTTTTTGCTGGGGACCAGTTTGTTGGTAACCAGATAGGAGACGAGAGGTATTTTCTCCTTCAGGGCCGCCTGATGCGCCTGCTGGGCGGCAGCCTCATTAAGAAGGCCGTCTGTCACCAGCTTACGGGCAAGGCCGCTGAGTTGAATTTTATTCAGGGAGACTGCCATAGCCAATATTATTTATGTTTCCAAAATTTAACATGTAAATATTAGATTATATGGAGGAAATTACCAACAGTTTTATTATCTTCCGGAATGTATAGCAGCCAACAAGGCTGACGTAAGTAGTGCTGCCAATTAATCAAGAGATTACAAAAAGATAACAATTATTGCGTAGCACAATATAATGTTTGTTATCAGTCAGTTATGGAGAATTCCAGCTTGTTGTCTCCCAAGGTGACCTTGATCTGCTGTCCAGGCCCGAAGGTGCCCGCCAGAATTGCCTTGGCCAGAGGTGTTTCCAGTTGGTTTTGTATGGCCCGTTTCAGGGGCCGCGCACCATAAACAGGATCAAAACCGACCCGGCCCAGCCACTCCATGGCAGCGGGTTCAACCTGCAGAGTGATATTTTGCTCGCGCAAGCGCTCAGTAACATGCCTGATCTGGATATCGGCAATGGCCCTGACCTGTTCATCGCGCAGGCTGTGGAACACCACAATATCATCAATACGGTTGATGAATTCAGGCCGGAAATGTCTGGCCACAATTTCCAGAACGGTGTTTTTCATCTGCTCGTAATCACTCTCCGCCGACATTTCCTGGATGCGGTCCGATCCCAGATTGGAGGTCATCACAATAACCGTATTGCGAAAATCAACCGTCCGTCCATGGCCATCCGTAAGTCTGCCGTCGTCCAGCACTTGCAATAATATGTTAAAGACATCGGGGTGGGCCTTTTCCACCTCATCCAGCAGGATGAGGCTGTAGGGTTTGCGTCTTACCGACTCGGTCAGGTAACCTCCCTGTTCGAAACCCACATAACCCGGTGGTGCGCCAATCAGTCTGGCCACGGCGTGTTTTTCCATGTATTCAGACATGTCGATGCGGATCATGGCCTCTTCCGTGTCAAACAGAAATTCGGCGAGCGCCTTACATAGTTCGGTCTTGCCGACGCCGGTTGGTCCAAGAAACATGAAGGTGCCATTCGGTCGTTTGGGATCAGACAACCCCCCGCGCGCGCGACGTATCGCATCTGACACCGCTCTGATGGCCTCATCCTGTCCGATAACACGTCGGTGTAACACGCTTTCCATCTGCAGCAGTTTTTCGCGTTCTCCCTGCAGCATCTTTGCCACCGGTATGCCGGTCCATTTGGAGACGACCTCCGCTATTTCATTTTCAGTGACCTTGTTCCTGAGGAGTTTTCTTTCCTTCTGGTTTGTGCGTCCGGACTGTTCCAGTTTTTTTTCCAGATCAGGGATAATGCCATATTGTAATTCGGACATCCGGTTCAGATCGCCGGCGCGTCTGGCCGTTTCAAAATCCAGCCGGGCTCGTTCCAGTTTTTCCTTAACCTGATGCATACCCTGCAGGGCAGTCTTTTCTGCGCGCCAGATTTCTTCAAGATCGGAATATTCACGTTCTACTTTTCCGATTTCTTCGTTCAGGATATCCAGTCGCTTTTTTGATGCGGCATCAGTTTCCTTTTTCAGGGCCTGGCGTTCAATCTTCATCTGGATCAGACGGCGCTCCAGGCGATCCATGGACTCGGGTTTTGAGTCCATTTCTATGGAAATCCGGCTGGCTGATTCATCAATCAGATCGATGGCCTTGTCCGGAAGTTGCCGATCAGTGATGTAACGGTGGGACAAAGTTGCAGCGGCAACGATGGCCGGATCGGTAATCTGCACATTGTGATGGACTTCGTAACGTTCTTTGAGTCCGCGCAGGATGGCGATGGTATCTTCCACGGTGGGTTCGTTGACCAGCACTTTCTGGAAACGGCGTTCCAGTGCGGCGTCTTTTTCAATATTGTCCCGGTACTCGTTCAAGGTAGTGGCACCGATGCAGTGTAATTCGCCGCGTGCCAGCGCCGGCTTGAGCATATTGCCCGCATCCATGGCGCCCTCCGCCTTGCCTGCGCCCACCACGGTATGGACCTCGTCGATGAACAGAATGATACGACCCTCCTGTTTGGCGAGATCGTTCAGCACAGCCTTGAGACGTTCCTCAAAATCACCACGGAACTTGGCGCCTGCAATCAACGCACCCATGTCCAGGGACAAGAGACGCTTGTCTTTCATCGCCTCCGGGACCTCGCCATTTACGATACGTTGGGCGAGACCTTCGACGATGGCGGTTTTGCCGACACCCGGTTCGCCGATCAAGACGGGGTTGTTTTTGGTACGCCGCTGCAGGACCTGGATGGTGCGCCTTATCTCATCATCGCGGCCAATGACGGGATCCAGTTTCCCCTGCTCGGCGCGTGTCGTGAGATCGATCGTGTATTTTTCCAGCGCCCGGCGGTGTTCCTCGACATTCTGGTCCTGTACCGGCTGACTACCGCGGACCTTGTCAATGGCCTTTTCGAGGCGTGTTTTATCAGCTCCGCAAAGACGCATTACTTTGCTCAGTTCACCCTTGTCCTCCAGGGTGGCGAGGGCAAATAATTCGCTGGCGATAAACTGGTCCTTGTGCGTCTGGGCATACTTGTCAGTCAGATTAAGGAGTTTTTCCAAATCTCTGGAAATATGGACTTCTCCCGCGGCACCTTCCACCTGTGCCATCCGGTCAAGAATTTCATTCAATTTGGTACGCAGTTGAGAAACATTGGCGCCCGCCGAGGCCAGCAGATGCTGCATGTTGCTTCCTTCCTGGTCGAGCATGGCCAACATGAGATGAACAGGTTCAATGAATTGATGATCGCGGCCAATGGCAAGACTCTGGGCATCGGCCAGCGCCATCTGAAATTTTGATGTTAACTTGTCAAATCGCATTTTAAGACCCGTGAGAAATTTAATGAATAATCAATAAATATGGGCAGATACGGCTGTTTCAAGTGCCACTAGATAAGAGTATCTCGTAAATCGTAATAGAAGGTATGCTTTTTTATACGAGATACGAGATACGAGATACGAGATACGAGATATTCAATCCATCCAGATCAGGCTGGCCATGCGGCCGGTCACACCAACGCGGCGGTAGGAATAAAACCGTTCCGCCTCGGCATAGGTGCAGTGGTCTCCGCCATGGATGTCCCTGACTCCGCATGCCTGCAATTGAAACCTCACCAATGTTACAAGATCTGCAAGCCAGTGATTGTTTCGGGTCGCCGTAAATCCAATGTCAGGATCGCCTGTCACCTGCACGCAGGCGGCATGAACCTCGGTATCTATTTCATAATGTTCCATGCTGATACACGGTCCTATCCAGGCCAGCAGGTCGCGGGCTGGCGATGAGAACCTGGAGATGGCATTAGCAATAATGTTTTTGCTGTAACCACGCCAGCCGATATGTATGGCAGATATTTGCGTGCCCGGGGCGTCACACAACAGCAGGGGAAGACAATCAGCCGTTAGCACGGCGCATATCCGGTGCTTGCGGGTGGTATAAGCACCATCGCCCTGCTGAGTTATCCAAGACTCCGTTATATCGATTATCCGGTTGCCGTGTTGCTGCTGCAGCCAGCAGGGTGAAGTGGTCATACCCAGACTAGTGCATAGAAGTTTACGGTTGTGTTCGACGTATGCCGGATTGTCGCCAACGTGGTCGGCAAGATTAAAACTATCATATGGCGCAGGACTGGCACCGCCTGTTCTCGTGGTCGTGCCTGCGTGAATGTGCGCAGGGGCAGGCCAGGTGGCGGGAAGCCAGCCGATCCGATGATTATTGCCCGGCATCGGTCTTGAGTATCTCAAGCAGGCGCTGCATATCTTCCGGCAACGGCGCTGTGAAATTGAGTATTTTTTGTGTGAGGGGGTGTCGCAGGGTAAGTGCGTGGGCATGCAGTGCCTGGCGGGGAAATGACTGCAGTACCGCCGCCAGTTCCTTTGAAATACCCCTGGGGATCGATCTGCGTACGCCATATGCGGGATCTCCAACCAGCGGATGGCGGAGATAGGCAAGGTGGACACGTATCTGATGAGTGCGGCCGGTCTCCAGTTGCACCAGAAGATGAGTATGGGCACGAAATTTTTTTATGATGCGGTAATGAGTGACAGCAGGTCTCCCTCTTTGCGTTACCGCCATGCGTGTGCGTTTTTGCGGATGGCGCCCGATGGGCTGATCAATGCTGCCGCCGGCGGTCATGACGCCGGAAATTATGGCCTGATATTCACGTTTTATTTTGCGGGCCTGCATGTCAGCGGTCAGCCGGGTATGACTTTCCGGCGTGCGAGCAATCACCATGAGGCCGGATGTGTCCTTGTCCAGGCGCTGTATTATACCGGCGCGGGGAACGACCTTGAGTCCGGCATCGTAATGCAGCAGGGCATTTAATAATGTATGTTGCGGGTTGCCGGCGCCGGGATGCACCACCATCCCGACGGGTTTATTCAATACCAGCAGCGCTTCATCCTCATAAATTATCTGTAGCGGAATGTTTTCAGCCGTCCATGAATTTTCTTCAGCATGTTTGGCGCTGATCACAATCTGTTCCCCGCCTTTGACGCGATGACGCTGGTTCATGAGCCCATCGTCGATCTGTACGTCACCCTGGCGTATCCATTCCTGCAGGCGTGCGCGCGAATGTTCCGGAAACAGCACTGCCAGCGCCTGGTCGAGGCGTTTGCCCGCCAGTGCTTCCGGAATAACAGCATGTAGATGGATTGTTTTTGTCATGGCGGTATACAAACGGTCATCATAAGCAGTATTATTAAGGAAGCGCTGAATAAGTCCATCCTGAACTTTTCAGGGCCCGAGGAATGCTGCAGGGATGTTGCGTTTACGGAGCAAAAGATGCAAAAACAAACAAGTTGATCGATACATATATTTGCCGGGAGCCTCCGGAGAGCACCTTCCACAATGTCAAAGAAAATCGCAATATCAATATTAATCTGCCTGTTGCTGACATCCTGTTCCTATTTCAAGAACAAGGAAGACGTTACGGAAGAATGGTCGGCGGAACGCCTCTACGCGGAGGCAAAAGGCGCGCTTGATTCAGGCAGTTATTCCAAGGCGATCGAATATTATGGAAAACTGGAGGGGCGTTTTCCTTTTGGCGTGTATGGACAACAGGCGCTTCTGGATCTGGCGTATGCCTATTACAAGAATAGTGACACAGATTCCGCCGTGTCCACTGCGGAACGGTTCATCAAATTGTATCCCCAGAATGCCCACGTAGATTATGCCTATTATCTGAAAGGGTTGGCCAATTTTAATCGTGGCAAGGGTTTTACAGAGACCTATCTGCCTATTGATGCAGCACAACGTGATTCGGGTTCGGCGCTGCAGGCGTTTCAGGATTTTTCAGAGATGGTCAGGCTCTTTCCCGACAGCGAGTACGTAGATGATGCCAAACAGCGCATGGTGCATCTGCGCAATCAGCTGGCCAACCACGAGGTCAACGTCGCCAATTACTACATGCGGCGCGGTGCATACGTGGCGGCGGTCAATCGCGCGCGTTACGTTGTGGAAAAATATCCCAGGACGCCGGCGGTTCCAGATGCCCTGGTCATCATGGCCAAAGCCTACAAGATTATGGAAATGAACGACCTGTCGGAAGATACGCTGCGGGTGCTGGAATTGAATTATCCCAACCATCCCGGGATCTATGAAGTCAGGGAACTCGTGGTGAAATAACCGGGACGTACCGGATAAAAATCTATTCGCGGTAGCCTGAAGTAATGGGATAGCGCCGGTCGCGCCCGAAGGCACGTTGTGTAATCCTGACACCCGGCGCCGCCTGCCGGCGTTTGTATTCATTATGGTCAACCATCCTGACGATTTTTTTCACCGTTTCCCTGTCAAAGCCCGCTTTGAC
>Ga0315281_10011151_pt1 | contig 12326 bp, 11 predicted proteins | sample YL17G07_0_MG_FD_204540 | JGI IMG/M metagenome (GOLD analysis project Ga0315281, IMG submission 204540) | Sediment microbial communities from Yellowstone Lake, YNP, Wyoming, USA - YL17G07_0 | ecosystem: Environmental > Aquatic > Freshwater > Lake > Sediment | place: USA: Wyoming | collected... | reverse complement strand
AGCGATGCAGCCGCTCGCGGAGCAAAGGGGAGTGCGGCTGGAAGCGGAGGCGCCCCTGCCGGAATGCCGGGTCAGCGCCGATCCGGAGCGGCTGCTTCAGGTCACGACGAACCTGATCTCGAATGCGGTGAAGTTCTCTCCGCGCGGCGGCAAGGTGCGTCTGTCGCTCAGGCGCAACGGCGAACTCGCGCGCGTCACGGTCGCCGACGAAGGTCCGGGAATCCCGGCCGATTTCCGCGGCCGCATCTTCCAGAAGTTTGCGCAGGCCGGCTCCGCTGAACGCCACACGCCGGGCGGAACGGGACTGGGCCTCAGCATCTGCAAGGCCATCGTCGAGCAGCACGGCGGCAGGATCGGGTTCGACAGCACGCCCGGCCGCGGCGCCGCTTTCTACTTCGACCTGCCGCTGTCCCAGGCCCCCACTTCCCCCAACGCGCTGCCCACGGATCCGCCCGCCGTCGGCGCGTGACGCCGGCGATCGCGCGCACGGCCCTGCGGGCCGAGGTGCGCGCAACCCGATGGCGGGTCTGGCGACACCCGGGCCCGTTCAAGCCCATAGGCTGCCGGCGCCGCTCCGATCAGGCATCCGAGCGGCGGAAGACGGCGTCGAGGGAGAGCTTACCCGCGCCGTTGGTGGCGAACAGGACACCGGCAAACAGGATCAGCAGCTCGAGTTCCGATTTCCCGTATCCCCTGTCCATCAGAATCCAGGAGGCATAGCTGGCGACGATGAACTCGATGGCGAACAGCAGTCCCAGATAGCGGGTGAACAGGCCGAGGAACAACAGCGCCCCGCCGATCAACTCAAGCAGACCGATGAAAGGGCCGGTGATCTGCGGCAGGAAGATGCCGATCTTCTCGAAGAATCCCGCCACTGCGCTCAGTCCCATGGCAAACACCTTCTGATACCCGTGGTAGAAGAGCACGATCCCCGCCATTGCGCGCAGCAGCGCATAGCCGATGGCGCTCTGCGCGGCCAAGGCTGAAGCCAGTCGGTTCATGATGTCCCCGTATTGTGCGATGCGCAGCATTGCAGGGGCGGTCCTCCCCCGGAGGCGCCGCCCCGCCCGATGGAAGCCGCAGATCCCCTCGGCACCGCGGCCTCCATGCACCCATCTCCTATCAGATCGCGCCCCGTTTCGGCACGGACCCCGCGCGCGTCCGCCCCGCTCGGACGGGCGATTCAGCCGGAGGGCGCTGCCGGATCGCCGGTGCGCATGACGCCGCGCTCCCGCAGGGCGGCAAGCACGCCCTCCGCGATGGCCGCCGGCCGCTCCCCGATGCCCCGGCAGCGCGCCGGGTCGCCGATCGGGTCGATCTCCACCAGCTTGGCGCCGGCGGCAACGCGCAGTCCGTCGTTGGCCAGTCCGCGCAGGATTCCGGCGATGCCCGCGCGCAGCGGCGCGGAGTCCACCCAGCCGACGATCTCGCCCTGCCGCACGGGATCCAGCACGTCGTGGTGCGTCCGGAAGCGGCCGGCGTCCGGGGCGTAGAGGTAGCGTTCCCGCCCAAATCCTCCTATCTCGCGATGCTTGCCGGTGTAGTCCTGGCTGCGGCCGCTCCACAGCACGCGGCCCAGCTGCGCGCCCCAGTTGCTCTCGATCACCCCGTGGACGTGCCTGCCGCAGGCAAAGCCGGGACCGATCCCCAGCGCCAGGGGCGCTTCGCCGATCTGGATGGGCGGCTCCTGGCGTTTGCGCATGCGCGCATCCACCACCACGTCCGGAGCGAGATGCGCGGCGGGGTCCATGCGCTCGACGACGAGCACCGGAAGCAGGCCCGGGTCCAGCCGCAACGCCAGAGCCTGCGCCGCCGTTTCGCAGCGCACGCCGGTCAGGCCCGCCAGCTCGGCGCGGCCCTCCCACACCGAGGGTGCGAACGCCATCAGGCGGCGCGTCACGCCGGGCGAAGGCCCTTCGAGCAGAATCGGATGCCAGCCCGCCCGCTTGAGCGCGCAGCCCACCGCCGAGCCAACATCGCTGGCGCTCTTGATCGCCGCCAGCGGAGGAACGGACGTCATCGCGGCACCCGTTGGGAGCGTCGGAGTGGATAGGCTATACTGCGCGCGCGGCCGCATCCCCCTTGCATCGTCGCGCCGTAACGGCTGTTCACGAGGACCGTAGCTTGCGACCGGAGAAGGGGTCAATCCGCGCAACCGACGAAGCAAGGTCGCGAACGCGTAAGCCTCCGCGGCCGGCCGCGTCTCCCGCCTACTCCCACGAAGCGAGACCTGTTTGAGCGACACGATTCGCTGGCACGCGGACCCGGAAGAGGTTTCCCTCGAACGCGCGCGGCTGGAGGAAAGCCAGGAGGCCCTGCGGTGCGGCATGGCGGAAGGCCGGCACGCCGGCGCGCAGCTCTACGTGTCGCGGTTCGGCAGGCCCGTGCTCGAATTCGCGTGCGGGGAGGCCGCGCCCGGACGGGCGATGACCCCCGACACGATCGCGCCCTGGTTCTCCGCCAGCAAGCCGCTCACGGCAATGGCCATCGCGCTGCTGCTGGACCGGGGCCGGCTGGACCTCGACGATCCGGTGACGCGCTACCTGCCGGAGTTCGGGGCAGGCAAGGAAGCCTGCACGCTGCGGCACGTGCTCACCCATCAAGGCGGATTTCCCGGTGCGATCAGCCATGCAGACCGGCGCGGCTGGGATGAGACGATCGCCGCCATTTGCGCGTATCCTGCCGAATATCCGCCCGGCACGCGCGCCGGATATCACCCCACCGCGGGCTGGTACGTGCTCGCGGAAGTGCTGCGCCGCGTGGACGGGAGGTTCATCGACCGCTTTCTCGCGGAGGAATTCTTCGCTCCGCTGGAGATGCGGGACAGTCACCTGGGGATACCGCCCGGCCGCCAGGAGGCGCTCGCTCCGCGCCTTGCGCGCGTGCACCTGGGCCGCACGGAGCGCGAGCACTTCGCGGGGCCGGCCTTTGTCGAGCAATTCAACGGAAGCGAGGAGCTGGCGCGCATCAACCCAAGCGGGGGCGGGCGGGGTCCGGCCCGCGACCTGGGGCGGTTCTACGAGCTGCTGCTCGCCAAGGGCCGCTGGCGCGAGCGACAATTGCTCGATCCGCGCACCGTTCAGCTCTTTACCGCCTGCCACCGCTGGGAACTGCCCGACAAGACGCTGGCGGGCGCGCCGCTGCCGTGGGGGCTGGGGTTCTGCCTGTACGGCAATGCCGACGTGCACCCTGCCGTGTCGCGGCGGGTGTTCGGGCATTCGGGCATGGTCTCGACGGTCGCCTTCGCGGACCCGGAATCCGGGCTGGCGTGCGTGGTCCTCACCACGGGACTGCTGGACCCGCTCACCAACGCGCGCCGGCTGCGCGAGGCGAACGGACCGGTCGTGAAGGCGTGCCGGGCGGTGCTCCGGACGGTGTCGTAGCGAGCCGCGCCGCGGTGGTTCAACAGCTGAGCGTCAACAGCTGTGCCGCAACGGCTGTACTTCAACAGCTGTGCTGCGACAGCTGCGCTGCAACAGGTCGGCGCGCGATGGCCCGGAAGACGCGGCGCAAATCCGCGGGACGGGGCCGCACGAGGAGAGGATATGCCGGATATCCGCGTCGGGGTGGGCCTGTCCCGCGAGCCGGACGCGCTGGCTGCCGCGCGCGAGGCCGTGCAAGGGGCGCTGGCCCAGGCCGGGCTTGAGCGTGCGGCCTGGGCGCTGTGCTTCTTCACCGGCGCGCACTTGTCGCACGCGGATGCCATGCGGCGCATCGTCCTCGACCTGACCGGCTGCGAGTCGTTCTGCGGATGCAGCGCCATGGGCGTGCTGGGCGGCGGAGTCGAGGTGGAACGCGGAACAGCGGTCTCCGTGCTGGTGGGGTCGTCCCCACGGCTGGACTCGCACAGCGCGCTCCTGCCCCGCAGCGGGGAGGGAATGGCGCACTTCCGGGACCTGGCGCGCGCCCGGGAACGGCGGGCCGCGCTGGTGCTCCTGCCGGACTCCTACCAGGTGGACCACACTCTGCTGCGCGGGCGGATGGCGGCGGACTTGGGGGATACACCCGTGCTGGGCGCGGGCGCAACCGACGACGGGACGGTCGGGATCAGCCTTCAGCTCGGCATGGAAGGCGTCCGGTCGGGCTCCATTGCCGCGCTCGGTCTCTACGGGCCGCTGCGCCTGGAGGTGGGAATCACGCAGTCCTGCTGCGCCGTCGGCGAGCCGCATTTCATCACCCAGGCGAAGGAGCATGTGTTGGTGGAGCTGGACGGGCGCCCCGCGCTGCACGCCTTCATCGAACAGGGCCGGGCGCTCGGCATGGACACCATGCAGCAGGCGGCGCAGGAGCTGTTGTTCGGGTTTCCGCTTGATTCGACGCATCCCCAATTCGTCGGCGAGGCCTGCCTGGTGCGCCCGCTGGCGGGCTTCGACCAGGCCACGCACGGACTGGTCGTGCCCTATCCGGTGCAAAACCAGACGACGATGGGATTCATGCACCGCAATCCCGGCACGGCGGAGCGGGACCTGGTGCGGATGGTGGACGGGGTGGCGGAGCGGTTGGGCGGGCCGCCGGATTTCGGTCTGTACTTCGATTGCGCCGCGCGAGGGCGTGGGCTATATGGGCGAGCCGGGGTGGATGTGGCGGCCATCCACCGGCGACTGGGGCCGTTCCCCTTGGCTGGGATGTTCGGCGGATTCGAGCTGGCAACGGCGCTGGGCGAGCCCCAGGTGTATACGTACACCGGCGTGCTGGCCCTGTTTCGTCTGACTGACTAGCCGATTGCGGCTTTCCCCGCGCGCGGCATCGCAGCGGCCGCGGGGACCCGGCGTGGCGCGGCCACGGCGTCCCAGGCCATGCGGTGGCCCGATTCGTGCGTAGCGACGCGTCGCGCGCGAAAGCCAAGCCTCGCTGCGGCCAACGTCTTGCGATTTGCCGAAACAGGGCTATACGGTGAGAAGTGCGGTCCGGCGGTAACGCCGGGCTTCGAACATTCGCCAGGTCCAGGAATCTTGTCCGGCAATCCTCCTCTTTCCGCAGCCTCTGCGGCAAGGCTGGGCGTCGGGCAGGTCCTCCCCAACAGGGCATGACGCATGAGCCAGAAGACGATCTACTGCGGGGAATGCCTGGAAGACATTCCCAACACGGAAGTCCACTGGGAGGACAATCGGCTGTACTGCGGACGCTGCGGGAGCGAGCTGGCTCCGGACGCGGAGGACCGCGACCTGCTTGACGAGATCAGCAGTGGCAAGCCCCGCCGCCTGTACACGCTCGAAGACGACGATGATGAGGAGGAAGAAGAGGACGAAGAGCTCGACGAGGATGAGGATGCGGATTGGGACGAGGAGGAGGACGAGGAGGACCTCGACGAAGAAAACCTGGACGAGGAGGGCAACGGCAATGGCCGGCCGCGCCACAGCAAGCACCGCTAAGCGCGGGAATGCGCGCTGCCGGGACGGCCGAGAGCCATCACTCCTCAGGCGGATTCGGATAGCGATGACGGCGCCCCTCGTAGCCGACGAGCTCCGCCCCACCGTCGTCGAGCCGAGTGAGGTAGGCGGGGATGCGCACGGCGCGAACGCCGCCGGCGCTCTCCTCGACCCATTGCGGCACGGCGAGGCCGCTGATCCACCCCCGCAGACCCTTCACCAGATCCGCCGCGTCCGCCTCCGGCACGCGCTCTGCATCCGGCAGCCAGGCCGCGTCCACCAAGGCGTAGGGCCGCACGCGCGCCTCCTGTAGCGCCAGGCACAACCGGCGCAGGGCTGCGACGGTATCGGTGCCCCCGCGCCGCAGCAGGATCTCCGCGGCCACCGGCAAGCCGCCTTCCAGCAGCCGAATCCACACCGCGCTTGCGGCCGGCGTGAGGTCCGATTGCTCTTGCACCCAGGCGTGCACAAACAGGGGCCGCGCAGCACGGAGCCGCGCGAGCGCCAGCGCGGACGGTGCGCGCGGCTCGCCGTCCCCGAACCACAGCTCGAGCCGCAGCACGCCCTCGGGCGCGAGCTCCCGCAAGCGCCCCAGCAGCGCGGCAAGCGCATCCCAATCCGCTTCCGCCGCGGCCCCCGCGCACACGCGCAGCTCGACGAAGGGACGCGCCGCCGCGAAGTAATCCGCGACAACCTCCATTGCCTTGGGATCGAACAAGCGGGCCGCGCGCAAGCGCCAGGGCCGAAGGCGCCCCGGGTCCGTTCCGGTCACGGCCGGCGGAGCCGCGGCCAACAGCAGACCCTGGCCTTCGCTGGTGGGGCGATAGGGCAGGGGCCCGGCGAAAGCGGCCACGGGATTGAGTCAGGAAAGCCAGCGCTTGCGGCGGCGGTAGTGCTTCACGTCGCGGTAGCTCTTGCGCCCGCCGACCTCGGATAAGCCAAGGTAGAACTCCTTCACGTCGTCGTTTCCGCGCAGCTCCGCGGCGGACCCGCTCAGCACGATCTTTCCGTTTTCCAGCACGTAGCCCTCCTGGGCGATGGACAAGGCCATCGTCGCGTTCTGCTCGACCAGGAGCATCGTCACGCCCTGCTCCTCGTTCAGCCGCTTGAGGATGGCGAAGATCTCCTCCACCAGCAGCGGGGCCAGGCCCAGCGAGGGCTCGTCGAGCATCAGCAGCTTCGGCCGGCTCATCAGTCCCCGCCCGATGGCCAGCATCTGCTGCTCGCCCCCGGACAGGTAGCCGGCCGCGACCTTGATGCGTTGCGCCAGGCGGGGAAAATAGGTCACGACGCGGTCGATGTCGTCCTGCACCTCCTTGAGATTGGAGCGCGTATGCGCGCCGGCGAGCAGGTTTTCCCGCACGTTGAGGTGCTCGAACACGCGGCGGCCCTCGAAGACCAGCGACACGCCGCGCGCGACCACGCCCGCCGCATCGAGGCGGTCGATGCGCTCGCCCTGGAAGTCGATCGACCCGCGCGTCACGTCGCCGCGCTCCATCCGGATCAGCCCGAGGATGGATTTCAGCGTCGTGGTCTTGCCCGCGCCGTTCGATCCGAGCAGCGTCACGATCCTGCCCTGGGGGACGTGCAGATAGACGCCCTTCAACACCAGGATGATGTTGTCGAAGATGACCTCGATGTTGTTCAGGGTCAGCATGCGTCTCCTGCGCGCGGCCTGCCCGCGCCGGTCGGGCGGCTCCGGTCGCGGCTCACCCGCTCATGGTCAGGCCGCCGGATACGCTCAGCACCTGGCCGGTGATGAAGCTGGCGTCGTCGCTGGCGAGGAACGCCACGGCGCCGGGCAGATCTTCCGGCCGGCCCAGCCGCTTGAACGGGATCGCCCGCTCGAGCGCCTGCCTGATCTTCTCGCCGGACTCGCCCATGGCCACCTGCGCGAACAGGGGCGTGTCGGTCGGGCCGGGGCAGACGACATTGAGGCAGATGCCGCGCCGGGCCAGCTCGCGCGCGAGCGTCTTGGTAAAGGAGATGATGCCGCCCTTGCAGGCCGCGTACACCGCCTCGCCCGAGGACCCGACGCGGCCGGCGTCCGAGGCGATGTTGACCACCTTGCCCTGCTTGCGCTCCGCCATGCCCCGCACGACGTGATGGTGCAGGTTGAGCGCGCCCTTCAGGTTGATGGCGATGATCTGTTCCCAGAAATCCGGTTGCGTATCGAGGAAGTTGGCGATCTTGTCCCAGCCGGCGTTGTTCACCAGGATATCGGTCGGACCGAACTTGGCCTCGAAGCTCTTCACGGCCCTTCCCACCGCCGCGTAGTCGGTGATGTCCACCGGCACCGCCGCCGCCTGGCCGCCGGCCTGCGCGATCAGGCGCGCCGTTTCCTCCGCGCCCTCCGCATTCTTGTCGAAGATGCCGACGCGGCAACCCTCCTCGCCCAGCCGCAAGCAGATAGCCCGGCCAATCCCGCTCGCGCCGCCGGTGACGATGGCCGGCTTTCCCTTGAGTCCGCGCATGATTGATTCCTCGCGATGGGGCGGGCCGCGGCGTCATCCGCGGGCCGATTCCCGGTAGCCCCCCGTTCCGCTCCCCCCTGCGACCCTGCGTGGCGCAGGGACGCAAGGGGCAGCCAACGGACCGCCGCCGGATCCCATAGCCAAGGCTGAACCGCACGGCCCTTGGCTACGAGTTCCGATGGCTACGAGTTCCTATGGCGACACCGGCGATGATGTCAATTGCCGTACACGAACTTGTTCAATACCTCGGGGTACCCGTGATACCAATCGGTCACGGCCACGAACTTGCCTTTTTGTACCTGATACATCTGCACCCAGCCGCCGCCCTCGTGATCTTTCGCGGAGAGATTCAGCGGAGGCAGCATGCCGCCGAGGCTGAAGTCCTTGATGCTTTCAAATCCGACCTTCACGTCCGCGCCGGTGATGTTCGGGCCCTTCTGCTCGATCGCGAGCTGGACCGCCCGGGCATGCACAGCGGCGATCAGGACGCCCCGGTTGTAGTACACGCTCACGGCCATGGACTTCGGATCCGGCTTGCCCTCGTCCTTGTACATCTTCTTGATTTCGCGAATCACGTCGAAATTGTCGCCGACGCCGGCGAACTGCATGCCGTAGTAGCCTTCGCCCGCATCCCATCCGGCGGCCTGCAGGTTCGATTCCGAATCGCCCCACACGAAGGAGACGATGTGGTTGCGCGGATACCCGACGCGCTGGAACTCCTTGATGGCCACGGAGGGCGCCTGCCCGAACAGATGGGCCAAGACCCAGTCCGGCTTGTACTGCCGCGCGATCTCGAGTACCTGTGGCCCCATTTCCACTCCGGGCGGGGGCACCGCATAGGTCTTCAGCTCGAAGCCCAGCTGCTTCTGCAGCGCCTCCAGGATCACGAGCGGATCCCGCCCGGCGGGATTGTCAAAGAAAAGGTAGGCGATTTTCGGCTTGCGGCTCGTGTCCTTCCAGTTGTCCATGATGAACTTGACGCCCGCCGTCGCCTGCGACCAATACGACGCCGCGATCGGGAAGAGGTAGGCGAACTCCGGCTTCGTCCCGTTGCGCGCGGCGGAACTGCCGAAGCCCGGAGACGTGCCCGGAATCTTGTTTTCCGCAAGCTTGGGCGCGAGGGCCAGGGTGTGGGGCGTACCGTAGATCCCCTCGATGATGGCGCCTTCGGACAGATGGCGCGCGAAGGCCTCCATCCCCTTCGGCACGTCGTACGAGTGGTCCACTTCGACCACGCGCAGGGAGTTCCCGGCCCCCAGCGACTTCTTCAGGTTGAACAGCTTGATGTAGTCCTGGTAGCCGTCGCAGATGAAGGGCCCGACGTTCTGAGTCGGTCCCGAGCGGTCGCACTGAAGACCGAGGACATATTCCTTCGCTTGGGCCGGCCGCGGGCTGCCGAGCCCGACGGCCATCACGCCCAGCAGGGCCAGCCAAGCGCCCAGCCATGCGATTCTGGTGTACGTGCGCATAAGTGCCCCCCCGATGGAATGGAATGGATGGACGGGTACGTCGCGACCCAGTCTGCGTCGGCTCCGCCCGTCGTCACCGGAGCCGCTCGCTTTCCCACTGCAGCACCGCGGGAAACCCCGCGCCGACGCACCCCTTCGCGCCCCTGCACGGACCCCGCTGGCTTCCCCGATTGAACCGTCTCTCTTCTCCGCCCCGCGCGAATCATGCGGGCGTCGCACGGCTGGCCCCTCACATGTAGGGGAACGGCCAAACGCGAAAATAATCCTTGATGTTGTTCCAGAGCTTGTTCAATCCGTCCGGTTCGACGACCAGGAAGAACTGCAGGCTGCTGGTGACCGATGCGATTTGCCCTCCCTCCAATCCAAACCAGCCCATGCCGATGTGCACCAGGCCCAGGTCGATCAGGGTCGGAACCAGGGAGATGAAGATCGCGCCGAGGATGGAGCCCAGCACGCTGCCGAGCCCGCCGATGATGATCATGGCCAGGAACTGGATGGATATGGTGAGCGTGAACGCCTCGTAATTCGCGATCCCGTAATAGTACGTGTAGATCACGCCGGTGATCCCGGCATAAAAGGAGCTTACGGCGAAGGCCGTCAGCCGCGTGCGGAAGATGTTGACGCCGATGATCTCAGCGGCGATGTCCCGGTCGCGCACGGCGATGAAGGCCCGGCCCAGATGCGTGCGGGTGAGATTGAGCGCGTACACGATCCCGATCGTCAACGTGACGAGGATGAACCAGTACATGTCCCGGTTCGATTTCAACTCGTAGCCGAACAGGCTGGGCTTCTGGACGTAGATCGAGGCCGACGCTCCCCCGCTGAGCCAGGTCCAGTGGTTGATGCCCCACTCGATAATGAGCTGGGCGGCCAGGGTCGCGATGGCGAGGTAGAGCCCCTTGATGCGCAGCGACGGCGTGCCAATCACGACGCCAAAAGCGGCGGCCATCGCCCCCCCGGCGGGCATGGCCAGCCACCAGGGCACGCCGAACTTCACCGAGAGCGCCGCGGACGTGTACGCCCCCACCGACATGAAACCCGCATGTCCCACGGATATCTGGCCCGACATGCCGACGAGGATGTTGAGGCCGATCGCCCCCAGGCAGGCGATCGCGATCAGGTTCGCCAGGTTCAGCATGTAGGGCGTGGCGAACGCCGGGAAGATCACGTAGGCGATCACGGCGATGGCGGCGACGGCCCAGCGCGCGAGTGGCAGCCGGTAGAGCGCCATGTCCTCGGCGTAGGTGCGCTTGAACGTCCCGGTCTCGCGGTTGATCACGGCGCTACACCCTCTCGATGGTCGCTTTGCCGAACAGTCCGTAGGGCCGGATCATCAGTACGGCGATCATCAGCAGGTAGGGCGTGAAGTCCTTCGTGCCCCCGCCCACGAGCGGATCGAGAAATCCGGCGGCCAGGCTCTCCATCGCCCCGATGATCAGGCCGCCCAGGATCGCCCCCAGGATGCTGTCCAGGCCGCCCAGGATCACGACGGGAAAGACCTTCAGGCCGACGAGCGCCAGCTGGATGTCCACGCCGAGCAGATTCCCCCAGATCACCCCTCCCACCAGCGCCACGATCCCGGAGATGGCCCAGGAGATGGCGAAGTAGCGCTTGACGTCGATGCCCATCGCCATGGCGGCCTGCTGGTCGTCGGCGATCGCCCGCAGGGCGACGCCCGTGCGGCTCTTGGCGAAGAACCAGCCGATGGCCGCGATGCACACCAGGGAGACGAACGCGGCGAAGAGCTGCGCGGGAGAAAACATCACCTCCCCCAGGAAGTACGGGTCCTGAGGCAGACCGAAGCTGAGATTCTTGGTGCCGGAGCCCCACAGCAGCGGGGCGATGCCGCGCAGGAACGCCGCCAGACCGATCGTGGCCATGATCACCGCCACGACTGGCCGGCCGACGAGGTGCTTGAGCACGGCCTGCTCGATCGCGAAGCCCAGCGCAATCATGGCGATCACGCCCACCGCGATGGCGGGCAGCAGCGGCACGCCGTAGAGCTGCACGCAGGCCGCCACGACGTACCCGGCGAACATGACGAACTCGCCCTGGGCGAAGTTGATCACGTCCGACGCCTTGTAGATCATGACGAAGCCGAGCGCGATCAGCGAATACAGCGTGCCGATCAGCAGCCCGTTCATCAGCAGTTCGACGTAGTACCACATGGTCGCTCGCTCCCCCTTTCCCGGCCCGCCACAAGCCCTCCGGCCCCGCCCGGGGCCGGCCGACGCCGGCGCTACGCCGAACGGCGCAAGGCCGGCTGCTCTTCCGCCGGATCCACGTCCCACACCCGCACTTGTCCCCGGATCGTGGCTGTGCGCCCGTCCTCGTAGGTGACGAGGATTTCCGTTTCGACGCTGTGGGCGCCGGAATAGAGCCCCTCGATCAGGCGATGGTAGCGCTCGCCGATGACGGTGCGGCGCAGCTTGCGCGTGCGGGTGATTTCCCCGTCGTCCGCGTCCAGCTCCTTGTTGAGGATCAGGAAGCGGCGGATCTGCGCTCCGGCCAGCTCCGCATCGGCGGCCAAGGAGCGGTTGATGCGCCGGATCTCCCCGTGGATCAGCTCGTAGGTCTCCGGCTTCTGGGACAGATCCTGATAGCCGGTGTAGGCGATCCCCTTGCGCTCCGCCCAGTTTTCCAGGGAATCCAGGTCGATATTGACCATCGCGGAGACGTGGTCGCGGCCCACGCCCACCGTCACGGCCTCCTGGATGTACGGCGAGAACTTGAGCTTGTTCTCCAGGTATTGCGGGGCGAAGAGCGTCCCGTCCTTCAGGCGGCTCACGTCCTTCGCGCGGTCGATCACCTTCAGGTGCCCCGAGCGATCCACAAAGCCCGCGTCGCCGCTCGCCAGCCAGCCCTCGCTGTCCAGCGCCTTCCGGGTCGCCTCCTCGTTCTTGTAGTAGCCGCGGAACATCTGCTTGCCGCGCAGCAGGATCTCTCCGTTGTCCGCGATCTTGATCTCCACGCCGGGCAGCGGCCGCCCCACGGTCTCCGCGTTGGCTTCCCCA
>Ga0315281_10011150_pt1 | contig 12326 bp, 9 predicted proteins | sample YL17G07_0_MG_FD_204540 | JGI IMG/M metagenome (GOLD analysis project Ga0315281, IMG submission 204540) | Sediment microbial communities from Yellowstone Lake, YNP, Wyoming, USA - YL17G07_0 | ecosystem: Environmental > Aquatic > Freshwater > Lake > Sediment | place: USA: Wyoming | collected... | reverse complement strand
GTATTTAGCAAACCAAAAATTTACTATGATAAATCTATGAATTGATACTATTCTTATCCCTATAACCTTTATTTTTAAATGAATTCATGTGGTTTTATGCGCAACATAACAGTATCCCAGAGCAAAGCTCCAACAGTAGGAGAAATGCCAGTAGAGTATGTTGAAAGGAAAGGACTTGGTCATCCCGACAGCTTAATAGACGGTATTGTTGAGAGGATTAGCGTAAAGCTTTCTGACGCGTACATGGATGCTTCTGGAGTAATTCTTCATCACAACGTAGATAAAGGACTTATTGTCGGGGGTGCAGCAGAGGTTTCTTTCGGCTATGGCAAGATCTTGAAACCCATAGAAGTTATAGTGGTGGGTAGAGCAGCAAAAGAGTTCAAGGGCAAGCCCATACCCGTGGATGAAATAGCTGTATGTGCAGCAAAAGCATATCTAAAGGAGAACACGCGCTTTCTTGACATCGAGAAAGAGGTGGTGTACACACCAAAAATAACTCACGGCTCTGCGGATTTGACGAAAATATTCTCAAGAAGCACAGAAATGCCTCTTGCCAATGACACCTCTTTTGGAATAGGCTTTGCCCCCTTGACAGATGCGGAAAGGCTTGCGCTTGAGACAGAGCACTTTCTCAACAGCAAAGAATACAAGCAAAAAGCGCCCGCAGTCGGCGAAGACATTAAAGTCATGGCTGTCAGAGAAAACGAAAACATAACCCTCACAATTGCCATAGCGTTTGTTTCAAAGTTTATAAAAAATGCAGATGAGTATATCGGCTACAAAGAAAGAGTAGCAAAAGATGTCAAAAGTTTTACATCTAAGATAACAGGCCGTAACGTTGAGGTTATGATAAACAGCGGAGATAATCGCAAAGAGGGCTCATTCTACATAACCAAAACGGGCTTGAGCTGCGAGAACGGTGATGACGGTTCTGTGGGCAGGGGCAACAGGGTAAATGGCCTAATAACCCCCTTTAGATACATGAGTCTTGAGGCTGCTGCTGGTAAAAACCCGGTGAGCCACATAGGGAAGATTTATAACATACTTGCAAACGAAATTGCTAAAGACGCTGTCAAACTTTATCCTGAAATAAAGGAGTGCACAGTTTCAATTGTTTCGCAAATCGGCAGGAGGATTGATGATCCAAAAAACCTGGACATAAAGCTCACTCTTGAAAACGGTAAAGAGCTCGCACCCATAAGGAAAAAGATAGTTGACCTTGGCGATGAAGCCCTTGACAATATACAACGCATCACAAAAGGGATAATAGCCGGCGAGCACAAGATGTTTTAGCTGGCTTACACAACATCTTATATATTTAATCATGCAATAATCCTGTGATAAAATAAGGAAAAAGGCAGCTTTTTTTCTTGTTGACAAAACACACAACGGTGCTAGTTTGAAGCAGTTTTCAGAAATGCCATTAAAGGCAGAGCTAATAGAAGCGATCAAAAAGATAGGTTTCATTAGTGCTACAGAGGTTCAAGAAAGTGCAATACCCATAATTCTTTCCGGAAAGGACGCAATTGTAAGAGCAAAGACGGGAACGGGCAAGACCCTAGCGTTTCTCGTCCCTATAATGCAAAAAATATCCGATTCAAACGCAATCAGCGCAATCATCATCGTGCCGACCCGCGAACTTGCGCTTCAGGTTTCTAATGTTTCTGCGCAACTGGGTAATCACCTGAACTTCCGCACCACAACGGTTTATGGCGGTGCATCAATCAACGTACAAGTTGGACACCTCCGCAGAGGCGTAAACATTGTTGTTGGCACTCCAGGCAGAGTCATAGACCTTATCGAGCGCGGCGCTCTCAGAATTCGAAACGTTAGGTTTGTTGTACTTGATGAGGCAGACAGAATGCTTGACATGGGCTTTATAGATGATATAAAGCGCATATTATCAGAAACGCCATCAAACAGACAAACTCTGCTATTCTCAGCAATGATGCCTAGGGAGATTGCTGACATTGCGCGTCACTACATGAAACCAGATCACGCCAGAATAATTGTTGGCAAGGAAGAAGATATTGTAGTTAATACCATATCACACAGCTATGTGTTTGCCCAGGGGCGTATGAAGTTTGCTGCGCTTCTTGCGTACATAGACCAATTTTCACCAAAAAAGTGCATAATATTTTCGCGCACGAAGTACGAATCTGAAATAATACATAGAGTGCTTGTAAAACAGGGCCTTGATGCAATACTGCTGCACGGCGGTCTTACCCAGGCCAGAAGAGAGCACTCGTTGCATAGCTTCAGATCTGGGGCGCGATTCATGATTGCAACAAACGTTGCCGCAAGAGGTCTTGATATAGACAACGTTACAGATATAGTAAATTTTGATGCTCCGGATGGCGTACAAGATTATGTAAACAGGGTGGGAAGATCCGCGCGGATGGGGAAAGAGGGACGCGCATTTACTATTTGGGCTTTTGATGAAAGGGACCTTATGAGGGGCATTCAGTATCAAGCAAACATAACCATGAAAGAGCTTAGTCTGAACTTTGATAAATATAACAATTTTGAGCTTCCAGAGCAGAGAAGGAGGCCGTTCGAAGGAAACTATCGTGATAGAGGAAGAGATGATCGTTGGAATAAAGGCTATAAGGGTGAAAGAAGGGGCTATTCAAATCCAAGGTATCGTTCTAATTCGAGGTATCGTTCTAATTCAAGATATCGCTCAAATCCAAGGCGCCACTCCGATCGCTACTAATCTCTAACAAATAATTCAGCATAACTTAGTATATAATTGGCTACGAACCCAATCCTATATGTTTTGCTTATAGCCCTAATAAAATCTATGTTTTTCTTGCTGATCCCTTTCAGGGTTCCTACCAACGCAGGATAAATAAGTATCACCAGAACAAGGTTGATTATTATAGATGCCCTGCTCTGTTGCAACAGTCCGGTTACGTAGTAGCATAAAAGCAGCATTATTATAGACGGTACAACTATGTTCAGCAGTTGTCTGAACCTGTGCCTAAACTTAAACTGGTTGTAAAGCGCTTTTATGTAAATCAGGTCGAGTATTATTGGTGAAAATATATATAATGCAGCAAGCGCTCCGAGCGCCTTAAAGGTTGGCGTTAGAAGAAGCAGCAATCCAATCTCTATAACTACTGCAGTAACCTGATACTTCATAAACTTTCTCGTGTCGCCGTAGCTTATTATCAAAATCCCAGCATAGCTGCCTATTATACCCAAAGTATAACCTACGGCCACTATTGCAAAATAAAGCGGCGCATAGGTGTACGTGCTTCCAAACAGCAGATGTACGAGAGGCGTGGCTACAGAAACAAGGTAAAACACAACCGGTAAGAGGAACAGCAGCGTGTAAAATAGGCTGTTATTGTAAACCCGATCTATCTTTTTAGAAAGCTCTTTCTTTGCAAAAACTTTTGCAAATGCGGGCAACAGAATGAATGTATTTGATGTGAGTATTATCTCAATGACCCCTCCTATCTTGTAGGCAACATTGTAGTTTCCTACTATTAATGTCGGAGCGAATGCGCCAAGCAAAAGAATCGCAAGGTTTTCTGCACCAAGTACTGCTATAAAAGACACAATAACCGGTATTGAAAAAAGTGTAAGCCCTTTCATCTCACCGGTCTGGGGTCTGACAAATCTGACCTTTGCCTTTATGTACATTGCTGTCAGTTCGTACAAAGAGGGAATTATGAAACTTATCGCCACTCCTATAATTGCCCCAATCACGCCATATCCAAGTAGCACTAATCCAAATACGGCTACCATCTGCACCACAGCATAAAGAACGTTTGCTATCGAAGCTTCAGACACCCTGCCCAGTCCCACAAGCGCAGCGTTCGATACATTATAAAGTACGGTGAAAAACACAACAGCAGACGCTATCTGGAGCGCGAGCGCCATTGATGGTATGTGATAGATATTGCTTGCGAGATAGCCGCTTATCGCGATGCCTATTAGCGATATAACTAAACCCAAAATGAGCGCCACAGAATACCCGCTGCTGAGCGTTGTATTTGTCTGCCTGCCCTTTCCTTCGATCTGGGGCAGTTTCTTCCTAAACGCCGCGCCTATCCCGAAATTGCCTCCTATACCAAGAAGCGTATTAAATGCTATGACTATTGCAAATATACCAAAGCTCGATGACTCCAAAATTCTGGCAAGAAATATCAAAACAACGAGCGATATCAGAGAGCTTATCACCTCTCCAACAAGATAGACAACGCCTCGCCTCGCCGTCTCTACGCCAAGCCTGTGCACAGAGCTGTCGCTCTTTGTATCCGTGGGCATTATTATCAGTGACTTGTAATCACTTTATAAAGAAGGCTTTTATTCGTTTGTCATTCGAGCTTTATGAATTAGATTTTTGTAGCAATTCTATTACTCATGGTAAGTTTAGGGGATATATCTGATTTCTGGATGTTCATTTTTGAATGTATTATATTCTTTTTTCATGCTATTACCAATATCGAAGGCTACCTTTATTAAGAGCATAATTGCGAGTATTGATGACCATACCTTTAACAGATAGATGTTTAAGAAAAAGTTTGCTACGAGCAGTGTGGCGCTAGCGAGCAAGGCCAAAAGCCACATTGTGAAAATAGTCTTTAATCTACGTTTTAGTCTTATGTATGCGTATTTTATCTTGACATCGATGTCTCTCGGCATTCCAACACACTATAGATTAGTAGAGTAGTAAAGATTTATAATATTAGCGATTAGGGCCCTGACATTTACATATTTATTGTCGGCATAAATTTTCTAATCATTACACCACCACATTTACGTTAAAGATACCTGATCGGGTATCCACCGTATATAAAGCCCCAGGAGGGAATTGAACCCTCGACCTCTTGTTTGCTCATACATACGAGACAAGCGCTCTTCCGCTGAGCTACTGGGGCTTAGCCATTTAGCACCTATATTTATATCATTTGCTAATTTATAGATATTGTAACTAATATTAATTAAGGCGGGTAAATGGACGACCAATCAGATAGCCCTCAGAGCCCACGGGAAAATGAGGCGAATGCACAACCATCAACTTTGTCCACCCCGCAAGCTGCACAACCAGGACCCCAGATTCCAACAGAACCACAAGAGCCATACAAACAACGAAATCTTCCGAAAATATCAAGCAGTATGCTTATCCCAGTAATAGCAATAATCAATGTGGGTTTTGTGATACTCGCAGTTGTCGTGTTAGCCCTTAGTGCCCAGCATGGAACCTCCACAACAACAACCTCCACTACCTCTATACTGTTTCAAAACAACGTTTCCTCATTTGCAAGCTGCACAAACATAACCAGACCAGGCTCTTATTACGCAACGTCAAACTTCAAAACCAACATTTCATCCGGACCGTGTATCGATGTAGAAGCCGACTCGGTTTCAATTATATGCAATCAAAACCGCATTTTAGGATCTGGTCCATATGGCGGAGTGCCGCCCTTTACATACGGGATAAACATACAGAACCACACAAACGTTTCAGTATCTGGTTGCAGGATAGCTAACTTCTCATTCGGGATATTTGCTGCAAACTCGCACGATATAAGGATCCAGAATAACAACATATCCCAAAGTACAATCTCTGGCGTGCTATTCAAGAACACAACGGGCAGCTCAATCAAAACAAATTACATAACCAGATCAGTGAGCGCCAACGGCGCCGTGTATCTGACCCAAAACTCCACCAATAATACACTGCAGAATAACACCATACAGTTCAACAGCAAGGTCGGCATATACGTGAATTCATCCAATGAGCGGTTTCTGAACAACTATATAAACAACACTCCAACCTCATTCTATTGCTCAGAACCGAATGGTTTTGAGGGCAGCAGCTTCGCCTTCTCAAACATTTGCTTTAATAACACCCACTGTAATTTTATAAAGTGCTTTGGTAACAACATACCAGACACCCTAAGGAACATAACCCTAGGGCCTAGTGTGGCATCCTGCGGTACTATAAGACACCCGGGCGTTTATACCCTTATAGGAGATGTGAGTGGATCCGAGCCAACGGTATTTAATGCCGTATTAATATCCTGCATAAACATAAAAGCAAACAATGTTGTTCTAAACTGCAATAACTTTGAAATAGTAAACGCGAGTGTGGCTGTTAATGTCACTGGCCAAAGAAACGTGACCATTGAAAATTGCAGGGTCAATTCTGCAAACGTTGGCATAGAGCTTACAAACGTGACACTTTCGTACTTAGAGAACTCTTCTGTGAAGAACAGCAAAACCGGTATATCGCTTGTGGGATCTGATAACAATACCCTGCTCAACGTACAGAGCTTCAACAACACAAACTACGGCATTTACCTGCAGAACTCCAATTTTGTGGGCCTTCAGGGCTTCAGCCTTTTGTTCAATAAATATGGGGCTTACATAAACAGTTCAGTCGGCACGTTTGTTTCACAGGGCAACGCAAACAGCAATTCCAAGCTGGATTTTTATGCCACTCCCAACTCAGCAAACACCACCGGTGGCTTCATGAGCTCTACGACATGCAGCCTAACTGACTTAAAGTGGGCATCGTGCGGCTTGTATGTACCATCTGGAGGTTATTATACCGCATTAAATAATTGCACCAACATACTGAACCCCGGCAACTATTCCCTGCAAAACAACCTGTATGTCAGCCAGAGAAAATGCATGATCATAAGTACGGACAATGTCACCCTTAGCTGTGCTGGTCATTCGCTATCGCAAGCTTCTACAGGGTCAGAAACGTATGCAATTTTCATGCAAAACAGATCAAATGTTTCAGTAGCTAACTGCAAGATGTCAAACTTCAGGTACGGGATATACGCCGATAATTCTGCAAACCTAAACATAAGCAATGTCATAGCAAACAATAACTATGTGGGCATACTGCTCAATAATGTTAAGAACTCAAACATTTTGAAAAGCAATGCGAGCTTTGACACCCAGTCGGGAATCATGCTCAACAACGTAGTTTCCAGCAGCATATTCAAAAACACCTTCTTCTATGATAGGCCCTTTGGCACTGGAATCACTGTCACGAACTCTACGCACAACATGATTTACAACAACACCGGCGTTAGCAACTATAAGGGCATGAGCGTGAACGGCACTTCGCGGAACAACACGATTTACAATAACACATTTCAGCTTAGCATAGCTGCAGACTACTCGTGCAACAGCTTCGCCGGCGACATCAATTCACAAAACAACGGCATAAACTATGGCGCCAAAAAATTAAACTGCTATTGGCTGGCTGCATTGCAAACGGGCACAGCAATCTCCTGCCCCGTAATCACATCAAGCAACCCAATATCAATAACAAGCGACTACATTTATCCGATGGGTGCTGTCTGTTATAGCGTGTACGCAAACGACACGACCATAAACTGCCTCAGTCATACGATGATAGCAACCCATGGTGGCGTCTTTGTCATGTTTAAAAACTCATCCAGATCCACTTTGGAAAACTGCTACCTTAAGGGCTTTACGAAGCCCGTGGAAACCATAAACTCGCACGTTGCTCTTATAAATGACACCTTCTCATAGCTCTCCACCAAGCAATCTATCAAACTAAATATTTATACCGCAATAGAATAACCAGTGTTTGGAATGCTGTTCAAGGAAGCGGTTGAGTATTTCGACAAAATCGAGGCAACACCCTCCCGGCTGAGTATGATAGAAATACTTACCGCACTCTTAAAAAGGTCAAACAAAGATGAGATAGATAAACTTGTTTATATAACGGAGGGCATCCTCATGCCGGCGTTTGAGGGTGCAGAGTTTGGAATCGCAGATAAGATTACAGAGGAGGCGATTGCTGCAGCGACAGGCTATACAAAAAATGAGGTTGAAACGCTTTACAAAAAGCTCGGCGACCTCGGCCTTGTAGCGCAACAGCTCAAGGAAAAGAGCAAACTAAAGGGCATGAAAGAAGTAAAGAACACGCTAGATGATGTTTACAATGTAATGCTAAAAATATCAAAAACATCCGGGCAAGGAAGCAAGGCCGACAAGATCAAACAGCTTGCGGGCATCATTGCAACCTCAACGCCGCAAGAGGCAAAGTACGTAGTCAGGTATCCGTTAGGCCAGCTGAGGCTTGGTGCTGGCGATTCAACAATCCTTGAGGCGCTATCGGTTGTTGCAACAGGCGAGCGCAGGTTCAGAGAGCAGCTTGAGCGCGCATACAACCTGTGTAGCGACCTCGGGCTCGTAGCTAGCTCCCTGCTCAAGAACGGTACAAGAGGCATAGAGAACTTTGAGGTTTCGCTTTTCAAGCCCATAAGGCCGGCGCTTGCAGAGAGGCTTTCAACTCCAGAAGAAATACTCGAGAGGCTCGATGGGAGGTGCGCCGTGGAACAAAAATACGATGGGTTCAGATGCCAAATTCACAAAAAGGGCAGGAACATTAAAATATTCTCAAGAAGGCTCGAAGATACGACCTCGATGTTTCCTGACATAGTAACTGCAACAAAGAACGAGATCGAAGCGGATGAACTTATACTGGATTCAGAGGCGCTGGCGTACAACGAGGCAACCGGCGAGTTTCTGCCGTTTCAGGAGACCATGCAAAGGAAGAGAAAGCACGGGATTGGTGCTAAGGCAGTGGAATTGCCATTGCATCTGGAGGCCTTTGACCTAATGTACCTGAACGGCAAGGACTACATGAACGAGCCGTACTCGAAAAGAAGGGAGGTGCTGGAGCGTTTGCTGAGCAAGTCAAAAACCATAACTCCCGCAAAGCGCATAGTAACAAGTTCCCTAAAAGAGTTCAGCGAGTTCTTTGAATCGAGCGTTGAAAACGGGCTTGAAGGCATAGTTGCAAAAGATCTTAATGCCAAATATATTGCCGGCGCAAGAAAGTTCACATGGATAAAAATGAAAAGAAACTACAAGGGCGAGCTTTCCGATACGCTTGACTTGGTTGTTGTGGGCTATTTCATAGGCCATGGCAGTAGGGCAGAATTTCAGTTCGGCGGACTTCTGTGTGCAACCTACAACGAAAAGCGCGACATGTTTGAGACAATATCAAAAATAGGCAGCGGCTTTACCGAAGCCCAGATGATGGAGCTCGAGGAGAAGCTGAGCAAGATAAAGCAAAATTCAAAGCCAGCAAGGGTCGATGCACTCGTACAACCCGATTTCTGGGTTTACCCCAAATACGTTGTAATGATAAGAGCTGATGAGATAACCAAGTCACCAACGCACACCTGTGGTAGGGGAAAAGAGCCCGATGGGACTGAGGCAGGCTACGCACTGAGGTTTCCAAGGCTTGTTGGCGATGTTGCTGTACGCAGCGACAAGAGCCCGGCTGAAGCAACAACAACGAAAGAGGTCATAGAGCTGTACAAAGAGCAGAGAAAAGTAAGGGTAGAAGATACAAGCAAATAATCAGGGTGACCTAGCACTCTCAACTATTTTTGCAAATTTCTTTATGCTTCTGACTATTTCTTTGACCTTCGGATTCAGCTTATAGCCAAGACCATAGCCCGTGTTTGTGCGCATGTGCGTTGGCTGTATAACGTTAAGGTCCAAGGATAAGTCACGAAGGGTTATTATAAGAGTCTTCCTGGTAAACTTCTTTTCCAATATGCTGTAAAGCTCTTTTGTGGTTCTGGGGGATTTTTGCAGAAGCAGATCAAGTACGGCAAAATTCGGCCTGCTGATTATTTTCCTTAAGGGCCATATATCATCCTGCTGTTTTGTTTTTCTTGGCATGCTTTAAATTATGAGAAAAGGTTTATAAGCCTTACGTCAGCGTGTTTTACTTCTGTGGCTTCGTATGTAATCAAGTTCATCATGTCTATTTTTATCCAAGAAAGGATACAAAAGTATATAAATATTTACTTTAATAAATATAAAGAACAGAGAGGAGTGTGGGTGGATGAGGATTACAAGAGTATTCAAGTTTATAAACAACAATGGCAATGCAGCTTCAGTGCAGAAGTCAGAACTGAGCTTCTGTATAACAAGTGATTATCCCGAAAAGGCGCTCGAAAAAGTGGCGAACTATAAAATAATAGGAACCAAAGGCAAGCAAACGATCTACGCTGTAATTCCTGAGGCAAGCCCCTCTGAAATGAGGGCTGCAGCAATCTTAAAGGCAAACCTGGTAGAAAAGCTCGTGAAGGAAAATCTTGGCAGCCTTAGCATGAAAGAGTCGATAGCCCACACATACGACTTAGCATCGAGCCTACAATCAAACAACTTTCTCTCATACTTGGTTGCACATGATGTTGGCGGTGCCGGAGCTTTCAGCATACTACTAGAAGATTCAAAAAACATAGAGGAAGTAATGGCGAATACGCCCTCGTCCAATATTGCGTTGTACCATGTTAAATATGGCTACTGCACCACAAATCTAAGATTTAACAGCGAGCAACAGCTTAGGTTTGCTGCAAATAGGCTTATAGATTCTACAGAGCGCGAATTGAGCGAAAATTCCCCGATAATAGATGCTCAGTTAGAAGATGGTTCGAGGCTTCACGCCCAGCTAAGACCTTACGCTTCGAATGGTGTGCTGGTTTCGATCCGATTGAACGGGAGCAAAAGCATTGATCTGAAAAGGCTGTTGGAGCTTAACACCCTAAATGCAGGAATCGCCGCATACGTATGGATGGCTTTAGAGACGAAATGCAACATCGTAATAGCGGGAGCACCGTCCTCGGGTAAGACAACCCTGCTTTTAGCGCTCAACGCTTTGGTTCCTCACTATGAAAGAATTGTCACCATAGAAGAGGATGTTAATGAACTCAAATTTTATTCGAATTTTATTAACACTGTTTCACTGCAAGCATCCAAACCGTATGCTGACATTGCGGCTCAGGTGGTAAATGCGCTTCACATCAGACCAGATCGCTTGATTATCGGTGAAGTAAGGGGCAAAGAGACCAGAGAAGCATTTTCGGGCGCGAATGTTGGTGTGCCATTCATGACCACGTTGCACGCAAGCGCCAATGGCAACTCTATAATAGATAGACTCAGCTCAAAACCGATGAATGTCGAACCACAGCTTATTTGCATGCTTGATCTTTCCTTTTTTATGAATTGTAGCTCATTGAGCTCCAGAAGGCTTGACAGCATTGTTGAATACAAATGGCTTATCCGTGATGAGATGAAGCCAGATACGCCAGACGAGCTATTCAAAACCATTGACATCGCCAACAATGGAACACTAAGACAGTCCGAGCTAAAACGCTCGAAAGTGATACAGCGATATGCAAAATCTAACAACATCTCTGCCAACGAAGCGGTAAATGAGCTTAAAAAGCGTATAAACTTCTTGAACGGCATCTCAGCATTTGATGGCTCAGCAATAGATTATATCGGAAAATACGATGAGATAAAATGAGCAATACGAAGTGCGCAATCGCAGCACTGCCAATACCCGTTTGCTCTTCTGCCTTGGTGTACATACTAAGCGGTATCAGCGGCTTTGTTATTGGCACCCCTATAATGGCTATAATTTATGCAGCAATATACATAAGCAACAGGAAATTAGAGCTCAGGAAAGCCACGAAAAATGAACAACGAGAGCTTATGCGGGCACTCACGACCCTTTACACCTACCTTCATGATTATAAGAAACCCATTTGCATTGGCCTAAAGGCGGCCATTAACGCAACCGATAAAGAAAGCACCGTACACAACTTATTATACAAAATACACTTAAGGCAGATGGCTCGCCAAGACTTTGCGGAAGCAACAATTGCTGAATGCAAAGCACAAAACCCCACAAACTTTGTTACAATAAGTCTTACCAGGATAGCAAATGAGTACGCCGAAACATCAAATCTTTCTACCGCATTGAAAAACGAATACGATTGCTTGTGTAGAGGGCTTGTTGCCAAGGAATCAGCGCTGCAGGGTAGTGTACAAAAATATTCGACAGTTGCAATGGTGTCAAGCACAATATTACCAACCTTTGCCATATTTGCGCTGATCGGATATTCGATTGTAAACAATCAAGCCACCAACATTTTAGTTTTCTCCCTATTGCTTGGTTTGGTACTGCCCGGAGCGTACGACATAATCAGAGCGCATATTGCTGGTGTATATGAATAAAACAATGCTAAGCCTGATCGATGCAGCGATACTCCTCTCAAGCATAGCAATGGCGGTAGCCAACTATCTTTTATATGCAGGTGTCGCACTTGCCTTTGGATTGCTTGGCTTTCTGCTTATTGGCAGGTCTAATGCGACACATAGAATAGAAAGCGAGGCAATTGCATTTGTAAGAAACATATTGGAAAACTGCAAGAGGGATAAAGCTACACCATCAATTATAAGAACTTCTATCAGCAGTGACTGGCGCATTTATAAAGAGATTAAAAGAGCTA
>Ga0315281_10011149_pt1 | contig 12326 bp, 9 predicted proteins | sample YL17G07_0_MG_FD_204540 | JGI IMG/M metagenome (GOLD analysis project Ga0315281, IMG submission 204540) | Sediment microbial communities from Yellowstone Lake, YNP, Wyoming, USA - YL17G07_0 | ecosystem: Environmental > Aquatic > Freshwater > Lake > Sediment | place: USA: Wyoming | collected... | reverse complement strand
AGCGTTAGCCGAACGCAGATTGAAATGGCTTCTGCCATGGGACCTTGTCCATCCTCGGAGTCCTTGAAAGTCCGGGGGGGCCAATCTTGGCAGCCGGCGCGCTTTGCTTCAAACCGGCACGGCAATTCGTGGCTTGGCCACCCCCCAACCCCCTGATGAGGACATGGCGGCTGGGCAAGCCCTGTCGGCGACTTGGGCCAAGCCATCGCGCCGACGTGGGCTGTCGCTTGCCGGAACGGCCCGCCCGTAGCGGCGCGCTGGCGGCAACGGCGACTGTCGGCTGATTGTCGGGCGAAATGCCACCATACCCGCACAGCTTGGCTCCTGTCGCGCGCCCAGGGCCAGTCTGCCCAGCAGCCAAGCAACATTGCCCGTTGCACCCTTGGGCACAACGCCGTTCCCTCCTTCTTGACACCGTATGTGCAACCGTGCTATACATGCGTAATGATCGCCTACACCCCCAACCGGTTCCCCACCATGGGCCGCCCCGCGCCCTGGGCCCGCCTCCCTACGCGCTGCTTGACGCCCCGTAGCTTTTTCGCGACACTCGCTGTGGTCCAGAAAAAAAATTCGCTATGCGAACCCAATTTTGAAGACGCACAACCCTATGATTTGACAGGAGTGCAGCGCAAAAGCGCTGGAAAATCCGAACACCAGGTTGCTCAAGCTGACAGCGGCTTGACGGTTCAATTCTCCCCGCCTGAGCGCCACTGGCGGATCATGCGCAGGCTGGCCCGGTAGTGGTAGGCCATCTGCTCCGCGCCGTAGCGGAACTCCGCCCCGGCGGGGCAGGCTTCCCGCGCCAGGCAGGTCTCCCGGCAGGGCGCCTGGGCCAAGCGGAAGTCCACGCACGCCTCCCAGGCGAAGCCGCTCCGGGCGACGGCGCCCGCCGGGCAGGCCGCGACGCAGGGCGCGGGGCAGGCGGCGCAGGGGGCCGGCGCCGGCGCCGGCGTGGGCGGCGTCTCCAGCGCCGTGAGCAGGGCGGCGCGCCAGGCGAACCACGGGCCGAAGCGCGGATGGACGGCGACGCCGAAGGGCCCGGCGACCGCCCAGGGCAGGCCGGCGGCCAGGGCCTGGAACGGCACCACCTGCCGGGCGTGGCGGAAGGGAAACACCGACTGCGCGGAGGGGTCGCGCTCGCGGAGGGGTTCCAGCAGCGTGGCGGCCTCGCGCTCGGCGCAGCGGTCGAGGGGGTCGGGCGGGGCGCCGGGTGCGGCGCGGCAGCGTTCCCAGAAGGGGCGGCCCGCCGACCCCAGCAGCAGGGCGCTCCGCCAGCCGGCGTGGATGGCGGACGGGGAGCGCAAGGCCAGGGGGGTTCGCAGGCCGGGGGCGGCCGCGTTGCGGGCGGCCCGGGTGAAGGCCGCCTCCACCTCGCCGCGCGCGACGACCACCCGCAGGTTGAGCCCGGCGGCCTCCGCGGCGGCGTCAAGATCGGGCCAACTCGGGGGTGGCGCGGGCATGGCAGGGAGCGGGCGGGGCCCGACGGCTCAGGACTTGGGCTTGGACAGCTTCAGGTTCTGGCCCGGCAGCGCCTCCTCGAAGCCCTCCACCTTGACCCGCTGCCCTTCGCTCAACAGCGGGACGGCCTTGGCCTGGGCCACCTGAAAGGCCTGGGCCTTCTCCTCCGTGGGGAAGAAGCCGACGCGGGTGCGGTAGATGTAGCTGCTGGAGGCCGTCCCGTGCTTCTGGGCGATGTAGACAAAGTCCGCCGACTTGGAGACCTTGCGCAGGTCTTCCAGCGCCTGGGCGTGGGTCTGGCGCTCCGGCAACTGCACGACCCAGGGATTCATTTCCTGGGCGCCGAAGTCCAACTGCTCGCCCCGCAACTCGCGGTCGGAGGGGATGGTGACCCAGTATTCGTTGAAGATCTTCTTTTCCGCGTACTGGGCCATCAGCCCCTGCGCGGCGGCATGAGCCTGCTCGGCGGTGGGGTAGAAGCCCACCCGAACGCGGTAGCGGTTCTTGCCGTCAATGTCCTTCAGGTACAGGTAGGCGTAATGACCGTCCTTGAGCAGCATCTTGACCAGGCGCATCGCGTGGCCCAGGCTGCGGTCCGGCAGCGCCACCAGCTGCACGGCGAACTTCTTGCCGACCGGGCCGGCGGCCGGCATCGGCTCGCGGCGCACCTTCAGTTCCTGGCCTTCTTCCACCATCACCTTCCAGCTGTTCTCGTCTTCCGAGATGAAGGCGTAGCCGATCTTGTCCTTGTTCTGCACCAGGATGGTGCGCCACTCCCAGGCGCTGTCCACCATGTTGCCCTTCCCGGCGATGGACCAGAGGTTCTCCCCGGGCTGCACCTTGTGGGTGGTCTCCCTGGGCCGCTCGGGGGCCTGGGGCTTGGTGCCCAGCGCCTTGTCCTTGGCCGCGCCCAGGTCCTTGAAGATGGACAGGCGGTTCCCGTCCTGCGCGCCCCGGTTCATGAAGAAGAAGGCCAGGGCGATGCCCGCCAGGATAAGCAACAGTCCCAGCCCTGCCCAGAGCAGCACCGGGTTTCTGGACTTCTTCGAAGCGGACTTCGGCTTTGCGGATTTGTCAGCCATGGCCGGCCCTTCCATGCGCTCGAGCGTTGGAGGCGGCGCGAGCGGTCGGGTCGTGGCCCCGGCGCGGCGCGGCCGCCTCTGGTGCGGATAGCCATCTTGAGACGGCAATCGAAGACGGAAGCGATGCCTCCAGCGCACCCCAGCGGGACACTCCATTGCCCACGCATCCGGGACGCGTCATCTTCGCTGCTGTTCCGTGTATACCGCCTCTCCAGGGTTTTTGCCAGTTTTTGCGTCGCCCGCCCGGGGACTTTACCCGACGCTCCGCTCCGCGCGGCGTCCCGGATGCGCCCTAGGGCGCGGCGTGGACCCCCTGGGCGGCCAGGAACGCCCGGTTGGTCTCGGTCAACTCCGCGGCGGTCACGAGGCGGAAGCGGCGGTGCATCCAGAAGTATTGTTCCGGGTGGCTGCGCACCACGGCTTCCAGCGCGGTGAACAGGAGCTGGGTCACGGCGAGCAGGTCCCGCTGCTCGTCGCCAGAGGGCGGCGGGGGCGTCAACTCCTGGAAGCGGGCGCGGTAGCGGAAGCGCCCCTCGCGCAGGCAGGCGCCGAAGAGCAGCGCCGCTCCGCTGCGGCGCGCCATGTGGAACGGGCCGCTGACGGCGCTCACCGGCCGGCCGAAGAAGGCGACGTGCTGGCGCCGCGAGCTCTCGTGCTGGTCGGCCAGCAGGGCCACCAGGCCGCCGGCGCGCAGCGCCTTGAATATGCCCCGGGTGGCGCCCCGGCCCACCGTCCGCGAGCCCAGGGCGCGGCGGATGGCGTTGATGGCGGCATCCACCAGCGCGTTGCCCTGCCCGCCCACGTACATGGTGATGGGGAAGCCCCGGGCGGCCAGGCCCGCGGCCATCAGTTCCCAGTGCCCCAGGTGGCCGCTGACCAGCACCACGCCCCGGCCGCGCGCCAGCGCGCGCTCCACCACCTCCGGGTTCTCCAGGGTGATGAACTCGCCGATGCGGGCGCGGGGAATGCGCGGGGCGTTGAGGAACTCCCAGATTACAGCGCCGAAGAAGCGGTAGCAGGCCCGCGCCAGGCGCTCCCGCTCGGGCGCGCCCAGGCGGTCGCCGAAGGCAATGGCCAGGTTGTCCAGGGTGGTGCGGCGGCTGAGGCGCAGCACCGCATAGAGCGCCCAGCCCATCCCGGCGCCGGGGACGGAGACCCAGCGCAGCGGCAGCAGGGCCGTCGCCCCGCGCAGGGCGGCGACGATGGCGGCTTCCAGTCTGATGCGAAGAGCGCGCAAGGCGGGCGGCATGGGGAGCGGCCGGGGGGCCTAGAACTTCAAGTCCAGCAGAAGCGCTTTGAATCCGGTGATCTGCAGCGAACTGGCCGAGGCGGTCTCCAGCTCGAAGTACGGTCTGCGTTCCGCCAGGGTGGCCGTGGCCGGCGCGGAGGCCTCGCGCACGCTGAACAGGGTGGCCCCGGCCGGATCGAACGTGATCCCGGCATACACCAGGTACACGCCGATGCCCAGGCCCAGCAGGCCGCCGCCGGTCGCGCCCTCAAACGCCGACTCGCGCACCCGGTCGGGCCGGGTCTTGTCCCTGGAGCCGATGACGGCAATGGATGCACCCGCGATGGCGCCCGCGGCGGATCCCCAGACGACGTTGTAGAAGACGTTCTCCATGACGGGCTTGGGCCCTTGCTGGGCGGCGGCCGGCAGGGCCAGGGCCAGCAGCAGCGCCAGCAGCACCAGAACCTTGCATCGCGGAGCGGCGCCCAATCTCATGTTCGGAATCGCTGAGTTTCGCACGGTGTCTCCGGGCTCAAAACCGGAAGCCGAACTGGGCCAAGGGAAACGACATGGGGGCGCGGCTCGCCCGGCTCGCCAGGAGGTCCTCCCGGCCCCACAACACGGCCACGGCATCCTGGGTCATGGGGAGGTCCGGCGGCGGGCGGTAGACGTCCGCCAGGCCCGCCGGCGGCTGCACGTTGCGCTGCATGATCCAAAAGCTGAAGCCCATGCCGAACGCCGCGCCCAAGGCCCCGCCCTCGATCACCTGCCGCGCCAATGCGTTGTTGGGATTGGCGGGGTCGGTCAGCCACAGGGCCGCGCCGACTCCGGCGCCGAGCACCATGCCGGCCACCGTCCAGTCGAACGCGATGCGCATGACCAGCGGTTCGCGCTCCTGCGCCCGCACCGCGGCCTGACTGAACACCAGCAAGGCGATGGCCAGCAGAATTGCCCGTTTCAATGCACCGTCCTCCGGAAAGTTTTCAGCCTGCTCCCGGCTCTATGCAAGGACCTTTCCTTCCGACCGTCCCAGGGTGCCGGCGCCTGCGGCCGGGGGTCGCAGATAGGGATGCAAGTACTTGGCCGTATGAGAGAAAGCCGAACGTTCCACCACTTGTTCCGGGGTGCCCTCCGCAATGATCCGTCCGCCCGCAGCGCCCCCTTCCGGCCCCAGGTCAATCACATGATCGGCGCATTTGATCATCTCCAGGTGATGCTCGATCACGACGACGGAATGACCGGCGCTCACCAATTGCTGGATCACTTGCAGGAGCCGCTCGATGTCCTCCACGTGCAGCCCGGTGGTGGGCTCGTCCATCAGGTAGAGCGTCCGCCCGCCGTCGCGGCGCCCGAGTTCGCGGGCGATCTTGAGCCGCTGGGCCTCGCCGCCGCTGAGGGTGTTGGCGGGCTGGCCCAGCCGCAGGTAGCCCAGCCCGACGTCCAGCAGCGGCGTCAGCCGCGTGCGAATGCCCGGCACGGCCCGGAAGAACAACTCCACCTCGCTCAGGGTCAGCGCCAGCACGTCCGCGATGCTGCGGCCCCGGTAGCGGATCTCCAGCGTTTCCCGGTTGAAGCGCGTGCCGTCGCAAACGTCGCACTTCACGAACACGTCGGGCAGGAAGTACATCTCGATGCGCTTGTTGCCCTCGCCCTGGCAAGCCTCGCAACGCCCGCCCTCCACGTTGAAGCTGAAGCGGCGCGCCCCGTAGCCCCGCGCGCGCGAATCCGGCACGGCGGCAAATTGTTCCCGGATCAAGTTGAACACGCCCAGGTAGGTGCCCGGATTGGAGCGGGCGGACTTCCCGATAGGGGCCTGGTCAATGTGGATCACCCGGTCCAGGTATTCCACCCCGGCCAGGGCGGCGTAGGGCAAGCCGCGGCTGGGGCGCGACTCCAGGTGCGCTTGCAGCGCCGGGTAGAGCGTATCCAGCACCAGCGTGCTCTTGCCGGAGCCGGAGACGCCCGTCACGCAGACGAACATCCCCAGGGGCAGTTCCAGCGTCACGTCCTTGAGGTTATTGCCCTGGGCGCCGGAGAGCACCAGCTTTTGCCAGGAGCGCGGGCGCCGCTTGGCGGGCTGGGCAATGCCCCGCCGCCCGGCCAGGTAGGCGCCTGTGACCGACCCCGGGTGGCGCCGCAGGTCCTCCGGCGTGCCGGCCGCCACCAATTGCCCGCCGGACTCTCCGGCCTGGGGGCCGATCTCGATCAGCCAGTCGGCCCGGAGCATGGCGTCGCGGTCGTGCTCCACCACGACGACGGTATTGCCTGTGTCCCGCAGGGCGATCAGCGTGGCCAGCAGGCGGTCGGTATCGCGCGCGTGCAGGCCGATGGTCGGCTCGTCCAGGATGTAGATCACGCCGCTCAAGGCCGATCCGATTTGGGTGGCCAGCCGGATGCGCTGGTTCTCTCCGGTGGAGAGCGAATCCATCGGCCGGTCCAGGGACAAGTAGTGCAGCCCCACGTTGCGCAGGAAGCCCAGCCGGGCGCGCACCTCGTGCAGCAGCTTGCCGGCCACCTGGGCCTGGAACGGCGGCAGGGTCAGTTCTCCCACCCAGCGCTCGGCGACATCCAGGGAGAGCCGCGCCAGGTCGGAGACGGAGCACCCGCCCAGGCGGTACTGCAGGGCCTCCGGGCGCAGGCGCCGGCCGTCGCAGGCGCTGCACTCGCGCTCGCTCATGAAGCGGCGGATCTCCTCCCGCACGGACGGAGACTCCGTCTCGCGGAAGCGCCGCTCCAGGTTGGGCACCACGCCCTCGAAGGGGCGGCTGTAGCGGTGGGCCGATCCCTCGCCCTCGTAGCGGAACTCCAGCACGTCCGTGCCCGAGCCGCGCAGCAGGATCTCCCGGTGCCGTGCCGCGAGCTCCTTGAAGGGGGTGAAGATGCTGAAGCCGTAGTGGGTCGCCACCTGCTCGATCATCTGATGGAAGGCCAGCGAGGCCTTCTTCTCCCACGGCACGATGGCGCCCTCGGCCAGGCTCTTGGAGGCATCCGGCACGACCAACTCCGTGGCCACGGAAAGCTCCGTGCCCAGCCCGTGGCAGGTGGGGCAGGCGCCCTGGGGGCTGTTGAAGGAGAACAGGCGCGGGTGCGGTTCCGGATAGGTGACCCCGCAGTCCCCGCAGCGCGGCACGCGGCTGTAGGCCAGTTCCACCGCGCCGCCGTCCTCCAGGAACACCAGGCGCACCTGTCCCCCGCCGTGGGCCAGCGCCAGTTCCACCGCCTCGGTGAGGCGCTGTTTGTCCGCGCCCTTGAGCGCGAGGCGGTCGGTGACGATGGCCAGGTCGGCCGGGGGCTTGCGCGGCTCGGTGACCGGCTCCTCCAGCACGTGCAGCGCGCCGCCCATGCGGATGCGGGCGAAGCCCTCCTTGCGGAAGCGCCGCAGCACGTCCTGGAAGTCCAGCGCGGGATCATAGGCCACGGGTGCCAGCACCATCAGCCGGGGCTGGCCGGGCCGGGCCAACGCCTCGTCCACGATCTGCTGCGTCGTGTGCGAGCGCATCGGCACCTCGCAGCGGAAGCAAATCGGCTCCGCCACGCGCGCATAGAGCAGGCGCAGGTAGTCGTAGATGTCGCTCACCGTGCCCACGGTGGAGCGCGGGTTGGGCGCCCCGGCGCGCTGCTCCACGGCGATGGCCGGGCTGAGGCCCTCCACCGCGTCCACGTCGGGCTTCTCCAACTGGTTGAGGAACTGCCGCGCCGAGGGCGAGAGCGACTCCACGTAGCGCCGGTTGCCCTCCGCGTAGAGGGTGTCGAACGCCAGCGAGGACTTGCCCGCGCCCGAGGGGCCGGTGATCACCACCAGCTTGTGCTTGGGGATGGAGACGTCAATGTTCTTCAGATTGTTCTGACGCGCGCCTTTGATGTGGATCCAGTCGGGCATGGCGGCGGATCGGGCGACAGGTCTGGGAACGGGCCGGCTCCTGGCTCGGCGCGGTGCGGGGCTGTTGGGCATTTTGTAAGCATAGCACGGATCGGGGCGGAGTGGGCGGAAATGTGGTTGCGATGGTGTGACCCTGGGGCCGCAACCCGACCCTTGCCGGGCGGCCGGACCCGGCTTGTCTCTCAAGGGGCGGCAAGCCCGATCGCGCGGCAGGCGAATGGTCGGACCCGGTCTGGAACCGCGTGAGCCGTTCCCACCAGGTCTGGCCCGCTAGCGCCGCGTGTCCACGTACACGGCTTGGCCGTCGCGGTGGTAGCTGATCACGTCGGCCACCGTGCGGGCGACCTCCCCGATGGGGTCGAAGAGCACGATCTGGAAGGGCACGCGCTTGCCCTCGGGGATGCGATAGTTGGTGTTCTCATGGCCATTGATGAAGGCCAGATAGCCGCGGATGGCGGCGGGGTCCATGGTCTCCAACTGCGCATCGCTGAGCACGTTGCCGGCGAAGGCCAGGGCGCTGACCAGGGGCTGCGTCTGGTGCGCGTCCGCATAGGCCGTGCCCCGCAGCCGGATCCATCCGATGTCCTGGGCGGCGGGGAAGCGGTTCTCCACCTGGCCCTGGATGACCAGCAGCCGCTTGCCGCTGGGCCGGTTGGCGACAAAGCGCACCTCCAGCGGCTCCTGGAGCGCCAATTGGTGACTCCTTCCGGTCTCGATGACAAAGGGAACCGGGCCGGAGGGGGCACGGTTCAGCCAGACGCCCCAGACCAGGGTGACCGCCACGACGAAGGCGCCCGCCGCCGCGACGGCGATCCTTCCCCTGCGTCCGGCGGTCGTGAGCCAGCCCGAGGGGTCCGGCACGGACTCCCGTTGGACGTTCGCCTTGCGGTCGGGCTCTTCCGGGCGGATGGCGGGCAGGCGCGCCGAGTCGTCGTCCGGGGGCCCGCCGCCGCCGCCGGCCTGGCCGCGCGGGGGCGGACTGGCCGCGGAGGACCGCGCGGGCGCGGGCGGCGCCTTGGGGGGTGGCGGCACCTCGTCCAATGGAGGCAGATCATCCGGCAGGGGAAGGTCATCGTCCGCCGGTGCGCTGACGGCTCCCTGTGAACCGCGGAACGTCCCGGGGTCGAGGAACAACTGCTCCCGTTGCTGGGGCGAGACTCCGCCTTCCTTGGGTGAGATCGGCATGTCTTCTTCCGCTCCGAGCGAGGTTGCTTCCAGGTAGGCTTGATCCGGGTCCAGCGGCGCGTCGGACGGCAAGTCGGCGTCAAGCCCGTCGAATGTCTCCGGATCTTGGAACGATCCCAGGTCCGCCAGGGTTTCCGGCGGGATCTCGATCCGCGCGCGGGTTTGCGCGGCGCCGCCTGGGGCGCGCAGCCCCCCCGGAGGCGCCGCGGGCTGGACATCGGCAGCCCCCGGCGCCGCGGCGGTGTGGCCGCCGGACGGAGGCGCCTGCTCCCAGGGCTCCCGCGGCGGCGCGGCAGCCCTGGCCGGCGCCACTGCGGCAGCGTCCTCCGGCCCGGCTGGCGGCGCGAAGACCTGGGCGCATTGGGAGCACTTCAATTTGATGCCCGGCCTCAGCACCCGCTCCGCCGGCACCCGGTAGTGGGCCGCGCAGTTCGGACAGGTGACCGCCATTTCGCCCGCGCCGCCGCCCCAGGCCTCGGGCGCGGCGTCCTGCGGAGGGATGACCGTCGCCTCGTCCCCCGGCCGTTCCGGCTCGTCGGCTTCGGGCGCGCGCACATAGATCGGCGTCCCGCAATGCTTGCAGCGGACGAAGGTGCTGCGGCGCGGAATGTGCTCCAGACTCAGGCGGTACTTGCTCGCGCAAGACTGGCATTGGATCAGCATGGAAGATGCAACCTCCCGGCTCCACGGTGGGTTGGGGGCAGCGTCGCAGTTTCCACCCTGGGGTGACCTGCGGTCTGAAGTATCTCACTATTAGGGATGGACCCCAAAAAAATCAAACGCTTTGTCGCCTGGCGTACTCCCTGCATAGTTTCAGTCGGTTGAGCGGCTGACCGGGGCAAATCCCCGGCGACTCGGCAAGGACGCCGAACCGGAAGATGCTTTCCCGTACAAAAATACGGAAGGCCGCGGCTCCGGCAGGAGCCCTTTGAATGGAGGCGAAGGCGAGACCCATGACTCCTCACATGACCTGGCGCATCATCCAGACCGCCCTGATGGCAATGGTGTTTCTCGCGGCATCCGCGAGAGCGAATTCCGGCCCGCGGGCTCAGGATGCCGCCGCGGCCCTGCACAGCGGAGCCGTCGTGGCCGCGCTGGGCGGGGACCGGACCGGGCCGGCAGGCGCGGACCCTGTCGCCGCCGCGGCGGAGCCGGCGGCCCCCGCCGCGAACGGGAATGCGGAAGAGGATGCCCTCTACCGGCTGGAACCCCTATCGCGCGTGCGGGTAGCGGTGCTCAACGCCTCAGGCCAGCCGCGGGAGTCCCAGAAGATGGCCGGACTGCTGGGCGACTACCGCCGGCGCGCGCTGGAAGACAAGCTGGGGCTCAAGATCGAGTTGGTGAACATTGCGGTGGCGGACACCCCGGTGCGCGCGCCGGTCACGCTATACTACCGGCCGGGATTCCTCCGCGCCGCGCTGCTGATGGCCCAGGCCATTCCCGGCAACAACGTGGTTGCGCCGATGCGCCCGGAGAACCTGAAGCGGGCCGGCATTGACGTGGAAATCGTGGTGGGCACGGAACAGCCCTGATCAACAATGCGAGGGACAGCGATGAACCGAATCTTGACTCTGCGCCTGGCGGTCTGCGCCGGGCTTCTGCTTTGCTGGAGCTTCTGGGCTCAGGGCGCGAGCCGCTATGTGGACAAGGACACGGCGTTGGAAGTGTCCAAGGTGCTCGACAAGGCGGTCTTCCGCAACAATTTGATCACCTCGACCTTCATCCAGAGCGCCGGGCGCGACCAGTACCTCATCAAGGTGGTACTGGACAACGGCGCCGAGCAGGACTGGGATCTGCTCCAGATCCGGCAATGGACGAAGGACGAGTCCATCGTGCTGCAGAAGAACCGGGTGCTGCTCTTTCCCCGCGAGCACAGCAACGCCTTCGTGGTGCTGGACAAGAACCAGTTCACCCAAAAGGCGTTGCGGGCCCGCGTCCTGGTGCGCCAATACGATGACTCCGACGTGCTGGCCGGACAGGTCATCCGCTATGCCGTCTATCGCTTCAACCTGGTGGATCTGCTGAACCTGAACCCGGGCACGGACGCCCAGGGATATCGCCAACATTATGTGTTCGATTTGGAGAACGGCCAGCGTGAGTTTCTCAGCTACTTGGACGCCTATGAGGTGCTGGCCCGCAACGGCCTGATCGAGGACCCGGCGCGGGCCGGCGGCCCGGTGATGCGCATCCCCTACCAATTGCGGGCGATCAATGCCCGCGAGCTGAAGATGGTCAATGGCGCGGGACGCTTCGGCCTGGAACTGGTGTTCGACCGGCCGATCCTATTGGATGCCGGCCACTTCCCCTTCCAGCTCTATGAGCAAGGGGGCAACGGCAGCCGCAGCAAGGTGGAGTCTCCGTTCGTGGTGGAGTTCACCGCGCCCAACGCCATCATTCCGGCGGAGGTGACGCCCATCACCAACCTGGAGTTCCTGCGCAATATCGTGGCGGTATCCGACAATCGGCACCAGAACCGCGTCCTGCTCCGCGCCCAAATCAGCCCGGACGTGTTGCAACAGCAACCCGAGGTGGATGTGCAGGGCCAGAACGTCCTGGTGACCTTCACCAAGGTGCAGGATCAGAGCGTGTTCGACCGCAAGGCGTTGCAGGAGGCGGACTTGCGGCGGAGGCAGGACAAGCTGCTGAACGGCGCGCTCACCCAGGAAGAGATTACCCGGCGCAGCAACTATCGCCAGCAGATGGAAACCGGCGTTGGGCAGATGGACCGCGCCCGCACCAGCAAGCCGCTGCAAGAGAAGCTTGAGTTGATGCTGTCGGCGATTCAGAACTTCAGCGAGGCCGCGGTCGCCGCGTCCACCGACCGCGACCTGGAAGAAGCGCTCAAGGAGCGCAACGCCGCCCTGATCAAGCTGCCCGCCCTGGTGATCGAGCGGGGGCAGGCCGCCCTCAAGTCCGCGACGCCGGCGGATCGTGACGCGGCGCGAAAGGCGCTGGACACAGCCCTGAACGTGACCCGGGAGCCCAAAACCGTCGTTACCCTGAAGGAGCTGCAACAGAAGCTTGGTCAGCCTTAGGACGATTGTAATCACGGCACCGTGTGTTACCTGAAATTTCCCCAAGGCTCCGCAGCAACGCTGCGGAGCCTTTTTTCTTGGCCCTCAGTTTCTAAGCGCCTGTTAAGACAACGAAGAAAAGATTTCCGCTTGACTCTTCTTAGTTTTTGTTACATTTTCAGGAAAAGACGGCCAATTTCTGAAGCGGTGAATTGACCCTGAATCAGAGGAGACCCAATCGTGAAAGCAATCGGATACACATGTCTCAATACACTGAGCCAAAAACCGAAAAATCTGACTCTGGAAGACCAGGAGCACATCATTCAACAGTACGTGGATCAGCAGCAATGGGGATTGGTGAAGATCTATCAGGAGGTCACAACATCCAGCAACGCCCAGAACCAGCCCATTTTGGAAGAAATCATTTCCGATTCAGGCAAAGCCAGGTTTGACGTGTTGGTGGTGGCCCGCTTGGACCG
>Ga0315281_10011148_pt1 | contig 12327 bp, 11 predicted proteins | sample YL17G07_0_MG_FD_204540 | JGI IMG/M metagenome (GOLD analysis project Ga0315281, IMG submission 204540) | Sediment microbial communities from Yellowstone Lake, YNP, Wyoming, USA - YL17G07_0 | ecosystem: Environmental > Aquatic > Freshwater > Lake > Sediment | place: USA: Wyoming | collected... | reverse complement strand
CATGGCCCCAGAGCCGTTTATAAGGAGATCGGCAGGGCGATAGCGAAGGCGATCAAAGATTTAAATATTGAGGCAGTGATAATCGCCAGCAGCGACATGACTCACTACGAGTCGCAGGAATCCGCAAAGAGGAAGGATACTCAGGCTATAAACGCCATACTGGAGCTGAATGAAGATGAACTGCTGAATCGAATCGACAAGCTGAACATCTCGATGTGCGGCTATGCGCCGGCAGTGAGTCTCATTTCGGCTGCCAGGGAACTTGGGGCCACGCGAGCGGAACTGGTCAAATATCAAACAAGCGGTGATGTAACCGGCGATTATTCCGGCGTGGTAGGCTATGCCGGGATAATCGTGAAGAGGTGATGGGAGAGAAGCAATGAAATCCGAGAAAACACACCCGCTGACAAAACTGGCCAAGGAAACGGTAGAGAGCTATGTCCGCAAGAAAGAGCTTCCCCAGCCCAAGCAACTGACTCCGGAGATGGAGGAGCAGGCAGGGGTTTTCGTGTGTATCAAGAAGCACGGCAGACTGAGAGGCTGTATCGGAACATTCGAGCCCACGAAGTCCAATGTCGCTCAGGAGACCATGTCCAATGCCATATCATCGGCGACCAGAGACCCGCGTTTCTCCCCAGTGGCCGCTGCGGAGCTTTCTGACCTTACCTACAGCGTGGATGTACTCACCAAGCCAGTGCCTGTGAAAAGCAAGGACGAACTCGACCCCAGAAAGTACGGCGTTATTGTAGAGAGCGGAGGGCGGCGGGGCCTGCTGCTACCCGACCTCGAAGGAGTAGATACCGTGGAGCAGCAGATAGACATCTGCCGTCAGAAAGCCGGCATTTACCCCGACGAGACGATAAAGCTCTACAAGTTCGAGGTGAAGAGGTACGGATAAGAGAGGTATTAGCTGAATGCCGCCATTTGCATGGGCACTTACCGGAATATGTGCTATTGGTGCCATAATCGGAATCTACTGGTTCGTAGAATCGCGATTTAAGAAACCCGTTGATCCAGCCGTTGTTCACCAAATCCAAGAAGAGATGCATGAGGTCAATACCAAGCTAGGCCGTATTTCCGAATACCTTGACGGCCTTCCTAAAGCTCCACCTGAGATAAAAGACCCCTTCGAAGAGGGCATGGCTTTTAAGAAAAAGTATAAATACGAAGAAGCCATCAAACTGTTCAGACAAGCTTTGGCGATGGGAGCAACCGGAAGCCAAAAAGCAGCCCTCCTTTTGCTTATCGGCAACTGTTTTGCGGAACAATCGAAGTTTGCGGAGGCCGAAGGTCACTACAAGGAAGCTGTGGCCATAGCCACCGAGGCAAACGACCGGGTAGGACTCGCCGCTAACTACAACAACGTCGGATTAATCTATCGGTCCAAAGGTGACTACGATAAGGCGCTCGATTGGTACCACAAAAGCTTGAAAATAAGGGGGCAGATAGGCGACCAGGCAGGACTCGCAGCTAACTACAACAACATCGGGAGCATCTATCAATACAAAGGGGAATACGATAAGGCGCTCGATTGGTTTCACAAAAGCTTGAAAATAAACGAGCAGATCGGCAACCAGGCAGGACTCGCCACTACCTACAACAACATCGGGGGCATCTATCAATCGAAAGGAGACTACGATAAGGCTCTCGAATGGTACCAGAAAAGCTTGAAAATTACGGAGCAGATGGGCGAACAGGCAGTATTTGCCACCACCTACAACAACATAGGGCTCATCTATAAATCCAAAGGTGACTACGATAAGGCTCTCGAATGGTACCGGAAAAGCTTGAATATAAAGGAGCAGATAGGCGACCAGGCTGGACTCGCCACTACCTACAACAACATCGGGCTCATCTATCAATCCAAAGGAGACTACGATAAGGCTCTCGATTGGTTCCACAAAAGCTTGAAAATAACAGAGCAGATCGGCGACCAGGCAGGACTCGCCACTAACTACAACAACATCGGATTAATCTATCGGTCCAAAGGCGACTACGATAAGGCTCTCGATTGGTTCCACAAAAGCTTGAAAATAATGGAGCAGATCGGCGACCAGGCAAGACCCTCCACCACCTACAATAACATCGGAGGCATCTACTACTCCAAAGGTGACTATGATAAGGCGCTCGATTGGTTCCACAAAAGCTTGAAAATAACAGAGCAGATCGGCGACCAGGCAGGACTCGCCACTACCTACAACAACATCGGGGGCATCTATCAATCTAAAGGAGACTACGATAAGGCTCTCGAATGGTACCAGAAAAGCTTGAAAATAAACGAGCAGATCGGCGACCAGGCAGGACTCGCCACTACCTACAACAACATCGGGGGCATCTATGACTCCAAAGGTGACAACAAAATGGCACTCGATTATGCCGAGAAAGCGCTGAACATTTTGGTAAAAATAGGGGCTGAGGACAAAGCAAAACAAGCTAGGGCTAACATTGAAGCTATAAAATCACGAGTGAAGAAAACATGAAACAGCGTCCCAAGAAGGGCCCGGACTTGTTCCAATACTCCGGCGAAAGTCAGTTGGGGCGTGAAGCCCCCCTTGCTGCGCGCATGAGGCCCGGGAACTTTGACGAGTTCGTGGGGCAGGAGCACATATTGGGTGAGGGCCATGTGCTGAGAAAAAGCATCGAGGCTGACCAGCTTCCGTCTATTATCTTCTGGGGCCCGCCGGGCAGCGGCAAGACCACCCTGGCCAATATCATCGCCCAGGTGACCAGGTCGCACTTCAGCCCGATATCTGCGGTAGCTTCCGGCGTCGCTGACCTGCGTCGCATCGTGGATGAGGCTAAGGAGCGCCGCGCATTGCACCAGCAGAGAACCATCCTTTTCATTGACGAGATACACCGTTTCAACAAGGCTCAGCAGGACGCCGTACTCCCCTATGTGGAGAATGGCACCATCACCCTCATCGGCGCTACTACAGAAAACCCTTCCTTCGAGGTCATCTCCCCCCTGCTCTCCCGATGCCGTGTGTTCACCTTGAATGCTCTTACTGAGGAACAGATCAGACTTCTAGTGCAGCGGGCTATCGGAGATGAGGAACAGGGGCTGGGCAAGATGAAGGTGGAACTTGACGATGAGGCTCTCAAATTCTTATTAGTTATGTCAAATGGAGACGCCAGGGTTGCGCTCAATGCCCTGGAGCTTGCCGCCTCGACGACCGCACCCTCGGCAGACGGCAAGCGTCATATCAAACTCAGTGCCATCGAAGACGCCATCCAGCACCGTGCCCTGCTCTATGACAGGGCCGGTGAGGAGCACTACAACATTATCTCCGCCCTCCATAAATCGCTAAGGGGCTCAGACCCTGACGCCGCCCTCTACTGGCTGGGGAGAATGCTGGAAGCCGGGGAAGACCCGCTCTACATCGTCCGGAGACTGATTAGGTTCGCCTCGGAAGACATAGGTATGGCCGATCCCCAGGCGCTGGTCATCGCCACCTCGGCCCAGCAGGCAGTCCACTTTGTGGGCATGCCCGAAGGCAACCTGGCTTTAGCTCAAGCGGTGGTCTATCTGGCGACCGCACCTAAGAGCAACTCCCTGTACACAGCCTACTCAAAGGTGCAAGAAGATGTGGAAAAGACTAGAAACGACCCAGTCCCGCTTCATCTGCGTAATCCAGTTACCAGGCTGATGCGCGATGTAGGCTACGGCAAAGGCTATAAATACGCTCACAACTTCCCGGGACATTTCGTGGAGCAGCAGAACCTTCCCAATTCACTCCAGGGTAAAAAATACTATGAGCCGAGCGAGCAGGGCTTTGAGAAGGAAATAGATAGCAGGCTCAAGAAATGGCACGGAAGAGGGAAGAGTGAGGGACAAACTAAAAAAGAGGACAAACCATGATAGAGACCAGAGTAAGATTCCCCTGCGGCGACCTCATTCTTGAGGGCATTGTTACCCTGCCTGAGGGGAATGGCCCTTTCCCTGGGGTAGTGGTCTGCCATCCTTCCCCCCATCAAGGTGGTGAGATGAACAATAATGTGCTCGTTCCCATCTGCCTGACACTGGGACAAGCGTCGATAGCTTCTTTGAGATTCAACTTCCGCGGTGTGGGCGCAAGCCAGGGCAAGTTCGGTGATGGCATCGGGGAAAAGGAAGACGTCGTAGCAGCAATCTCATACCTGTCAACGCTGGATGCAGTTAATAAAGAGAGAATTGGGCTTTGCGGTTACTCCTTCGGAGGCGCAGTATCCCTAGAGGTCGCGCCTGCCGACGAGAGAGTGAAAGCCCTGGCGCTAATATCTCCGGTGATCTCCACATATGTCCAACTGAAGCAATACACCAAACCCAAACTCATCATCTGCGGTGGCGCCGACCAGTTTGTGAGCATTATTTCCCTGCAGCGCCTTGCCGAGGAGCTGCCTCCACCGAATGATTTCGAGCTGGTAGCCGGAGCTGACCATTTCTGGGGAAGCTATGAAGACAAGGTGGCTGCCAGAATTGCTGCCTTCTTCGTTGACAAACTCAAGTTACCAGAGCAGAGCTAGCTTGCTCCCTACATAAACCTTCCCACTAAGATGCGTCATGGAAGTTGTACGCCATTCTCAGATATGCTAAACTCGAACTCAGCGCAAAAATTGCCTACAATGGAGCATTATGACAGATTCAGATACCTCCACACGCAAAGCGACCAGAGGGCTGCTCCTACTCGTAATAGCGTTGGCTGTGGTGGGCCTGGACCAGCTCACTAAGTACCTAGTCAGAGCAAATATGGAGTTGGGGCAGTCGATACCAAGGGAAGGCCTATTCAGGCTAACCTATATTACTAACACTGGAGGCGCTTTCGGTATCTTGGCCAACCAGGCATTTCTCCTGGCAATAGTTGCTGTAATCGGCATAGCGGTGTTTCTCGTCTACCTTCGCTACATACCGCTAGAGAGCACATTGCTAAAAATAGGACTGGGGCTCGACTTCGGAGGTGCTGTGGGCAATCTCGTCGACCGCCTCCGTGTCGGAGGGAAGGTCACCGATTTCATCGACATTGGTGCCTGGCCCGTATTCAATGTGGCTGACATGTCTATAGTCGTGGGCACCATCATCATCGCTTGTTATCTGTTATTCGTTACACCGAAGAAAGCCTCCAAAAGCGCACAAAGATGAATAGAAGGCTTGAGTTTACCGCCTCCGGCTCTGGCGAACGTCTCGATAAATATATAGCGGAGCAGTGCCAGATCTCGCGCTCCTACGCCCAGAAGCTGATAGACGAAGGTCGGGTCGCAGTTAACGGCCGTGCCGCCAAAGCGAGTCAGAAGCTCAACGCTGGCGATAAGATAGTTGTCACCATACCACCTCCAAGGCCTATTTCACTGACAGCCGAGGATATACCGCTGAAGGTTGTCTACGAGGACAACGACCTTATAGTTATTGATAAGCCGGCAGGATTACTGGTTCATCCCGCCGCCGGTCAACATACGGGCACGCTGGTGAACGCCATCCTGGCCCGCTGCCCTGACCTCGGAGAGATTAACGGCTCGGTCCGACCTGGCATCGTGCACCGACTGGACAAGGATACCTCTGGGCTGATGATGGTAGCCAAGAACGATGCAGCCCAGAAAAGCCTTTCGCGCCAGATAAAACAGCGCTCCATTAAGAAAGGGTACCTTGCCCTGGTTTCAGGGCATCTAACGCCGGAGCGGGGGGCTATCGACGCCCCTATAGGCCGCCATCCCCAGGACAGGAAGAAAATGGCTGTGGTCTCCGGGGGCAGAGAGGCCCGCACGGATTACAAAGTGATTAAGTATTTCGATGATTACACATTGGTCGAGGCGATGCCCGAGACCGGGCGCACTCATCAGATAAGGGTGCATTTCGCTGCCATAGGGCACCCCATCTTCGGCGACCACATTTATGGGAAAAGGTCAGCGATGCTGAGGCGGCAATTCCTCCACGCCCACAGGCTCGGCTTCAGGCTTCCTTCAAGTGGAGAGCTAGTTGAATTCGAGTCAGAGCTGCCGTCAGACCTGGAGGATGTTTTGAAGCAGCTTGACTGAGAGGAACGTTTCTACATCAAAGCTTTTTCGCTATCTTGGCCCAGGTGTCGCGTAAAGTAACTGTCCGGTTGAACACCAGCCGTTCGGCGGAAGAATCCTTCAAATCTGCGCAGAAATATCCCAGTCGCTCGAACTGATACTTGCTTCCCGGAGTCGCGCCCGCCAGACTCGGCTCAACATATCCCGTCACAGTCTGCAGCGAATTCGGATTCAAGACAGTTACAAAATCATCGACATCTCCGGGATTCTCCACAGTGAAGAGGCGATCGTAAAGACGCACCTCGGCTTTAAGAGCATGGGCTACCGAAACCCAATGTATGGTCCCCTTGACCTTGCGGCTGCTCCCGGCCGCCCCACTCCGTGTATCAGGGTCGTACGTGCAATGCAACTCAGCTACCTTGCCGGCCTTATCCTTCACCACCCCAACACATTTGATGATATACGCATATCTTAATCGTACCTCACGACCCGGAGCCAGACGGAAGAATTCCTTCGGCGGAGCTTCAAGGAAATCATCCTGCTCGATGTAAAGCACGCGCGAAAAGGGCACTTTGCGCGTACCCATAGCGGGGTCTTCAGGATTGTTGACAGCTTCCAGTTCCTCTGTCGTGCCTTCGGGGTAGTTGTCGATGACCACACGAAGAGGATGCAACACAGCCATCACTCGTGGGGCACGCTTGTTCAAGTCCTCCCGGATGCAATACTCCAGCAGCGCCACATCGATGGTGCTGTCAGTCTTGGCTACGCCGATACGTTCAGCGAAAGTCCGGATGGACTCCGGCGTGTAGCCGCGTCTGCGCAAACCGGAAACAGTGGGCATGCGGGGGTCATCCCAGCCGCTGACATTTCCCGCCTCTACCAGTTGCCTCAGCTTGCGCTTGCTCATCACGGTGTAGGTGAGATTGAGGCGGGCGAACTCAATCTGCTGGGGATGATATACACCCAGTTCATCGAGAAACCAGTCGTACAGAGGGCGATGGTCTTCGAACTCCAGCGTGCAGATGGAGTGGGTGATTCTTTCGATAGAATCCTCGAGGCCGTGCGCCCAGTCATACATGGGGTAGAGGCACCACTTGTCACCCGTGCGGTGATGCTCCGCATGCAGGATGCGATACATTATAGGGTCCCGCATATTGAAATTCGGTGACGCCATGTCGATTTTGGCGCGGAGCACCCGGGAACCATCCTCGAACTCACCTGCCCTCATGCGTTGAAACAGGTCGAGGTTCTCCTCGACCGAACGGTTGCGGTATGGACTCTGTTTACCCTGTTCAGTGAGAGTGCCGCGGTAATCCTTGATTTCACCAGCGCTCGAATCATCGACATAAGCCTTACCGGCTTTGATCAACTGCACGGCGTAACCATACATCTGCTCGAAGTAGTCCGACGCATAGAACAGGCGGTTCTCAAAGTCAAAACCCAGCCAGCGCACATCCTCTATAATCGACTCGACATATTCCACCTCTTCCTTGGTGGGGTTGGTATCGTCGAACCGCAGATTGCAGAGGCCCTTGTACTCAGCAGCGATGCCGAAATTGAGGCAGACAGACTTAGCGTGGCCGATGTGCAGATAGCCGTTGGGCTCCGGCGGGAACCGGGTGTGGACGCGCCCACCAAACCTACCATTCTTGTTGTGCTCGTTGATGATATCGCGAATAAAATCTGATGGCATATAGCATTTTCCCCTAAATATTGAATCTAAATTTATAGATAAGCCTACAGTTTCCCATCGTCTTTGTCAATGATTGTGCACCTGGATAAACTCAAGTAGACGTTCACCTTCTATGCTGCTAGAATATGAGGCAATCGATGAGAGCCATGAGCGAAGGTAATGTGCGGGTGCGCTATGCACCCAGCCCAACGGGATACCCTCACGTAGGGAATATCAGAACCGCCCTGTTCAACTGGCTCTTCGCCAGACACAGCGGCGGCAGTTTCATTGTGCGCATCGAGGACACCGACGTCAACCGCAAGGTTGAAGGCGCTACCGAAGCAATCCTGAGCGGCCTGCGCTGGTTGGGAATAGACTGGGATGAAGGGCCGGAGGTAGGAGGCAAGTATGGGCCCTATTTCCAGTCACAGCGTCTAGAACACTACCAGAAGCTTGCCCAACTACTAGTAAAGGGAGGCCACGCCTACCCCTGCTATTGCTCCGAGGAGCGGCTGGCCCGGATGCGCACCGAGATGGCCCAGCGCAAGGACTCTATGCGCAGCTATGACCGCTACTGTCGGAACCTGAGTCCTGTGGAACGGGCAAAGCGCGAAGCCCAGGGCATTGTCCCTGTGATTCGATTCAAGACCCCGCTCGAGGGAGAGACCAGGTTCAACGACCTCATCAAGGGAGACGTGGTCTTCGACAACAGCACGCTGGACGACTTCGTGCTGCTGAAGTCGGACAGCTATCCTACCTATCATCTCGCCAACGTGACCGATGACCACCTGATGGAAATCTCACACGTCTTGAGGGCCGATGAGTGGCTGTCGAGCACCCCACGACATATACTGCTTTACGATGCACTGGGGTGGCAGCCTCCTCTATTTGCGCACCTGCCCATGATACTGGGCAACGACCGCAGCAAGTTGAGCAAGAGGCATGGCGCTACCGCTATTACGGAGTACCGAGACCTGGGATACCTGCCGCAAGCGATGATGAACTTCCTGGCGCTTCTGGGCTGGTCGCTCGACGACCGCACCGAGCTTTTCACGAAAGAAGAGTTAGTACAAAACTTTTCCATCGAACGCATCAGCAAGACCAGCGCCATCTTCAATCTGGACAAGCTCAAGTGGATGAACGGGGTCTACATACGAAATTTGAACGCCGACGAGCTCACAGACCGGCTATTGCCATTTCTGGAGAGAGACCTGCCTCAATCGGTGAAACGCCCCCTTTCCCGAGAATATGTGAAGCAGATCATACCTCTTATTCGGGAGCGCCTGACAACATTGGGAAAAGTAGAGAGCGCAATGGGAGCAATGGCAGAAGCTGCGCCACTTTATGACTTTTTCTTTGTAGATGAACCCGTTTACGACACCCGCCTGCTTCTGGGCAAGAAGCTGACCAAAGAAGATGCTGTGAGAGGTCTTGAAGCCGCTCTAGAGCGGCTTCAAGACCCGAACTTCGACGCCCAATCACTGGAGGACACGCTTCGTCCCCTCGCTGCCGAGTTGGGCCTGAAGACCGGCGATTTCTTCGGCCTGCTGCGGGTAGCTGTCACCGGGCGCACCGCTGCCCCACCCCTGTTCCAGACAATGACGGTTTTGGGTAAAGAACGCTGCCTCAATGCGCTTGAGGCAGCGTTGAAGAAGTTGCGTTAGACGTTGACAACATTCCGCAAGTTCTCTACACTATAGTCACAAAGCCGAGATTGTTGAGATTTGATCAGTATTTCGGCTTCAGGTTCGTTGGGGCATCGTCTAGCGGTAGGACAGCGGACTCTGGATCCGTTAGCCGAGGTTCGAATCCTCGTGCCCCAGCCATGATAAATCGAGAATAGGGAGCTTCGCTCCCTATTTTTTATTTAACAACATAGCGAAAGGAGCTTGACAAATTAGTTACCTTTTGTTATAATGTTACCAACAAAAACTAATAACGCAGAGGTGGCAATATGGCACCAGTAATACGGATAGACGATGAGGTGATGTCAAAGCTTAAGGAACATGCCAAAATCCTAGATTTAGTATTCGGTACACCTAATGAAGTTCTGCGAGTTGTTCTTGGATTGGATAAAAAAGAGCCTACGCCTGCTTTGGAGAAGGTTAATAATGTCAACTCCACCAAAGCAATAGAAATACAACTAGACCGATTATATACCGCTCGCAGATGGGCTCTAATTCCTATACCCAAAGATAAAAGGACCTTCTTCCCAGGTTACAAGGTTAATTTTGATCTAGAAACAGATTGCGGACTCTTAACTACTCACGTTACCTCTGCCCCTAATGGGACTCCCTACGGCGATCCCAAAGGAGGAGCATATATTCAGAGTAAACTTCGCCCATGGTTCGATAATCACCCAGGACTGAGAGATGGAGCCAAGCTCCGAATAGAAGTTTTAGAGCCAGGGAAACGTTACAAGTTATCAGTGGTATCTAGTAGCTAAGTATTTACGCAGCCACTGTTGGAACTTTTAATCTGAGGCACCATTGAAGCTCGAGGTTATGGGTTTCTATCTATAAGCCTCTCTTCGGTGCTTCACCCTGTACACGGTTACCAAGCGAGACGCATCGTTCACAGCATACAGGATTCGATAATCACCTATCCTTATTCTGTACCCCTCTACTCCCATCAACTTCTTGGCCCCGACTGGTCGCGGCTCGTTAGCCAAACGAGCGATGGCTTCATTAATCCTCTGGGCAAATCTATGAGGAAGAGCCTCAATCTGCTTATGCGCTATGTGGCTGATCTCAAGCCGGTACACGAACCTTCTTCCCGGCCTTTGTTTTCTCCAGATGCTCTTCAAAAGTCATAGTCGGCTCGCCTTCGAGCTCAGCCTTCAAAATATCGATGCTATCCTCTAGATCCTCTAGCCGCTCTCGGAGGACATTGTATTCGTCTATGCCCAATAGGACCGCCTTAATCTCGCTGTTAGAGATAATGAAATAAGCCTCTCCACCTGTTGAGACATCATCAACCAGATGCGTCAGCTTCGGCCTCGCCTCACTGATGGATATGGATTTAATCTTAGCCATCTCGCCAACCTCCTGTTACAACATATTGTAACATATATTGTAATAATGTCAAGTGCCCGAAGCCTGGGTAGCCTTGCTGCCCGTTGACCGTTCGGGTATAATAGGCTCAGATTAGCGGGGCGCATTCGTCTAGCGGCCAAGGACATCGCCCTCTCAAGGCGAAGATCAGGGGTTCGAATCCCCTATGCGCTACCAATTTCTATTTGGCCCCATTTTTTGAAGCTAAAACGACCTTCTCCAAACAAGCGTAATGCAAAGAAGCTAACGGATTGATCCTCCTAGACAAGCATATAAAAAAGGATTATAATATTACACCCTCGTAGGAGTTAATCGAGGCCGTTCCCGGCGGTGACAATTATCCGCTCGCTCAAGGAGGGGGCATGGAGACCAAGAAAAATGAGGAGATGAAAAGGAAAGTCGGGGCTGACTCTGGCTATTCGCTTAAACCTGCTCAGCAAAAGAGGCAGCAGATCATCGAACAAGCGAGAAAAGAAGCTAACGATGAAGCAACAAAAATCATCAAGATGGTTGAAGAGCAGGGGCGACTAATGATTAGTGAGGCGGTAAGATTAGCCGAGGCCAAGGCAGCCAAGATGTTAGCCCAAGCGCAACAGGAGGCTCGTGAGATTGTTGCAAAAGCCCGAGAACAAGCTCAATCCTATGAAAGCAGGACAATCCCCCAGAACGGAGAGCAAATAGGCCAGACTGCCAGAGAAGCTAAGAATGTTGTCATCGAGTCACAATTGGGCACTACAATGACCCAGGAACTAGATACAGGATTTAGCATCGTTGTGGAAGCAACCAAGAAGGCTGAGACCGAAGCAAATAAGATAATAGCCCAAGCAAAGGAGACCGGACTCCAAATTATTGAGGAAGCAACAAGAAAAAGGGAGGGCGAGGCAAAAAAGATTGTGAGCCAAGCACAGGAGACCGGACGCCAGATTGTTGAGGAAGCAACAAGAAAAGCCGAGGATGAAGGAAACAAGATAGTCAACCAAGCATTACAGACAGGACTCCAGATCATTGTGGAAGCAGCAAGAATTGCTGATACTGAGGCAGAGATAACAAAGAGAATCTCGCAAGGAGAACCGAAAGAACGTCGATTCATTGAGGAGGCTAAAGCTGCAGCTGTCAACAGACTTTCGACACATGGAAAATACCGTGATGTTGAGCACGAAGTTCAGCAGCTCCCTAAAGAAACAAAAGACACTGTCTTCGCTGAGGCCTTGGCACATCAAGAACTCGCCTATAGCCTGCTCAAGGCTCGCCCCATCGCTGAAGTGGCAAAAACTGCAGCAGTCGTGCCTCCCTCGAAAACACCGAAGTCTATTTTGGAGCCAGCCAAAGAAAATACTGGTCCTGAGATGAAGGCCGAGGTGGGAAATAAAACAGCTATTTACCAAGGCCAAGTGGAGTTAGCCATTATGCCACCGATCGATTTAATCCAACTAGAGAGATTGCGTATATCCCTGCAGAGCCTTAAAAATATTCGTATTCTGTCAACCGAGGGCTCCTACGATGGCAGGACAGCGATATCCATACTATTGAATCGGCCGTCTCCTCTTATTACAGATTTGATAAGGATTGAGGAGGTGGAAGAGGCATTGGGAGAGGAAACCCTTGATTCCCACCCAC
>Ga0315281_10011147_pt1 | contig 12329 bp, 15 predicted proteins | sample YL17G07_0_MG_FD_204540 | JGI IMG/M metagenome (GOLD analysis project Ga0315281, IMG submission 204540) | Sediment microbial communities from Yellowstone Lake, YNP, Wyoming, USA - YL17G07_0 | ecosystem: Environmental > Aquatic > Freshwater > Lake > Sediment | place: USA: Wyoming | collected... | reverse complement strand
TCAGCGGGAGAGCGCTCGCTTCACACGCGAGAGGTCCCTGGTTCGATCCCAGGTGCGCCCATCAGTAGGAACGCCCCGGTATCGAGACGGAAACCCGCTTAGAAAGCGGGATGCAGCTCCTTGACTTGCTCGACGCCTTCCTCGCTCAACACCGCTTCAGCGTCGTTTGTGCCCATTGGTGCCCAATCAGCGCCCCTCACAAGGGCATCGAGGCGGGCGCCAGTGTCGCGGTCGCGGCTCATCATCCGCGTGTACACCTCGAGAGCCACGCTCGCGGAGGTGTGTCCCATCTGAGCCATCGCGTAGCTCGGCGATGCGCCCGCCTCGTACAGCAGGCTCGCGAACGTGCGCCGCAACGAGTGGTTCGTGACACCAACGATGGGCGACCGCCCCGCCTCCGCGAGCTTCTTGTTTGGCGCGCTCGACGGCGCCGGCCAGCACTCGGGCCCGCACGTTGTGACGGTCGCGCGTCGCCGCGATCGCCGGCGGCAACAGCCAACCCGAGTTCCAGCCGTACGACATCCTCAACCCCGCGTTGCGCGTCGCCCTCTCTCACCGGGCCCTGTTGCCGGCAAGCTGGAGATCTACGAGACGCTTGTTCAGGCCATTCGCATCGCGTCCTACGGTAGTGGGTCAGTTTGTTGTAAAGACCCCGCATGCAGTGGTTTTCCACAGGGCGCCACAAACGTTGTCCACAGGAGAGGAAGCGGGCCCGCCGAACGAGTCTCTGTGGCCTTAACCCACGGCGCTGTCCGGAAAAACACCATCCTCGTTAAGCCGGCGGACGACTTCGTCGTTACTGCTCTGCCGTCAAAGACGGCGGCGCAAACCGGATAAGCACGCTCACGGAGATCCTCCATCGGTCTTCGTCAGGCCGATGCTGCGGCGCGGCGTATCCGGGCCTGTGCGCGCCTCAGGCTGGCCTGAGCTTTCATGGCGACCTCATTCTCACGCGCCCTGTCGCCCTTTACTTCGGCGATGAGCGCACGGTTGCCGACGATCATGAGATCGATGTTGGTGCGATCCTTCTTGATGTCGTGGTCGCTCATAACTGTCTCCTCCATCGGCACCGTAGCGGTTGCGCTTGAGATGGTGCGTCGTCGAAGTATCTTCCCAATGGCCCTGCAGTTCAAGAGTCTTCATCCCGTTCCTCGCCTTCACCACCCTGGGCGAGTTCCTCTAGTCGTTCACTCAACCAGTCGCGCTGCTCTGTAACGAGCTCTAGTTGATCCGTTGTCTGAGCAAGGCGCGCAGTCAATTCGTCCTTCTCACCTTGCGCCTCAGCGAGCAAGTCCCACACAACGTTGTCGACGTCTTCGATGTCGGCGTTCGCGGCCTCAACGTCAGCATGAAGTCCGGCGCCTGCTCTCAACCAGTGGCCTTTCCTGGTACGCACGGCCACAGAGATCACCACGTAGAACCCGACAACCGTCAGAACTGCGATGCCAATCATCAATCCGCCGCGCAAGCTCCAAATAACGGATCGGTTGGAGATGATGAGATCGAGATAACCAGCGTTCTCTTTGGGAACGACCTGCCCAGGGTCAGAGTGATAGATAACGATCGCGAGGAGGATCGGGATCGCCAGAATCGCTGCGAAGAACGCAACCACGAGAAGCGCGCCGATGATCACCCCTACCATTCGGCCGAACCACGAAAGCCAGCCCGGACCCGGTGGGTCTATGTCTTCGGCACCGGCCTCAGCCTGATCGATATCAGACATTCCCCAGAGGCTAGACGGCGCCTCGGAAGGCGCCCAGCTCGAGGGCCTTCCGGCGCTCACCGTGATCCAGGGAGGCCGCGATGACTGACCCGTGGACGAATCTTCGTCTGGCCATGGCCGAGCTTCGAGCATCGACACTCGCTCTTGCAGGGAGGCCACCGTCCGGGCGGCCTCGGCGAGATCGTCTGCGAGTGATCCGAGGCGGGTCACAAGCGTCTCACCCGCCTCGGCCGGCGCTGACGCTGATCCGGGGAAGCCGCAGCGAGTGACCGACCCGAGCCTGCAGGCCGTGCCGCCGACGACTCACCGCACCTCGGTGATCGTTCAACGCGTCGAGTACCACGGCGACTAGTTCGCGGGCCCCGGCGTACCTCGGCAGGACGGGCAGGCATGCGGCTTCCGGCCCCGCGTGCGCACACGCTCGAACGTCGCCCCGCACTCCGTGCATACCAGCGTCTCAACCTCGGTCGTCGTCGTCACGACGGCCCGCGAGCGCCGCGGCGGCTTCGGGCGACTCGCCGCCTCGATCTTCGCCGTAGCATGCGCGACCCGTTTGCGGAGATCCTCGACCGCCTCCGGTTTGGCAGCGTCCTCCCCGTAGACGCCCAGGCCGCGCTCGGCCCACCGACGCACCGTCGGCCAATCGCGAGCCCTCTGAAACCGCACCACAGCCTGCCGGTAGGTGTCGAGGATCGGGAGCCTGCCGAACTTCTCGAACAACGCCGATCGGATCACGTCCATCTCGGCGTCGTGCTGTCGGCAGACCTCGTCGTACTCGTCGAGCGCCGACGAGAACGCGTCGCGGCACCTGTAGAGCCGCTCCTCAAGCTCGGCCATCATGTAGTGCCGGTCGATCGGATTGGCAACCGTTCCGAGCAGGGTGCGCAACTGCCGGATAGCGGTCGCGACGTTCCCGGACAGATCGTCCAACCAGGACAGGTCGTAGCTGTCGTCCTCGAGGTCGGTCGACCTCGCCGAGGATAGACCGCTCCTGAAGCCGTAGCCGGGCGGAAGATCGGCTCGCGTTGCAAAGTCTGCGTCCTCCGGCTCCTCGATGCCGAAGTCGGCGGGGTCGTGGTCAAGGAACACGCCGAGACGTCCGGGACCGTCCGGCCGCAGGCCGCCTCCGACGATCACGGCGTCGAGCGCGACAAGGCCGTTGACGTTCTTGCGCATGAGCGCCAGAAGGCCGGGCCTGTATGCAGCGGCGTCCTCGCGCGAGAGATAGCCGACGAGTTGGCCCGCGATTAGAACCTGGATCGCATTGGGGTCGTACGGACTGTCGGGCTCCGGGATCAGCAGCGCGTGGGTTTCGTGACGAATTGGTTCGCTGCGACGGCCGCCGACGATCGCCCACAGCGCATCCTGACGGTAGCTCTCGCCCACAACCTCAAGAGTCTCGTCGCCAGGCCAGAGCGTCGCTCCGACACTGCCGGTCTTCCCGGCGTTGCTCGCCGCCAGCCTCGATGCCGATGCCTTGCTGAACAGGCGGTCAAGGAACCCCATCTCCACGTCCCTGTCGGGTAATCGCGAGTCTACAACCGCCTGGCCGAACCGACAGCGCGGCGGAACCGACGCCGGTGTAGCAGCTTGCGTCGTGCCGTCGTCGGGCGGATGATGCGATCGATGCGGCACTCACTGATCCTCGTCCTCGCTGTCGCTCTCGCGGGCATCCTCATCTCGTCGGCTGCGGCAATCGTTCGCGTCACGAAGCCGCCTGGCCGCGCGTCGCCGGGCGACAAAGCGGGCGTGACCGTTGTAGTGACGCCGAAGGCCCGCTGCACCATTGGCGTGTACTACTCGACACGACGCTCCGAGGCCCGAGGGCTTGGGCCGAAAACCGCCAAGACGATCACGTGGACATGGGGGATCGGCTCTAACACCAAGCCGGGTACCTGGCCGGTCAAGATCGACTGCGGCAAGTCCGGCAAGGCCCAAACAAGCGTCACTGTTAGGTGACGACTCCACGGGTGGCGCTTGTCGCCGCCCTCACTCTCGCGCTGCTGTCCGTGTCGGCCGCGACCTCGGCTGCGCCACCTATCTACCGGGTCAGCCGGGTGATAGACGGCGACACGATCGAACTACGCGACGGCCAACGGGTGCGGCTCGTGCAGATCGACACGCCCGAGGTGTACAGCGGCTTCGAGTGCTACGGGCAGGCCGCGTCAGCTACCGCGAAACGGCTGCTGCCAGAAGGCACCCGTGTGTGGTTACTGCTGGAACCCGCGAGCGACCCGGTCGACCGGTACGGGCGGCTGCTCCGCTACGTCGTGCGCGTCAGCGACGGCGCGAACGTGAACGTGCGCCTCGTCGCCGTCGGCGCAGCAGCACCGTGGTTCTACGACGGTGAGATCGGCCGGTACGCCACGACGCTACGGACGCTCGCGAAACAGGCGAGGGCGAACAGCCTCGGGTTGTGGGGCGCGTGCCCGCGCACCGCCTACGACCCGTACAACGCGGTCCAGACGCGGCGGTGAGGCAGGGCTGAGGACTACTGGGCCGAAACCTGCTACCGATGTGGGAGCAGACGGAGTCCGGGCGAGTAAGCCACCCGTTCGAGCCGCTGGTCCTCGTCGCTACGCTCGCGATGATCCCGGTGCTCATCATCGAGCGTGACGCAACCTCGGACGGCTGGCAGACGTTCGCGTATGCGGCGAACTGGGCCATCTGGGTGATCTTCGCGGCCGAGCTGGCTATCGTCTTCTGGGTCGCGCCGAGGAAGCGGGCGGCCATGCGAGCACACTGGCTCGACATCGCGATCGTCGTCGTGACCGTGCCGCTGTACGGGCGGCTGCTCGCCTCGCTCAGACTCGTGCGACTTGCTCGGCTCATGCGGCTGACACGCGCAGTGGTCGTGATCTCACGCGCTCTTCAAGCAGAGCGCCGTCTCACGTCCTACGCCACGTTCCGATTCGTCGCCCTCGCGACAGTATTCCTCGTCGTCATCGCCGGAGCCGTTCAGGCGGAGGTCGATCAGAAGGACTTCACGACGTTCTGGGATGGCGTCTGGTGGGCCATGGTGACCGTCACCACCGTCGGCTACGGTGACCTCTACCCACACACGGTTGCGGGTCGAATCGTCGGAATAGTGCTGATGCTCACCGGCATCGGCTTCCTCGCTGTCCTCACCGCGACGATCGCCTCCTACTTTGTGAAGGCCGACAGGCAGGACGAGTCCAGCGAGATCCTAAACGCTCTACACCGTCTCGAAGCCGACGTCGCCGAACTCAAGTCCCGCGGCACCTGACGGAATCAAGGGCCGACACGGATCCCGCCGACTTCGTATAGTCGCGGCATGGTGGCGGTCGATCCGACGAACTGGCAGCCCGCGCGCCTGATCCCGGTGACGGGGATCAAGGGTCAGGAGGAGCAGGAAGCCCGAGCCACGTCCGCCTTCCTCGCAGTCCTCCGCGCTGTTCCTGAGTTTACGTACGCGCTGTTGGCGGGATCTTGGTGCTCCCAAGGGGAAGATCGAGACGTTCACAGAGGTGCGCTTCAAGGATGAGGAAGGCCGCCCTCACCGGCCGGATGGCGCCATCATCGTGACTCGCGGCACCAAGACATGGTGCGCGCTGGTCGAGGTGAAGACCGGCAGTGGCGAGCTTGGCCCCGAACAGGTCAACCGCTACCTCGACATCGCACGGGATAACGGCATCGGCACGGTCGTGACGATCTCGAACGCGATCACCGCGCGGCCGGAGGATGCGCCGTTCAACTACGACCGCCGCAAGACCCGCAGGGTCAGCCTCTTCCACCTGTCGTGGTGGCGGATCCTGACTACCGCCGTGCTTCAGCATCGCCACCGCGGCATCTCCGATCCCGATCAAGCGTGGATCTTGGGCGAGTTGATCGCCTACCTCGATCACGAGAACTCCGGCGCGAGTGGCTTCCAAGACATGGGGCGCGGCTGGGTGAAGGTGCGAGACGCAGCCCGGCAGGGGACTCTCCGCGCGAACGATCCCGAGGCCCGCGATGTTGTCGAGCGGTGGGAGCAGTTCCTCGACTACCTCGCGCTGGGCCTGTCGCAGGACCTAGGCCGCGAGGTTTCACCCGTTCGACCGCGCAAGCAGTCGCTGTCCGAGCGGAGCGACGCCCATCTCAAGCGGCTCGGGGGAGACGGCTCACTCGCGGGCGTTATGCGAGTACCGGATGCAGCCGGACCGATCAGCGTCGAGGCCAACTTGCGAACCCAACAGGTGATCACGAGCACCGAGTTGGACGCCCCGCGCGAAGGTCGGCAGCACACTCGCATCAACTGGTTGCTTCGCCAACTCAACTCGGCCTCGGACGGCCTACGGCTGACGGCTGCGTTCGCAAACACCCGCGAGACGAGCAGCGTTCTCTTGAGCGAGGCACGAGAGAACCCGGACCGGCTCCTCAATCCGAGCGGTCCGAAGCGCGAGATCCGCGGTTTCGAGATCGCGATGAGACGCCCTCTTGGCGCGAAGAACGGCCGCGGCAAAGGCTCCTTTGTGGCCGACACACGCCAGCAGGTGATCGACTTCTACTCCGAGGTCGTACAGAACCTCACGCCATGGCAGGCCAAAGCCCCGAAGCTCCCACCCACACCCTCAGAGGTTCCAGCGACGCCGCAGTCGTCTCCTCCGCCGTTCGTCGCAGCTGGCGAGCGCGAAATGGGAGAGGCGCGACTGGAAGACGAAGACCGGCTAGCGGACGACCCGCAGGCGGGGAGTGATGGGAGCGCTGTCACGGCAGGGCTTGCCAGCGCAGGCGCCGAACCCGAGCGGTGGACAACACCACCCATCGCTGGTGCTCGCCCAACGCGGCCGTCTGGGACGCAGTAGCTCTCGACGCCCACGTCCCCCGTCCCCGTAGCCGCGTGCGGTCACCGGAGGACACGCGCCAGCCACTCGTTTGGGCACAAGAGTGAAGGCTGTGCCCAAATCGCCCGGAATCGCACGTAATCGGGCGACGCCCCAGTGAGACAGGCAGGGGCCGCGACCCCAGTAACCATGCGGGTTACCGGGCGTCGCGGCCTCTCGCGGCTTCCCGCTTTACACCGAGGGGGTCGGCGGTTCGAGCGGAGCCCGTCACCGCCCATCGGCACAACCCCCGGAATCTGGCGTCGGGTGAAGGGAGCTCAGCGAACCGTGACGCTCGTCTGGGCCTTGCCGGACTTGCCGCAGTCGATCTTGACCGGCCACGTACCGGCCTTCGTGCTCGAGCCGATCCCCCACGTCCACGTGATCGTCTTCGCGGTCTTCGGGCCCAGTCCATGAGCCTCGGAGCGTCGCGTCGAGTAGTAGACGCCGATCGTGCAGCGAGCCTTCGGAGACACGACGACGGTCACGCTCGCCTTGTCCCCCGGCGACACTCTGCCAGGACGTTTCGTGACGCGAACCGTGGCTGCCGCCAAGGCGGACGACACCTTCTCCGCAGCGGCAACCGACCACGAGGCGGACATGGCTGCTACGGCGACACAGAGCACGATGGCGACGACGGCCCGCATCGGGCCAGCATCGCCCACTTCGATCCCCCTGTCAACGCTTCCTCCACGACGCTCCATCACGCCTGGTCGAGCGACCCGGCGGACGGCGGGCCGGCGATTCCCGCCCCCCACGACGCCTTGCGCGCCTCGCGGAACGCCTCGCGGTCGCGCTTCGACACGACCACGCTGCGCAGGCCGTCCTCGGCACACAGCTCGAGGCGGACATGCCCACCGCGCACCTGCGGGTGGCGCAGGATCCGGGCGGGGGCGCGCGCCACCTCCTCGCGGGCGAGCACCACGTAGGCGAACTTCTCGTCCTCGTGGCCGACACGCGCCCCTTTCGCCGCGCGGTGCTCGGGCGAGCGCGCCAGCCGGACGGCGAAATGGCACCAGTCGCGCTCACCGAGCGGGCACGGGCGGTCGTGCGGGCACGGCGCCACGGTGAAGCCACCCAGTGCGAGCAGCCGCTCGCGGGCCGTGATGACCAGCCGGTAGCCGGCCGGCGTTCCCGGCTCGACGATCGCGAGCGCGCCCGACGTCCCAGCCCAGGCCCGCTCGACGACCCGGGACACGGCGTCCGGCTCGAGCTCGTTCAGGACGTACGCGATCGTGACGAGGTCGAAGCTACCCTGAACCGGATCGCGCCCCACGTCTGCGCGGAGCCAGATGCTCCGGGCGACCGCGGGTGGACCGGCGCCGGAGAGTTCGCGTCCCGCCGCGAGCATCGCGGGCTCGAGCTCGACCGCCGTCGCCTGCTCGAGCGAGGGCCACAGGCCGGCCGCCGCCCACACGGCCGCTCCCAACCCGGAGCCGAGGTCGAGCTGGGAGCGCGGCGCGAACGCGGGCGACCGCAGCCGCAGCTCCGCCAGCGTCACGCCGACAGCGGCGAAGGTCGCCGGCAGGCGCGTGACCGCATAGGCGGCGACCTCCTCGCGGGATCGCGCCCGCGGCCCAGCAGGCGCGCCGGCGTCCCGGTAGCGCTCCGAGAGCGTGACCGCCGCCGCCCCTGACGCACCCGGACGAAGCGTCCTGCGAACGGCGTCGCGCAGCGCGACCGGTAGCTCGGCGGTGAGCACCCCCGCATCTTCGCGGAGACCGTGATCCGGGGCGCAGATCGAGCGCAGATCGATATCCCAGCATGAGCAATTCTGATCAGGTGATTCGGCGACGCCGGGTGGAGAATCCCGCGTCAAGTGCGTGAACCCGACAAGGAGGTCGCCGTGAGCTCGACCCAGACGTCCGAGGCGGTCGTGCCCGAACCGGAAGCCGAGCAGTCCGCATCGGCGCCAGCACGGCCATCTGTCGTCGAGCTGGTGCTCGACAACCTTCCGGCGTGGACGGTCGTCGCAGCTGCGATCACGCTGCTCTATCTCGTCTGGGCGACGATCGACGTGCTCAACGTCTACTCGGGCGGCCTGCCCAGCGTGGTGCCGTAGCGATGGCGGTCACCGAGAGCTCCGTCGTCGCGCCACCCCCCGGCTGGGGGCGGCGCATCCCCCGCGACGAGAAGCTCTTCTTCATCGTCATTGTTATGACAACCGTCCTGATGACCGCGTTCGCGGTGGGCTGGGTCGTCTGGTCCGATCACAACGTGCCTCGCACGACCGCGCACACCACGCCCGCCGAATACTCCGCCAGGGTGCAGGCGTTCACGAAGCGGTACGCCGACGACCAGGGCCGGGCCTGGGTGCCTCCGGGCACAGATGCCTACATGCTCGCAACGCGCTACTCGTGGTACCCGGAGCTCGTCGTACAGTCGGGCAAGGAGGTCATGATCTGGATCTCGTCGGGCGACGTGCTGCACGGGTTCTCGCTGGTCGGCGGCGGGCAGAACCTCAACCTCGAGATCGCGCCGAACCATGCGTTCGGTGTCCGCCTCACACCGGACGCCCCCGGCCGCTACCGGATCATCTGCAACGAGTACTGCGGGCTCGGGCATCAGACCATGGCGAGCTACCTCACCGTCGTCTCCGCCGAGGAGATGGCGAAGCACGTTGCCGGCGCGGGCACGGCAGCCGGCGGAACGGGCACGACCGCCGGCGGCGCTGCCGCCGGAGCCCTCCAGCTGACGGCGGATGCGAGCGGGAAGCTCGCCTACGACGTGACCGAGCTCGCCGCCGACGCCGGAGCAGTGACGATCACGATGACGAACCCGTCCCCGTTGCCGCACAACATCGCGATCAAGGGCAACGGCGTCGACGCCAAAGGGCCCATCGTGCTCAAGGACGGCACGTCGACAGTGACCGCCGACCTGAAGCCCGGCACCTACACCTTCTACTGCTCCGTCCCGGGCCACGAGGCTGCAGGGATGAAGGGCACCCTCGTCGTCAAGTGAACCCGCCGAAGGAGAAGACCAGCTGATGGCCATTGCCGAGCCTCTCCCGCTCGCCGTCTCCACCGACCACCGGGAGCTGTCGCGCATCTGCACCGTGACCGGCCTTCGGATCTTCGCGGGGGCGCAGGCGCTCACTCTCGCCAACGCCGTCGCCGCGGTGCTCGCGCTCGCGGCCGGCGGCCTGTTCGGCACCCTCGTCGGCCTCTCGCGCGCTCCCGCGCTCGCGTTCCTCGGGCCGGGCACCTTCTATGCGGCGCTCACGGGCCACGGCGTCGCTGCACTCGTGCTGTGGCCGGTGTTCTTCGAGGTGGCGGCGATGGTGTTCGCGTCGTCGATCCTGCTCAACGCCCGGGTGTGGAGCATGAAGCTCGGCTGGCTGTCGTTCGCGCTCATGATCGGTGGCGCCGTCGTGCTCCTGCTCACGATCCTGCTCGGCGACGCCAGCGTGATGTTCACCGCCTACCCGCCCCTCGTCGCGACGCAGTGGTTCTACATCGGCTACCTCGTCTTCGCGGTCGGGGTGCTCGGCGCGATCGTCAATTTCGCCCTGACGATCGTGGCCGCCCGTGCCGAGGGCGCGCACGAAGGATCGCTGCCGCTCATCACGTACGGCGTCGGCTGCGCCGCGATCCTGGCGCTCCTCTCCATCCTCTCCGGACTCGTGGCGCTGATTCCGGCGTGGGTGTACGCGAACGGATGGACGGACACGCTCGACCCGATCGTGTACCGCGGCTGGTTCTGGGGCCTCGGTCACACGCTGCAGTACGTCAACGTGGTCGCCATGGTGGTGGCGTGGTACGGCATCGCGGCGCTGGCGTACGGCGCCGGCCCCGTCAACCAGAAGTTCACGCGTTTCGCCTTCGTCCTCTATCTGATCATCGCGGTGCCGGTGCTCGGGCACCACTTCCTCGTCGACCCCTCGATCGGTACGACGACGAAGTTCGTCGGGGGCACCGCAATGGGCTTCGCCCTCGGTATCCCGAGCCTGATGCACGGGCTCGCCGTGATGGGCGGCGTCGAGGCCGAGATGAGAGCGAGAGGCGCAATGGGCCTGTTCGGCTGGCTCAAGCGCCTGCGCTTCGGCCACTTCGCGACGGCGTCGCTCACGTGCTCGCTCCTCATCTTCGCGATCGGCGGCTGGAGCGGCACGGTCGAGACGACGCTACCGCTCAATCTCGTCAACCACAACACGATGGGCGTGCCGGCGCACATCCACTCGGTCGTCGTCGGCGGCACCACGCTGGCGTTCATGGGATTCGCCTACTACCTCGTTCCTCTCCTTTCCCGCCGCCGCCTCTGGGGCGGCCGTCTCGCGACCGTGCAGGCGTACCTGTACGGAGCGGGGCTGCTGGTGATGATCGTCGCCCAGACGTGGGCCGGCGCACTCGGCGTTCCCCGGCGCACCCAGTCGATCGACTACCCGGGCGGCACGCCCGGCGGCTGGGACGCCTCGATGAACCTCAACGGCGTCGGCGTCGCCCTCGCGAGCACCGCGGGCGTCATCTTCATCGTGATCATGGTGGCGACGCTCGTGCTCGGAAAGCGCACCGAGGATCCGGCGGAGCTCGTCGAGCCGGCGTACAGCTGAGGAAAGGAGGGTGACCGTGGACAAGCCAAGCCGCTTCGAGACGCCCGGGTCGCTGACGATCATGCTCATCTACGTAGCGATGTTCGGCGTGCTCTGGCTGCTCAGCTTCGTGTACCTCGGCGTGAGGTGGGCGATCGGCTAGAGGATGACGCTTCCACCGGCACGAGGTTTCATCCTGGAATGGGCTCGAGGCTCGCGCGGCTCTGACGCGCAATGACGACGCTGGCCTCCGTCGGCTGGAGCGTCTCGCCGCTGCCGATCGTGCTGGCGGCAGCGGGGCTTGCGCTGTTCGCGTCCGGCTTTCGCCGCCTGCGCGCACGGGCGCCGCGGCATGCGCGCTGGTGGCGCGCCGCTCTCTTCTGCGCGGCGGTCGCGCTGGCGCTGGTGGCGGCGATCTCACCCCTGCACGCAGCGGGCGAGCAGGATCTGCTGTCGGCCCACATGCTCGAGCACGTGATCATCGGCGATCTCGTGCCTGCGGCCCTGATGGTGTCGCTGCAGGGACCGCTGCTCGCCTTCGTCGTCCCCGCCGTGGTCATCGCCGGCGTCACGCGACGTCCCCGCCTGCGGGCTGCTCTCGGCCGGCTGGTGATGCCTGCCGGCGCCGTCGCGATCTGGTTGACGTCGCTCGCGATGTGGCACATCCCTGCCGTCTACGACGCCGCCGCGACCTCGTTCCCTCTGCACCTGCTGGAGCACGCAAGCTTCATGCTGTCGGGGATCCTCGTCTGGTTCGTCCTCGTCGACACGGCGCGTCGCCGCAAGACGTCGACGGGGGTCAGGCTCGCCGTGGCGCTGACGCTGTTCACCGCGGGGCAATTCCTCGCGACGACGCTCGTGCTCGCCGCGCACCCGATCTACCCGCACTACGCGACGGGCTCCGGGCTACTCGGGCTGTCACCGCTCGCCGACCAGGATGCCGCCGGACTCGTCATGATGGGGGAGCAAATGCTCACCCTCGGGCTCTTCGCCGTCTTTGCGGTTCGTCGCCATCTCGACGAGTCGCTCGCGCGCCCGAGCGCCGACCCGCTAGTCCGGCAAGTGCTCGGCCGGCCGTCACCATGACCCACACTGTGCCTCGAGCGAGCTCCGCAGAAGAGCCGTTGCACGAAAAGCGTTCTCGGCGCACACAGCTCCCGGCCGTGGGTCTCAGGTCGCTCGACGCGATCGCCTCCGGCGAGCCGCTCATCGTCTTCGACGGGGACATGCGGATCGTGCACGTCAACCGAACGGC
>Ga0315281_10011146_pt1 | contig 12329 bp, 11 predicted proteins | sample YL17G07_0_MG_FD_204540 | JGI IMG/M metagenome (GOLD analysis project Ga0315281, IMG submission 204540) | Sediment microbial communities from Yellowstone Lake, YNP, Wyoming, USA - YL17G07_0 | ecosystem: Environmental > Aquatic > Freshwater > Lake > Sediment | place: USA: Wyoming | collected... | reverse complement strand
CGGTTGGAAAGGATATGCTTCTGAATCCAAACCCGGGCCTATCACCATGCTCCGTGGTTTGCAGCGTGTCGAGGCCATCTGCCAAGGCTGGAAATTGGCTACAAAAGATGTGTGCATAGATTAGCCCGGAAGGAGAAGGGAGAAAAGCCCCTCTCCTTCCGGGAGAGGGGTTGGGGTGAGGGAAAGAGGCATGATCATTCGCATTGCGCTCAATCCGGGCAACTCAACTGAGTTTTTTAGATTCACATCAGCCATAACGCTCCTTTCACAACCGCAATAGCAAAGCCAGCCGCCAGCAAGTCGTCGAACATCACACCAAATCCGTTTTTAAGTCTGGCATCAAAATAGCGAATTGGAAACGGCTTCCAGATATCGAACAGGCGGAACAACAGGAACCCCGCAAGCCACCACAACCAGGCGGGCGGCACAAAAAACAGCACCAGCAAAAACGCCACGATCTCGTCCCACACGATACCGCCGTGGTCGGCAACGCCCAAGGTGCGGCCCGCCTTGGCGCAGAACCAGATACCCAGCCCGAACATGAACGCCAGCGCTACGAGAAACGCCGCCGGTTCCAGCGAGCGCTGCATCAGCCAGAACACCGGGAATGCTACGAGCGTGCCCGCCGTACCGGGTGCGAAAGGACTCAAGCCGCTGCCGAAACCAAATGCAAAAAAATGCGCGGGATGGCTGAGAACAAAACGCCACGACGGACGTTGCGCGGTATCAGCGGAAATGGTCAAAGCCTGCTTCCTCCAACGCCATCGGTTGACCTTCCTGATCCAGCACGCGCAGCCCGGCACCCGCCACGATCCGGCCCACGCACGCAAGCGGCAATCCGAGCTGACGCGAAATTTCCAGCACTTCTTCGCGACGCCACGAAGGCACCGTGAAGCACAGTTGATAATCATCGCCCCCCGCCAGCACGCAACGCCTGGCTTCCGGAAGATGCAGATATTCGCGCAGCGTGGCGGATACCGGCAATGCGGCGAATTCGATTTCAGCCGCGACTCCGGAAGCCTCCAGAATGTGCCCCAAATCCGCCGCCAAACCGTCCGAAATATCGATCGCGCTTTGCGCCAGCCCGAGCAGACGCTGCCCCAGCGCGACTTGTGGCTTGGGCATGTGCAACAGCGGCAGGCAGGCGGCCGCATCGTGCAGAGACAACACAATCCGCTGCTGCAAATGCGCCAACGCAAGCGCCGCATCCCCCAATTGACCGGACACCCAAACATCGTCCCCCACCTGCGCCCCACTACGGCGCAGCGCCTGACCAGCAGGAACTTCGCCCATGATGGTCACTGAAATGATGAGCGGCCCGCGCGTGGTGTCACCTCCGATCAAGTCCACGCCGAATTCCTGTGCGATACTGAAAAACCCTTCTGCGAATGCTGCTAGCCAGTGTTCGTCCGCCTCCGGAAAAGCCAAGGCCAGCGTCGCCCAACGCGGGTTCCCACCCATGGCAGCGATGTCGGAAAGATTCACGGCGAGAGACTTGTAGCCCAATTGGAACGGATCAGCATCAGGGTAAAAGTGATGGCCGGAAACCAGCATATCGGTAGAAACGGCGAGTTCCATACCTGCGGATGGCTGGATCAACGCCGCATCATCTCCTACCCCGAGCACAGCCTGAGGTGCAGGGCGGGTGAAGAAACGGCGGATCAGGTCAAATTCAGATGGCATGGCTCAAAATTTAAAGATTGTAACCTCTACTTAATTCAGGCAGTAGTCTCTGGTCTTCAAATTCTGCAAACGGCTAGTTCTGTTGGTTGCCATGATCAGCTCTGACCCGGAACAGGCATTCGCAGCAACACGCATAACTGGCTCAAGTTCGGCCTTTGCTGCCGTTCGCATCACCCAATTCAGATACCTGATTTGCGTTCTTTAACGGACGTAGTTCAAGAAGCTATTTCGACTGGGGCCGCAAGACATAATAACGAATAAATTCATAAGGATAGAAGATTCTAGTTGGTGTCGACACGAAAACAATTGCTAAACTGTAAATCAAATTGTAAACTTAGGCCGCTTACTTGGAGTGATCAATAGATGGGAGCCCCGCTCAAGAACCCACCCGTGTACCTAACCTTGGCCCAGGTGCGGTTCAACCCGATTTTGAAGCTGGTCGATTTTCTGCCCAGCATTCAGGAAAACTTTCGTCAGGCCGGTTATCCCGATTTCGATCGCCAGCATCTTATCTCGATCCAGCTAACAACACAGGAAGGCCAGCCGCCCACTCCGATCCCAGTCCAGCAAGAAAGGTTTCAACTCGGCAACGTCGAGAAAACACATACTTTTATCCTCGATGGGCAGAGCCTCACGCTCCAGTCTACAAATTACGGGCAGTTCGAGACTTTCTCTGCATGTTTCATGGAGGGATTGAGCATCGTGAACAACGCAGTGAAACTCGCATTCACGGAACGAGTCGGGCTTCGGTATCTCGACCGGGTAATGCCTCAATCTGGAGAAACCATCGAGCAGTACCTCGTCGAACAAGTTCACGGTCTGAATTCACGTCTCGGTGGACGTCCGCTCTATTCTTATACGGAAGCAATGAACGAGCTCGGGAACATCAAGCTACTGAGTCGGGTCGCCATTCAAGATGGCCCACTGGCATTCCCCCCGGATATACAGCCTGGGAACATGCTAATCACGGAAAAATTCACGTCCCACGTGGGCATCAGTGCCATCCTCGACAACGATGGTTTCGTGGAAGGTCGTGAAGCGTTTTCGACGAAAGCTGTTGCCGAACACCTAGATGCCATCCACAAGGTCATTGGAACAGCATTCAAGACCACCGCAACGTCATACGCATTTGCCACCTGGGACAAGTGATCATGCTCGGACTCGCAGTTCCTATTGGTGATATCAACGCCCACGCCCATTACCGGCCGGTTCCTGCTATCCACAGGCAGGCGACCGTTACCGAGGGTGGTCCGCTCCCATACTTCGGTGGAAGCGGCACCGGTGGTGTCGAGGGCGTGCACTTCGTCATGTCGCGCCAGGGCTATAGCCCCTTCGCGATCCTGAAGGTAGAGCTGGCGGCAACTCAGGATGCCTACGCTCCTTACACTGATCTGATGAAGGAAACGAAAGCCGGTTTCGGTCGAACCATATCCCATCTCCCGGCGGTGTTCGGTGTATCGCGCCAGACACTCTACAACTGGCTCAATGGCGAGACCCCCAAGGAGCAGCACCAGGGCAAACTAGTGCAGCTCGCCGCTGCCGCGCGCGTATTCACCAAGGCCGGCTTCAAACCGACCGCGCTGTCTCTTGAACGTACCGTTGCACAAGGCAAGTCGTTCGTTGAACTGATTGGGCAAGGTGCCGATGGCAAGGAAACGGCCGAACGACTCGTCCGGATCGAAAAACGTGGTGCGGTCGCACGAGAAAAACTCGATGCCTTGCTTGGCGACAGTGCGCCTTCGCGTCCCGATGTTGCAGACATGGGCCGCCCCGCACTCAATGAAGACGTCTGACCGGCATGGATGGCATGGCAGCGATCTGGACTCGAAATACGCCGTGGCGTCAGAGTCACGCCCTCACTGCAGAAGCCATCCATGCGCTGGGACTGTCCCATCCAGAAACACCTGATTCGACCTTTGTGGTCGTCATCAGCCACGATTGCGACCTAGCCAACGATGCTCTCCAGATCGAGCCAGATGTAGAAGTCATCGTTGGGCGTCACCTGCCGAAAGGGAACGGCAATTATTACTGGGCAAAAGCGCCCCGCACGCTGCACGTTGATGTGCTGCAGAACGACACCGTAGCTGTCGTCGAATTGGTCGCCACAGCCAAGCTGCTCATTCCGAAGCAGGCACTCGCGGCGTTTTCCCCCGATGCTGCCTATTCGTTTCCCGGCAAATCCTTGTCGGCGCTGCGATCATGGTTGGGGGTGCGCTACAACCGAGCAGCATTCCCTGACCCATTCGGGTATCGTCTATCCCAATCCAAGGTCGACAAATGCCTTGCGAAAATCATCGAACCCGTCGGTAATCTACTGTCAGCGGTCTATTTCAATGTGGATGGTGGCAAGGAAATCGATCACTCCGATGGCAGCCCCTACGACCTAAAGATTGTTCTTGCCTACCCTCCTGGCGACGATCCGGAGCAAACCGCCGACGAAGTGGAAAAACTTGAAATCTCGATAGAGGATCTCTTTTCGAAAAAGCACTTCAACCAGGCAACCGGCGAATGGAATGGGATCGCTTTGAAAGCATGCATGTCCATCTCCGAAGATGATTTAAGCGTGAGCGAGGCTAAACGACTCACGCAGTGGCGGCTTGAATACATGACATTGAAAGCAGATAAGGAACAACCGGACGCCTTAGGCTGAATATCTCGTCGAGAACCAGAGCCCCTTTGTGATGATCGCTTGAAGAAGATTTTCTTACGGAATTTAGCCATTCATGATCGACCGCTTTGGCCGAGAACCGGCAAGTCGCCACCATCACCCGGGGGGTCTGGAATTAGGCCAAAGCTAACGAGCACCGCGAAATGGATAGACCTTTCATCGAATCCGTTGTTTGTCTCTGCAAATGCGTGCAGCATGTAAACCATGAGGCCTTACGTTTTGCATTGATTCGTTTAGACCATGTCAACCGTAAGGCCAGACCCCAATCTTTCCGAATATTCATGCCGCTTTCCCTCACCCCTGGCCCTTCTCCCGAAAGGAGAGGGAATATTCTCCCTTCTCCTTTCGGGAGAAGGGCCAGGGATGAGGGAGCACGGTATCTGCTGGCTAGCTAACTGAAGAATTCAGGATCAATAAACATTGCCACTGTTATGCCTGCTGCGCCAAGGCAGCACGTTTCTCATAGGCTTCGCGCGCAATACGCACATCCTCCAGAAACAGCGGCAACTCTTTCATCAGCAGGGCCTGCGGTCCATCCACCAGCGCCTTGCCCGGGTTGGGGTGAAAGTCCACCAGGATCATGTTGGCACCGGCGATCACGCCCTGCGCCACCGCATGCATGATATCGAGGATGCCATCCGAACCCACGGCGCGGGTGCCAACCGAGTGAGAGGGATCGATGCACACCGGCATGCGAGTGAGGCGCTTGACCACCGGGACGTGCGCGAAATCGACCAGGTTACGGTGCGGATCGCCCATATTGGTTTTCATGCCGCGCAGGCCGAACACCACTTTACGGTTACCTTCTGAAGCCAGGTATTCCGCGGCGTTCAACGACTCGTCCAGCGTGATGCCGAAGCCGCGTTTAATCAGCACCGGGAACACCTGCTGGCGGCCGACGATCTTCAGCAGTTCGAAATTCTGCGTGTTGCGAGTGCCGATTTGCAGCATCACCCCGGTGGGATTTCCGGTCTGGTGCAGCGCTTCGCTGATCTCATCCACATGCGACTCGTGCGTCACTTCCATGGCGATGACCTTGATGCCGTACTTGCCCGCCAGTTCGAACACATAGGGTAAGCACGCTTTGCCGTGGCCTTGAAAAGAATAGGGGTTGGTGCGCGGCTTGTAGGCGCCCATGCGGGTACACACCTGGCCGTTATCGCGTAGCGCTTGCAGCATCTGTTCGACATGCTCGCGCGTATCCACTGCGCACAATCCGGCGAACACGTTGAGCGTGTCCTGCCCAAAGCGCACGCCGTTATAGTCGAAGTGGGTAGGCCTGAGATCGTCCTTGTGCCGACCCAGCACCCGATATTCCTCGGACACCCGCACCACTCGTTCGACGCAGGGCAGGCTGCGCATGTCATCCAGGGTCAGGGCGGCGGTATTGCCGATCAGATACACCTCGGTCAGCAGTTGCTCGATACCCTGCTCCTGATGCACGCGGCACTGGATGTTGGGCAGATTGCCCAAATAGTGCATCAACTGCCGGTATTCTTCCTGCTCCGGGCGGACGTTGGGGGTAAGAATCAGGATCATATTATGTTGGCCATCAAGCGATAAATTTCATCATGCCCGCGAGCCCTCACCCAATTTCTCTCTGGGGGATATCAGAGAGCGGGTTGGCGGGATTCCAAATAATTAAAGCGCACCCAGGGTGCGCTTTAATTCAGGAGAGAAACCGTTTTATTATTTTTTCTTGCCTAAAGCACCGGAAATCTGAGCTTCAGCATCATGCCAGTCCTGCGATGGATTGCCGGGGGCAAAACCGCGCCGCTCGGCAATATAGTAGGCTGCCTCAGCGATCATGCGATAGCGCTGTTCTGCGCTTGGGGCGCTAGCCTTGCTTGCAGCCGCTTTAGGTGCAGCTGATTTTTTGGCGACTGCCGCACTCTTGGCAGGTGCTGCTTTTTTCACTGCCGGCGCTGCTTTCTTTACCGCAGCTACGGGTTTGGTCACCGTCTTCTTGGCCACGGGTTTTTTAACGGCGGCCGTCGGCTTGCTGGTCGCGGCAACTTTCTTTGCAACCGGCTTGGATTTTTTCTCAACCATTGCGTTATCTCCTGTATGAGTCATTTAAAAAAGCGCCTGCTTTACTAGATTAATATAGCACTTTATTGCCAATATGAAACCTGACGGGCGCATTATAGGTGCATGGTAGCTTGACGCAAAGTTATGACGACATGATTGCCGCAAACTTTAGTTTAACTCTTGCCAGATTAACCTGTCCCTCCGACAGTCAACCCATCGATGCGCAGCGTCGGTTGCCCGACACCCACCGGCACGCTCTGCCCTTCCTTGCCGCAGGTTCCCACGCCGGGATCCAATGCCATGTCGTTGCCGATCATCGAAACCCGCGTGAGTACGTCAGGGCCGTTGCCGATCAAGGTTGCGCCCTTGACCGGGTAGGTCACTTTGCCGTCCTCGATCATGTAGGCTTCCGCCGCCGAGAACACGAACTTTCCGCTGGTGATGTCGACTTGACCCCCGCCGAAATTCACCGCATACAAACCATGCTTCACGGATTTGACAATCTCCTGCGGATCCTTATCGCCATTCAGCATGTAGGTGTTGGTCATGCGCGGCATGGGGATGTGCGCATAGGATTCGCGGCGCGCATTGCCGGTCACTGGCACGCCCATCAGCCGCGCATTCAGCGTGTCCTGCATGTAGCCCTTCAGGATGCCGTTCTCGATCAGCACCGTGTTTTGGGTGGGGTTTCCCTCGTCGTCCACATTGAGCGAACCTCTGCGGCGCGCGATGGTGCCATCGTCCACCACCGTCACCCCGGTAGCCGCCACACGCTCGCCGACACGCCCGCTGAAAGCGGAACTGCCCTTGCGATTGAAATCGCCTTCCAGGCCGTGCCCGATCGCCTCGTGCAGCAGAATGCCGGGCCAGCCGGAACCCAGCACCACGGTCATGGTGCCGGCCGGTGCCGGACGCGCGTCCAGATTAACGATGGCCTGATGCACCGCCAGCCGCGCGTATTCGCGCAGCACTGCATCGCTGAAATAGGCGTAGTCGAAACGTCCGCCGCCACCCGCGCTGCCCTGCTCACGGCGGCCGTCCTGCTCCACGATGACTTGCAACGACATCCGAACCAGCGGGCGTACATCGGCTGCCAGTTTGCCGTCTGAGCGTGCAATCAGTACCACGTCATATTCGCCGGCCAGGCTCGCCATTACTTGGGTGACGCGCGGATCCAACTCGCGTGCGTAGCGCTCCAGTTTTTCCAGCGCCGCCACCTTGTCGGTATCCTTGAGGCTCGCCAATGGATCATGCGGAACATACAACCGATGTTCATCGCTACGCGTCACCGCATGGTGCGCGCGCTTGCTACCTGCACTGGCAATCGCGCGCGTCGCCTGCGCCGCCTGCATCAGCGCCGGCATGCTGATGTCGTCGGAGTAGGCAAACGCGGTTTTCTCCCCGGATACAGCGCGCACGCCCACGCCTTGATCGATGTTGAAACTGCCGGACTTGACCTGCCCCTCCTCCAAACTCCAGCCCTCGGCACGGGTGTACTGGAAATACAGATCGGCATAATCAACCTGGTGCGTCATGAGGGTTTCAAAAACACCGTCGAGATCGGCCACATCCAGGTTGTAAGGGGTGAGCAAACAGCTTCTGGCAGTTTCAAAAAGCGTGTCGGATGCCGGTATCACAACACCGGTTGCAGCAGGGCTAGTAGTCATAGAATGGGTTGCGGTTCCGTTGAGTTGTGGCGAACGTTCACCTCAATATAGAGGATCGTTCGCGCACTAAGTTTCAAATTTTTTGAAGGTCAGCCCGCTTTCACCGTGACCACGGTAAAGTCGGCACAATTGATGGTGCGGTGCTTGAGGGCCGGCAAACTCTTGCGCAAGCTTGCCTGGTAGTTCACGTTAACGCCGGCCACCACCACCCCGGAACCGCGCGGCAGACGATCCAGAATCACGCCCCACGGGTCGACGATCATGCTGTTGCCGTGGGTTTCGCGTCCGGAAAGATGGTAGCCGCCCTGTGCCGGCGCCACTACGTAAGCCAGATTCTCGATGGCGCGAGCCCGGATCAATGTTTCCCAGTGAGCACGGCCGGTGGTGTCGGTAAATGCCGAAGGCACCAGGATGATGTCCACATCCTTCATGGCGCGGTATATCTCGGGGAAGCGCAGGTCATAACAAATCGACAGACCCAACCGACCAAAAGGGGTTTCCAATACCACCACCTGGTCACCCGCTTCGATAGTCTTCTGCTCACGAAAATGTTCGTTGCCGAGATCGAGGCCGAACAGGTGAATCTTGTCGTAGCGCGCCGCCAGCTTGCCCTTGTCATCGTAAACCAGACAACTGTTGCGCACCTTGCCGGGCACGGAAGACTCGAGCGGAACCGAACCGCCGACCAGCCATATCTTGTGTTTCCTGGCCTGGCTGGCTAGAAATTTCTGGATCGGGCCCTTGCCTTCCACCTCACGCACCGCCACTTTGTCAGTGTCCTTGAGGCCCATGATGGCGAAATATTCCGGCAGCGCGACCAGCTTGGCCCCCTGCGCAACAGCCATACCGATCAAGCGTTCCGCCTCGGACAAATTGGCCGCCACGTTCGGCCCGGAAGCCATCTGGATCGCGGCGACACGGCAACTGCCCGGCAGCGGTTTAGCCTTTCCTACCGGAGGCCGCGCCTTTGGTTTTGCAAAACTGGATGGTGCTTTGGTCTTCATTTTAATTCCCTGACTTCCATTCTAATCGATTCCCCTGCGCCGAGATCATTGAGCAGTTCAATACGCCCACCATCGAGTGCCAGCGCTACCAACCAGTAACGCAATTCTGCAGCTTGCAGCGCGGCTTCGTCTGCAGCGCCATGATGAATCGTCAGCCTTGTTGCGGGTTGTTGCAGATACTGCCCTACGCACTCACGCACTGCGGCTTGCGCCAGCACCGCCGCTCCGGATCGCGGCCGCTGCCATAAACTATCGGGCACGCTGCAACTCTGGGCCATGGCAGAAAACGTGTCGAATGACAGTAAAACTGCCAGTGCAATTCGCCCCACAACGCCAGAAAAGATCACGCGTTCACTCACCCTTTTTCTCAGCACTCGGCTCCCCATTTGCGGAAGTAATCTTGGTCACCACGGGATCGCTCCAGGTTCCGGTAATCTGATAGTGATAGGAAATGACACGCCCCAGAGGATCCTTCAACACCTTCTGCAGCAACATCGCGGCCACCCCCACGACAGGCCCGCCCAGAAAAGCGCCCGCGACCACCGAGACACTATCTCCCACGGAGGGGATGATGCGCACCTTGAGCTTCTGGGTTTCTTTGGCCAGATCAGCCTCCCCACTCATGGTCACCAGCGCGGCCGAACCCTGCATCTTGAAGTCATCGCTGTATATCATTCCCTGCACGACTCGCATGCTACCGGAAATATCCTCAAACGCGAATCCATCACTGAACACATCGCGGAAATCCAGCGTGATCCGGCGCGGTAAGGATTGCAAGCTGAGTATGCCCAGTAGCTTGCCTATACCCGGTTCTGCTTTCACAAACTGGCCACTGTGGGCATCCAGTGCAAGATCCCCGGACAAACTGGAGAAATCCAGATCAGCCGGGCCGCCGGCCCAGGAAAGATGACCTTCCAACTTGGCTTTGCCACGTTTGACGGTATCCGGAAACCCCATGCGCGCCATGAATTTTCCAACATCGTTCGCTTCAAGTTTGAGATTAACCCGCGTCAGAGAATTGGTTTCACCCACCCCCGGCAGTTGCCAGATGCCATCCATGGTCAGCGTACTGTCCGGGTTGGTCACCTTCAACTCTTTGATCTGCCACTTTCTCTCCTGCTGACTCGCCAATAACTCCAACTTGCCGAGTTTGCGCTGTTTGATCTGAAAATTGTCCGCAGTGATATCAAGAGCAGGCAATTCCCGCACCTGCCTGGCAACAACCACGATGGGCCTGGCCGGCACGGCCTCGGGCAGAGTGAGCGTCTTGAAGCGCGCTGTCACCTTGCCATGTCCCGATACTTTCCCTTCTGCCGGGGCGGGTTTCCAGGTAATGTCGCCGCTCAGCCCCGCCCCCTCGACCAAGGCTTGCCAGCCATCTTTCTCGGCCCAGGCGTTAATATGGAGGGCATTGAAACGTTTGCCCAGCGCATCCAACGTGCCAAAATTCAGATTTATGCCAGCCACGGTCGATTGCGATTGAGACCCTCCCCGGTCAAACAAACCGCCCCATTGGTCAAAATCGAGATAGGGCAGTGTACCGCTGACCCAGATACCCCGTTGCGAAGGCAGTTGCGCGGTCCCGCCGAAGGTGATGGCACCGCGCTCGAAGTACGCCCCTTCTGCAGAATCCCGGTGCAAAAGCAGTGCCGAGACCAACCTTCCATAACTCATCGCGATGGTTTGCTGGCGCCCACCCGTTTTGGCTGGGGCGGCTTTACCTTCAATGCGTAACGGGATAATTTCAGCCGCAGTTTTATTGAAAGGAGCAGGCAAATCTGACGCTATGCCCTGCAGGGAGGAATCGAGAACAAACTCGGCCTGATTAGGGCGAAAAGCACCCTGCACGCGCCAATCTGCTGCCCCATACACATGGGACAACAAGGGGGAATCGACCGCTTTACGTAGACCCACGGCATTGAATCGGCCTTGCGCTGAAAGGCGCACACTGCTGTCTTTCAAACTCTCCGCATTAAGCAGTGCAGGGCCACCGAATATCTGGGCTGAAACATTTTGCATTTTGATGCCGGATTGGGAAAACTCCAATTTTCCGTTTACCTGCTCCAGTGCCGGCATCCCCTCACTGGCAACAAACCGGTTATTCAGGAATTGATACGCACCCGCCAGGGTGGCATCCTTGCCATGCCGCAACGGCAGGTGCAATTTCAAAACAAGTTTACCGCTGCCCGTCGCCTGCATGTCGTCTGTGGCATGGTCTATCATGCCCGCCACCGGGCTATGGCTGATGAACTTCAGAAACTCGCCGGTTGGCCCCTGAGCCTCGCCGACAATGTCGAGCCTCTCGTCGAAAGTCAGCAAGTCGGGAATCACGGCACTCACCCTGCCCAATTTCGCGCCCATAATAGTAGCGCGCTGGGCCACCACCTCCATCCGCTTGCCCTGGAATAACAAATCGCCATTCAGGTTTTCAATCTGCGGCCAGCCGTTGGCATAATTCAGCACGGCCCCGGTCACTTTTGCATTCACCTGAAACAGTCCGCGTTTGTTGTCTACAAACGGGAAGTCCGCGAGATTACCCTTGAGACGCAGCCGCACATCGTTCGACTGCCCCGCCAAAAACGCCGCATCCAACCAGGCAATGGCATCCGCCCCCAGCACCAGCGGTATGTAGCGGCTGGCAGAACGGGCATCGGCCCGCGTGAACTTCCCGGTAAGCTCGATCGTACCCGGCCCGCTGTAGTTATTCTGGTAATTGCCGTACACGCTGCCGGCCAGATCGGCGTTGGCAAACGCAATATTGGTGAGATTCAGATCAATGGCACCGCGCTTTACTTTCCACCCCAGCTGCGCAACCAACGTGTCCAGAGGCAGTGGCGCTCGAAACACGGCAGGGAATTCCAGTGAGACCGCGCGGCCCTTCACGGAAAGATTGCCGCCTTGTTGATTGGCATCCACGTTGCCGCTCAATCCGGCGAAACCGGGTAACTTGCCGACCGGCCGCAAACCAAGTAAGTCAAAGTTGCCTTTGATCGCGTACTGGGCCGGTGCTGCGAGATCCCCGCTCCACTGCAGGGACAAATCCCGAAAGCTGCCGCGCGGAGCAAACTCGCCCAATTTTTGCCGCCCCTCGGCCGGCAGAGGCAGATAACCGGCAACCATGCTCAGCATTTCCAGATCCAGGTGATTGGCCTTGAGCATGCCTTGTGCCAGGTTCTTGCTGTCGGCCGGCACAAAGCGCGCCATGATATCCGCCGAAGGAATCGACACGCCGCCGCGCAACACCAGGCTGAGTTGAGCCGCATGAAACTCCTGCCC
>Ga0315281_10011145_pt1 | contig 12329 bp, 9 predicted proteins | sample YL17G07_0_MG_FD_204540 | JGI IMG/M metagenome (GOLD analysis project Ga0315281, IMG submission 204540) | Sediment microbial communities from Yellowstone Lake, YNP, Wyoming, USA - YL17G07_0 | ecosystem: Environmental > Aquatic > Freshwater > Lake > Sediment | place: USA: Wyoming | collected... | reverse complement strand
GAACTCGTCAGCGTAAATTGCGGCTGCGTATTACTCAGCGGATCGGCCGGATTGGTGGAAGTCAATGGATAAGTATTGGGTGCAGGATTAATCCAGTTGATCCTGTCTGTTCTCCCCGGATAATTACCATAGCCACCGCCCGGCAACACGGTAGGAGTAAATGTAGGATCCACCACATATTCCAGCGGCAGTACATCACGCAGCGTGATATTTTTGATTGTTCCACCGGTATTATTGGTAATCGTGATCGTCATCGTGCCCTTACTGCCTACCGGTTGTGCAAGGTTGATCCCCCTCAATTGGCGATTCACAACAAGTTGTGCCGTGGTCGGTGAACCGACATAAGTACTCAATGTTGCAGCTGAAGCTGCAGGTGTCACTCCGCTTGACGTTGCAGTCAGACCGCCCGCTGGAGGTTCTGCTGTACAACCCCATTGCAAGTTGGAGACGGTATTGGATTGACTATTGATCGTGCAGGAACCAGTAGGTCGAATTTTTCCCACCAGCCAGACTTGAGTCAAGCCGCTTGCTGGCACATCAACAATATCGGGTGCATCGTTGCCCGGGGTGCCAAAGGGATTATTTACAACAAACCTGCTCGTGGCTGCGCCCAAGGGAGGGTTAACAATATATCCACCAACGGGAGAACTGGCCAAAATACATCCCAATGCTCCCGGCCCTGCACCATTAGCCGCTGCAATCGCAGAAGCTGCTGCCTCTGTAGGACAGACGTAGTTGATCAGCATATTGCTGGTCGGCATAAAATCATTGAAACGCACATCCTGCATTGCAGCCAGGCCTGCGTTGCTTATTTGTATGCGCCAAATAATATCGTCGTTGTTATTGCCGTAGACAGTTTGGGTATAGTTGCCCGCACCTTGCGCCGCATCCACATTTCGTCCCAATTTTGTCAGCGTTGGAATGGGTTCGCGCAAAGGGAGTGTGTCGATAGTGGTATTGACCGTGCTGTTTACTATACAGGCGGGACTGGTGCTGTAAGTGAGGCTGGCTTGAATCTGCCGATTGGTGGCTGGTAATGCCAAAGCCTCCCGGCTAAGCGCTGGTGCACGATGGACAGCAAAGGTAATCGCGATGGTGGAGAAACTGCTAATTCCTGGCAGCGGCGCAAGCAAGTTGAGTGGCGGAATTTGCGCTGAAGTCCAGGTGAGCACTGAATTGTTAACGCCACTGACTCCCGGCGCCCCTCCCGCTACAAGTGCGCCGCCATTCACACTGTATCTGATTGGATTGGGTGCAGATGAATCGTAAGTCAAACCCGAGGAGCGCAAATTTTCCACGACCATCATGCTAATCATGTCGGTTGAACTTGCGCCGGTTCCAAGATAGGGATTTGAAACTATGATCGTGACATAGCCATAACCGCACAACTCACAGTAACTCACACTGGTGGCGGCACTGGCGGTAATGTTATGTTGAATGAGTTGAGGTGCGCCAGGTTTGGTGTCACAGGGAGCCGATAGAGCGTATGCAACAGGGAAAAATAGAACAAGTGCTACCAGTACTTTTTTTAGTATATTTTTTGTGATCATTAGACGTCTATTCTGCTTCATGTTTGAGGTGCAACCCCATCAGCTTTGCCAGTATTCAATTCTCACAAAATCATTAAAAAAGTGAGTGTGCTTTCAAGAATTAAATACAATTAACAAGCAAACCATCAATTTTTCTACTGGCCGACAAATACGCTCTACCTATTAGTCTGAAAACATAAAAATTAAACGCGCATTTTAACAGCCTAACAATTTATTATCTAATGGTTTAATGATTAATCGGTATAAGTCTGTATAAATGAAACAATAAGCACAACAAAATCTAAAAAGCTCTTAAAAAAATAAATAACCAACTGTATTTAAAAGATTAATACTGCTCAAGCAGTTATACAAAATTTAGACTGGCTCTATATTAATAAACTTAACAGTTGCATTGGTTAAGTGCACTACTGGCTTGCATGAACGGGAGGTGAATTAGATAAGCGGATTAATATCTACCCAATTTTGCATAGGAACAAAGACTAAACGGCATTTCATTCCTGATAAACGGTAACTCCATTACTGTTAACTAAAGGTACCCATCGGGCTTCTAAAGAAGTATACGTACTGTTTATAAAAATGCTCAGGACGCAGGCAAGAAGTCGATGGGGTAAAGTATCGTTAAGGCAGGTACGCCAGTTTTGGATCCAAAGTTAAAGCCAAGCACTCTTTCCACAACTTCCTTGGACAATGCAGGGGATGCCAGATCTGTCGATTTCACCGAACAAGCGGACACACGGCCATCCGATTCTATCGTAATACGCAGCACCATTTTGCCGCGCAAAGTAGGGTCATTTCTCAACTCGCGGTTATAGATACGATAGAGCGCAGCTTTATAACGATCGAAAACAATCTGGATTTCTTCATCGGTACGCGATGGGCCGGCGCCTTTGCTCAAGGGACGATCATCCGCTACGCCGGCACCTGTCGCACTCTCAACCCGTGCAAACCTGACCCCGCCACCGGTAATGCTCTGTCCTCCACCTCCGCTGCCCGCGCCACTCCTGCTTAGACTGGAGGTATTAATTCCACCACTGCCGCCTGTTGCCTGTGACACAATAATGGAGCGTGTAGACGCTTCGCCAGGCGCATACTTGCCACCATTACCCGGTCCGGCGCCACTGCCGGCATTCGTGACACGTGCCTGTGCTCCCAGTTTAACCGGAGCAGAATCATCTATCAGATCGGCGAAATTATTTTTAAACGCCAACACACCCTTTGTTTGTGCAACTGCGCGTGCCTGCTGTGTTTCGGCCGTACTTGCTTTTGCTTCTTTGGATGGCTGGCTAGCCTCTCTTCTTTCTACTGATTGCTCTTGCTTCTGCTGTACTATTTGTTTTTCTTCCTGCTTTCTCTTGATGATCTGTGCGATATGTTCAGGCACAACAATTTCTTGATATTTCTCCGGCGGCTTCCATAGCAACTTCATCAACCATGTGAACAAAATGGCAAACAGCAACGTAAAAAATATTATTTTGCGGAATCGTTTTTCGTCTTCGCCCTGCCTGGTCCATGGCATAACCATAGGGTAAAACGGAATATCATTTGCCTCACGCACCAACTCATAATCGTTTTTGGCGCGTTCTGCATAATCCAACAACTCATTTAAATCATCTTGCAGCAGGAATAATGCGACTGACTCTTTTTTAATTTTGTCCTGCAGAGCAGTGCGTGACTGCTCAATAACAGCGATTTTCTTTTCAAACTCGGCCACTACGCCACGCACTCTCTGCAGTTGGGCTTCCGGATCATAACCGGTCGCTTCCCTCCCCCAGAAAAGATCAGCAGCGCCCATCTCATTAAGTTTATCCAGAGAGGAGCATATATCACTCAACAGGTGGAATTGTTGGCGTTGCTTGGAATGACTGGCAAGTTCGTCGTCAAGGACGCGTATATCTTTTTCAAAACCAGCGATAGTTTCGTTGATCTTGGCTATCTTCCCTTTGACAGCCTGCTCTCGTTGTAGAATGGATGTACTCACAGAATCCCGTTAGTTTTGATTTTCTTTTTGATTGACTGCAAGGGAAATCTTGTCAAAACCTGCACTGCTACTGGTTGACATCAGTTTTTTCAGAATTTTAAATGGCACGCCACGATCTGCCAGGATGGTTACTTCACCGCTCTCAGATATTCCCTTGTCGCCTTGTTCGGCTGCCAGATTTTTAATCCGCAACATCTCCTGCCTGATCGGTTCAATGTAATCCTGGCGGCTTTCCAGCACTTCTGCGACTGTTACTATTGTCACACCCTGAACAAAAACCTCTGTATTACTCACCGCCATCACAACGGATCTTCTCGGCGCAGTTTCAACCACAGATTCGGGAATTTTTACTGTCTTGGGAGCATCAAGTGACACGCCGCCACCCTGATTGACAATCAGATACAACACCAGAACAGTAAAAATATCCATCAGCGAAGTGAGCATCATCCCCGTTGAACCGCCTTTACGCCTGCTGCGCGACATCCGCTTTTTCCGGCGAGTATCAGTCATGGCGCATCACCGATGGAGACAGAAGGAAACAATGGTACTTTCCTTGGTTTATCCTTGCCGGGCGAATATACCTCCGCCACTTTTACTGCATCCATCACGGCAATAAGCGACTCATAGTCGATGTCCGGCTCCATCAGCACAGTCACATCATCCTTATCCTGATTCTCTCTTTTAATTTCCAACAGGCTTGCAGACAACTTCTTGTAGTCATATTTATTACTTACATTGGGAATCGTCTCAGTCACACTTTTGCCATTGCTGATTTGCAATGAGTTTTTTCTCACAATAACCTCAACAACCACGGGTGGCTTCAGCGGCGCAGCGCCTCCGCCTGCCTGTGCGGGAAGCTTTAGCTCTTGAATCGTAATTTGCGTAAATACAGCTGTGAGCAACAGAAATGAGATCAACACCACCATCACATTTATCAAGGTGGTGAGTTCAAGTTCTGTTTCTTTATGTTCACGCCTTTTCGCCATTGCCAGCCGCCTGTTGTGGTCGCATTTGAGCGAACGAAATGATATTCAATGTTTTTAGCGAAGCCATTTCCAGGCTATCGATAATGTTACCGGCTTTGGTCGTCAAGAATAAACTCACCACCAGCAACGGTATCGCAACAATCAAACCGAAAGCAGTGCAGTTCATCGCTTCGGAAATACTGGCTGACAGCAGGGCTGCTTTCTCCGATGCAGCTGCATTGGCGACAGCCTGAAACGCCTGTATCAGTCCAATAATTGTCCCCAACAAACCCAGCAAGGTAGAAAGGTTCGCAAACAACGAAATATAGGCTGTACGCTTTTCGAGCTGTGGAATAATCGCCATCATCTCCTCTTCCATCACGATTTCAATATCCTCCCTGCGGCGCACCGTACCCTGGCGCTCCAGCCCCATCATCAGCAACTGACTTATAGTCGACTTATCGTTACGCGTCATCTCTCGCGCCTGGTCGAAATCACCCTTGTAAAGTACGGGATGTAACTGATCCCACATCTTGCGGTTAGCTATTTCCACTCGCGTCAATTTGATAAATCTCTCAATTCCAATTGCGAAACCGGTAGCGCCAACCAGCAAGATCGGATACATCCAGAATCCACCATCGTGAAAGAAATTTGCTATCGTATTAATTAAACCCATTATTTAACTCCTGCTAAAGATATACATAAAATTTGCTTAATTTGCATTGCTCAGTTTATAAAATTCCAATTCACGCATAAATACGGCTTTGTCAACAGGATTCAAACCGCCGTTCAGCAGATTTGAATTAAGCTTGGTTTCCTGTCCTATTTCCGAACTTTTCCACGGCACAATAACCAGCGATTTCGGGGTTTCATTATTACCTACAATCGACATGCCGGATACCTCTTTGGCATCATCTACATCCTTTTTAACCTTGTCGGCAGCAACTGCAACCGGCCCGAGAAAGAATATTAAAATTGTCGTACTGATAAAATATTTGAGCATATTCACTCCTATCTCCCTGCTCTTTTTTGCAGGTCGGCAATCCAGATTTTAACTGTTTTATCATCCTGAACAACATCACTATAAAACACATAGTGCTTTAATGCACACTCATAATCTTTCATATAGAGGTCGCAGAGTATGCCCAGGTTCTTGTGGACTATCCTGAAGTGTGGATATTTATCCAGTATTTTTTCATAAAGCTTGCGCGCCTCAGTAAATCTGCCTATCTTTCTGTACAACAAAGCTAACTCATTATTCGCGACAGGGTTATCTGCTTCTGCATTGAGGGCCAGTTTCAAGCTTTCTTCAGCCAGTTTTAATTTGTCGGTTTTTTTATAGGCAAGCGCAAGATTGATACTGGGTATAGCAGTATTGGGAACCGCTTTAACCACTTTGTTTAGCAATTCAATGCCCGCGTCATATTCTTCTGCTTTGATATGCGCCATGGCAGCATCAAAATCGGCGCGCACTTCAGAAGTAATAACATCCGCAGGCGCACTTGCAGGCTTGTTTATTATTACCTCCTCTTTCTTTGTCGGCCCGGAAGCACAGCCATACAGCACACAAGTGACGAGCACTACCATGGCTGCAGTTCTATGCGGCTTCATAACTGAAGAACTCATCGGGTATTGAAATTTCATGATCAATTTATCCTTGATTTCATGGTTATCGCTCATTTCGCTGTAACCGCAGGTTTACTCTTTTTCGTCTTTGCAGCTTTCTTGATAGGTACGGGTTGGGGCGCAACAGCCGGTTGGGCTTCTGGAACAGGAGCAACCACAGCTGGTTGAACTGCTACAGGCTCTGCCACCACCGGCTGTTGAACAGGTGCAGAAGCAGGTTCAATCTTTATCAGTATAGGGGCAGGATTTGTCAGTGCCGCATAATTGACTTTATCTATCGTTTGAATAAATCCACTGCTCTCTTCATATTTTGCATAGCGCGCCGGTACGAATTTAGCCAGCTTGGCGAAACTCGACTCTATCCATGAACTGAAAATACCCAACGACAATAGTTCAAGATTCTTCTCATGAATTTGTATCGCTTTTTCTTCAAACGGATAAGCCTGGTCTTCCAGAGCCAGCTCATACTGCTCCTTTTCCAGTGCATTCAAATCGTCCGGGCGCTCGGATTCAACCAAAGCCCGGTTAAAGTTGTAATACATTTCGGCTATGTAATAGGTCACTGCCGATGTCACTTCTCCCACCTCATAACTTAATAATTTCTCCAAACCCTCTTTGGCAGACTTCATTGCCAACTTTTTCTTTTTCAGATTCTTGTCAAAAGGTTTAACCAGCTTGATCTGAACAAACTCGTCGAATAAAGGTTGTGTCAAAACAAGCGATGAAGTCGCACCCAGATAGCGGGTTCTGTCCGTACGCTCAGATCCGGCGCGTGCGTCAGCCGTGACAATTTGTTTCAACTCCTCCAGGTATGCATTCATGTCCTTGCGTGACTTCAACACATCGGCAATCTTGTTGCGCGTTTCCAGCGCAGGCTCCAAAGGCTTGGGGAAGTAGCTCACATAACGCCGGTAAACCAGCATAGCCTTGTCGGTTTCCTTGGCGTCGACATACAAATCAGCCGCCAGTTGCAGCGCTTCACGCCGAACGGCAACATCCTGCGTCTCGGTTTCTATGCGTTCATATTCGGCTGCAGCCAGCGCAAGTTTTCCTGCTTCCTTATAAACATAAGCAATCTTTTTAGTCACGTCGGGTTGCAGCTTATGCCCAACATAATTGCTGCGAAAAGAGATCAATACTTCGGTAGCCCTATTCCAATCCTTCAATTGCATCAAGGCCGTTGCACCATCGTAATCTGCCGATGCGCGGATTTTTGAAGCAGGTGCGGCTTTGGCTACCCTGAGGAAATGCTCAGCCGCGGTCTTGAAGTCGGATTTCTTGCTTGCCTGTTCACCCTGTTTGTATATCGAAGCCGCCAGGTTTTCCACCACATCTGCACGGGTCTTGTCATTCTCGGCGACTAATTGCAAAACATTTACATACCCCTCTTCCGCATCCTTGTAATTTTCCAATTCAAATGATGCATGGGCTATATCCAACCATGTGGTTCGCTTAATTGACTCTGCTGCAGACGGGAATTTATCCAGCAGCTTGCGGCCGGATTTCACCGCAAAGGCATAATCCTTCATCGCATAAAGATCATCGACTGCAGCACCCATCACAAGCGCAGCTTTTTCATGCTGGGGAAAAGTATCTGCAAATTTCAGAGAACTGCGTATCACCTCACGCTTAATTCGGTTTTTTTCATCCTGCCCCACCGCTGCAAGGTTCTCGCGATGAGCATACACAGCGGCATAACCGGCAGCTGGCGATTTTTCATGAAAAGGATAATCATAAGCGGTATGCTCATATTCAACTGCTGCCTGTGCGTATGACTTATTCTCCAGCAGCAACTCGGACATCTGGAAGTTCATTGCTGGAGATTCTGCTTCTTTGGGGAATGACGCCAGAAAATCGCGATACCATTTCATCGACTCCTGGAAATTCTCGGCTTTATTCTTCTCAAGTTTCTTTTCCTGATACAGGGCATGATAGTGATTTGCCAGTTCTTTCAAACTGGCTTTGACATAGCCGACTACTTCAGGAAATTTTTTAACATCGTAATATTTCCAGTATTCCGACTTCAGGCCATAGCTCACTACAAATTCTTTATTGGCTTCGATCACCAGCTTGGGGAACCCGCCCTTCTTGTAAATTTCAATCACACGCGTATCAAAATGTGGCGCAACTTTATGATAGGGGTTGCTTTTAACAAAAGCTTTGTAGGTTGTAGCTGCATCGCTATAACGCAGTTTGTCCAGATAATATTCACCCAGATTACCGTAGATATTCACTTCATAGCTACGTTTGCCATACTTGTTGAAATAAGCAACTACCGCATCTGAGCCACCCAGATTTGAAAAAGCCAGACTGATGACACGGTAAGTATCATCGATACGTTTCTCATCAAATGTATCTTTTGGATGCTCAAAATCGTATCCCGTCTTGACCTTGTAATCGAGTAAAGCTACAAATCTGTGCAGAGAATCTTCATAGAGTTCTTGTTTGTAGAAGGACCAGCCCAGCTTATACAGAGAAAGTTCGAAATAGGATGAACCAGCGCCCATCTCAACAACGGACTTGAACGCATCTTCAGAATCCAGAAATTTTTTACGCGTAAAAAAATACTCGCCCCTTCTGAACTGAACCTCATCGAAATATCGTGATTTTGGATAATCTTTGACAATCCTGTTCATCACTTTCATCGCCTCTTCGACCTGGCCGATCTCTTCATAAGCACGCGAGAGCTGGTATAAAACCTGATCGTTTCGATCGTAATTCGGATACTTGTCCAACAGTTTTTTATACAGCGCGATAGCCTCGAGTGTGCCTGCCGACTGCAAATCGGCACCCGCACCATCGGGCGTTACAATTGCACCCGCCGCAATTTTTGACTTGATCGGGATACTCTTAGTGGCACGCTGCTCAAAATCCTGTCCTGACTCTTTGGCCTTCTCCTTACCCTTCTTCTTTTTTCCGCCTTTGGCCACAACAGCAGGCTTGGCATCAGCAATTACATCGGGGGCGGGCTCAGAAGAAATTTTAGGTGCATCAAACGTAGCAGGCTTATCAATTTTTTTAGCCTCTTCTAAAGCGGCTTTTTTCTCGCTTTTCGTCGCACCTTCCAGCGTTCCATATTCTTTCTGAATTTTCAGATCGGCCAAACGGCGCAAGGCTTCTGGCGTCATTGAAGACTCCGGGGTTTGTTCCAGAAATTTTTGATAGCTCTGCATGGCTTTCTCGAAACCACCCTCTATTTTCGAGTCAGACAGGTCAATTTTTGTATTGTTTAACTGGCCGATAGAACCCTTGTTCGTGCTTGTGCCGCATGATGCCAGCAGCCCGACAACCACAAACAACTGAAAGCGAACAAGCCTCATTTTGTCTCGCTTTCTTCAAGCTGCTTCTTGCTTGCACGATCATAGCTTTCAGACAAAGCAAAGCGAGCCTGCACCTGAAACTCTTCCAGACGTTTGCGGCGTTGCTCGAGTTCATTGCTTGCCATCATATCCAGCATATGTCCCTGTCTTGCCATCAGAGTGCTTACCTTTTCTTTTGCATCTCTTACACGGTTCTTCAGTTGCCGCAACTCGTCATCGTAACCCTTATAACTCTGCGTGGCGGCCTGACGCGACCTGACAAATGAACGATAAATATTTCTGAGTTTCTCCACATCATCATCCAACTGGTGGAGATGCTTGTAGGCATCTGTCAGGCGCTTATCGTAAGTGGTTTTAATCTGCCAATACAATACGCCCTGAAGACGCTTGATTCGCCTGCGTGCTTCAATGCCGGATGCACTGTTATCGGATTTATATTTTTGCTCCTGTTGCCGCAATATTTCCCGTATGCCGCGCTCGTCGGCAGTTTCCAGAAAATCCGGACGGGGAGAAACCAGCATCAACTTTAAACGATCATCCAATGCCTGGCGCTGCTCAAGCCGCAACCTCATCTGCGAATCGAGTTCCCTGAACTGCTTGTCCAGCATGGGCAAAACCGCTTCATAGTACTTTGCACGAATGCGGATAATCTCTTCATAAGCTTCAATACTGCCGCCCCAGTCATCCAGTCTTTTGCGCAAATCATCCAGGTCGAAATAATTTTGCAGCGATTCCTGAAAATCATTCGAAGCCATCAATTCGAGCAAATAGTAGGTTTCCGGCGAATCAGGCAACTCTCTTAATTTAACTACCCAATTCTTATCCTGCTTCAACTCGTCGCGAACCAAGGCCTGCAGAAATTTTCCTTCGCGAATACTCTTGATTGAATTATCCAGTTTAACAAGCTCGGCACCAAAAGCTTCGAGAGCGCTTCCGTAAAGCAATGCTGCGCGACCATGCAAGCCCAGCTTGGCAAAGGCATAGGGGGCACCGAGCAAGCCTTCCTGCACCGCCTTATCCGTTGCATTGCGCTTGATCAGGATTAACCATGGCACGAGAGCACGGTCATATTTCTCCAAAGCCATATCTGTCCAACCTGACCCCAGCAAGGCCTTATTGGAGAAAGGCCCGGTCAATCGTACCCGGTCTAGATATTGTTTGGCCAAAGCTGGTTGGCCTGCAGCAATGAGCCGGTTTCCCAGCAACATATTGGCTTTGTCCCGGATCGCCAAAGTACCATCATCGTCTCCCTTAAGCTGACCGGCCTTATCCAGCTGTTCAAAGCCTTTTAAATCCTGCCCATTCTGGATTAATGCAATGCCAAGGTTGTAGGTGGAAAATCCTTCATAGTTTTTATTGCCTTGCAGCCCCTGGAGTATCTTGATTGCCTCCTCAAATTTTCCGCTCAACATATAAATTTGTGCACGCAGGAATAACTCGTCATCTCGAATTTTTTCAGGAATCTTGCCGGTTATTTTCTCTATGGTTTTCAACGCGCTCCTGGGGTCGTCTTTTTGCACATAAATTCGCGCCAGGCGATAGGCTGCTTCATTGCGGATTGATTGCTCTACATTGCCCTCAAGAACCGATTTGATGGCGCGTCCGGCACGCTGGTGCATGCGGTACGACAACTCGAAATCGCCAACCGAAAAATTGGCGAAATTAACCTGAAAATGCAACGGGTCAAGATTGGGGTCATCCAGCCTGTAAAACTGCCCCAGTTCGGTATCCAGTCTGGTAATGGCATCGACATATTCGCCCTGAAAGGCGTAATAGAATGCCTCACCCAGATATAGATCTTTCGCTGGTGATTTAGAGGAAACATCAGCAAAGGAAAAAGAACTGAAACACAATCCAATCAGGAAAATGTATAGGCGCAGCATAGACGGTTAGTCTTTAAACCCGATACGTTGCGAGCCTGACCCGGCGAGCGAAATTTCAACCAGCTTTGGCTCTACCGATTTGGTGAACTTATAACTGGCACTCTGTTTGTCATCGTTGTTGCCGGATAATTTTGCGATCAATGTCACATCAAGTGTATGTTCGCCAGCCCGGATATTCCCGGTATAGAGCCGCTGCACACCACCACTCTGCAAGGCTTCGAGTTCCTTGAATGTGTAAATATGATAAGTGACATCCTTGCCATCAATCTTGATTTTCACGGCATTCAGATTAAATTTTGCGCCTTTTTCAAAGCTCACAAATATCGATACTTGTGTATTGGAAGGGTAGAGCAATTTCTCTTCCAGCTGAGTGAGTTCAGCCGAAATACTCAAAACATCTTTCTTGATATCCTGTACTTGCTCATCGAGCCCTTTAATCTGCTCTTTGGATACATCCTCAGCCTGGCTTGCAGACAACCACAGCATGATCATTGAGCCCATTAAGATGCTCTTTAACATTCTATTCATGTTCTTTACCTTAAATGGTTATTTGGTTAAATATCATGCTCATATACACAATGAAGTGCCTTATGCGAATATTCGCTACCATACCGAGCAATGATTAATATGTAGATAATACCATAATAAAAATTACATACAGGTGCTTAACGCCTTTATGAAGGGTATTAATGACAAAAGGAAAATGAATAGGTTAATGCAATAAATCTTGTACCAATATATTCATCATTGATATTGGCCAGCATTTATTGCATTTTTAAAGGCGAAATACTGATAGATTGAAATGCGTAATATATATCTATTCGCATTCGCGCAGTTATGCTCGCTATCACTAATTGGCAGTACAAAATGGATGAATGACTAATTAGTGCCTGTCAGAAAACCCCTGTTTTTTAAAAAAGTAGCCTCCTGAATTTTGGATTCGTGCCGCACAAATTTTAATTTTCATTGCAGGAAAGAAAAGCTTTTCGTTTTCCTGATACCCCAAC
>Ga0315281_10011144_pt1 | contig 12330 bp, 16 predicted proteins | sample YL17G07_0_MG_FD_204540 | JGI IMG/M metagenome (GOLD analysis project Ga0315281, IMG submission 204540) | Sediment microbial communities from Yellowstone Lake, YNP, Wyoming, USA - YL17G07_0 | ecosystem: Environmental > Aquatic > Freshwater > Lake > Sediment | place: USA: Wyoming | collected... | reverse complement strand
CAAGTTGCCAAAACTTAGCAACGCAAGCATTTTAACACCAAATTGAACGGGTATCAATTAAAAAAACGGTGCTTCGCACCAACCTTTGTTTCTACCGCGCAGCGGTTTAGTTCTTCTACTCGTAATCGTTACCTTTCAGAGCAATATTAGAGTGAAGATTTGAGGTGAAGCAAATAGAGTTAGTATAATTGGAATACGGCAGGTTATTAGTTTTTGTTTGGGATTAATTGGCCATCTTTCTTTACCAGACTTTTAAATTTTCAAACACCTTTTTATGGGCATAAAACCAAATCAAAGGCTTCAGGTAATTAAAGATGAGCTGGAAGATTCTATCATTGAGAACAGCCTTTCTATCAGGAAGAAAATTTTGAAAGCAGATGAGGATCTAAAAGCCGGTAGAGTGATTTCTTTTGAAGAATATCTTTCAACTCAAGAGAAATAGATGTGCGGTCTTTCTTTGTTCAGATAACAAAATCACCATTAGGCGGGTAATTGATAGAAAGGACCTTCAAAGGATTATCAAGAGAATAAAGAACCCCGCCCACAGGGTGGGGCTTTAAAAATCTAAAGACGAAAAACTGAGATCCCGAAACAAGTTCGGGATGACAAAAACCAGAAGGATGGTGACTATGAAAATCCTGGCGTTGAATGGAAGCGCGAGAAAAAGAGGTAACACGGACATATTGATTGACCGAATTTTAAAAGGTTGCAAAGAAAAAGGATACAAGACCGAAAAGCTTTACCTATATGATTACGAAATCCTGCCTTGCATGGATTGCCGTGACTGTAAAAAGGACAATTTTGTATGTTCGTTGAACGATAGGATGAAAAAAATTTATCCGAAGATGGAAAAAGCCGATTTAATCATCTTCGGGACCCCGAATTATTGGAATGGCCCTCCGGCAAAAATGAAGCTTCTGATTGATAGAATGCGGCCATTTGTTCCAAGTCAAAAATTAAAAGACAAGAAATGGGTGATTGTATCACCTTCAGGCGAAGGGCCTAAATCCTCCAGACTACTCGTCGAAATGCTCCGCCTGTCATGTGATTATCTGGGAATGAAATTTGCAGGTAAAATTTTGGCGAGGGCCTACGAAAAAGGAGAAATTAAAAAGGATCAGAAAACATTAAAAAAAGCCTATGATCTGGGGGTGTCATTGTAGCCTTTGTATTCAAGCAAACGTGACTACTTCACAGAAGTCACGGAAAAATTTTCCAAAGTATGGAGACTTCACATCTGGGTTTTCCGTCAGTTGCTCGGAAATATTTTAAAACACTGCTCCTCGGTCTCTATACCCCACATTTTTCTATTGTTAACCCTTCGATCCTTCCATAATCTCTAATGTCATAAGTGAGAACTGAAAATCCAAGCGAGATGCATGTTGCGGCAATCATGAGGTCATGGGAACCAATGGAAATTCCCTTTTTTGCTAAATAAGCCCAAATTCTCGCATAGATCCTTGCAGCACCCAGATCAAATGGGTAGATGGGGAAGACCTCAATAACCTTTTCAACATATGCCTCTCTTCTTAATCGCCTCTTTTCAGAGTCGGCCCTGTGAACCCCGTGGAGGAGTTCAGAAACAGTAATTACACTGATCCCAAATGGTTCGTTTTCCCTTCCTTTAATTATTTTATCAATTTGATGGGAATCTCGTTCAATAGCAATGAGAACGCTCGTGTCGAAGATTACGCCCATTTACCTTCCTTTGGCATGGTGGGTTGTTTCTTCAATATTTCTTTTATATCTTTTTCAAATTTTTCTGCTTCCGAACCAAGGTTGGGGAGGCTCTTCACCAGTTCTTTAAGTTCTCCGAGATACCTTTCTTTTATTGGGACTTCAACCGGACAGATGGAAGCCACAGGTTTTCCCCCCCTTATAATTGTATAGTACTCTCCTCTATACTTTATAGAGTTCAAGATCTCAGAAAATTTTCTTACCGCCTCTGTTGCACTGACTCTTTTTTCCATGAAAACTCCTCTTTATAAAATATGATTGTCATATTTTACATATAATAGTAACATTTGTCAACTATCAAGGTGTAGGATGTTAAAAAAATTGTCTTGACAAAAGGGTCCACTTTATCTACGTTTGCCCAAGAAAGCGTTGAAACCGTCTGGCGTACATCACTGGCAGTCGCTGAGTGGATGGGAACGTCCGACAATAAGTTAACCAAGAGTCTTCAACATGAAAGGAGGTAGAAATATGAGTCGATTGGCCAAGGTTGTAATTTTCGGACTTACTTTTCTTCTTTGCTTCCCAGTTGCGTACTCGGTTGCCGCAGATATGGTCAAAGTGGGGGTGGTATTACCACTGACCGGTCCAATTGCCTTCGACGGCAAGTTAACATTCCAGGGTGTCCAGCTATCTGAAAAGCAACTGAATGCAGCGGGAGGGGTGACCGTAGGTGGAAAGAAGTATCAGATTGAATTAATCCCAGAAGATAGCAGTTGCGTGCCCACTAATTCTGTCGCTGCAGTAGAGAAACTGATGACTCGGGACAAGGTGGTGGCCGTCGTAGGAGATTTCTGCAGTTCCTCCACCTTTGCGGATGCGGAAGTCGCGCGGCGACATCGGGTGCTTCAGATTACCCCCGTTTCGATAGCTCCAAAAATAACGAAACAGGGAAATCCCTGGATTTTCAGAGGATGTGACGACGCCGAAATGATGGGGAAGGCCTTTGTATCTTATGCAATTAACAAACTCAAGATTACCAAATGGGCGTTTCTGGCTGTGAACGATGATTACGGCCGCGGATCAGTAGATGCCATAAGCGCGCTAATAAAGCAGCATCCGGGTGCAGAGATAGTGGCTATTGAGTATCATGAAAAAGGTGCGACTGACTACTATTCGTTGTTGACTAAAATCAAGGCTAAGAAACCCAACGGGTTTGCCTTAATTGCGAACACCGCCGAAGATGCCATGAAGACTAACCAGTGGTATGAACTCGGTATGCACAAGACTATGCGCCTCATGGACCCGACAAGTGCATTATTTAACCCGAAATTTGTAGAGCTGACCGGGAAGAAAAGCGAGGGTATGGTCGGAGCAACACGTTATGTCTGGGCCATAGACACGCCTGCGAATAAAGCATTCGTAAAAGAATTTGTTGCTGCGTACGGCGAGAAACCAGAGAAGTTCTCTCAGAGTGGATACGACTGCCTGAAATTGGTGGCCCGGGCTATTGAAACGGCTGACTCTTTAGATCCTAAAGCAATCCGCGATGCGTTGGCAAAAACCGATTACACAGGACCACAGGGTCGGGCTTCCTTCAACGCAGAAAACCAGATAATGATTGATGAATATGTTCTGCAAATCAAAAATGGAGAGTTCGTCATTTTGGGCAAGGTACCCAGAGAAAAGCTTTTTGAGTAACAGACTTACTGTCGTCAGTGCGAGGCAACGGACCTAAAGGTACCGTCGCCCGCTTGAATCATGGTTTGAAGTGAGGACTGGGGCGTATAGTAGACTTCGCTTATCCACGGGCGGGGGAGTTGATGTTTATCTTATTACAACAACTAATGAACGGACTGGTTGCTGGTTCTATCTATGCGTTGACGGCCCTCGGGTTGACTATGATGTTTGGAATTATGGACATCATAAATTTTGCCCACGGCGAATTTTACATGCTGGGGGCATTTTTTACGTACCTGTTCTGTGTGTCGCTGGGCATTCCATACCTTGGAGCCATGGTTTTTGCATTCCTGGCCGTCGGCATCATTGGCATAGTGATCGAGAAACTCTCCTTCAAACCCATCAGGAAGACACGCCCTCTCAATACGTTACTTGTCTCTCTCGGACTTTCCGTGTTTCTCCAGAACCTATCACTTCTTATTTGGGGGCCTGATCCGAGGAAAATTCCGTCGCCGTTTGCTGACAAGGTCATCGAGTTTTGGGGAATATCCATAACTGAGCAACGACTGCTGGTCATTGTTGTTACAGTAATTTTGCTGATCGTTTTCTACTATTTCATCCAGAAGACAACGATGGGTAAATGCATGCGGGCAACCGCTCAAGAACCTGAGGGTGCTGCTCTGATAGGAATCGATATTGACCGCGTGTTCTTGGTGACGTTCGGGGCAGGATGCGCCTTGGCCGGAGCTGCAGGTTCATTGGTCGGCGGTGTTTTCTTCGTGACCCCGACCATGGGCATCGCACCGGTGCTGAAGGCTTTCATTGTGGTAATCGTGGGAGGCATGGGCAGTATTCCAGGTGCTATAGCGGGTGGCTTTTTTCTCGGTATTACCGAGGTTCTTGTGGCTGGGTTTGTTTCTTCTGCTTACATGGACGCAATGGCATTCGGTATACTCATACTGGTGATGTTATTCAAACCTTCAGGCTTATTCGGGAAAGCAGAATCGTGAGGATAACAAGCAAGGTGACCAGAATTGGGGTGTTGATAAGTATACTCGCGGCCGTTCTCGTTCCCTTCGTAATCACCGAAAGCTATCACCTACATCTGGTGAACATGACCTACATCTATATCATCTTGGCCGTGTCGTTGAACCTTCTAATCGGATTCATCGGTGAACTTAGCCTGGGTCATGCGGCCTTCTACGGCATCGGCGCATATACTTCGGCCCTGATTACTATGGATCTGGGAATTTCCTTCTGGATCAGCCTGTTCATCGCAATTGCGGCTGCGACATTAACCGGATTCCTGGTGGGTTATCCGGCCCTCAGGTTGAAGGGTCCTTTCTTTGCAATAACGACACTTGCATTCGGCGAGATTATCCGGTTGGTCATAAACAACTTGGAAGGGTTGACACGGGGCCCGATGGGACTTCCCGGAATAAAACCACCGAACCCCATAACAATACCAGGATTGTTCACCATTGATTTTTATGACCGGAGAGCTTTTTACTACCTCATACTTTTTTTCACTATCATCTCCCTTGGTGTCGTTTACCGTCTCGTTTTTTCACGAGTGGGCAGGGCATTTCTGGCGATACGTGAAAATGACATTTTGGCTGAGTCAATAGGCGTCAAGACGAAGCATTATAAGATACTTGCGTTCACCGTGGCATCTGGCATGGCGGGGCTAGCCGGCGCGCTTCATGCTCACTACATTCTCTTTATAAGTCCTGTTACATTTGACCTGGCGCAATCAATCAACGTGGTGCTCATGGTTATAATCGGAGGCAGTGGGACCATCCTTGGTCCAATCCTGGGTGCCTTGCTTCTGACCCTCCTCCCGGAGGTCCTTCGGGCGATTGCCGAGTACCGGATGGTTATCTACGGTGCTATCCTTGTTTTTACAATTGTCTTTATGCCAAACGGAATTGTGGGGACTATCAAAGGAAAACTCGGTTTATTGCCGGCTGCTGAGGAGAAATAGATAAAACTATGTTACTGGAGACTAAGGACGTAGTAAAGAACTTTATAGGCCTGACAGCCGTCAGCCACGTGGATATGGTGATCAATCGAGGTGAGATACTGAGCATCATTGGACCCAACGGGGCGGGAAAGACTACGCTTTTTAATTTAATAACCGGATTGCTACCCTGTGACCACGGACACATCATCTTTCGTGGAGAAGATATCACAGGGTTGCCGACTCATGAAATTGCAGCCAGAGGAATTATCCGGACATTTCAGACCACAAAGATATTTTCTCATATAACGGTCCTCGAAAGCGTCACAATTGGCCGACACTTGCGGACAAAATCAGGACTAGTCGCCTCACTGTTCCGCACTAAGGAAATGAAACGAGAAGAGAAAGAGACGACCGAGGAAGCCGTTAAGATTCTCGAATTCATGAACATGACGGCCAAGCGAGACTTCTTATGTGACAATTTGCCCTATGGAGACCAGCGAAAACAGGGAATCGCTATCGCGTTGGCGGCAGAGCCGACACTCCTTCTTTTGGATGAACCAGCCAACGGAATGAATCCTGAAGAAACAATCCATTTAATGACCCTCATCAATAAGATACGTGAACGTGGCGTTACAGTGGTACTAGTTGAACACGACATGAACGTCGTCATGAACATCTCAGATCGAATTTTAGTTCTCGATTTCGGGACGAAAATTGCCGAAGGAACTCCCGCTGAGATACGAGAGAATACAAGAGTAATTGATGTGTACCTGGGAGAAGATCTCACATGATGCTTCGTGCGCGAGATATCGAAGTCTTCTACGGCAACGTTCAGGCCCTCAAAGGCGTTTCTATCGATGTCGCAGAGGAAGAAATCGTTACACTGATCGGAGCTAATGGAGCCGGAAAAACCACTATACTTAAGACGTTGTCGGGAGTGCTACGGCCAAAAAAGGGAACAGTTGAGTTCATGAATGAGAGAATTGACCGTCTCAAGAACTCCCGTATCGCAACAATGGGGATTGCTCATTGTCCCGAAGGCAGGAAGGTCTTTCCAAAGATGACAGTGTTGGAAAACCTCCAGCTCGGAACTGTCGCGGTCGCAGCTCAGGTCAACTTCGAGGAACAGCTGAACTTCGTCTATGACCACTTTCCTGTCCTGGCGGACAGGAAAAGCCAGCTTGCAGGAAGTCTGAGCGGTGGTGAACAGCAGATGCTGGCTATCGGGAGGGCTCTAATGGCGGATCCAAAATTGCTATTGCTGGATGAGCCATCCATGGGGCTATCGCCCATATTAGTCAAAGAAATCTTCGCTGTCATCACAAATATACACAAAGAGGGAACCTCAATTTTGCTGGTGGAGCAAAATGCATCCCTCGCTCTAAGGTTCGCAGAAAGAGGTTACGTCCTTGAAACCGGAAGAGTCGTTCTTAGTGACTCGTGCGATGCGTTGGTGAAAAATGACATGGTGAAAAAGGCATATCTAGGAGGATGACCATGAGTGTGAGGTTATAAAAGATGTCTACTCGACAATGGCCAAACAAATATCATTTTCACTTCACCAAACCAGCTGTTCTGGTGATCGACATGCAGAATGATTTCTGCGGAGAAGAGGGTGCCTATCACCGAAACGATCCCGAGGTGTTTCAAGTTGCCAGCATTCAAGAAATGGTCCCACGGCTGCAACGTTTTCTGGCGGTTGCCCGAGAAATAGGCTTTCCCGTAGTTTTCTGTAAATACCTGCTTGATGATCATGCTCGGGACGGAGGAGTCTACGTCACAGCACGACCATTCCTGCTGAAGGAAGGGCTCAGGCGAAATACGTGGGGAGGGAAAATTATCGATGAGTTGCGGCCATTGGAAGATGATTTCGTCGTGGAGAAATCGCGATATTCTGGGTTCTATAATACCAATTTGGAGGTCGTACTGCGGGCACTAGATGTTGACACCCTGCTCTTCACAGGCGTGGCCACAAACGTATGCGTGGAATCAACCATCCGTGACGCTTTTTTCCGAGATTATCAGTGTGTACTGGTTGAAGACTGCTGCAAAGCCTGGAACGACCCGGCCCATCTTGCGGCTATAAATAATGTCATTCATGGGTTCGGAATGGTACTAACGTCGGAAGAAATTCTCAGTGAGCTCACGAAGAAATAGATCTGCCGTTTGTCTATTTATATTTGTCTGGTGGATTCTCGTCCTTATCATCGCCGGGCCCAGTCAGGCTCAGCAAAAGGACACTCAGGCGATCCGACTGGTACAGGAATACGGTAAAAATATTGGTGGCACGGAAACGATCGAGTCTCTTGTAGGCCTGGTAATGATTACCATGAAGCCGAACTCCGAGGTGGGAATAAACATTCTCGGGTGGTACGCCGTAATGACAGAAAAGAATAAGTACAGGGTGTTTTTCGCATATATCGAGAGAGAGCTGCAGAAATGGAGTTGGGAAGTGGAACTGCCTGAGAAACGCGTTGTTCCGTTGGATTCGATGGCCTCGGGACTGTGTCGTATGGCCGAAGTCTTATAATGGACCCCAAAAATTAGACAATATGTTAAGTTACACTTGAGCACCTATTTCCGCAGAGCGCATATAATGGTCTCGTAAAAAGTCAGGCAGCGAGTTTTGTTAAAATTTGGCTGCCGAAGCTATCGAGGCCAAAGTCATTCTTCATTTTATCGACAAAGGTTGCTATAACGTTAGAAAATCGCTCTTTGAAAGCATAAATAAGATCATAAAGGCCGAGAGTTCTCTGTTCCTGAGCGGGATTGCCTTGGTTTCCACTGTTTCTGAACGCAACTGCCCGGAAGATATTGTGTATAGGTCCGGGTAGAGTAGAGAGCTGGCGTAGTAGCATAGGCTCTATCTCCAGCTCCCCCTCATCAAACCGTACGTTCAGTTTGTTTCCCTTCGGTCAAGCTTCGCCCCCGAATACGGCTTTCCGATCATCTTCTTCCAGAGGCTTTCACAGCTTGAGTCCATGGGACGTATATAGGGGACGTAGTTAAATTGTTTAATTAATCCCCGACTATCATATCCACGATAACGTGGCAAAAGCTATTGGAGTTAAACTAAAATTATATTTATTTAACAATTAAACAACGTCCCTTCAATTTAACCTAAGTGAAACTATTCGGCCAAATTAATTCATTTGGAAACATCCAAACCTCATAACCCAAAATAGGCAGATTTCACATCCGGGTTCTCCATCAGTTCTTGGGAATTTCCTTCCAAAACTGCTCCTCCGTTTTCAAGAACATAGCCATGGTGAATGATCGGTAAAATGGGACGGGCATACTGTTCAGATATAAGGATGGTAATTCCTGTCTGTAGATTAATATCATGGATGGATCGGGCGAGCATGCCCTCCATCATCGGACTCAGTCCGAGCAATGGCTCATCGAGGAGAAGTAATTTCGGCTGTGCCATCATGGCCCTTCCAATGGCCAGCATCTGTTGCTCCCCTCCGCTGAGAAACCCTCCCTCTCTCTTTTTCAAATTTTTTAAGGGCGGGAAAATGGTAAAGATATATTCCAATGTCTTTTTAGCCTGAGCCTTTGTGGCTAAATAGCCTCCTATTTTCAGATTCTCCAATGTGCTGCTTTCAGCGAAGATCCTTCGTCTTTCAGGGCAGAGGATAATTCCTTTTTTAGCTCTTTCGCTTGGCTTCATATAGGTGATATCCATTCCCTCATAGGTGATATTGCCAAGGACAGTGATCCTCTCTCCGCCTTTCATTTCTTCCTTCTTCTTCACATCCAATATGATTCCGGAAATCGTATACATCAGCGTGGACTTGCCTGCGCTGTTGGCGCCGAAGATGCCTGTCACTTTTCCACCTTGACATTTTATATTGATATTATTGATGGCGATGGCATTCTCATAAAATACCATGAGGTTTTTGATCTCTAACATGGCACGGCCTCCGTTCCGAGATAAGCTTCTCTGACCTCTTTGTTCTCCATGACCTCTACAGGGGGTCCTTCGGCAAGTTTTTCCCCAAAATTCATGACCATCACCCGATTGACCAGCCGGAAGAGCTCTCTCAACCGGTGTTCGATCATCATGATGGTCATCCCTTCCATTTGAAGCTTCTCAATCAAGGGCACCATCGTCGAAATTTCACTCATACTGAGCCCCGAAAAAATTTCATCGCAGATAACCACCTCAGGCTTTAAGGCCAGACACCTGGCAAGTTCAAGACGTTTCAGGTACCCGAGGGGAAGAGAAGAGGCAATTTTATATGGGACATAGGCGTCTCGTTCAAAACCAATCTCTTCCAAAATATCGATCGCCACTCCATCCTTATCCCCGAGTTTGCCTCCCCTTGTTCGCCGAATTCGTGGTGAATTCAAAGGCACAATCAGGTTCTTAAAGGCGGGCAAACTATGATAGGGTCTCATGACCTGAAATGTCCGGGTCACGCCGAGGTCAGCAATCTTATGGGGCTGCATACCCGTGATCTTTTTATCCTTGTAAAAAACTTCTCCTGAATTAGGCTTTACAAAACCTGTGATCAGGTTGACCAGAGTAGTCTTTCCTGAGCCATTGGGTCCAATCACGCCGAGGATCTCGCCTCTCGCTATTTCGAAGCTCATATCTTTGACGGCCATGATGCCGCCAAATGATTTGGTGATCTTCTTAATTTGAAGAAGGTTTCCCTCACTCACCTTAGACTTCTTCCCAGTGTTCGAATTGATGGTATTTTCGTTGAAGGACGTTCATTAACCCTTCAGGTTTATAGACGATGAAGCCGATCAAGATAAGGCAATAAACAACAACCCTCATTTGGCCAAAACCACGCAATGCTTCGGACAGAGGGGTTAAGATGAAAGCTCCTATCACAGGGCCCACCAAAGTGCCCATGCCACCCATGACTGTCGCCGCGATGGGAAGGATGGAATAATCTAACGCAAACTGTGAAATCCCAACCCATCCATAAAGGTGGCTGAGATAAGCGCCACCAAAACACCCTATCAACGCTGCGATGAAAACCGCTTTGATTTTATAGGAGGTGATGCTGATGCCAGAAGCTTTGACTGCCTGATCATTGTCTTTGATGGAACGCAAAATCAACCCGATATCTTCGGTCACCAATCTTCTCACTACAAAGAGAGCAATGATCACTGCTCCCAATATGAGATACTGGTCAACCCAGATGTTTGGAAAGGTAGCCAGAGCAGTGATGCCTTCGGTACCGCCGAAGATATTAAGGGCAATAATAATATAAACGGTCAGCAATGGAAACATGAAGCTGATGATGGCAAAGTAGATGCCTCTTAGACGGAGACAGGGCAGAAGAACTAATGTGCTAATGGCAGCACCGGCAACCGTGGCGATCGGAATGGTTAGAAAGGGCGCCCAACCCATTTTCGCATTTAAGAGTCCTGAGATGTATGCCCCAGAACCAATAAAGAAAGCTCCGCCCAAGCAAACCAGGCCGACATATTCAGCCAGAAAGTCAAAGCTCAAGGCGAGCAAGGCATAGATGCCTGCTTGGCAGAGAACTCTTTGCCAGTACATCTCCTCTATCCACTCTAGAAAGAAAGGGGTTAGAAGGAGACCAAAAATGAGTACGATTCTCGGCACAAGAAGATAAAACATCTCCCTCCAAGAAGTCAGTGCATACAAACCTTCGGTCCGGACTTTGATGCCCCTGTCTAACCGCTCTTTACGCCTTTCTTTTGTGTCCAATCTTATGCCCCGACTAAAATCCTAAATTGCAATTCCCAAATTCTATCTGCCCCCCTCACCCTAACCCTCTCCCGCCAGGGGAGAGGGAGTTATTAAGGTCAATCACCTGTGTATCCCCTCCCCCTCGACGGGGGAGGGTGCGGGTGGGGGTGAACCCCAAACCTTGTGATTCGAGATTTGGCATTTGGAATTTCTGGTCCTTTAGACTCTTTCTTCGAGTTCCTTCTGTTTTCCCAAAAGTCCTGAAGGCTTAAAAATCAATATCAAAATAATGGCCCCAACCAACACCACCGACTCCCATACTGAACCGAACAAGGCAGTACTGATAATCATCGCAAAACCCAGCACAAAGGAGGCCAATACCGCCCCTGCCCAGCTGCCAAGTCCTCCTATGATGCATACGGCAAGGGCATTTATTAAAATTCTATACCCCGCCTCTGCCGTCACATTCCCTAAAGGAAGGATGATGACCGCTGCCAAGCCAGCTAAAGCTGATCCGATGGAGAGGGAGATCACGGCTGCCCGATCTGAATCGATCCCGAGCATCATGGCTGCCTGTTCATCCTGAGCGATCGCTCGAAGAGATAAACCCGCTTTGGTATAATGGGTGAAGAGCCATATGGAAGCCACCACCACCAATCCTCCCAAAATCACAATGAGTCGTTGCGCATCGATGAGCACTCCTGAAATCCTTATCTTGCTATCAATAAAAGAAGGCAGGACATAAAACGGACCGATAAATCCTTTGAATCCCCCGATTCCCTGCAACCGTAAACCTTCCAATATAATTAATCCGACGGCAAAGGAGGCGATGATCTCTGAAGTCGCCATTCCTCTTAGCCGTATAAGAACGAGACGGTATATCAATGCTCCCAAAAATGCTGAGATGCCCAGTGAGATAAGGATGGCCAATGGATAAAATAATTTGAAATCGTTGACCAAACTCCAGGTGAGAAAACCAACTAAAACATATAATGCGCCATGAGCAAAATTGGGTAGTCGGCTTACCCCATAAACAAGAGTAAAACCTACTGCAACGAGGGCAAATATAACGCTGTTTACAGTTCCGTAGATGAGGATATTCATAATTAATGATCAATGGGCAGTGATCAATGGGCAATGATCAATGGATATACAATGACCTATCATCAATTGTCGTTATAAATCCTATTGATAATTGCTAATTGACCATTGATGGTCTCGTAAGAAGTCAGGCAGCGAGTTTTATTAAAATTTGGCTGCCGAAGTTATCGAGGCCGAAATAATTGTTCATTTTATCGACAAAAGTTGCTATACCGTAAGAGAATCGCTCTTTGAA
>Ga0315281_10011143_pt1 | contig 12331 bp, 8 predicted proteins | sample YL17G07_0_MG_FD_204540 | JGI IMG/M metagenome (GOLD analysis project Ga0315281, IMG submission 204540) | Sediment microbial communities from Yellowstone Lake, YNP, Wyoming, USA - YL17G07_0 | ecosystem: Environmental > Aquatic > Freshwater > Lake > Sediment | place: USA: Wyoming | collected... | reverse complement strand
ATCATCCCCGGCGGCGTCGCGCGCGACCTGGACCGTGCCGCACTCGAAACCATAGCAACCCAATGCGATACGCTGGAAACCGAAGTGCGGCTGCTGCGCGGCATCTACGACGAACACGCGGGCCTGCAGGACCGCTTCATCACCTGTGGACGCCTCACGCCCGAGACGGCAGCGCGGCTGGGCGTGATCGGCCTCGCAGGCCGCGCCTCGAGCCAGGCATGGGACGCGCGCGCCACGCCGGGCCATGCGCCCTACGATCTGCTCGAGCCGCGCGTGGCAAGCCACCGCAATGGCGACGTCGCGGCACGGGTGACGCTGCGCTTCGAGGAGATTTTCGAGTCGCTGCGCCTCATCCGCGCCATCGTCGAGCGGATCGCGCCCGGCAAGATCCGCGAGCCGCTGCCGTCCCCGGCCGCTGGCGCGCGCGGACTGGGCCGGGTCGAGGGCTGGCGCGGCGAAGTGGTGATCGCGATCGAGGCCGGCGAAGGCGGTTCGATCCGCCGCTGTCATGCACATGATCCATCGTGGCAGAACTGGCCGGCCCTCGAGCACGCGGTGATCGGCAACATCGTCCCCGATTTCCCGCTCATCAACAAATCGTTCAACCTGTCCTACAGCGGACAGGATCTGTGACCGGGGCCTGACCGCATGTATCAACTGCTCAAGCAAATCTTCAAGGTCGGCATCAAGACCGAGCGGCCGCCGCAGCCCGACGCATCGCTGCGCCAGATGGAGCAGCGGCTGCAAGAGGACATCCTGCGCCTGTACCGCGGCTCGCTCGCGATCCGGCATGTGGACGCGGGCTCGTGCAACGGCTGCGAACTGGAGATTCACGCGGTCAACAACGTCTACTACAACCTCGAGGGGCTGGGCATCAAGTTCGTCGCCAGCCCCCGCCACGCCGACCTGCTGCTGGTGACCGGACCGGTGTCGCGCCACATGGAGGTGGCGTTGAAGCGCACCTACGACGCCACGCCCGACCCCAAGCTCGTGGTCGCCATCGGCGACTGCGGCTGCTCCGGCGGCATCTTCGGCGAGTCCTACGCCTCCTGCGGGCGCGTCTCGAACGTGATCCCGGTGGATGTCGCCGTCCCCGGCTGCCCGCCGACGCCGGCGGCGATCATGCAGGGCATACTCACTGCGATATCCTCGGGCAAACATGTTTAGAGTCCGTTGCGAAATGAAATGTCGTTCTCAGACCTCACTCTGCAGCGTCATTCTGAGGCCAAAGGCCGAAGAATCTTAGCCTGTGAAGCTTGGCACGATGAGATCCTTCGCTTCGCTCAGGATGACATGAGTGAAGGACCTCATTTTGCAACGGGGTTTTAGCGGCACAGCTTTTATCTTTCAGCAATGGCTTTATACATGAACATGGAACCGCTTTCACTACGCCTCATCGGCTGGGTCTTCGTTTTGGTGCCCGGCATCGCGCTCGCCATCGGCGCACTGATCCTCATCGCGCTGTACCGCTCCGACGGGCTGGCGCGCCGCTATGCGGAGCAGAGCGTCTGGAACGATCTCGCGCTGCTTTCGGTCTGGTCCGCCGGGCTGCTGGGCGGCATCGGCGTGCTGCAGGGGCAGAGCTGGGCGCGGCCGCTGCTCGAGTTCTTCTGCTGGGTGCTGTCCGCGCTGGTGCTCCTCTCCGGCGCAACGCGCATGCATGCGCTGCACCGGGACCTGGGCATCAAAGGGTCAGGCAACTGGATCCGCGCCATCTCTGCGTTCCTGGTCCTGGCGATTCCCATCCTGGCGCTGTGCGCGGCGACCATCTTCACGCTCCGCAGCGACGTCGCGCGGCTGGCGCTCGGCGGGCACTGAACGAGGCTTCAGCGTCGCGGCGACGTCGTTATTCGCGCGTAATCATTGCAGTCGGCGCCGCTTTCGCATATAAACGCTGCATTTTGTCCGTAATCAGGGCTCGAGGTCTTTGAATTGAACGCGCACAAGAAATACGTCAAGTTTTCCGGGAAAATGCTCATCGTCGGCTTCGGTGCCGTAGGTCAGGGTTCGCTGCCGCTGATCCTGCGCCATATCGACATGCGCCCGGAGCAGCTCAGCATCGTCACGGCCAAGGAATTCGGCCGTGAAATCGCCGCCGAATACGGCGTCAAGTTCCGCGTCGAGCCGCTGACGCGCCAGAACTACACGGAGATCCTCGGCCGCGAACTCGGCAAGGGCGATTTCCTGGTCAATGCTTCCCTCGACGTCTCCAGCATCGCGATGATCGAATGGTGCCAGCAGCACGGCGTGTTCTACGTCGATGCCTGCATCGAGCCCTGGCCGGGCGCACACACCGATACTTCGGTGCCGGCCAACCGCCGCTCCAACTACGCCTATCGCGAGTCGGCGCTGGCGCTGCGCAAGCAATATCCTTCCGGCCCGGCGTGCGTGCTGATGCACGGCGCCAACCCCGGCCTGGTCTCGCATCTGGTCAAGCAGGCCCTGCTCAATCTCGCCGCCGATCAGGGTGCGGATGCCACCCCGCCGCAAACCCGGGAAGGCTGGGGGCGGCTCGCCATGCAGTTGGGCATCAAGGTCATCCACGTCTCCGAACGCGACCATCAGACCAGCTCCGTCCGCAAGCGCAACGACGAGTTCGTCAACACCTGGTCGAGCGAGGCTTTTTGCGGCGAGTCGATGCAGCCCGCCGAACTCGGCTGGGGCACGCACGAACGCAACTGGCCGCACGACGGGCGCCAATATGGCTTCGGCTGCGGCGCAGCGATCTATCTCGACCGCCCGGGCGTGGCCACGCGGGTGCGCTCCTGGGCGCCCTCCGAGGGATCGTTCCACGGCTGGCTGATCTCCCACGGCGAGGCGATCTCCATTCCGGACTTTCTGACCGTGACCGAAAACGGCAAGCCCATTTACCGCCCGACCTGCCACTACGCCTACCACCCCTGCGACGACGCGGTGCTCTCGCTGCATGAATTCTCCGGCAACGGCTATCGCTTCCCGCCGCGGCAGCGGCTGCTGCGCGATGAGATCGACGCCGGGTTCGACGAGCTGGGCGTGCTGCTGATGGGCCACAAGAAAGGCGCTTACTGGTACGGCTCGCAGCTCTCGATCGAGGAGGCACGCAAGCAATGCCCGCAGAACAACGCCACCAGCCTGCAGGTGAACGCCGGCTACGTCGGCGCGATCATCTGGGCGCTGCAGAATCCGACCGCCGGCATCGTGGAGCCGGACGATCTCGACTACAAGACCGTGCTGAACATGTCGCTGCCCTACCTCGGCAAGGTGGTCGGCGTATATACCGACTGGACCCCGCTCGCCGGCCGCGCTGCGCTGTATCCGGAGGATACCGATGTCTCCGATCCGTGGCAGTTCATCAATTTCCGCGTGAGTTAGCGACCGGCCGGCACCCGGGCAACGGCCGGGTTACACCCCCGCCGCGTCGCCCGCCGTCGAGTACTGATGCCGATAGCATAACGCCGCCTTCGCGAGTACTATCGCTGCTCGCTTGTAAGAAAAAAGCTGGAGTCCGGCGTGCGCGGGGACACGTTGAAATACTGGGCCTTCATCAGCTACAGCCATAGCGACACCAGGACGGCCAAGGCCTTGCAGCGCGCGCTCGAGACCTACCGGCTGCCGCGCTGGCTCGCGGGTACGAACACGGCAGCGGGCGAGGTGCCCGCCTTCGTCAAGCCCGTCTTTCGCGACCGCGACGAAATGCAGGCCGGCGCCGACCTGAAGGCCACGGTGCGCGAAGCCCTCGAACAAAGCCGCTGGCTCATCGTCGTCTGCTCGCCCGAGGCGGCGCGCTCACCCTGGGTGAACCGGGAAATCATGGAGTTCAAGAAACTACACGGCGAAGCGCGCGTGCTCGCCGTCATCGCCGCGGGCGAGCCTTTCGCCTCTCGCCTGCCCGGCCGCGAGACGGAAGAATGTTTTCCCGAGGCGCTGCGCTTCGCGCTCACGCCGGAGGGCCTGCCGCAGGGCGAGGCACTGGAACCGATCGCCGCCGACCTGCGCCCGCAGGGCGACGGCGCACACCTGGCCATGCTCAAGCTCGTCGCAGGCATGGTGGGCGTCGGCGTGGACGAACTGGTGCGCCGCGACGCGCAGCGCCGCGCGCGCCGCATGGCCGCGATCGCCGCCGCCTCGCTGGCCGGCATGGCGGTGATGGCCGTGCTCACCGTCACGGCGGTGCAGTCGCGCAACGAGGCGCAAAGCCAGCGCGCACAGGCCGAGGACCTGATCGAATTCATGCTCGGCGACCTGCGCAAGAAGCTCGACCCGGTGGGCCGGCTGGACGTGCTCGACTCGGTCGGTGAGAAGGCGCTCGGTTACTACGCCAAACAGGATGCGGATCGGCTCGACGCCAATTCGCTCGGCCACCGCTCACGTGCGATGCACCTGATCGGCGAGACGCGCGAGCGGCGCGGCAATCTCGACGACGCGCTGGCCGCGTTCCGAAGCGCTGCCGACACCACAGCGCAACTGCTCGCGCGCGCACCCGGTGACGGCCAGCGCATTTTCGACCATGCACAAAGCGTGTACTGGGTGGGTTATATCGCCTGGCGGCGCGGTGAGGCGCAGGCGGCGGAAGAGGCGTTTCTCAAGTACCGCGAACTGGCGCAGCAGTTGGTTCGAATCGATGCCAACAACCTCGATTGGCAACTCGAAACCGCTTGGGCCAGCCAGAATCTCGGCGTGGTTCAGTTGGAGCGCAGGCGTCTGAACGAGGCACTTCAATCATTCACGGAAACAAAGAATGTGCGATCGCGACTGTTTCCTGCAAGACCACAACTGGCTTTCGAGCTGGCCGACGCTCATGGCTGGATCGCCAAGACGCACGAAGCTGCAGGTGATTACCGCGGCGCCCTCAGCGCGCAGCAGAAGCGAATCGAGGTTCTGCGCGCGATGACGGATTCCGCAAAGGATCGGCGAGTGCAGCAACAGGTTGCGAACGCCAGCTTTGAACTGGGGCGCCTGCAGTTGTATCTGGGCAACCCCTTGGCCGGCGAGCAACCCGCGCGTGCCGCAACTGAGCTGGCCGAGGCCCTTGTTTCCTCAGAGCCCGCCAACCTCTTCTGGCTGGCGGACCTGTGCGGTCACGAAATGAGCCTGGCCGAGATCGAATATGCGCTCGGGAAGCGAGAAGTTGCGCATACCGACCTCGACCATGCAATGGCCCTGCTGGCGCGGCTGATCGCGGGCGACGCGTCGGTTGTGAACTGGCAGGTCAAGCTGCACGGACGCGGACTGGCGTTGAAAACGCGGTTCGCTCTGACCGAGGGACGCAGGCTTACTGCCGGCGACCTCGAAGGTTATGTCGCTACGGTCGGACGCCTTGAGTCCCAGCAAAAGCAGTTGAACGCGGACCAGACTAGCGTTGTAGCGACCGTGGAGCTTGCCCTGGGTGATTTGCGCGATCGCAACGGTCAGCGCGAGGCTGCAAGAAGATCCTGGCGCGATGCCGCCGAACGTCTCAAGTCGCAGGCCGAAACCCAAAACTATCCCGTACTGACGCAGCTGGCGCGCGCGCAGCTGCGTTTGGGACAATGGGCTGAGGCGCGCGCATTGGCCGCGCGCATTGAGGCATCGAACTATCGGCACCCCGCTTATGCCGAACTTGTCAACGAACTGAGTCAGGGAACGGGGTCCCGATCAGTTCAATTCGATACTAGGGAGAGACCAAATGCCGCTAAATCCACTCATCACGGTAACTGAGACGGGAACAGCGTCTGCCAAGACAATCCAAATCAATGTGAGTCCAGATCCGATTAACCTCAAAGGGCATGGCCATGGAGCCGTCCCGATTCAGTGGGACATCGACCCACAATCGTCGCCGGGATGGTCCTTCGCTACGAACGGAATCGCCATTAGCAAGCCTTCGAACCACTTCGGTCACGGGGGACCCTCGGACGGCAATAAGCACTACACCTGGACCAGAAACCCCAATCAGGCGAATGGGCAGCACTACAAGTATTCGATCAGCGTAACTAATGGCACGACCACGGTGATTGTGGATCCAGGCATCATCAACGAGGCGTAGCAGGGTCGCACGACATGGCGCGAGATTTCGAACCCCTTGGCGTGCCGTTCGCCAACGGGTTCGCTCGCGTTTTTTCGCTATGGCACGCCCTGTGAGCACGACACATGCAGGAGGGACACCACACGTTGAGCGCTATCACATCAAAGATCCGGGAGGCGCTCCATGCCGGACTCAACACCGAGGCGCTGGACTTGATTCGCAAGGCAGCGGTCGGACGTGAGGACGCAACCGAGATCCATTACCTCGGCGCCCTGGCCTGCGCTCGCATGGGCGCGATCGGCGAAGCGGAAAAATGGCTGGCACAGCTCGATCGCGCGCAACTGGGCAACAGTCCGCTGGCAGCCGAAGTCTGGAGCCTGGCGGGAAGGATCGCCAAGGAACGCTACGCCGCCGCAGGCGACAGGACGCTAGCTGCGGCGCGCGATCTCGCCCGCGCGGCGATCGATGGCTATCAGCATGCCTTCGGCATCAGCGGCGCCGCCTATCCGGCGGTGAATGCGGCCACGCTGGCGATGCTCTCAGGCGATGCGGCACTCGCGCGCGAGCTCGCGCGCCAGGCGCTGTGCGCGCCGAATACGACGGGCGATCATTGGTACCACGCCACCGCGGGCGAAGCCCGCTTGCTGCTCGACGAAATCGGCGAGGCGCGCAGGCATTATCTTGATGCTCATCGGCTGGCGGGAAACAAGTTCGGCGACATCGGCGCCATGCGCCGGCAGCTGCTGCTGATCGGATCACCCGCCGCGCGCGCCCTGCTCGACGCGGTTCCCGCGCCGCAGGTGATCGCGTTCTCCGGGCACATGATCGATCGCCCGGACCGGACCGCTGCGCGATTCCCCTCAGGCCTCGAGCCGAAAGTCGCCGCCGCGCTGCGCGACACGATCGCCCGCCTCGGGCCTTCGATAGGCTACGCGCAGGCGGCCTGCGGCGCCGACATCCTGTTTCTCGAAGCGATGCAGGCAGCGGGCATGCAAACAACCATCGTGCTGCCGTGCGCCGAGGCGGACTTTATCGAGGCGAGCGTGAGCTTCGCGGGGCCAGAGTGGCGCTCGCGCTTCGAGCACGTGCTGCGCGGCGCGACCCGCGTCGTGCTCGCCACCGAAGAGGCCTACCTCGGCGACGAGGTGCTGTTCGAGCACGCGGCGAACCTGATCCAGGGCATGGCGTTCCTGCGCGCGAGCGAACTCTCGACGCAGCCGCTGCTGCTCACGGTGCGCGAGCCCGGATCGCCCGAGCTCATCGGCGGGACTGCGGCGACGGTCGAGACCTGGAAGCACAAGGGCGGCCGCATCGAGACCATCGATCTCGCCGCGCTGCGCTCCGGCGATGCTTCGCCTCGAGATTCGGCCGGCGGACCCGATCCGGTCACGCGCGCCGCGCCATCCGCGACGCAGCGCCGCCTGAAGAGCCTGATGTTCGCCGACATCAGCGGCTTTACCCGCATGCCCGAACAGCACACGCCCGAATTCGTCGGCATGTTCCTGCAGAAGTGCCGACGGGTTCTGGATTCGCTCGATCATCCAGCCGTCGATGCCAACACCCGCGGCGATGCGCTGTTCATCGTCTTCGAGCGGCCGGGCCACGCGGCGGAGTTCGCGCTCCGTCTGCTGCAGGCGCTGGGCACGGTCGACTGGCCGGCGTTCGGACTCGCGCCGGACACCGGCGTGCGGATCGGCCTGCATACCGGGCCGGTGTACGGCGTCTACGATCCGGTGATGTCGAAAATGACTTTCTACGGAAGCCACGTCAATCTGGCGGCGCGCCTGGAGCCGATCGCGCAGGTCGGGCACATCTTCGTCAGCGAAGCGTTCGCCGCTACGCTCGTGGCCGAGGGCGACGAGCGCTTCGGCTGCCACTACATCGGCACCCTGCCGCTGGCCAAGGGATACGGCGAAGCGCGCTTGTACCGGCTGCAGTGGACGAACGAGGACTGACACAGTCTCTTAGAATCCGTTGCAAGATCCGATGTCATTTGTCGTGCAATGTCATTCTGAGGCCGAAGGCCGAAGAATCTCATTCACGGCATTTCGGCCGCAGCACTGTTTCTATCGATGAGATCCCTCGCTATGCTCGGGATGACATCAAATCGTGAGTATCGGCGCTTTTCAGTAACACCCTGTCAGGGTTTGATGTAGGCGTAACCCTCGCGCTGCTGCAGTCTCGCGACCTGCGCCACGCCCGAGGGCACGTAGCTCGCCTCCTCGATGAACTGCTCTTTCTTGAGATTGCGGTTGCGCAGCGTGATCAGGCACACCTGGAATTCCACACCGCGCGCCTTGAGGTTCTGGACCGTGATCTCGTAGGGATTGCCGTTCTTGTCCTTGGCGTCGTTCATCAGGAAATCCACGCCCAAGGCATGCGAAACGACGACGATCTTCGCTTTCGGATTGACTTCGAGATGATTGCCGATGTTGCGCAAGCCGTTCGACGCCTGCACCAGACCGTCGCTAAAATGATAGACGACCTTGTCGGGCGAATCGGACTGGGACTGCGGGCCGGTCGTCGCGCACCCGGCCACCAATGCGACGAGTCCACCGAATATGAATATATTTAATCGTTTCATCACTCCTCCTGTTGGCGCGCTCTGGTGAAAAGCGCGAGCCAATATACTTTGAAACGGTGAGCCGCGCATGGCGAGGCAGCTACGCATCCGCGGCCGGGTTCAGGGCGTGGGCTATCGCGAGTCGATGCGCTACGAAGCCGAACGGCTCGGCGTCACCGGCTGGGTCAGGAACCGCGGCGACGGCAGCGTCGAAGCCGTCGTCGACGGCCAGCCCTGGGCGGTCGAAGCGATCACGGCCTGGGCCCGCGTCGGCCCGCGCAGCGCCCGCGTGGATTCAGTCGAAGTGAGCGAGTGCGAGGGCAGCTTCAGCCGTTTCGATCGGCTGCCGAGCGCGTAACTTTGCGGCGGTGCGCGCTTCGCCGGTGACCGCATCGACCAGCCTCACCCCGCTCACGAGTAGACCACCTCGACGTTCTCCGGCTTGAGCCAGTCGGCAAGCGACGCGAGCAGGCGGTCTTCGAGGCTGACGCGCCAGTCGTCGCCCAGGCGCATCTCGACGCTTGCGTCGCCGTTGCGGTAGCAGACGGCGACCGGGCAGGGTCCGTTGCGATAGGGGGCGAGCAGGTCTTTCAGCTTCTGCGCGCCGGCCGCGCCCGCGGCGGAAGCCACGCCGTTCATCGACAGCCGCACCGCGCGGGCGAATCGGCTGCGCGCCGCCGCGAGGTCCGAGACCCGCTCGACGTTGATGCGGATCTGCACGGTCTCGCCCTCGTCGTCGCTGGAGCGGCGCACCTGTTTCACCTTCACTTCCATCACCAGCACCGCGTCCTCCTTGATGAGGTCGCGGTATTTCTCGAACACTTCCGGATAGATCGACACTTCCTGCCGCGCCGTGCCGTCGCCGAAGTCGATGATCATCATGCGCCCCGACTGCATGCGCTGCGTGCGCACCGCCTCGACCACGCCGGCGATGAGCTGGGTGCGCGCCGAGTAATCGTTGTCCCCCGCCGGCGCCAGATTGCGCAGGTCGCCGCGGATGAACTTGCGCACTTGTTCCCGATAGGCGTTGAACGGGTGCCCGCTGTAGTAAAACCCGAGCACCGCCTTCTCCGCCTGCAACTGTTCCGGCGCGCTCCAGCGCGGCCGATCGAGCAGCGCGATACGATGATGCTGCGCATCGTCGGCGCCGCCGAACAGGCTTACCTGTTGCGCATCGCGCTCGGCCTGCTCGGCCGCCTCGATCGCGATGCCGACCGAGGCGAGCAGGCTCGAGCGGTGATCGTTGATCGAATCGAACGCGCCGGCGCGCACCAGCGCCTCCACCACGCGGCGGTTGACGATGCGCTTGTCGACGCGGCTGCAGAAATCGAACAGGTCCTTGAACGGACCGCCGGCTTCACGTACGCGGACGATGGTGGAAATCGCCGAGTCCCCGGTGCCCTTCACCGCGCCCAGGCCGTAGCGTACGGTCTTCGCGTCCACCGGAACGAAGCGATAGTCGCCGGCGTTGATGTCGGGCGCGAGCAGCTTCAATCCGTTGGCGAGTGCATCGACGTAGAGGCCGTGCACCTTGTCGGTGTCGTCCATGACTGCCGACAGGTTGGCCGCCATGAATGCGGCGGCGTGATGCACCTTGGCATAGGCGGTCTGGTAGGCCACGAGCGCATAGGCCGCGGCATGCGACTTGTTGAAACCGTAGCCGGCGAACTTCTCCATCAGGTCGAACAAGTCGCTCGCCGTGCCCTTGGTGACGCCGTTTTTCTCGGCGCCGGCGACGAAGATGTCGCGCTGCTGCGCCATCTCCTCGGCTTTCTTCTTGCCCATCGCCCGGCGCAGCAGGTCCGCGGCGCCCAGCGAGTAGCCGCCGATCACCTGCGCGATCTGCATCACCTGCTCCTGGTACACCATCACCCCGTAGGTGGGCCCCAGGATGACTTCCAGCCGCGGGTCGAGATATTTCACCGTCTGGCGGCCGTGCTTGCGCTCGATGAATTCGGGTATCAGGTCCATCGGGCCGGGGCGGTAGAGCGCCACCAGCGCGATGATGTCCTCGAACCGGTCGGGGCGCGCGCGCTTCAGCAAGTCGCGCATGCCGCGCGATTCAAACTGGAACACGGCCGTGGTGTTGGCGCTGGCGAATATCTGGTAGGCCGCGGGATCGGCGAGCGGGATGCGCTCGAACGAGAAATCCGGCTGTCCGAGTTTGCGCACGTAGCGCACCGTCCAGTCGAGAATGGTGAGCGTCGTCAGGCCGAGGAAGTCGAACTTCACCAGCCCGATCGCCTCGACATCGTCCTTGTCGAGTTGCGACACGACGTTGTGCGAGCCTTCGGCCGCGTACAGCGGACAGAAATCGGTCAGCTTGCCCGGCGCAATCAGCACGCCGCCGGCATGCATGCCGACGTTGCGCGTGAGGCCCTCGAGCTGCTCGGCCAGCGCGAGCAGCTCGCGCGTCTCCTCCTCGTTCTCTTCGCGCTCGGCGAGCCGCGGCTCCATCTTGCGCGCTTCGCGCAGCGTGATGAGTTTGCCGGGCTGGAAGGGGATGAGCTTGGCCAGTTCGTCGGTGCGGTTGTAGCCCCACTCCATCACGCGGCCGACATCGCGCACCACCGCTTTCGCCGCCATGGTGCCGAAGGTCGCGATCTGCGACACCGAGTCCTTGCCGTATTTCTGCTTCACGTAGTCGATCACGCGGTCGCGCCCGTCCTGGCAGAAGTCGATGTCGAAGTCCGGCATCGACACGCGCTCCGGATTGAGGAAGCGCTCGAACAGCAGGCCGTAGCGCAGCGGATCGAGATCGGTGATGCCCAGCGCGTAAGCCACCAGCGACCCGGCACCGGAGCCGCGCCCCGGGCCGACGGGCACCTCGTGGGTCTTCGCCCAGTTGATGAAGTCGGCGACGATCAGGAAGTAGCCGGCGAAGCCCATCTGCACGATGGTCTTCAGCTCGAAGTCGAGCCGCTCGCCGTAGCGCGGCATCGCCTCGGCGCGCGCTACCGCGTCGGGGAACAGCGCCGCCATGCGTTGCTCCAGGCCCGCGTTCGATTGCTGGCTGAGGTAATCCTCCAGCGACACGCCCTCGGGCGTGGGAAAACGCGGCAGCCGGGATTTGCCCAGTTCCAGTTCCAGGCTGCAGCGCCGCGCGATCTCGACCGAATTCGCCAGCGCCTCGGGGAAATCGGCGAACAACGCCGCCATCTCGGCCTGGCTCTTGAAATAGCTCTCCGGGCTGAACACCCGCGGACGGCGCTGATCGCTGAGCACGTAGCCTTCGGCGATGCACACCCGCGCCTCGTGCGCGGTGAATTCCTCCGGGCGCAGAAACTGCACCGGATGCGTCGCGACCACCGGCAGCTTGAGCCGCCCGGCTAGCGTCACCGCGGCGCGAATATAGTTTTCAGTCTGCGGGGCGCCGGCACGCTGCAGCTCGATGTAGTAGCGGCCGGGGAACAGCCTGGCCCAGTCGGTCGCGCATCGCTCGGCCTGCGCCATGTTGTTCTGTGCCAGCGCCAGGCCGACATCCCCGCCCAGCGCGCCCGAGAGCGCGATCAGTCCCTCGGTGCCGGACTGCGCGAGCCACGCGCGCTTGATCGCGGCGCGCCCGAAGTGCACGTTCTCGAGCCATGCCCGCGACAAGAGGTCGCACAGCCGCAGATAGCCATCGCGCGACTGCACCAGGAGCAGCAACCGCAACCCCTTGTCGCGTTCCAGTTCGTTCTCGATCCAGACGTCGCAGCCGATGATGGGCTTGACCCCGCGCTCGCGCGCGGCCTGGTAGAACTTCACCATGCCGAAGACGTTCGACAGGTCGGTCACCGCGAGCGCCG
>Ga0315281_10011142_pt1 | contig 12331 bp, 15 predicted proteins | sample YL17G07_0_MG_FD_204540 | JGI IMG/M metagenome (GOLD analysis project Ga0315281, IMG submission 204540) | Sediment microbial communities from Yellowstone Lake, YNP, Wyoming, USA - YL17G07_0 | ecosystem: Environmental > Aquatic > Freshwater > Lake > Sediment | place: USA: Wyoming | collected... | reverse complement strand
CCGTAACTCTAGGATGTGTAACCATAAGTTTCGTTTTCCTCATATCTGCCCCTCCTTCCCATTTTGGGTAGGGACAGGATAACTTAAAATTGCTTTTATGTCAAGTTATTTATTGGATTGCATATATATTAGCTTACCACGACAACGTTAAAATAGGGATACATTGCATTTTCAAGTGTGTAGGGATTTACAAATTATTTATTGACATATCATCTTTTATGATGTATATTTTTTACATGAAAAGCTTAAAGAAGAAACCCATTCAAATTTATATTGAACCCCAGCAGGATCATGTATTAGAAGCGCTTTCGAAAAGAAAAGGAATTTCCAAGGCTGGGATCATCCGGGAAAGCCTTAAGAGGTTTTTAAGAGAGGTCCCTGTGGAGGAAGATCCTGCGATGGGCCTTATTGGACTTGGAAATTCCGGTAAAAGGGACCTATCCGATCAACATGACAAATATATTTACAAATATGCCAGATCGAAGAAAAAATGATGGTCCTTGAAGATATATTTGTTGACACCAGTGCCTGGATTGCTTTGGTGGACAAAGATGATTCACACCACAAAGAGGCTGCCTCAAGTTACCCTTCGCTCTTAAAAAATCACAGAAATTTAATAACCAGCAATTTTGTTATAGCCGAAACCTACATCATCATTTTGAACGAGTTGGGTCATAAACTGGCTATCGATTTTCTTGAAAAATTAAAGGCAAGCCCTCGGATTTTGAAAATCTATTCAAACGAAGATATCGAAGCAGAAGCTGAACCGATATTAGTAAAATACAGCGATCAGGATTTCAGTTATACAGATGCCGTAAGTTTTGTGATCATGAAGAGGCAAAAGATTAGAAAAACCTTCTCCTTTGATAAACATTTTGTGATTGCAGGTTTTGTAAACATTCCTTAAATTTTTACCATTCCCAAATTTTATATTATAACCTAACACCGAACTGGCACCCCTTATACTAATGAATATCCTCATGATAACTTTGGAGGGAGCGAACACTGCTCTTTCCCTGCCGGTAAGCTGCAATGCCTTTGGCAGCAGCAATGGCCGCAGCTAAGGTGGTAATATAAGGGATCTTAAATTTAATCGCTGTTTTACGGATATAAGAATCATCATAGGTACTTAGTTTGCCACTGGGTGTATTGATGACCAGTTGGATCTCCTTGTTCTTGATCCCGTCAACAATATTGGGACGCCCTTCATACATCTTGAGAATGTGTTCGGACTCAATGCCATGTTCTGCCAAGAACCGATGAGTACCGTTGGTCGCCTTTATTTTAAAACCCAGCCTATCAAATTCCTTGGCTACTTCAAGGACAGCCGGCCTTTCCCCTTTTGAGACAGTAATGAGGACAGTCCCCTCAGAAGGAAGCAGTTGCTGTGCAGCCTCCTGGGCTTTAAAATAAGCAAGGCCAAATGAGCCAGCCATGCCTAATACCTCTCCGGTGGAGCGCATCTCAGGTCCCAGAAGCGGATCCACTTCAGGGAACATATTAAAAGGGAAGACTGCCTCCTTGACACCATAGTGTCTGAATGATTTGGGCTTGAGGTTAAGGGAGCTCAACTTTTTACCGAGCATGACCTGGGTGGCCAGGCGTGCCATGGGAATGTTACAGACCTTTGAAACCAGAGGTACAGTGCGAGAAGCCCGTGGGTTAGCTTCTAATACATATAATCGATCATGGGCGATGGCATATTGGATATTCATCAAACCGACCACGTTGAGCTCTATGGCGATCTTTTTGGTATATTCGTAGATGGTATCCAGATGCTTAGCAGGTATGCTGATCGGTGGGATGACACAGGCAGAGTCCCCCGAATGGATGCCTGCCAGTTCAATATGTTCCATCACCGCCGGCACAAAGGCATTGCTCCCATCGGAGATAGCATCTGCCTCAGTTTCAATGGCGTTTTCCAAGAATTTATCGATCAGGATAGGCCGTTCCGGGGTCACACCCACAGCAGCAGCCACATAGTGTTCGAGCATTTCTTCATCGTGGATCACCTCCATGCCACGCCCTCCCAGGACATAGGAAGGTCTGACCATGAGAGGATAACCGATCCTCTCAGCAACCAGAAGGGCTTCATCAAGGTTACTGGCCATGCCGGATTCAGGCATGGGAATGCCCAATTTGGCCATCATCTTGCGGAAGCGATCCCGATCCTCTGCCAGATCAATCGTCTCTGGTGACGTCCCGATAATCTTCACCCCTGCCTGGGCCAGTTCATTAGCAATATTGAGCGGGGTCTGACCTCCAAACTGAACAATGACCCCTTCGGGTTTCTCTTTCTCATAGATACTCAAGACATCTTCCACGGTGAGGGGCTCAAAATAAAGCTTATCCGAAGTGTCGTAATCGGTTGAGACCGTTTCAGGATTGCAGTTCACCATAATGGATTCAAATCCCTCATCACGGAGTGCAAAAGCGGCATGGACACAGCAGTAATCAAATTCAATGCCCTGCCCGATGCGGTTTGGGCCTCCTCCCAGGACCATGATTTTTGGCTTTCCGCTGACTGTAACCTGATCAGGGGCGTTGTAGGTAGAGAAGTAGTAAGCCGCGTTCTTGACACCACTCACCGGCACAGGTTCCCAGCCTTCCACCACACCCAAGGAAATACGCTTTTCTCTGATTTCCTTCTCAGAGATGCCGAGGAGTTGGGATAGGTAACGATCAGAAAAACCGTCTTTCTTGGCCGTCACCAATAAATCATCTGGCAGAGTTCGGCCTTTATATTTAAGTATTTTTTCTTCTAATTCTACCAGCTCCTTCATCTGCTCTATGAACCAGGGTTTGAGAAAAGTTTTTTTATAAAGTTCTTCCACGCTTGCTCCTTTACGGAGGGCTTCATACATGATAAATTGGCGTTCACTCGAGGGCTCGCTGAGAAGCTCCATGAGTTCACCAAAGGATTTCTTATGAAAATGTTTGGCAAAGCCAAGCCCGTAACGCCCGATTTCGAGAGATCGGATAGCTTTCTGGAAGGCTTCTTTGTAGGTTTTGCCAATGCTCATGACCTCGCCGACGGCACGCATCTGGGTGCCGAGTTTATCCTCGGCATTCTTAAATTTTTCAAAGGCCCATCGAGAAAACTTGACCACCACATATTCTCCTGATGGAGTATACTTCTCCAGTGTCCCCTCCCTCCAGTAAGGGATCTCATCCAACGTCATGCCGGCAGCCAACTTTGAGGAGATCAGGGCAATAGGGAAACCCGTTGCCTTAGAGGCGAGGGCGGAAGATCGTGAAGTCCTGGGATTGATCTCAATTACCACCACGCGTCCGGTCTCGGGATCATGGGCAAATTGTATGTTGGTGCCACCGATCACCTGAATGGCCTCAACGATATCATAAGAATGTTTCTGAAGACGCTTCTGTAGTTCGGGAGAGATGGTGAGCATCGGAGCCGTACAATAAGAGTCTCCCGTATGGACACCCATGGCATCGACATTCTCGATAAAACAGACTGTAATCATCTGGTTCTTGGAGTCACGAACCACCTCAAGCTCTAATTCCTCCCATCCGAGGACCGATTCTTCTACCAGGATCTGACCGACCAGACTTGCTGAGATTCCCCGGCTGGCCACCGTACGTAATTCCTCCACGTTATAAACTAAACCACCTCCTGTTCCTCCTAATGTGTAAGCTGGGCGGATGACGACGGGGTAACCAAGCTCAGCGGCGATCTCTTCTGCTTCTTCAACACTAAAAGCAATTTTGCTTCTTGGCATTTCGATACCAAGTTGTCTCATGGTTTCCTTAAAAGCCAACCGATCCTCACCGCGTTCAATGGCATCGATATCGACCCCGATAATCTTTACGCCGTATTGGTCCAGAATGCCCGCTCGAGCCAGTTCTAAGCTGAGGTTCAGTCCTGTCTGGCCGCCGAGATTAGGGAGGATGGCATCCGGTCTTTCCTTTTCAATAATTTCCTTCATCCTTTGGAGGTTGAGCGGTTCAATATAAGTGACATCTGCCATTCCTGGATCGGTCATGATCGTTGCCGGATTGGAATTGGCCAGTACGATCTCATATCCCAGCTCACGAAGGGCTTTACAGGCCTGAGTGCCAGAATAATCGAATTCACAACCCTGGCCGATGACGATAGGCCCTGAACCAATGATCATTACTTTCTTTATGTCGTCACGTCTTGGCATAAACCATCTCCCCTATCCATTATTTAACTTAATGAAAAACATCCTCCTGGTTAAAAATCAATTAGACGGATGGAAGTATAGGTGAGGTACAATCGATGTGTCAAGCCCAAAAGAGGACACATGATCTATTCCTATCAATACAAACAAGATAGTTTAAATTGATATGGATTGGGCAAGTCTATTTTGACTCACCTTCGTCTGATTAAGATGGGCAGGGCAGTAAAAAAAGACCCCAGTAGAAAAACCTGGGGTCTTTTTTTCTTTTAGTTTAATGAAATTCTATTTAGCTCACCACAACAACATTGGTTGCCTGGGGACCCTTTGGACCTTCTGAGACCTCGAACTCTACCTCATCGCCTTCATAAAGGGATTTAAATCCCTCCCTCTTAATGGCAGAAAAGTGTACGAAGACATCATTTCCGTCGTCTCTGGAAATAAACCCAAAGCCCTTCTTCTCATTAAACCATTTCACTTTACCTTTGGCCACTACAACTCACCTCCTTTCTTCTTTTAAACTTAAGTAAGTTGTAATAGCCTTTGGTCCTTAAAAAAAAGGGCCGTAAAAGCCTTAAGAAGCACTTTTACGACCTTTTATGATCCAAACAAATACTTCTTACAACCTACGATAACATCATGTCATTTTATTTCTTATATGTCAAGTGTTTTTTTAGAGATTTCTGAAAAAGGCCAGAAATCTCTGATTACATACCTGCCTGCCCCGCCCTCGGTCTATTAATAGTGCGGGACCGGGGCCGGTAGGCAGGGATTATGAAACGATTACACAGATTAGAAATGCATTATTTCTCTTCGCGACTCGCTTTAATCAATTCCATAAAAGGATTAATTGGTTTCAGATACCCGTTCTTCGATTGGTGGACTGTAAAGTGAAGGTGAGTGGGAGATTTTTTAGGATAAGCCTTAACCCCGGTCCTTCCCACCGTTCCTAATCGCTCTCCCTTAGAGACCACTTGGCCGACTTTGACGAAGATCTCATTGAGATGGGCATAGTAATAATATCGACTTCTCATGGGTTCGTAGATCCAGGTAAAATTTCCGCCACGGATCGGACTCGAAGGCTCCCAATTAAGGTTGACTGAAACCACAATCCCTGGAGAGGAAGAGATCACCTCAACCGGTTTCTGGGTTATGTCATCGAGGCCATCTTGATTCTTATCCCTTATGAAAATGTCATGACCGGGATGGCCTCTGTGCTGGTTGCCATCGAAAAAATCGTAATCCCGAATTTGATACCCACTTCCCTCTTTTCCCCCGATGGCAGGAGGTCCATATCCCTTCAGGGGAAAACAGAGACGATCGTCTTGTTGACGGTTTGTCGTTTTTAAATAAACATCTTTCAATAAGATCTCGAGTCCTTTCAGTTTCTCCCGGGCCTCCTCTTTTGAGATAAAGCGATCTCTTATTTTTGGATAGAGAAGACCCCATTCGGAAGCCGGATCTGGTTGAGATAAAAGGGGCATAGGGAAACAGCATAAAAAAAGGGTGAATATGAGAAGGGGTCTTAATAAGAGCTTATCTAATCGGTCTTGATTCATAACTCATAACTCATAACTCTTCATTATCTTTGGAAGCAAGTGTGCGTCAATGTTTCTTCTATTCTTTCTATCTCAAAAGTGACGGCATGTAACTTCATGACATCTCTACCTGACCAGGCGGATTGCCCTGGATTGATGGAAAGGGTTTTTCCAATCCGATCCATGTAAGCGCCGGAGAGTTCTGCCGACTCATGGATATGGCCATGAAGAGTTAAAAGGGGCTGATTCCTTTCAAGGAAGGTTTTGATGGATCGACTTCCTGCTGATTTTCCTCCTTGGATGAGATCCAATCGAGTCCCAAAAGGAGGGGAATGCATGATATAGACCGTTCTTTTTGGATGGAGAGGTTTTGGAAGTTGATCTAAATCTTCTTCAATCGTTTCTCTTCCTCTGAGATAGAGATAGGGATCAATGGGAGTTAGTTGGTCAGTCTGATCAGAGGATAGAATATAAGATGGATTCTTCTGAGGAGGCCAAGGGGCTTCCCGATCATCCATCTTCTCATAATCTTTTGGTCGAAACGGGGTCGGAGGAACAAAGGGGTATCCGATGAGTTCGTATCCATTTTTGAGTCGATAACTTCTCTGATTGAGATCGATGATTCTTTCGGTGGGTTCCTTAAAAAGATAAGGATAACCCAGATCCCAGTTTCCAGGGATGAGAAAAATCTGTTGGACAGAGGTGGTCTCTAACATCCTTTTAAAGAAAGGAGAAAGAAACTGGTCAATGAAGGTTTTCTGATTTGGAACCATATCTTCATATCGTTTTGTTGGAGGGAAGGAGGGGAAAAGGTCACCCCCTATGATAATGATTTCTGATGAGGGAGAAACAGTCAGCGATAAGAGTTCCTGATAGAGGTGAATTTCACCGTGGAGATCTGAGGTATAGAGGACTTTCATCCTATTCGTCAAAGTCCTCCGAAAGGATCCATTTGTCTTTCTTTCTCAACAATTTGAAGGTTACCTTGCAATAGGAACATAGGATCAGATCCCCTGACTTCTCCTGTCCCTCAAGGGGGATATCGGCATCACAGATGGGGCACTCTAATTCAATGGACATGAATGGCCTCCTTGGATTCTTATAGTGATTTAAATATTAGAAATTTCAAAAAAAATCAAGTCCCCTCACCCTTTATTCTCTTCCCTGGGAGACTGTGTCGTAATGTCATTCTGAGGCGTTAGCCGAAGAATCTCTGTTTTCTAACTTATTGACTCTATGAGATTCTTCACGGAGTTTACCCTGAGCCAAAAAGCGAGACCCTTCGCTTCGCTCAGGGTGACACATGGCGAAGGGTTCAGAATGACAAACATGGCATTTCCCTCATTGTGACACAGTCTCCCAGGGGAGAGGATAAAGGTGAGGGGGTGAATTTTTTTCTTGCATTACAGTCTAATATCTTATAAAAAAATAAGAAGGTCAAAGGAGAAATTTCTATGAACAGAAAAGTCGCTATTATCAGCGCATTAGTTGTTATCTGCGCCATGGCTATCCTTCTCTTAGGATGTCCGCCCCCGTTAGTGAGAGTTAGACCACCCGAACCTCGGGTGGAATATTATGGATCACCCCCCTATCCAGATGCCGTTTGGAGACCCGGGCACTGGGAACATAGGAGAGGGGATTGGGTTTGGATTCCAGGCCATTGGGCGAGACGTCCAGCGCCCCATGCCCATTGGGTCCCTGGCCATTGGGAACCAAGAGGAGGAGGTTGGGTCTGGATCGGTGGTCGTTGGGAGTACCGGTAAAAGTTCGGAGTAGGGGCGATTCATGAATCGCCCCTACAGAGTTCTCATAACTAAGGGGTTTAAAATGTTCGGTTTGGGGTTCCAGGAAATTTTGTTGATCCTCGTCATCCTTTTTTTGCTCTTTGGGGTGAAAAAACTACCAGAGATCGGGAAGGGGCTGGGGGAGACGATGAAGGAGATCAGGAAAATTCGGGGCGAGAGAAAGGAAGGGAAAGAAAAAGACAAAGGAGATCAAAAAGGGGACCTGATTTCAGATATCAAGAAAGGAGTTGAAGAAATTCCAGGGCTGAAGGAAGCCAGGGAGATTAAAGAGACCGCCGATAAAATCAAAAACATTACAAAATTCTTAAAATAGTCTTCATTGCTATTGATTCATCCAGTCAACTCGCCTCAATGCCTCCTCTGGCAAGAACGCACTTCATCTAAATTGGGTGAGTTCTTCGATGGGCTTCCGTTGGCTTTCTGGAGATTCGTCCGGGATGCCGATCGGAACCAAGGAAACGGCTCGAACCGTCTCAGGGAGTTTTAAGATTTTTTGGATAGAAGTTTCCGCCTCTGTTCCCCAAATCCCAATCCAGCCAGCCCCCAAACCTAAGCTGTATGCCGCCAAGGTCATATTCTGAGTGGCAGCTGCTCCGGCTTCGATCGCATGAAGAGGATCGATCCGACGATCCACACAGACCAGAATGACCACAGGCGCTTCATTGATGCCCAAGTGGAGGACGCTCTCCCTGGCTGATTTGTCCAATGCCATTTTTAAACCTTGGTCTTTGATTACAATGAACCTCCAGGGTTGAAGATTGCTGAAAGAAGGGGCCCACCTTCCTGCCTCGAGAATCATCTGAAGAATCTCCTCATCTATCGGGTTGGGCTTGAATCTCCGAATTGTCCTTCGGTTTTTTATTGCTTTCAAGACATCATTCATTGTTCATTCCTTTCTGTGGAGGGATTAATGAGTAGCATAGAGGAGTCGCCAGGAGAAGTCAACCCTAACCAAAAAATTGCAGAGCGCCTGCCTACGCCAAGGCTTCGGCGGGTAAACATGGCGCATAGGGCATAGCGAAAAGCGTGACAAGTTCTTGTCACGAGTTTTTCTTTCTGACTCTTTTGATACCCTTAAGAAACATGTCCAGTTCCCGTCTATGTGGAAGGGAGGGCTGGGCGCCCAATTTCGTGGTTGCAAGGGCTCCGGCCCCATTCGCAAATCTTAAAACTTCCCGAATCGGTTTGTTCTCAGAGAGGCCGGAGGCAAGAGCTCCCAGAAAGGCATCCCCTGCCGCCGTGGTATCTATCACATTCACTCTGAAGGCATTCATCCAAACTTCCTCACTTCTGTTTTTGAAAAAGAGGCCCTTTGATCCCAAGGTGATCACTACATTTTTTACGCCCTGGTCCAGAAATTTTTCAGCCATTTTTCGAATTTCTCGATCTCCCTTCCATTTTATTCCTGTCAGTAACTGAGCCTCCATCTCGTTGGGCACAATGAAATCGACCGAAGAGAGAACATGAGACGGAAGTTGAACCGGAGGTGATGGATTGAGGAGAGTGAGGGCACCTTTTTCTTTCGCCATTTTTAAACCTTTCTCGACTGTTGAAAAAGGGATCTCCAATTGAGTGACAAAGACGTCAACTCCTTTCCAGTATCGTTCTAATCTTTTTAGATCATTTACAGAAAGAGAACCGTTCGCCCCCAGGAAGGCGATGATCCGGTTCTCCCCTTTTGGAGTCAATTCGATCACCGCCATACCTGTTGGAAGTTTTTTATCCTCAAGGATCAGTTTCTGATCAAGGCCATTTTCGATCAAGTAGTGACGGTAAGATTTTCCATGGTGATCATTTCCTACTTTGGTGATGAAGTGAACATTTTTCCCCAGGCGCTTTGCCGTGATGGCCTGGTTGGCTCCTTTCCCTCCAAAGACCGTCGCCAGATTTTCTGCCAATATCGTCTCCCCGGGATCATGGAATCTTGGAATCCTGAAGACAAAATCTACATTGGAATTACCGAGGACCAGAATTTTTTTTCTCATGGATTCACCCCAATCTTGACATGAAGAGTTCTAAAAACCTTTTTACATCTACGGTGAGGCAAACATCGATATTCGATTTCCCTAATCCCTCCACTATTTTCCCAAAATGCTCTCCCTCTTGAGTCCCCACATCAATCGAAAGTCTCTCCTTCCCCACCAATGTGGGGTCAATGACCACCCCCACCGCAAGGGGATCATGAAGATGGATGCGTTCCATATTCCTAAACTGGTGCGTGGTTGAATCATATCCAGTCGCCTCAATAATGAATTTAGAAATAGAATTGGTGATGGGTTTCACCCTCTCTTCCATCCATTGGGGTGTGAGAGAAACCTGATGGGTTACATCGAGGGGGACCAATGTGATTGGCAATCCTGATTCCAGGACTATTTGGGCGGCTAAGGGATCAGAAAAGATGTTAAATTCAGCATAGGGTGTAATGTTTCCCCTTGCTCGAACTGCTCCTCCCATGATTGCCACTGCTTCCAACTTTCCCATTCCTTCTGGGTCTCTTTGAAGTGCTAAGGCCAAATTGGTAAGGGGGCCTGTTGCAATCAATGTCATTTCATCTGGATACTGGCGAGCCATCTTTATGATGAGTTCATATGCGCGGCCCGGGAAAAATTGCCACCCTTCTAATCCTTCTCTCCGATCTATCTTAGCCCCACCCAATCCATCTTTTCCATGGACAGAATGGGCGTAAATGGTTTTCCCTTTTAAGGGTTGGTCGGCTCCTTTGGCAATAAGCGGTTTATTTTTGGGTTGGATCAGAGAGAGAACTTTTTGGATATTTTCGAACACCTGTTTTAATGGGACATTTCCATTCACTCCGGTCACTGCTTTCACATCCAGTTCGGGTGAATGAAAGGCAAGGATTAAAGCCAGGGCATCATCCACTCCTACATCGCAATCAATCATTACCTTTTTCATTATTGTCTGATTCCCTTGATGCTATTTAATAAATTTCTGGATTTCTTTTTCAAACTCACTTACACCTTTAAAATGGATAGTTTTTAGCCCTTCGCTTGCTGCCCTTTTTATATTATCCGGGCTATCATCCACAAATAGAATCTCTTCGGGCTTGAGACCCAATTGGACGCAGATATCCCTGAAAAGGGAAGGGTCTCTTTTCGTTTTTTTGAGGTAAAAAGAATTAAAAACGTGATCGAAATGTTGATAAAAAGGGGTTCTTTGATTTAAGTCGTCAAGCCAGTTTGTCTGATCGCTTAGGATGGCTACGATGAAACCAGATGATTTTATTTTTTTCACTACCTCCATCATTTCTGGTCTTAATTTTAATCTCCTCAGGACTTCCTCTCTAAGTGTTTTGTCCTCTCCTGTGACACCCGTTTTCTCTCGAACGGCTTTCCAATAGGCATGTTCATCGGCACTTCCCGTGACATAACCCGTTTGATAGACGAGCTCACTTAAAATGTTAAAGAAATGGTCTGGGTCGAAGCCCTTCTCTTTCCCGATCGTCATCAGCCCTTCTTTGAAACCTTCTTCTGCCAGAACTCCACCAAAATCAAAAATAATCGCCTTAATCATATCATCCCCCAAAGTGTTCACCAGTCAAATTTTAAATCGGAATATCTTCATCTATTTACAGGGAGGCGGTTGCCTTTATCTTACTTAAGAATTAAACCATCGAAAATATGGTTTTGAGATTGTTCGATCATTCCCTTCATAGCCAGGACATATTCTGGTCGAATATCGTTTTTCCAGCGAGGGAAGCCTCCCAACCAAATATATTTGATTAATTCTTGGAAGGAGGCCCTATTGAAAAGATATTCACCAATACCAATTTTATCATCCTTCTGATTGACCACAAAAGGGATGTTGAGTCGCTTCGCAAATTTGCAAATCAGCTCTTCGATCAAGGTACGATTTTTGAAACCTTCCGCCTTCTGCTTAAAACCCTCTTGTTGCTTTGGGAACGGGAAAAGTTTATACACCTCGCCAATAAAACCTCTCAAATCAATTCCGTAAATAGCTCCCATCAGGTTACCGATATCAAAATTGTTTTCGATCAGATAAATATCCCATGAAGATTCATAAATTTCCTTAAACGGAACCCCTGAGATTTTAGAAATATGTCCACAAAAATCCTGGGCGAAAAGAAAGTAACGTTCAAGAAGGATCATATCGGTCTCAATATTAAAGAAACCGAAGGCAATCTTCCCATGACTGATCGATTGAAATTCAAGAGGCATTAGCATCCCCCTCAAAATGATGGATGACTGTTTAAAAATTATGTCCAAAAAATTGGAACCCTGTCAATGGATATTATTACCAAAATTCCCTTGACCCTCAATCCATTCAGCATTAATATATTGAAATTAAAAGGTAAAGAGGAAGAGGATCATGGCGATGAGAAACTGAACCTGGTGATCAATGGCAAGGGCACAGCCTGGATCGACGATATTCGGGTTTTGAAAGGGCCACTTCAATGAGACGCAGTAGGAAAGGTTATGGGAAATGCCAAAACTGATTAAGAAAAGATCAAAAAAGGCCGGGCTCCCACCTGGAACCCTCGTCCATATTGGAGAGAAAAAGGCTGAAACGCCAAAGATTACCATTATGGATTATGATGAGGCTAATTTTGAAGAGAAGGGAATGAAGACGATTGAGGAATGTTTCCTCTTTAAAGATAAGCCAACGGTTACATGGATTAATATTGATGGACTTCATGAGGTTGAGATTCTGGAAAAGCTGGGCGAATGTTATGGATTGCATCCTCTTGTATTGGAAGATATCCTTAATACGGATCAACGTCCAAAAATGGAGGATTATGGAGAATACCTATATATTGTTTTGAGGATGCTCAATTACAATGATAAGAGCA
>Ga0315281_10011141_pt1 | contig 12332 bp, 11 predicted proteins | sample YL17G07_0_MG_FD_204540 | JGI IMG/M metagenome (GOLD analysis project Ga0315281, IMG submission 204540) | Sediment microbial communities from Yellowstone Lake, YNP, Wyoming, USA - YL17G07_0 | ecosystem: Environmental > Aquatic > Freshwater > Lake > Sediment | place: USA: Wyoming | collected... | reverse complement strand
ATGGCCGTTCGAACGCGGCTGACTGCCGAAAATGAAACCTTGCGTCAGGAGGTGTTGTCCGACAAACACCTGGAACAGCTCGTCGGCCGCGGCGAGACCGTAGCACGGATTCAGTACGCAATCCGCCGCGCAGCAGCATCGAACGCGACGGTCTTGATTCGAGGGGAAAGCGGCACGGGTAAGGGTCTCGTGGCGCGATTGATCCACGTCGTGGGTCCCAGGGCGAACGGACCGTTCATCAAGTTCAACGCGGCCGCCCTTTCCGAGACGCTGGTGGAAAGCGAGCTGTTCGGTCACGAGAAGGGATCTTTCACCGGCGCCGATCGGCGAAAGCTCGGGCGATTCGAGCTGGCTCGCGGCGGGACGATTTTTCTCGACGAAATTGGAAAGATCACCCTGGGAGTCCAGTCGAAGCTCCTGGGAGTCGTGGAAGGAAAAGAGTTCGAGCGAGTTGGCGGAACCGAGACGATCAAGGTCGACGCGAAAATTCTGGCCGCAACGAATCTCGACATCGAGAACGCGATCGCGCGGAACGAATTTCGAGAAGATCTGTTCTACCGTTTGAACATCATCCCGATCATGCTGCCTCCGCTTCGGGAAAGGGTCGAGGATATTCCGCTTCTCGCCGAGCACTTCGTCCGGCGTATCTGCCAGGACATGGGGCAGGATCCCAAGCGCCTGGCGCCGGGAGTTCTCGATCTTTTCAGGGCCTATCCGTGGCCAGGAAACATCCGCGAACTGGAAGCCGCGATCCACCGCGCGATCGTGATGAGTGCGGTGGACGAGCTCGTCCCGGGGGACTTCGTTTGGATGGGAATTTCGGCCGGAGAGGAAGTTCCGTCGGATCTCCCGACGGGCGACATCCTTCATCCGGCCTATCGAAAAATGAAGATCGAAGCTTCTCTTTACGAGGATCTGCTGGGTCGTGTCGATCGCGAGCTGATCGACCGTGCCCTCAGGGACACCGGCGGGAAAATTCGTGAGACGGCCCGCCGGCTCGGACTGGCGCGCAACACTCTTCGCTCCAAGATGAAGAAGTACGGGCTTTCCGCCGAAGACGACCCGCACTGATTTTTCGGACGTGACAGCAATTCTTTCTTCGGAGGCCGTCCGATCAGGGCCCGGCCGGCCCAACGGGTTTGATCCGGGACGTTGCCGCCTCTGTTCGGCGATGCACTGAACCAGGGCTAGTGGCAGGCGACTTCGGCCGAGAATGTCACCGCACCCGAGCTCGCCGGAAATCTGGCTTCGAATGTTGCCGTGGCGAATCCGTCGAGATCGGCGGGTCTGGGAATCACCGATGTGGTTCCAACGGTCAACCCGCGCGAATCGAGAGCCTTGACCGTGACTTCGGGCGAGTTGCACAGGCCCGCGCTGTAATTCTTGATCGTGCCATCAACCAGAATGTTCTGGTAGGAAAGGCGATTGTGGATGTCCAGAACCTTGAGCGATGACGAATCGGCCATTTCCACTTTGGGCGGCTCGGCGTTGATGCGCGGAGGTGCGGTCGCCGGGTCGGAATCGGAAGGGGGCGCCAGCGGCCCTTTTCGCTGGATCAGCCTGTTGACCATGTCTTGTCCGGAACCGCCCGAGCCGATTTCGCCGGGTGGCGCCTTGCGGGCGGTCGCCGGGGCGGTCTCTTTCGGGGACAGCTGCTGAGCAAGTTGAATCCGCGCGTCGCACTCTTCACGCGCTGATCGCACCGCATCGTCGATCTCTTGCTGGATCGAAACGTTTCGGGCGTGACCGGCGAAAATCATTCCGGCTCCGAATCCGATTCCGAGTGTCACGATCAGGGACAGCAGGTTCTTGGCTTCCATCGGGTCTCTTCCCTCGGTTAAAATGATAGCACCCCGAGAAGGGCATCAGCTCCGGGGAAGAGACTCCCAATCGCGCGAACCGGCGATACGCACCATCCCGGCCGGCGTGCAGGTCTGCGCAAGATGTCGCAGCGAGCAGCCGGCCGCCGGGTGAACGAGGTCTCCCGCCACCTCGGCCGCTGGAAGAAGTGCAAATGGGCGATCGAGAAGGCGAGGGTGGGGGAGCTCGACGGTTTCGTGCCCCCGGACTTCGTCGCCGAGAAGGAGCAGATCGAGGTCGAGTTCCCTCGGCCCGTTCCTGAAGCGAGGCTGGCGGCCAAGGGAGCTTTCGATCTGTTTCAACCGGGAAAGGAACTCCGGCGCCGTCAATTCCGAGCGGCCGGCGATGGCGGCGTTCCAGAAACGGGGCTGGTCGAGGAAGCCGACGGGCTCGCTTTCGAAGACTCCCGACCGGCTCGGAGAGTCGAGCATCAGCGAGAGCAGCTGCCAGGCCGTTTGAAATCGGATTCTTCGCCGATCGAGGTTTGCGCCGAGTCCGACGACCGCGACGCGAGGGGCCCGACTACTCGTCGTCGTCGTCGTCCTCGTCGTCCTCGTCGTCCTCTTCCTCGTCGTCGCCGACGGGGCGGAACACCAGAGCCTCTTCGTCATCCTCGTCATCGACGGCCGCGACGGGGTCGTCGAGCTCGCCCAGCTCCGCGTCAGGAGCCGGCGGCGGCGGGGGCGGGGCGGGCGCGGGCGCGTGGGCGGAACGCCGCGAAGAACGGCTCGGTGTGACCGGTGAGCCGTTCGCTTTCTTGGCTTCCTTCTGGTTCGATCCGCATTTCGGGCAGACGACCTCGGAACGCCGAAGATCGTAGAACTTCGCGTGACATTTGAAGCAATCGTGTTTGTTTCCCAGATCCGCCATTGGAATCGCCTCTTCTCCCGTTCGCGGCGCGGAAAATAGCATCGCCCTTGGGGGCTGTCAACGGATTGGTTTCCCGAGCCCCGGAAAGCGGGCGGTGATCCGGCCGAGGGAGTCGAAACCGGATCCCGGAAGCCGCTCCCTTGCGCGGCAGTGCTAAGATTCGCGGGACACGGAATGCTGTTGAAAACGCGGGGGGGAGAACGACTTTGCGACAGAACTTTCGCGGTTTTTCGATTCGTCATCTGTTTCGTTCGCACCGTTTCGGGGTGGTCCTGGCCGCGTCGATTCTGGCGGTTTCCCCGGTTCAGGCCCAGGAATTCGGTTGGATTGGCGCCCGCTCGGCCGCGATGGGAGGAACGGGAGTCGCACTTGCGGACGACTCGGCAGCCGTTCATTTCAATCCGGCCGGCCTTGCGATCCGGCCTCATGCCGACACGGTGATCGCTCTCGGCGGATTTGCGCACGATCAAAACGAGCTGGTCAACTCCGTCGAGCGTCTCGGTCAGGTGAATCGTGAAGCGCTCGCCGCGGGCGACCCGGAAGCCACGGCAGCGGCGCGGGCCGATATCCTCAGTCTCGCCCAGGATGGCACAGGGCTCGACGGAGGTGTTTCCGCCGGCCTGTTCCTTACTCAGAATGGCGGCGGCATCTCTCTGGAAGGGCTTGGTTGGGTCGCCGTCAGGCCGTCGGTGGATCTCGTTCACCTCGAAACCGGAAACGATCCGGCCAGGGGGATCGCCAACAACACGACCACGATTCATTTTCGCGGGCTCGAAACGCGCGAGGCGGTTGGAACGTATTCGATCGCGATCATTCCGGCGCTCCTGTCGGTCGGCGTGAACCTGAAATACGTGAAAGGGACGACCTACGCTTCCGAAGCGCTCGTGTTCGACGTGAATCGATCCTCCAGGAGTCAGTTGATTCGCGACGCTCTCGACAAGAATTCGAAGTCGACGAACCGGTTTTCCTACGACCTGGGGGTTCTGTTCACCCCGATCGAGATCCTTCGAGTGGGTGCGACGGCGCGTTACGTGAACAGTCCGAAGTTTCGGACCTTTGAAGGTGGAACCATTCGTCTCGATCGCCAGGTGAGAATCGGGGCGGCTTTCACTCCATCCGATTTTCGCCAGGGCGCGATCACCGCCGACGTCGACCTCTTTCGGAATCAAGCCGACCTCAAGGACCGGAAGACTCGATTCGCAGGTGTGGGAGGGGAGTTGCGGATGGGGGCACTGATGCTTCGAGCCGGAGCGCGGACCGACCTCGAAGAGGCCCACCGAACGGTCGTTCCGACCGCCGGAATCGGATTTTCTTCCTTTTCGTTCAACCTCGACGTCGCCGCCGCCTACCGGAAGGATCGCGACGCCGACGTGGAATTGACGCTTCGGTGGAATCTACCCAACTGAGCGTCGATCCCCGCCCCATTTTTCGGATCGAATCGAGGGACCCCGGCTCCGCAGCGCGGGCGGGAATCCTTTCACTTCCGCATGGCGAAGTCCCGACGCCGTTTTTCATGCCGGTGGGAACCTATGGCGCCGTCAAGGGGCTGACCGGGGACGTTCTCGAACAGCTCGGCGCCGGCATCGTCCTGGCCAACACCTATCACCTCTGGCTCCGTCCGGGAGTGGAAACGATCTCGGAGCTCGGAGGCCTGCACCGATTCTGCGGTTGGAATCGACCGATGCTCACTGACTCGGGCGGTTTTCAAGTGATGAGTCTCAGCGGATTCCGGAAAATCTCCGAAGAGGGGGTCCAGTTTCGCAGCCATCTCGACGGAAGCGCCCACTTCCTCAGCCCTGAAGAGAGCGTTTCGGCGCAGGCGGCCTTCGGAGTCGACGTCGCCATGGTTCTCGACGAGTGCATCGCGCTTCCGGCCGGCCGAAATGAAGTCATCGCGGCGATGGAGAGGACGCACCGATGGGCGGCTCGATCGCGCGCTGCGTACCGAGGGCCGGGGCACCTCTTTGCGATCGTCCAGGGGGGGACGGAGCCCGACTTGCGGCGCCAGAGTGCATTGACGCTTCGAGAAATGGACTTTCCCGGCTACGCGATCGGCGGTCTGGCCGTCGGCGAGGCGAAGAGCGCAATGGATGAAACCGTTCGGCTGACCGCCGACCTGCTTCCCGACGACCGTCCGCGATACCTGATGGGGGTCGGGACGCCGCGAGACATCGTCCGTGCCGTGGCTTCGGGGGTCGACATGTTCGACTGCGTCCTGCCAACGCGAAACGCCCGAAACGGCTATCTCTTCACGTCGAGGGGGCTCGTTCGGATCAAGAGGGCGGAATTCGCCCGGGATGGCGGGCCGATCGACCCCGAATGCCGCTGTCCGACGTGCCTGCGCTACTCTCGCGCCTACCTGCGACACCTTTTTATGTCCCGGGACTTGACAGCGGCGGTTCTTCTCTCGATCCACAACGTCGCGTTCTATCTTGACTTCATGGCTCAAATCCGAGAGGCTATCGCGTCCGCCGCTTTGCCGGCGCTCGTCCAAAAATGGTCTTAAACCAGTTCGTATCGATCTCGACCCTTCTGAGGGGTGTGCTCCAGCAGGGGCCCGCGCCCGGTGCAGCTCCGTCTCTGTTGACCCAGCTCGTTCCGATGCTGGCGATTTTTGCCATTTTTTATTTCCTCCTGATCGCCCCATCGCGGAAGAAACAGAAGAAACACGAAGAAATGCTCGGATCGCTCAAGAAAGGCGACGAGATTGTGACGTCGGGTGGCATCTACGGCACCGTGGCGGCTGTCGAGGATCGGGTCGTTCACCTGAAGATTTCCGACCAGGTGAAGATCAAGCTGGAGAAGGGCGCCGTCGCAGCTCTCGTCTCCGAACAGGAAAACCCCAAGGAATAGATTGAACGCGTTCTGCTGCGGGATCGCTGCGACGAAAAGTCGAAGCGCCCGGCGCGAACGTGAAACCAGGATTCAAGGAGCATCTCGTGAAGAACTTCACCTGGAAGTGGGCACTGATCCTGGGCGTCATCGCCTTTTCGGTGGTGTCGTATTGGTACAACGGAAAACAGGCGCTCGTTCGTGCTGGAAAAGATCCCGATCAGATGACCCTCGGCGAGATCGCCCGGAACGGTCTCAAGCTCGGTCTCGACTTGAAAGGCGGAATCCATCTTGTTCTGCGGGTCAAGACCGACGACGCCCTTCGGGCGGTCACCGACGAAGAAGTCGACCGGGTCAAGCGGGTTCTCAAGGACGCCAACGTTTCGGTTCGAGAGATCAAGCGGAGCAATGACACCCAGTTCACGGTGTTCGTGGTTCTGGATTCAGACAAGGATCGCGTGGGAAAGGCGGCCGAGGGGTCGGCCGATTTCGAAGCCGATCAGCAGGGGCCGGGCTGGACCTTCAAGATGAAGGCGGTCACGATTCAACGGCTTCGCGACGAGACCGTCAAACAGGCCATTCAGACAATTCGAAACCGCATCGACGAATTCGGAGTTTCCGAGCCGGTGATTCAGCCGGCGGGCGGCGAGCGGATTCTGGTTCAACTTCCGGGCATCGACGATCCAGCCCGCGCGAAACGGCTCATCAAGACGACCGCGCAGCTTTACCTCAAGATCGTCGAAGCGGGGCCTGCGCCCTCGAAAGATGGGCTCCTCGCGGCTTATCCGGGAGGAATTCCGGACAACCTGGAAGTGGTCGAAGGGGAGCGGGAGGGCGGGTCCGAGGATACGGCCGCACCGGGTTCGGTGTGGTGGATCGTTCGCAAGCAGGCGGTCATTACCGGGCGGGATCTCAAGAATGCCAAGCGTTCGGCAGACGAATCTCAGAGGCCGACGGTCGCGTTCAATCTCAATCTGCAGGGCGCGGCAAAATTCGGCCAGGCGACCGGAGAGAACATCAACAAGCGGCTCGCGATTATCCTGGATGGCAAAGTGAAGTCGGCGCCGGTGATCGAAAGCCAGATCCACGATAGCGGACGAATCAGCGGAAATTTCACGATTGAAAAGGCCGAAGATCTGGCGCTTGTCCTTCGGTCGGGCGCTCTGCCGGCTGGAATCGAGTACCTCGAAGAGAGAACGGTAGGGCCGTCTTTGGGTGCCGACTCGATCAAGAAGGGGATCACCTCTTCATTTCTCGGAATCTTTTTCGTTTACGTGTTCATGCTGATTTATTACAAGGGGGCGGGAACCAACGCTGCCATTGCGTTGACGCTCAATGCCATCATTCTGATCGGAGTCATGGCCAACTTCGGCGCCACCATGACCCTGCCGGGAATCGCCGGATTCATCCTCACGATCGGAATGGCGGTCGACTCGAACGTCCTGATCTTCGAGAGGATCCGCGAGGAGCTTCGGGGAGGCAAGACCGTCCGGTCGGCGATCGACGCCGGATTCTCCAAGGCGTTCGCCACGATCATCGACACGCACATCACGATTCTCATTTCAGCCGCGTTCCTCTTCCAGTTCGGCACCGGGCCGGTGAAAGGATTCGCCGTCACGCTGACCATCGGTCTGATCGCCTCGGTCTTCACGGCGGTCTTCGTCAGCCGCTTCCTCTTCGACTGGTGGCACCGGAACGAAGAGCGCATCGAGCACCTGAGTATCTAACCCCAGCGTTTAATTCTTAAGACGAGCGAAGAGAGAGACGACGCCGATGGAATTTTTTCACAAGCAAACGAACTTCGACTTCCTCCGGATCAAGTGGTGGTGCATTGGAATTTCCTGGGTGCTCATCCTCGCGGGCCTCGTGTCGGTCTGGCATAAAGGGGGATACCGGTACGGCATCGATTTCTCCGGTGGAACACAGCTCATCCTCCAGTTTCAGACGAAAACCGACGTCAACGGCATCCGAAAAACTCTCGAAGAGCTCGGCCACGGGGAAACTGTCATCCAGAAGTTCGAAGACGAAGCGGCCAATCAGTTCCTCATCCGCATTCAACAAAGGAAAGAGGGCGAAGACGTCACCCAGATCGTCCTGGATGGCCTGGCTGAGAAGCTGGCGCCCGGCTCCCCTTCGAAATTCGACCTGAATCGCAAAGGGAAGAAAGATCTTTCCGAGTCGTTCCATGCGGCCGGCCTTCAGGCCGAGGCGGCGGCGAAAGCGCCGGATGCGAACCGCTTCTATGACGAGCTGGCGGAAAAAGTCGTCGGTGCCCGAACCCAAAAGGGGGTCTTTGCCGGCGTCGACGAGGCCGCGACCGCCAGTGGCGTCGGCCCGGAAACGGGTCAGTGGCTGAAGAGCAACACGATCGCCGGCCCCTTCGTCGTCCTCTCGGCGGAAAACGTCGGGCCGCAGGTGGGGAAGGATCTCCAGAAGCAGGCGACGCTGGCGGTGGTTCTTTCGCTTCTGGGAATGCTCGCCTACATCGCGTTTCGATTCGATCTGAAATTCGGTGTTGGAGCCGTCATCGCCACCATCCACGACATTCTCATCACGCTGGCTTTCTTCTCGTTCTTCAACAAGGAGATCACGCTGGTGGTCATCGCCGCGTTCCTGACGCTCGTCGGATATTCGGTCAATGACACGGTCGTCGTGTACGACCGGATCCGGGAGAATCTCAAGGGAGGGCGCGGGAAGAAGATCGAGGACGTGATCAACTCCTCGATCAACCAGACCCTGTCCCGGACGATCCTGACCTCCGGTGCAACCATGCTCGCCGTTCTTGCGCTGTTCTTCTTCGGCGGTGATGTGATCCACGACTTCGCCTTCACTCTGGTGGTCGGCATCATCGTCGGCACCTATTCCTCGATTTACGTCGCTGCGCCGGTCGTCGTCATCTGGAACGAAGTCGTGGCGAAGAAGAAAGCGGCGGCTGCGGGGGGATCGGCGATGACTTCGCGGTAGCGAGGTGCCCGGCCGCTGACGCCAGCGAAGCCCTCGGGCGCGGTTGTAGGGGCGCGGAGTTCACCTCCGCCCGTTTCGGGCCGGGGCAAGCCCGGCCCGTACCCTAGCTGCCACAGCGTCGACCGGCCCTCCGGGCTTGGCGGCGCCATCGACCCACGGATGAACGAGCCGATCCGGGCGAAACGAAGCAGACGCAACAGCCGAATCAATATCCTCGCATCGCTTCGTACGGGGATGTTTCGGCGCCATTCTTGAAGAACTTCACCTTCTTTTCGAGAACGAGCCCAATCCGTTCCGAAAGAGGGAGCGCCTCGTATATGGAAACTCGGTTCGATGAGAGGCGCTCCGGAAATCAGGCCCGGCAGCTCAATCCCACTCGATCGCGATGCCCCTCCGCAGCAGAGCGTGAAAAGCGCCGAGGAGAGCGCCGAGACTGTTGGCGAGGATGTCGTCGATGTCGGCCGATCTTTCGGGGAGAAAGATCTGGAGCGACTCGATTCCCACGGACAGGCCGATCCCGAGAAGAACGGTCACGAAAACGGCTTCGGCCGACCGGCGGCCCGATGGGCTGAAGGTGTGGAGCGCGACGAAAGCCCAGCACCAGAACAGTCCGACGTTTCCAAGAAACGAGAGAATCTCGTAAGCCATTCTCCCGGTGAAGAGCTGGTGGGCACGGAACTGCCCGACCACGAAACTCAGATTTCGAAATGGTTTCAAGTTGAAGCTGCCGTTGGTGGGGGACGAGCGCCAGTCGGCCGGAGCCAGCCCGATCGTCAGGTAGAGGATCGCGACCGTAGCGAAGACCAGGATCGCCCACTGGGTGAATCGGCCGAGATGGACCGGACGTGGAGAGCTCATGCCGCCCGCTGCGCGAGTGCGCGGCTGAGATCGCCGGTCAGGGTCCAGTAGGATTCGATCGACTGCTTCAGCATTTCATCGAGTGTGGTGAATTCTCCCGGCAGTCCGTAGGCGACCCAGAGCCACGACCGGGTCTGCATCACGATGCGGGATCTCGTTCCATCCGACACCGGGGAGCCAAAAGGCCCTTCCGTGTCGAACAGTGCGCCTCGGCCGTCGAGATCGAAAGTGCCTTTCCCGAGAGTTTCCATCGTCTCGCCGGGTTTTCCTTTTCGATAAACGAAGGGGGGGCGAAGCGTCGCTGCGTCATAAATTCCGATGGGAGTTCCGAGGGTCGCCGAAACGAGATTGTTCACGTCGACCGCGGGAAAAGGCGAACCCGGGGATTCTCCGGCGAGGAGGCGTTTGACGAGCGCTTCGGACGACGGGACGTACCTGGAAGGAGTGATTCCCGAGCGACGCAGGAAAACCCTTGCGGGCGTCGCGTCCGGGGCCTTGCCCGTTCTCTCGAAAGCGGCGCGGAGAGTCCTTCCCCAGCCCGCGAGGGCGACGCGAATATCCTCGACGCGGTCGTCGCGAAATTCCCCGTCCCAGGCGAACGCGAGCAGGCACGTGCCGGAAGCCTGATTCTCGAGGATCAGACTCATGACGGATCGCTCCGCCGGAGTCCGAGCCCGAGGCGATCCCAGATTCCGTCCACTCGGGTGCGTACGGCTTCCGTCATGACGATGGGATCGGGCCACCGCCGGCCGAACCCTTCGCCCGGCAGTTTCTTCGTACCGTCGAGTCCGAGCTTCGATCCGAAACAGGGTTGGCGGGACGAGTGATCGAGCTCGTCGATCGGGCCCATCACGACCTCCATGTCCCGTTCCGGGTCGATGTTGTTCAGGAGGTGGAAAGCGACGTCGGAGTAATTGCGGATGTCCACGTGCGAGTCGACGACGAGAATCGTCTTCGTGAACATCATCTGCCCCGTTCCCCAAATTCCGTGCATGACCTTTCGCGCCTGCCCGGGATAGCTCTTGTCGATCGAAACGATCATCAGATTGTGGAAGACGCCGGCCCAGGGGAGGTGCATGTCGACCATCTCGGAAAACTGCCGGCGAAGAACCGGAAGAAACATTCGCTCGACGGCTTCGCCGAGATAGCAGTCTTCCATCGGCGGTTTCCCGACGATCGTCGTCTGGTAAATCGGGTCTTTCCGGTGGGTGATGCAGGTGACGTGAAAAACGGGAAATTCGTCGTCGAGGGAGTAGTAGCCAGTGTGGTCGCCGAACGGCCCTTCGCGGCGCCGCTCGGCGGGGTCGACGTATCCTTCCAGAACGTATTCGGCAGTGGCCGGGACTTCGATGTCGACCGTCCTGCAACGGACGACCGAGACGCTTTCACCGCGGAGAAACCCGGCGAGAGCCAGCTCCGGAATGGCCGGCGGCAGCGGCGCAATCGCCGAAAACGTGACCGCCGGATCGGCGCCGATTACGGCAGCGACTTCCATTCGCCGGCCCGCTTTTTCGTATCCCCGCATGTGACCCGCGCCGTCCTTGTGTTTCTGCCAGTGCATTCCGGTGGTGCGCTCGTCGTAGATTTGCATTCGGTACATGCCGACGTTGTGTTGGCGAGTCACCGGATCCCGCGTGAAAACGAGCGGCAGGGTGATGAAGGGACCGCCGTCGCCGGGCCAGCAGGTGATCACCGGAATATCCCTCAGGTCGATGCGATCCCTCTCGAGCACGACTTCCTGGCATAGGCCGCTCTTCTCGGTTTTTGGAAAAAGCGACGCGAGCTCGGTCAGTTTCGGAATGGCCTTGAATTTTGCGATCAGCCCCACGGGGGGTTTGGGTTCGAGGAAAAATTCGAGCCGCTCCGTCCACTCCTCCCACGAATGAACTCCGAGGGCGAGCAGCGTTCGAGCGCGGGAGCTGAACGCGTTCATCAGGACGGGGATTCCGGGATGGCCAGTGACGTTCGTGAAAAGGAGGGCCGGTCCGCCGCCAGGAAGGGTCTTGACCGAACGATCGGCGATCTCGGTCATTTCGAGAACCGGTGAAACCGGCTCGCCGATGACGGTCAGCTCCCCCCTCCGCTTGAGGGCCTCTATGTACTCTCGCAGGTCGGCGAAGGGCATGGTGGGCTGTTGCGCTGAAGAGCGCGGCGTCAGCTCTTTTCCGGCCGCCGGCCGGACCGGCTCCGCGACGCTGCGAGCTTTTCGGCGTCCGAGAAACGCTTCATCGCTTCGCCGAACTGAACGTCTCCTTCGAGGCTGATCCGGAAGCCGGCCTCGAGGCCGAACCTCGCCGCCATGATCTCGGCCGATATCGATCGCCGGATGACGGCCGTGTCCTTCTCTTCGGAGATGGCCTTGAGGGCCTCGGCCGATGTTTTGAAAGCAGGATTTTTCCCGATGGTCACGGACTTCGCGAATTCCTCGAGAACGAGGTCGGTGACCTTGAACTCGTGTCCGATCTCCGGATGCTTGTTCGAATATTCGACGGCAAACGTGAAGAAGCTCCCGCGACTCTGGAGCTTGACGTAGAGCTTGGATGCTTTCGACTGACGGACGATCACGTCGGGCGTAATGCCGCCGCCCCCCTTCACCTTTCGCTGGGAATCGGTCGTGTATTCCTTGCCGTCGGAAACCTCGGGCGACTCGAGCGTGGCTTCTTCTTCTTCGGGGTTTTCTGGGTCGTAGGTGTCGGTCAGGACGTAGTCGAGGAGATTGGAGTAGTCGCGTTGTATGCAGCGGCCGGCAGGGGTGTAGTAGCGGGCGGACGTCAACGCCAGGCCCGCGCCGGACGAGAGATTGTAAACGCTCTGCACGAGCCCTTTGCCCCAGCTCCTCGTGCCGACGATCAGGGCGCGATCGTGATCCTGCAGCGCTCCGGCGACGATTGCGGAAGCGGAGGCGCTTCCGTTGTCGAGCAGGACGACGCTGGGAAGGTCCGAATGGC
>Ga0315281_10011140_pt1 | contig 12332 bp, 10 predicted proteins | sample YL17G07_0_MG_FD_204540 | JGI IMG/M metagenome (GOLD analysis project Ga0315281, IMG submission 204540) | Sediment microbial communities from Yellowstone Lake, YNP, Wyoming, USA - YL17G07_0 | ecosystem: Environmental > Aquatic > Freshwater > Lake > Sediment | place: USA: Wyoming | collected... | reverse complement strand
GATATAGCCGCCCCCTTCATTATCCTCGGGGCGTTATGGGGCATCATCCGGAGATACATTGTGAGGCCACCAAGGTTAAAGGGAGAGCAGACCATTGAGGCAATGGTTATCCTGCTTACAGTTCTCATCCATCCGATGACCCACCTGTTTAAGGAGGCAACTGGCATTGCTCTCGGCTACCCTCCGGTTGGTTTAGGCTCAAGTCTACCACCAATAAGCTTGGCATTAAGTCGGCTCTTCGCTGACAGTAGTCCGAGTTCGGTGCAGATGGCAAATATAGGCTTCTTCTGGACACACTGGGGCTTTGTCCTGTTTGTCCTGGTGTTCATCGCCTATTCAAGATATTTACACATGGTGGCATCTATCTTCAATGTCTTTCTCCAGTCGCCACGTCCCAAAGGAGCCCTTCGTCCTATTGACCTGGAGACGGCACAGACCTTCGGCGTTTCCCGGATAACCGACTTCACCTGGAAGCAGCTTTTAGACCTCTATTCCTGCGTTATCTACGGTCAATGCCAGGAGGTCTGTCCGGCAACCGCCAGCGGTAAGCCACTCAACCCAAAGAAGCTAATTGATGACCTCAAGAAACACCTTTTGGAGGTAGGACCTGGTTTGCTCAAGGTAGAAGCCTCCCCCGCCAACCCGGGCAAGGCTTTGGTTGGTGATGTGATAACCGAGGATGAAATCTGGGCATGTACCACCTGCCGTGCCTGCCAGCAGGTATGCCCGGTCAGTGTTGAGCACGTGGATAAGATTATTGACCTGAGGCGAAACCTAGTGATGGAGCAGGCTTCTATCCCCGAGACGGCTGAGGGAGCGCTGAGAAGCATTGAGGACAGGGGACACCCATGGCGGGGAACCACCCTATCAAGAATGGACTGGGCTGAGGGGCTGGGTATTAACACCCTAGCCGAGGATAGGGATATAGAGCTCCTGTTCTGGGTGGGTTGCACCGAGGCACTGGAGAATAGGAGCGTAAAGGTGGCTCAGGCGGTGGCTAAGCTACTGAAGCTAGCCGGAATTAAATTTGCCATCCTCGGGGCTGAGGAGAGCTGCTGCGGCGAGCCGGCTCGCCGCCTGGGTAATGAATACCTGTTCCAGACTCAGGCAGGGAAAAATATTGAGCTATTTAACAGTTACAATGTGAAAAGAATAGTTACTGCCTGTCCCCACTGCTTTAATACCATAAAGAACGAGTACCCTCAGTTTGGCGGTAAGTTTGAGGTTATTCACCATACCGAGCTTATTATCCAGCTAATAAGGGAAGGCAAGTTGAAAATCATCAAAGGTCGGGGCGAGTCTGTGACCTACCATGACCCCTGTTATCTGGGGAGATACAATGATATCTACCAGCCGCCGAGACAGATTATAAGAGGTATCCCTGATATGACGATGGTGGAAATGGAGCATAACCGGGAGAGAGGATTTTGCTGTGGGGGTGGTGGGGGGCACATGTGGCTTGAGGAGCGCACTGGCCGGAGGATTAACGAGCTACGCACCGAGCAGGCAATAGCAACCAAGGCTCAAATCGTAATTACCGCCTGCCCATTCTGCCTGCAAATGTTTGATGACGGGATTAAGGCAAAGGCGGCTGAAGAGTCACTTAAGGTTATGGATATTGCCGAGCTAGTAGAAAAGTCAGTCTAAGACTCTTCGAGCGGTATATCATCCTTGATTCTTTCTAGCCTCTAAGGCTGCCCGTATTTCTCGCGGAGAACCCGCCTCAGAACCTTGCCGGTAGAGGTCTTAGGCAGTTCTTCTTTAACAAAAATTATTGAGGTCGGGCGCTTGAAGCCAGCCAGCCTGGGACGACAGAAGTCAATAATCTCCTGCTCGGTGGCAGTTTCCCCCGGCTTAAGCCTTACTATAGCCCTGACCTCTTGACCCCACTCAATGTCTTTGACACCAATCACTGCCACCTCCTCAACCTTGGGGTGGGAGTAAAGAACGCTTTCCACTTCATCAGGACCGATGTTCTCGCCTCCTCTTACGATAACATCGTCGCCACGCCCGGTAAGATAAATATAGCCCTCTTCATCTTTATAACCCATATCGCCAGTACGATACCAACCGTCCGGGGTAAAGGCTTTTTGGGTCTTTTCCTCGTCCCTCCAGTAGCCCTTCATTACCCTAGAGCCTCGGACTACAATCTCACCAGTTTTCCCTGGGGGCAGTTCCTTACCTTTTTCGTCTCGAACCTGAATCTCTACATCGCCCATAGGCAGTCCAATGGAGGAGGCAAGCCTCCTTAACTTCTTTTCTCTCTCCGGCTCACTCTCCTTACCGGTGATTATCTGGTCTTCAGCCCTCAGGGCAGCTATTGTGGAAGAGGTCTCGGTACCACCAAAGGCATTGATAAGGGCTCTACCGGGGAAGCACTCAATTGCCTTCTTCAGCACTTCATAAGGGCAGGCAGCGGCACCATAGGTTACCACCCGGACACTGGAAAGGTCATATTTGTTAAAGTCAGGATACTCAACAATTCGCTTGAGCATGGTGGGTACTAGCATCACCCGGGTGGCTTTCTCCCGCTGTACCGTCTCAAACCACTCCTTTTCATCAAACTGCCGCATTAGGGCAATGGTCCTGCCCCCATAGATGCCAGCCATCAACGCTTGCATTCCCGCCACATGATACAGGGGCATAACCAGAACGTTTGTCTCCGGTGGTGCTTCCGGGTCAGGAGGGTCAACATTGGTCAGGACATAGGAGCTATAGGAGTTATTATCTTGAGGAACGCCCTTGGGAAAGCCAGTGGTCCCAGCGGTAAACATAAGCACGGCTATATCTTCGTCTTTTACCTCAGCGAAGGTCTTTTCCTCCGGCGAACCTGCGGCGATAAGCTCATCATAGCTCAGCATCCCCTTGTCCTTCCCACCAATGATAATGAAATGCTCTACTGAGGGGAGCTGGGTTTTAACGCTGTTCACCATATCACCATAGCGGCTACCGACAAAAAGAATTTTGGGCTCAGCTTTATTCACTAGGTAAGTTAGCTCATCCTCCCTTATTCTAAAGTTGAGGGGGACGAAGATACCGCCTAACCTTGCCGTAGCAAAACAAGCCTCTACATATTCATTGCAGTTGACCTCAATGATGGCGACTCTTTCCCCCCCCCTTAATCCAAGTCGGCTTAGAGAATCGGCGAGGCGATTTACCCTCTCTTTGAGTTGAGCGTAGCTATATCGTTTTCCCTCAAAGGCGATAGCTGTTCTCTCCGGAACGAGCATAGCTGATAAGTCAAGAAACTCAGTTATAACCATTCTCTACCTCCTTCAAATACCGGCTTTTTCTCTCACCTTGTCTACTATCCTTGACATTGCCTCCCCAGCCCTACCCCTGATGAGGACGGTAGCCTCCCTCTCCATCGGGGTAGAACTGAGGTTGATGATAACTAGTTTGGCTCCGGCTTGATGGGCGTAGATTGGCATATAGGCAGCAGGGTAGACAATTAAGGTTGAGCCAATCACAATAAACAGGTCACAGCTAGATGAGCGATGGGTCGCTTCCCCAAGCACCTCCTGGGGCAATGGTTCACCAAAGAAGACGGCGTTCGGCTTGAGTAGACCATGACAGACCTCACAATCGGGGATTTCCTCACCCTTATCCAGCCTGGCTTTAATCTGGTCAAAGGGATATTGCCGACCACAGCTTAAGCAAACTGCCAGCTGCATGTTACCGTGGAGCTCAAAAACCCTTTCCGTGGGCACCCCCGCCTTCTGGTGAAGGTTATCCACATTCTGGGTGATGACACAATCAAGCTTGCCCAATCTATAAAGCTCGGCAATGGCGTAGTGGGCAGGGTTTGGCTTAGCCATAGTAGTTAGAAGCCCCTCCCCAAGCATCTGCCACTGCTTTCTCCTTGCCTCAGGGTCGGAGATGAACTTTTGATAGGTAAAGTCATCGGGGTCAAACCGACTCCAGATTCCACCAGGACTGCGAAAATCGGGAATCCCCGACTCAGTGCTAATGCCGGCGCCGGTGAAGACCACAATCTTTTTGGCGTTAATAATTAGGTCAGCTACCTTCTCGGCAAGAACATCAAGATTCTGTTCTGCCAATAATTTCCTCCTTATCTCAGTGTAATGAGGCGACCAAGCCTCGCCTCAAGCTCCAGCCCCTGCCCCAGGCTGAGGTCAAGCCCCCTGGTGATAGCCTGCTTGGCATAGCTTACCACCATGGGGTCAAATTCGGCAATCCTTCCGGCTAAGCTTTCGGCTTCTGTCAGCAGTCCGCCTCGGGGTACCACCCGGTTAACCAGTTTAAGGCGGTATGCCTCCTCAGCCTTAATCCACCGCCCCGACAGTAGTATTTCCAGTGCTTTAGCCCCGCCTATTACTCGGGGCAGGGTCTGGCTACCACCAGCGGCTGGGATTATACCCAACCCCGGCTCAGGCAAACCAAACTGGGCATCCTCTGACGCCAGTCTGATATCACAGCACAGGGCTATCTCTATCCCTGAACCCAAAACATAGCCGTGAACGGCGGCAATCAGCGGCTTGGTGATGCTCAAGAAAAGCCCCCAAACATCCCGCTCCCAGCGCGCCTGCCGGGCAATTATGGGAGAGGGGGCGGTGAGGAATTCAGCAAGGTCAGCGCCAGCACAGAACGCCCTCTCCCCGGCACCCCGGAATATGGCGACCCTAACCTCAGGGTCATCCTTGAGCACGCCCAGCACCTGGTAAAGCTCGTCCCTCATCTTAATGTTATAGGCGTTCAAGGCATGAGGTCGGTTGAGGGTAACATAAGCTAAACTATTCTTCTTTTCGTAGATAATCGTCTCAAAATTGCTCATTGTCCCTTGAACTGGGGAGGTCTCTTCTTAAGGAAGGCAGTGACGCCTTCTGTCCTATCAGCAGTGGTATGGATTAAGAAATAAAGGTCAGCCTCAAGGCGGAGCCCCTGCTCCAGAGTCAAGTCCAGCCCTTTATTTATCGCCTCCTTAATAAACCTGAGGGCAATGGGGGCTTTAGCAGCGATGGTTCTGGCTAAAGCCTCAGTTTCGGCGGCTAGATTTGCCCCGGTAACTACCTTACTGACCAGCCCAATCCTAAGCGCTTCCTCAGCAGTTATAATTTCAGTGGTAAGGATTAACTCCAGGGCTTTGCCCCGACCTACAATGCGCGGCAGCCGCTGTGTGCCACCATCAAAAGGGATAAGCCCGTGAGCTACCTGAGGAAAGCCAAACCTTGCCTTCTCTGAGGATAGCCTGATATCACAGCTAAGGGCTAGCTCCAGCCCCTGCCCCAGGGCATCCCCATTTATTGCCGCAATAACCGGCTTCTCAATGCAAGCTATAGCACTGGCAGGACTATATCCAATGCTTAATTTCTTTGGCTCAAGCTCGCTGCCACTACAGAAAGCTTTATCTCCGGCTCCAGTAATAGTAACAACATAGATATCATCATCCTGATTTATCTTGAGGCAAACATCTTCTAGCCCCTGAGCTAGCTTGAGGTTGATGCTGTTATCGGCTTCAGGACGGTTCAGGGTTATATAGCCAATATGGTCTTTTTTGGTATGGATAACTGTGGAATGTGGCATAGGCTTGGTTCTCCCAGCCACCCATCTTAACCGACTCACCTAATGGCGTCAAGGCTGGTAAAGAGAGATTTTTTAAAAGAGGGGCTAGCGCCCCTCTTAAACACCCAGTTATTTTCGGAGAGTAAAAGAGAGGCTTCGCCTCTCTTACATATCCTTCCCCCTCCCTTTGTAAGGGAGGGGGACAAAAGGGGGAGGGTTACCTAAATCATAGATTTTTCTGGGTGCTCAGGGGGATGGGTTACTAAAGAAGCGACAGACGCTATTGAGGCAACACTGGGGGCAGAGGGGATGGCTGCAGCAGACCTTTTTACCCAGGCAGACCAAGAGAGCGTGGTATTCGTTGAATAACCCGGCATCGGGCGGCAGATGCTCCATAAACAGAGCTTGATAGGCGGCATAGCTATTTTTATTTGGGGCTAGACCAATACGGTTGATAATGCGACGGGTATAAGCATCAATAACGAAGATTGGCTTATTGGCAGCATAAAGTATTATTGAATCGGCTGTCTCCTGGCCAATACCATGAACGGCGATGAGCTGCTGGCGCAGGTCATCAATACTCTTGGCAAATAACCTATCAAGGTCGTCATCATAGTGATTACCCAGCCAATAGGCAAAGGACTTGAGCTTTAGTGCCTTGGCGTTGTAGTAACCGCAGGGGTGAACCAGGGTGGCAAGTTCGGAGATGGGGAGGTCTCGCAGCGCCCGGGGGGACAGTGCCTTAGTTGCCCGGAGATTGGCGATGGCCTTTTCCACATTGCCCCAGGCGGCTGACTGGGTGAGTATGGCACCGACTATTACCTCAAATGGCTCCTGTGCCGGCCACCAGTGCTGGGGACCATAGTGAGCTAAAAGTCGGCGATAAATATTTAGTAATGCTTGACCTATTGATTGGCTATCCATAAAGGCACTTTAGCATCGTTGGCTGAATCATATCCCGGGATATAGGGCTTTATATCAATTACCGGGGTGCCATCAATGGCATCAAGCCCTTTAACCTTCAATATATTGGCGTGGCGCTCAAGAAGCCTAACTGTAGCTTTGCCCACCGGGTTAGGTCTATTTGGCGACCGGCTGGCAAAGAGACCGACTAAGGGGAGCTCACCCCTAGACCTGGGGTGAACCTTAGTCGGTAGCGGTTCACCAGCAACCTTATGCATCCAGTAGAGAACAATGATATGGGAGAATTCATCCAGGTTATCCAGAGCCTCAGTCAAGCTGGTGTCAACCACGACCTTAGAAACTACTTTCTCCCAGTCATACCCTGACCCTGGCGCTCGCTTGACCTTATTTCTAACAACGCCGATAGGCTTTAAGGTCATGTTATCCAATGTATAGCTATTCCAGTGGGGTAAGGGTTAAGAGCTTTTGGGCAATCTTGGGATACTTGGCAATAAAGAGTAGCTCATCTTCAACCAGCGGCTTTTGTGCCTCAACATTGGCATATCTTGCCAGCTCCAAAATCTCGTTAGCTTCTTCCTTACTTTTGAACGTTACTTCCATCTTACCCATTATGTGACTGAAGCCTGATATCCCACTGTATTGCCCGGCGATAATTTCCCTCCCCGTTTCCACCTTCACTGGTTCGCCCCTACCCAGCTCCTCATAGCTATATAGCTCGTAGTTTTCCGGGTCCTTCAATACGCCATCAGCATGGATACCAGAGGAATGGGCAAAGGCGTTAGCGCCAACACCCGGCTGATTTATTGGAATCTCCACATTAAAGGCATAGCTGGCAAACTTAGCTATCTTATAAGCCTTAGACAAATCAATTGAACCAGCCAACTGGTATTTTTCAGCGAAACCCTTTGATTTAGTTGCCGCCAGGACAACCGCTACCAGGTCGGCATTCCCTGCCCTTTCCCCGACGCCGTTGATGGTGGTATTGATATAAGCATCCTGCCCACCATCTATCGCCCCCTTAGCTCCAGCTATGGAATTACCCACCGCCATCCCCAGGTCATCATGGCAGTGAATCTCAATAGGTATGCCAATATTTTGTGCCAGCGCTTTGGCAGTTTCATAGATGGTGAAGGGGTTATCATAACCAAGGGTATCACAGTACCTGAGTCTATCCGCCCCATGTTCTTTAGCGGCAAGACCAAATTTCATTAGATAGCCCAGGTCTGTCCTTGATGCATCTTCAGCATTGACCCCGATACTCTCGGCACCGAGCTCCCGAGCGGCATCAACCGCATCAACCATCTCTTTTATAATGTCATCCCGGCTCTTTCTCCCCTGGAACTTGCCATAAATCATCTGGTCTGATGTTGATATTGAAAGGTTTAGATGGCGGATTTTTGGTACCAGCTTAAACGCTGTCTCAACATCGCTGACGATGGCTCTTATCCACCCCCCGAGACGGATAGGCTTAAGCACTCCCATCTCAGCCAGCTCTAGGTTAGCCTGCAGGTAATAGGATTCATGCCTGGTGGTGGGGAAGCCAAACTCGGACTGAAATACCCCCATCTCATTCAGGTAAATATTTATCATCGTTTTTTCCAGCTTGGACAGACCAAGCTTGGCGGTTTGCACCCCATCCCGATTGGTGACATCAAGAAGATAAATCTTGGGCATAATTCTTACTCCTATTGAAATTTTATAATAGCATATATTCCTTATCCCTAGCAAGAAATCCGACTTATATTCAGCCGAGCCTATTTTATGTTACAATATGTCTACGAATATGAACCCAATACGAAGACTGCTCTGGGGTATATGTGTTCTTGTTTCTATTGTAGTAATCGGTGTGATTGGTTATATGGTCATCGAGGGGTGGCCATTTATTGATGCCCTCTATATGACCATAATCACCATAACCACCGTGGGCTTTGCTGAGGTTCACCCGCTCAGTGCTGCGGGGAAAATCTTCAGTATCTTCCTAATTATCGGTGGTGTTGGCGGGGCGCTATATACTTTAACTGCGATGGTGCAGTATATATTGGAGGGACAATTTGGCATCACCATGGGGAGGCGAAGAATGAAAGCTAAGATTGCCAAGCTGAAGGGACATTTTATCCTTTGTGGTTATGGGAGAGTGGGGCAGGAGATAGCTCGCGCCTTTAGCGAGGAGAGAGCATCCTTTGTCGTCATTGACAATAATGAGGAGCACATTGCTAAGGCGGAGAGGGATGGCTACCCTTATCTACTCGCTGATGCCACCAGTGATGAGGTGCTAAAGGAGGCTGGCATTGAGCGGGCTCATGGTCTGGTGGCGGCTGTGGCCAGCGATACCGATAACACCTATATCACCCTGTCAGCTCGAGGGCTACACCCAGATTTATTTATTGAAGCCCGCTGTAGCACCGAGGCGGAGAGCAAGTTACGCCGAGCCGGTGCCGACCGGGTCGTATCTCCCTATAGCATTGGTGGGCGCCGCATGGCGATGTTAGCCCTGCGCCCGGCAGTGGTTGACTTTATTGATACCGTAACCTATCGTCCCGGTCGCGAGCTACAACTGGAAAATGTGGATGTGGCTAGCGGCTCCTCCCTGGTTGGTCAGACCATGAAGCAGATCCGAGACCAGGATGGAATCACCGTCCTGGCAATGAGAAAGAAAAGCGGCAAACTGCTGGCAAACCCGCCAGGGGAAGAAATTATTAAGGATGGAGACCGGCTGATTGTCATTGGCACCCAGAAGCGGCTGGCGGCTCTGGAAAGTACCTTTGAAGGAAAGAGCAAATGAGAGTAGGCATTATCAATGTTACCGGTTATACCGGCGTTGAGCTGGCAAGGTTGCTTTACCAGCACCCGGAGGTAAAGCTCACCTCGGTTACCGGGCGGAGCGCTGCCGGGCAGAAGCTTGGGGCGGTCTTCCCCCACCTGGCTGGTTTAGACCTAACTATTGACGCCGAGCTGGGGGATGTTGAACTGGTCTTCTCCGCTATGCCACATAAAGAAAGCGCTAAAGAGGTCATACCCTTGCTTAGTAAGGGTATTAAGGTGGTGGATATCAGCGCCGATTTCAGACTAAAGGAGGCTTCAGAATATCAGCGCTGGTACGGTTTCACTCACCCCGCCCCCGAGCTACTCAACAAAGCTGTTTATGGTCTGACCGAGCTATACCGACCTCAGGTTGCCTCGGCTCAACTGGTAGCTAACCCTGGTTGCTACCCCACCGCAGCTATCCTGGCTTTAGCCCCGGTGGTAAAGGCAAGACTCGTTGAGCTAGATATTATTATTGATAGCAAATCTGGCGTATCTGGGGCAGGCAGAACCCTAAGCCGGCAAACTCACTTCTCCGAAGCCAATGAAGATACCACCGCCTACGCCCTGGAGGGACATAGACACCTACCTGAGATTACCCAGGAGCTAAAGCGGCTTTCCCAAGAAAAGTCGCTCTCGGTTACCTTTGTCCCTCACCTTGTGCCCATGACCAGGGGGATACTAACCACCTGCTATGCCCCTCTAGTCTCAGGCAAGATTGAGGGCAAAAAGGGGGAAAAGCAGCTAAAAGAGCTCTACCTGGACTTCTACAAAGACGAGCCCTTTGTCAGGGTGGTTGACTCCCCACCCCACACCAAGCATACCCTGGGTAATAACCTCTGTCTGGTTTACCCCACCATTGACCACAGGGCGGGGAGGCTCATCGTTATCAGCTGCATTGATAACCTAATCAAAGGGGCAAGCGGTCAAGCCATCCAGAATATGAACCTCATGCTTGGTCTACCGGAAACTACCGGGCTTCAGGCACTAGGCATCTACCCCTAGATGAACAAGGGACACATCACCAGGGTGATGGTGCTCAAAAGCTTGACCAGGACATGAAGGGAAGGCCCGGCGGTATCCTTAAATGGGTCGCCCACAGTATCGCCAACCACAGCTGCGGCGTGAGTAAAAGAGCCCTTGCCAATTGGTTTACCGTTCTCGTCCTTGAGCTGACCATCCTCAATATACTTCTTGGCATTATCCCAGGCGCCACCGCCATTATTCATAAACGACGCCATCATAATACCGGCGATGGTGCCCACCATCAGCAGAGCAGCCACCACCATAGCTGAGTCATAATTGGCAAAGGGTTTAAAGACAACACCAATAACTACCGGGGCAACCACGGGTAATAGCCCGGGGAGAATCATTCCCCGGAGCGAAGCGCGGGCGGTAATATCAACCGCACGGGCATAATCCGGTCTCGTTTTGCCGGTAAGAATTCCGGGGAATTCACGAAACTGGCGCCGCACCTCCTCAATAATCTTGCTTGCCGTACTGCTCACCGCCCGTATCGCCAAAGAGCTAAACAGGAAGACCAGCATCACCGCCAGCAGGGCGCCAACAAAAACCTCTACCCGGGCAAGATTTACATCGTTGAATACCGCCACGCCACGGAAGAAGGCAACCCTATCCAGGTATGCCTGAAACAGGAGAAAGGCAGCCAGACCCGCCGAGACCATGGCATATCCCTTGGTCAGCGCCTTGGTGGTATTGCCCACAGCATCAAGGCGGTCGGTGATGCGGCGTATCTTTTCTCCAGCCCCAGCCATCTGGTTAATACCGTTAGCATTATCGGTTATTGGTCCGAAGGTATCTTCAGAAAGAATATAGGGGCAGGTCATCAGCATGCCCATGGTCGCCACCGCAGTGCCGAAGGCACCGGCACCGGGTAGTCCGGTCATTGTCCCCAGCCAGTAAGAAAGCAGCAGAGCCACGCCAATGACTACGGCGGTAGCCAGGGTAGTCTCAAAGCCGACAGAGATGCCGGTAACAATATTAGTCGCCGGACCCGTCTTTGATGCCTCGGCAATTGACCTGACCGGTCTGAACCTGGCATCAGTGTAATACTGGGTGATGAAGACGATGATGATACTGGTCAGGATACCAACTATACCCGCACCAGCTAGAGCTAGCCAGCCCCAGCGGCTACCTTCTATTGGCAGCATGACCGCTACGGTCACTACCATACCGATGATGGATAATCCGATAGCTACATAAAAGCCGCGATTCAGGGCATTCATCGGGTTCTCGTCTCCACGAATGCGTACGCAAAGTATGCCTATCATGCTGGCAATAAGTCCAAAAGCGCGGACAACCAAGGGAAAGAGAATCCAGGCAACATTCCCGGTAATGGCATAGATGACAATACCCAGTATCATTGCCCCGATGTTCTCAGCAGCCGTAGATTCAAAGAGGTCAGCACCACGCCCGGCGCAGTCGCCAACATTGTCCCCAACTAAATCGGCGATAACCGCAGCATTGCGGGGGTCATCCTCAGGTATACCGGCTTCAACCTTGCCCACAAGGTCAGCCCCCATATCAGCGGCTTTGGTGTAGATACCACCGCCGAGCTGAGCAAAGAGGGCGACGAAGCTAGCGCCAAAGCCGAAGCCGACAATAAGGTGGGGGGCAATCTGAGGTGTATTTGCCCCACCGTAGGCAAAGTAGATGGCGGTTACTCCGAGCAGGGATAGAGCCACAATGAGAAAGCCGGGGACGGCACCACCACGCAGGGCAACATCAACCGCCTCCTTCAGGCTATGCTGAGAGGCGCTGGCACAGCGGGCATTAGCCTTAACCGCAATAATCATGCCGACAAACCCGGAGACAGCGGAGCACAACGCCCCAGCCATAAAGGCAACGCCAGTTCTCCAGCCTATGCCAAAGGCGGTAATCCCCTCTATTCCCCTCTGCCCACCAAGCAAACCGACCAGAGCACCGACTACCACAGCGACTATGATTGATAGCCAGCCGATGGTGCTATACTGGCGCTTGAGAAATGCCCAGGCGCCCTCAAAAATCATACCGCCGATTTCTTCCATCTGTGGAGTTCCTGGTGGGTGCTTCAGGACATTTCT
>Ga0315281_10011139_pt1 | contig 12332 bp, 12 predicted proteins | sample YL17G07_0_MG_FD_204540 | JGI IMG/M metagenome (GOLD analysis project Ga0315281, IMG submission 204540) | Sediment microbial communities from Yellowstone Lake, YNP, Wyoming, USA - YL17G07_0 | ecosystem: Environmental > Aquatic > Freshwater > Lake > Sediment | place: USA: Wyoming | collected... | reverse complement strand
CCATGATAGGAGTAAGTATCTTAAAATACTTAAAACATTTTAAAGCGCTTTCTGGTATTGGCGGTGCTTTTTTTCTGCCTTTTTTTGTATTCGTATCCATCATGATTCTATTCTTTCATAACGAATATAAAAAAGTATAGACATGCAAAGTTCATGCCAGATGATTTTTTATTTTAAATATATTTTATGTTATTTGCAATTTTCATACCGAACAGTATTGTCGCTGTCCCTATTTAATATTTAATGTTAAAAAAAAATTCTTGAGTTATTTTCGGCTTTGTGATACTATAGTTGAACTATTATAAAAATCCAAAATTTATTTTATAAAAAATTAACTCTTAGTTCAAGAGATAAAATAGTTGTTTTAAATGTTGGTAAAGCACGAAAAAATGTGATAATAAATACAGCTAATAATAGAAATATTGAGATAAAACATGACCCTTCAAACAATGATCCATCTCATAGCGGTATATATAATTTGAAACAGAACGATGTATCTATTGCTCGATTGATACTTGAAACAATTAGAGATAGTGATACATACCCCGCTTGTAAAGACTAATTATAATTGTTGCCTATATCGTGTTTTATAAAACAATTTTTATACTGAACACTATTAGGATATACACTATTAAATATATTTAATTAATTTATGCAAAAAGCCTCGCAGAGCGGGAGTGTGAGGGTAGGGGACTTATACCCCATTAAAAAACCCTTGTGATAAAATTATCCCATTGCGCGAGCAAGGAGGCTTTATGAAGGCGCTTGTAATTGGGGGAGGAGGCAGGGAACATGCACTTATTTGGGGGCTTTCAAGGAGTAAACGTATCAAAAAAATATATTGCTGCCAAGGCAATGGCGGGATTTCAGGTATTGCCGAGTGCATCAATATTGATTATAATGATTTTAATGGTTTGATTGACCTTGTTAGAACTGAGTGGATTGATATTACAGTTGTAGGACCTGAGATTCCACTTTCTGCTGGAATAGTAGACGCCTTTAGACGGTCGGGGCATAAGATAATAGGGCCAACACAAAAAGCAGCGCGTCTTGAAGGCAGCAAGGTATTTGCCAAAGATTTTATGCGCGCAAACAGAATTCCTACTGCCCCCTATAAGGTATTTACCTCACAAGTTCATGCTAGGGAACATATCAGACTCATGGGCGCTCCTATTGTAATAAAGGCTGATGGTTTGGCTGCTGGCAAGGGAGTAATAGTTGCAGATAATGTGGAAGAGGCTCTTAACGCTATTGACCTTATTATGGTAAAACGAGCCTTTGGAGATGCTGGAAATAAGGTAATAATTGAGGAATGTCTGCAAGGGCAGGAGATCTCTTTTATGGTTTTTACAGATGGTAAAACCATAATACCAATGCCGGGCGCTCAAGATCATAAAAGGATATATGATGGCGATAAGGGAGCAAACACAGGTGGAATGGGTGCATATTGTCCAGTTCCAATCCTTACCCCAGAATTGCAGCAGATTGTCATAGATAAGGTCATCAGGCCTACTATTGGCGGGCTGGCAAGAGATGGTGTAATTTATAAAGGATTTCTCTATGCAGGGCTGATGATTGTAGAAGGCAAGCCTTTTGTGCTTGAGTATAATTGCAGATTTGGAGACCCTGAGACACAGCCGATAATCATGAAACTGGATACAGATTTCTTTGATATATTGATGGCAATTGAAGAGGAGCAATTGGATAAAGTTGATATTAAATGGAAGATAGGTTCTTCAATATGCGTGGTTATTTCAGCTTCGGGCTATCCAGGCGATTATGAAAATGGACAAATTATAACTGGTCTAAATGATATAGAAGAGGATGATGAACTTGCAGTGTTTCATGCAGGGACTTCCTATGTTAATGGAAATTTTGTTACAAATGGAGGCAGGGTGCTTGGAGTAACTGCTTACGGCAATGATATAAATGAGGCAAGGTCTAAGGCTTATGACGTAATAAAAAAAATAAAATTTGACGGGATGTATTATAGAAAAGATATTGGACATCTGGCGATTAAGTCAATTGAGGATTATAAATGAAAAACTAAAAAGAATTCACCGCAGAGTCGCAGAGAGCGCAGAGATACGCAGAGAAAAGATTTAATAAAAATTTTGTAAGTTTTATAATTAATTCATTTATCTTTTATCTTACTCTGCGTACCTCTGTGTGCTCAGTGTCTCTGTGGTGAAAAATCTTTTGTTTTTAACTTATATAAGGAATAATATGAAAGAAACTGATATATTAATAACAGGGGCAGGGATTGTAGGGTTATCCATTGCAAGAGAGTTAAAAAAAAGGTATTCTGATATTAAGATTACTATTATTGAGAAAGAACCAGTTGTAGGGCTTCATGCAAGCGGGAGAAACAGCGGAGTGCTGCATGCGGGATTTTATTATTCACCAGATAGTTTAAAGGCAAGATTGACTGCGCAGGGTAATGCCCTATTAACTACATATTGTCAGGAAAATAATCTCCCAATAAATCAATGCGGCAAGGTAGTTGTTACAAAGAATGAGAGTGAATTAGAGGGATTATATGAATTAAAGCATAGAGGCGATAAAAATGGCGTAACGCTCTCTCTAATTGATGAGCATGAGCTTAACGATATTGAACCAAATGCAAAGACTGTAAAACATGCCTTATTTTCAAAGAATACCTCAACCGTAGACCCACTAGTTGTGGTTAAACATATTAGTAAATCACTTATTGAAGATGATAATGTTGAGATTCTCTTTAACTATAGATACCTTTATCGTTTGACTAAAGACACAATACAGACCAATAATCAAAAGATCAGATTTAGATATTTAATTAATACATCAGGGTTATATGCAGATAAGATTGCCCATGATTTTAAAACTGGTTATCCGTATATCCTGTTGCCGTTTAAGGGATTATATGTGGAATATACAGATAACTCCTTATTGACAAGACATATATATCCAGTTCCAAACCTGAAAAATCCATTTTTAGGCGTACATTTTACTAAGACAGTTAATGGAAGTGTAAAGATAGGACCAACTGCAATACCAGCATATTGGAGGGAAAATTATAAGGGACTTGATAATTTTGATTTTAGTGAATTAATCCAGACATTTTCAATAGAGGCGAGGCTATTTGTCTCTAATGCCTCAAATTTTAGGGATATCGCCTTTGATGAGATGAAGAAGTATTTTCAGAGAAATCTGATCAAAGAGGCGTCTCAGTTGGTAAAAAATGTTGATTCATCCAGATTTGGCGGACATCTAAAGCCAGGGATACGCGCCCAGTTATTAAATAGAAAGGATATGAAGTTAGTGATGGATTTTGTGATAGAGCAAGGCGAGAATTCAACGCATATCTTAAATGCTGTGTCTCCAGCGTTTACATGCGCATTTTCATTTAGCAGCTTGGTTGTGGATAAGATAAAATTAGATTAAACCGTAACTCCGCAAATTTTACATAATATGTATATCCAACTTTTCTAATAGTTTTCTTGTTTTGGTTGTAATTTCAGCTAACCATTAATTTTAACCTTTTTGATTTTACCTAAATGTAATAGCAAGTCCATAGGCGTAAACTTTGAAAGCATTTGCTTCTCCGCTAACATAATAAGTAAAATTTGCGGAGTTATGGGTTAATCACTGCAGAGGTGCAGAGTATGTACTGAATTCTAATTTTTTTTAGTATTAATAACCCCGCTAATAATCCTTCCCTTCGCAAGCCTAGTTTCAATCTCATCTCCAGATTTAACCTGATCAATTGTCCTAATCGTATGACCATTTATATAAGTAAGGCTAAACCCGCGTTTAAGGATAGAATCTGGATTTAGGTGAATGACTGCCTTATTGAGCGTATTAAGTCTTTCATTATGCCTTGAAATTATTCTCTTGGATTTATCAATAATTGTAATACGAAATCTTTGAATATCAGAATATCTTAGATTAATCTTTTGTTTGGTTGTCTTATAGATACTGCTTGCCAAGTTATCCAGTCTATAAGAATTCTTTAATACAATCCTCTTTGCAGCATTTTCAAGCTGCTTTGTGATAATCAACAGCGCCATCTGCGCCGATGCAGCCTTTGTCAACGCTGCCTTTGAGAGATTGCGTGAGAGTAAATCAAGGTTTTCTTCAAATATCCTTATAGTCTCTATAATAAAACCAGCAACCGCAGTTGGGGTCTTTAGAGATGTATTAGAGACCTCATCAATAACGGTTCTGTCCCTTTCGTGACCAATTCCAGAGATTACAGGCAGAGATAACATGGCAATCGCTTTACCAATTGCATAACTGTCAAAGCAGTCAAGCTCACTTGATGCGCCGCCTCCCCTGACTATTATTACAACGTCTATTGCATCCCGCGCCTGCTCGCATTGAGCAAGGGCGTTTATGATTGAGCCTTCAGCGCTTTCTCCTTGCATAACTGCCTCAAAGAGTTTGATATTAATGAGATACCCATAAGGATTGGTTGATATATGATTGACAAAATCACCATATCCTGCAGCCCTGCTTGAAGATATTACGCCAAGACGCTGAGGAACTATTGGAAGCTGGATGAGTTTATTTCTATTGATAAGACCCTCTGAGGTGAGGCGGTCTATGATTTCCTTCCTACGCCTTGCCATCTCGCCAAGGGTATAGGAGGAATCAATATTGCGGATAATCAGACTCATACCATATCTTTCATGAAAGGTAAAAGAAGTCTTTATAAGAATCTTTAGACCCTTTGATAATGCTATGCCAGTTGTATGTTCAAAATCCCTTGCTATAGATTTATATGAATTAGCCCAAATACGCCCATCCATTTGCGCAACTATCGTATTATCTATCTTTTCAATCAGGTCAAGATAACAATGCCCCTTGCCATCGACATTTAATGAGGCAATCTCAGCGGTTATTAGAAATGTCTCAGGGAGCGCATTAGTTAATATATCTTTAATCATCTGATTAAATTCATAAAGGGTCATTGTACCTTGCATATCATGTTCTCCTTAATCAAAACTCTCAAACAATGTAGTTAAGACTGCAAGCCTGAACCATCAAAAATATTTATATGTGTCATCTGGAGAGAACCAACCCCTTTAAATTTACCCTTTGAATTTTATACAATTAAGTTTTAAGATTTGAATCCTCGTTCCCGTTCTAATTCTACCGACAGCTCTTCACGGCAAACCTTCTCTAAGTGTGGCAAATTGTTTCTTACCACAAACCACAAAACATCTGGTGCAACGTGCTCATAGTCATGGCGTAATACGTTGCCTATACCAGCTACCTTCGACCAAGGAATATCAGTGTGTCTTGCCTTTAATTCGTCTGGCAGGTGACGGCTTGCCTCTGAGATAATTTCAATGCCACGTTCGGCCAACCATTGCTTGCGCCTATCATCTTTAAAGGTACGAAGCGTTACATCAGTCATTTCATTACGAATAAGCTCAATAGCCTCAATAATATCGGCAAGGCGTGATACAAAAGAATTGGTCATCAAAACACCTGCATTGCTGATCTCTCAATCCGCTCCCGCAAAATATGGTGCAAGCTGCGTCTTGTCATAATATCAGTTTTACATCCAAGGATTGCAGCGGCGGCGGACTTTATATCCATCAACTCAAAAAGTCCTATTGAACCTTCGGGATGGTCAAAAAACAAATCAACATCAGAATTTTCATCAGCCTCACCACGCGCTGTTGAACCAAATATGAAAAGATGCTCAACACCAAGCCGCTTTAGGTCGTCTTGACGCTGTTTCAATCTACTTATAGCTTCGTTATATTCCATTTTGATAATACAAAGTCTCCTTAATATCTTCTAAAGACACTCACTTATATTATTATAACATATTCACTTAAATTTTACTTCCCTCTCCCTTCCTTCATTTAGTATCAGATATTAGGATATCTTGTTTTTAGGTATTAACATTGGTTCAATCTTGTAGATTGAACCTATCTTTTCAATAAATCAATAAATTCTTCAACTGTAAGCCTGAGTCTAAAAGTATTGACTTTAGAGTTTTTCTTTTAAGTTCCTTAGTTTTATGGACAGGAACACACGTTCATTATTTATCTATATCTCTATAATAAATTGCATGGCTGCTGCCTGATTGTCTTTTAAATCTGAAACCAATTATCTTTAGAACTCGGATTATTTCATCTGACGTAGAGATAGGAAATTTTGGACTCATACAGCTACTTTAAGCGTTGTAATAGTTAGGAGTTGTTAAAAAATAAGATGTACAATTTGGTTAGAATTATTATTCGGCTTCAAGGCGTGAGGAGGGCGCATATCTGGATATGTAACCGACGAACAACGAAGAAGACGGATAAAAAAGCAAGCAAAGTGTACAACTTATTTTTTAACACCTCCTAAGATCATCTTGAGGTATTGTTTCTCCATCCTGCTGATAGTCTTCAATAAAGGAGTTGATTGCCGATCTCATTTCTCTAATCGTTTCTTCATATGTTTCACCCTCAACATGACAACCGCTAAGGGCTGGACAGGTTGCAAAATATCCACCTTCAACGCATGGTTCTATCAAGATTGGTTGTTAGGGTCAAGTCTTGAAATATCAGTTTTCATAGTAATTTGAAATATATTTACAACATGTAGCTCTCTAATTGTGTTATTCCAAGTTCTACCTTTTTCTTGTTTCTTGTCTTGTTGTTAGAAAAAACTGATAATTCAAGTCCTGAGCCTCTTCAACCGCTCGTTTTTATATATTATGAAATAATAGTCATCAAATCAAAATACATTAGTCTTATTTTATCATCTTTATCTTTTGATGATGGAAAAGCGAATCCATTTTTTATATAAAACTCTATTACATTTGTTTCATTATAAGCGTCAACAGTTATAAACGTACATCCAGTTCTATTATTAGTGATAAACAAAACCTTTATATAATCAAACAATTCAGTTCCAATGCTTTCTCTTTGATGATCTTTATGAACGCCTAAACGTCCTATTTTAACGGCTGGGTAAGTTGAATAGTTTTTTGCGTCAGGAATAAATTTATTTATTTTTCTGCTGCGGTCTACCTTATCATTCAGAACACTATAGTAGGCAATCGTTTTATTATTGCTTTCTAAAATATATGTAACAGCAAGTAATTGTTTTAAATGGTCTTTAGACTTATTGATGAAAAAATCGGTCAAGTCTTTGCCCGCTTTAGTTTCTCCACAATTAAAAGGCTTTAATTCATGGTTTAGCTCAAGCCTTATTAATTTATAATCATTTAAATTTGACAAGTTTTTCTATTTTGGCAGCGTTTTCTTTCATTTTTTTTATTTCTTGCTCTGGTACTTTATGCAAACCCATCTCACATTCAGATGCTCGCTTCCAAAATTTATCCGCATCTTTGCCTGTCAATAAGGGTGTATCTTTAATTGGTAATGCCATGATACCCTCCTTTATGCCTCTTGACTTATTTTAGTTTATTTATCGCTAAAAATTCAACCACTATTAAATTTTATGTAACAGTTTTCTCCTTAAAATTATTATTTGTTAGTTACGCATAAATAGCGCATAAATAAGCCATCGCATAAATAGGGACAGCGACCATTTATTTCTTATTAAAAGATATCCCTTTAGCTTGAGCCTTGAGTTTTTTTCCAAGAAGGGTCTCTATTTTTTCAACAAAAAAATCATCTCCACATGGTCTACCGGTTGTTGAGTTTTTTCTGATATTATTTATCATTCCCTCATCTGGTTAAATAGGGTTAAATAGGGACGGATTAAATGGTCGCTGTCCCTATTTAATCGTCCCTATTTAATCGTCCCTATTTAATCTATTTAATCCTATATAACTATCTCTCCCTCTGTCTTACCAAAATTAATCTTTGTTCCTTTTGATATCTGCACATTGCGCCCAGGTTCTACATCGCTCATTTTTCCACTTGCATTCGTAGTAACCCATTTTTCGTTTGAAAGATTTTTGATCCCCCACATATTAGGATTTGTGGGATGCTGTGTAACCTCTGCGACTGGTTTTGTGAAGTCATACTGTCTTTCATCATCTATATGGTGCGGGAAGAGCTTGGTATTGCTGTTTAACAAAACAATATTTTTATTTATACAGATTTGAGGCGGAAGTTGTATTGGTTTCTTGCATGACCAACAGGGTTTAGGACTTCCTCCAGAGTTTTTTGTGAAATCCGCATCATAAAAATTTTCAGCCCCGCATGGACAATAAATAATCGAATCGAGTAAACGAATCATCCCTAATCGCCATTCTGATTCCCGCACACGGTCATGCGGGTCTTTTATGCCATTAGTAAATGTCTTTATAAAAAGGTTTTGTAAAAATATAGGGTAAATAGGCCAATATATAAGGGCATTATCTTGATAACCTTGAACAGGTCTATTGGAATCATTATCAGGGTCAAAAATAAAGATAGGTTCTATCCCAAAAATCCTTGTCTGAGCAGGTAAGTCAAAAGACTTTATTGCTGCCTCTTTCTTTCCTTTAAGGGGATGATGCACCATTAATAGATAAAATAAAAGAACCCCAAGTGAAAAGAGATCTGTCTGTGTGCTTGGATCTGCATCTCCACGCACGACTTCTGGCGCCATAAATCCTGGAGTACCCAATACTCCTCCAATTTTATCTCCATTAAATGCAACATTGTCATTATCACAAATAAGAATATCGCCTTTATGCGGATCAAAAAAGACATTACCAAAAGATATATCACGGTAACATAATCCCTTTGAATGAAGCTGCAAGAAGCTGTCTGAAAGCTCAAAGCCGGCTACTGCAAGGGCGCGAAAAGATGGGTCAATACGCCGTTTCATTAAATCGTTAATATTTTTATAATTTGACTCCCTAAGGGGCATGATATAACCAAATCCCTGCATATTATCCGTCTTTGTAATTTCCATGGGCCATAGAAATCTCTCGGTTGGCGCGCCAATTTTAATTAGTCTCGCTAATATACTCAATTGTTCATTTGTGGCAGATGAAGGGAAATACCATTTTAAGGCTAAGGATTTACCATTTAGATCAACTTTGTATACCTCACCTTGCCCGCCGCCACCTAAAAAACTGATTACTTTACAGGTAGATGAGGTAGTTTTCAGAATTTGTCCAGTTTTCAAAAGTTCAGACATATTATTTCCCTCCATTAATAATTATATTTATATCACGGTATATTATCCCAAGCGTTATATCATCGCCGCTTCCTTTCACAGACGCTTCATTTAACCATTCATTAATATTTTCATTGATATATTTCAATCCATCGGAGCGTATAATCTCAAGTATATCACTGCCAACCTTCAAAAAATCCCTTTTATTAGTAAAAGAATTAGAATATCCATCTGTAGAAAGCAATATAAGGGCAGGGGGATTATCAACAATAGACTGAAAACTAAATCTAAAGTCTTGCCATGCCTTGTTACTACATAAGGATGTAGTTTCGTTGGCAAAGAGCCTTTTGTCTTCTGGTAATGGACTGGTTACCTCTCCACTATCAGAAACATTAATTATATCACCATCTCCAAGCTGCAAATAAATAATATATGATTCCGTTACTAAAACAGTTAATAACGTAGCTCCATAAGCTATTAAAGGGTTTTTTAGAACCTCGTCACGGATATATCTATTTTCACTCACTAAAAGGGTATCTAATTCTGAAGGTAAAAAAGGACATTTTTCAATATCCGTATTTATAGCTGTTGACCATTCTTCTACTAATGCCCTCGGAAGATCTTCTTCGGCAGATCGTTTAACAAACGAAGGATTAGATATATTTAAATTACTATTAAAAAATTGACTTAAAATAATAATCGATATATCAACAGCCAGTTTCGATCCTTTATCGCTGCGAAGGCATTTTGAACTGCCATGTCCATCAGATACCGCTAATATTAATGGCAACCCCTTAGTCTCTTCTCTTTTTGGATACCAATTAATGGCATCTTGATTAGGCATGTTTTTTCGGATATGTAGAGATCCTCTAACACTTTCGCCAATCATGTCCCAGTTGTATGATTGCCTTTGCCCTGTCATCCAATTCTACCATACATCCAGAGCAGATGAGAGTCCGCTGGCAGGAGCGGTAGGAATTGGCACGTGAACTGCCGATAAAGCTGAACCTTTAGGCTGGCTTGCAGGTGAGGATACCGCTTTCAAAACTGCAGTTGAAACCCATTCTATATATTTAACCAAAGCTTCAGCATTATTTGCTTGAAGAGGTTGTATTTCATCGTTACCTATAAACTTTTTTAATGTCTCAATCTCTGTATCGTTACCGATTGCAATCGCGATGCGAACTGCCTTTATCCCCCAAGGTAGTTTCATAAGCTGCTCCAGACCTTCTTCAAATTTATCTGTAGGCTGGCCGTCAGAAATTAAAACCAATACAGGCGGCAGGGCTCGGTCAGTCATAGGAGGTATTTTTAACTGATCTGCTACCATTGATAAGGCCTTCCCCATAGCAGTTTGACCTCCAGCAGTAAGGTCAGTCCACTTAAAATCGGCAACTGGCGTTGGTTGTGAGACATGCCATTGCGCATTGTCAGAGAATTTAATGGCGCGGACTAAGACCTCAGCCTCTGCATTTTCATCTGCAATCCTTTTCATGTGTGGGATTGCCTCTCTTATTGCGTTATTAAGTGATTGAATTTTACCATCATTTCCCATTGAACCAGAACAATCGGTAATCCAAATAAAATGAAGAGGACGGCTTGATAACTCGCCGCCTGGGCGTTGTTGTGTCATAATAACTCCTCCTTTTGGGTTTTATATCTTAATTCGGTATGGATTGTTGAACTGTGATATTGTAATAATCCTGAACTCAATGTCCATTACGGACAGCACGTATTCCAACCATATGGCCCAAGTTTATAATGTTATAACGGTTAAAGGCATTAAAGGCATTAAGAAGACCGAAACAAACCTTGTATCCTTCTATGATATTCCCTCTATCAGACGTCCAGTAACAAAAGGATATGCCAATTTTAAATATTGGATCAAGATGTAGTTTATATGTAACATAGGTCTGTTCGTGTTTAATATGGTCATAATTAGCCTCAACAATTACGTTACTAGTCTTTAATCGCTCACGTATTTCTTTTAATTCCTTTTGTTTAGGGAATCGCCAATCTCTATATCCTCCAGTAGCTAATCTGCTTACATAAATATCTGCATCCTTCCTGCTAGAAAGCTTGATATTATCAGCGGAATTATCCTTTTGAGTCCACATTAACCCTGTTTGTGAATCTGTTATAGTCCCATCTCCATTGTCAATATAACGGCCGTCTGATGATTTTGAAATCCTTTGTTTTTTTATATCATCAATCCTATTATTAGTCTTTGCATCTTTAGGATTAAATATCGGTTCATTTTGAGATTTTGACTGTTTTTTATATGAACTAGTTATCTCTGCATTAGATATTATCCCAAGGGCAAGAGCTAATGTTTCAACTGCCCATCTTGCAGCCTCTTCATCCATAGCAATATTATCTATTAAACGGTTAATCAGTTGTCCCCTTTTAATTTCATATGGAACACCTTTAAGAGATAATAAATCTCTCGCAACATGTTGTTTAATCGCATTAGCAATAACAAATATTTCTTTTTTATATTCAGAACAGTAATCTGATAATAAACCTTTACAACGAAGAGGATCGTTACATAAGGAATAACCATACTGTTTTATTAGTTCACAAAGTTTATCTCTGACTAAATTATTCATGTCATAAATATAATAACTAAAAATATTCACAAAAGTAAAACCTTCCAATAAAGATATCTATTAGGTTTGTTTAACTGCCTTCCTTTCATAGTCAATTATTTTAATCATAGTCAAAGACCTTCTCTAACAACGGAAGTTTTGATAAAAAATACAATAATACTTAAAAAACAATAACTTACGATTATTTTCATATAATTTATAGGCATGAATTTATTTTTAGTCAGTGCCTTAGTCATATATAAAACACTTCCGACAAGATAGTTTCATAAAAATATATTCTCTTTAGATAAGTCTTATTTAAAAACAAGATAGCCAGTCTGACAACGCATCCAGCGCTTTTAAAAAAGGGGAATTAGCATAAATAGGGACAGCGACAATACTGTTCGGTATGAAAATTGCAAATAACATAAAATATATTTAAAATAAAAAATCATCTGGCATGAACTTTGCATGTCTAGACTTTTTTATATTCGTTATGAAAGAATAGAATCATGATGGATACGAATACAAAAAAAGGCAGAAAAAAAGCACCGCCAATACCAGAAAGCGCTTTAAAATGTTTTAAGTATTTTAAGATACTTACTCCTATCATGGAAAAACTTAGACCAACCTATAACCATCACAATAGAGAACTTTATTATGATCAGTATATATCAC
>Ga0315281_10011138_pt1 | contig 12332 bp, 9 predicted proteins | sample YL17G07_0_MG_FD_204540 | JGI IMG/M metagenome (GOLD analysis project Ga0315281, IMG submission 204540) | Sediment microbial communities from Yellowstone Lake, YNP, Wyoming, USA - YL17G07_0 | ecosystem: Environmental > Aquatic > Freshwater > Lake > Sediment | place: USA: Wyoming | collected... | reverse complement strand
TTGGGATCGCTGCTAACAGTCACGGGTGTACCACCGCCTGACAGACTCATCGACACTGACGCCTTCACACCACTCACCGCGCCTGTAATGCTGTAAGAGTTTGACAACCCGGTCTTGTCGCCACTCCCTCCCCCGCTGCCGCATGCAACGATAAGCATGCCGATAAATATCGCCGCAGCAAAGCGATAACATGTTTGGATAATCTTGATCTTATTCATATTTTGGTCTCGGTCATCGGTCAGTGGTTGCTTGTGTCCAATATTGTCGGTAAAGGCTAACAGCAGGTTAATTTAGCATGGAATGAAACTGCTGTTGCTGCAAAAAAGGATTAGGCCATCGGTAAAAAGTATCTAGATATTTTGGCTTAGATTGACACGCAGGAAGGCCGGAACAAATCAATATTTTATTGAATTTTCACTGATATTAGAGCTAGTCTGGGCGACTGGCCAGGGGGGGGGATGTCAAGTTTGCGGCTGCCCGAACAGGCGGTTCAGATTCAACACTGGTACGGCAACACCGTTATGTTCAAAGCAGGAAATAGCCAGCTCATCCCAATCCTGGGTTTCATCGGGCAAGTTGCAGGCTTGCTCATCGCTCACTGCCACTTGCGTTGGAGGGGACACTATCTGCAAAGCGCCGAACTGCGGATATTCGCCGCGTTTATGCTGATAACCCACCACTGCGATAAATGATGCTTCATGAGCCGCGCCACCCAATCTGCATGCCACATCCAGCAGAGGCAGCAGTTTCCCTTGCCAGAATAACACCCTGTGACAATACGCCGGTGTGCATGGCACGTTAAATGCGGTGGGTATATCTATCAAATGAAGTAGCTCGCGTGCGCCCACAGCCGCTCTGTAGCCCATGCCAAAATCCAACACCCAAGCGTTCATGCGCGGCATCATATTGCTTCCCTAGACTTTCAAAACCAGCTGGCCGATATATGCGGTCAATCGGTTTGCATTGCATACGCTTGCAATGCCTTGCTCGTAATCAACCAGATACAAAATCGGTGTATCAGCCATTTTCATCGCAGCAGGCAACTCATAGCGCTGCGCAGTAAAATCTTTCAGCACGATCATGTCGTCGCACATGATGCCAATATAACCAACACCCATCGCTATCATGGCGCAGGCACGGCGCTCGGGCGGCACTATATTCATCAATGCCAACTCTTCCGCTAGACAATAAACCGGCCAGCGTTTCTGTAGATAGGTAATCCAGCCTACGCTATACAAAGCAGGGGCAATCGTATCAACATCCGCAGATGATTCCAGCGTGCGGATATCCCCCTGGGGCAGTAATAAATTCAAGCTTCCAATTTTTAATAATGCTGCCGTTGAAGTGTTTGAGGCATAGCGCGAAAGTTGCTGCATATTTACCGCCCAGCCAAACGCACTACATGATTAAGCAACACCTCATCGTTAAACGGCTTGGTCAGGTATACGTCTATGCCTGCGGATTTGGCCAGCTGACGGTGTTTTTCAGTGGAGCGCGAGGTGATCATGATTACCGGAACATGTTTTGTTCGCTCCGCGTTGCGCACATGGGCAGTCAATTCCAGCCCATTCATACGCGGCATTTCCATATCGACCAGCATCACGTCGGGAACATAATTCTGCAAGATCGCGACCGCTTCCAGACCATCAATTGCTGTGCGCACAGAGTACCCGGCATCCTTCATGACTTTTGCAGCAGCTCGCCTTGCAGTGAGGGAATCATCCACAACCAGTGCAGCAAGCGCCTCTGGTGATTCATTGCGCTGATCAGTGCCGCCCGATTGGTTTGTCGCCTGATCGGACAGTGTATGCTGCACGGGTATGCGCAGCAGTTCAACCAAGTCTATTACCGGCGCGACACTGCCATCGCCAAGAATAACCGCACCGATGGTGCCGATAATTTTTGGCACGTAACGTCCGAAATTTTTCAGCACCACATCGCGACCATCCAGCACCTCCTGCACCAGAATCGCGTTTATCACGCCATTCTCCATGCGGGTCAGCAATACAGGAAAGCCCAAACGGTCAACCTCGCGCCTGTCTCCCGGCAATGCAAGCAAGTTTTCCAGCTTGATCAAATTGTGCACGGAATTTCCAACGCGATAAACCGGCTGTTTACCGATATACTCGATCTGTTCCAGTGTTACATAGTGAATATCTTCAACGCCGCGACTTGAAAGTGCAATCAACTTTTCACTGTGCCGTACAATCAAACTGTGTGCAGACAGCAAGGTTGCCGGCAAACGCAACTCCACAGTCAAGCCCAGACCACTCTCTGAATTCAGCGCAAGCGTCCCTTTCATCTGCAACACGCGGTTGTACACAACGTCCATGCCGATGCCACGCCCAGATATCTGCGTTGCTTCATCGCGTGTAGAAAACCCGTTAACCAGAATCAGGCGAGCGAGCTCTTCGGGAGTGGGATTACGCTCGGGCGCGATCATCCCTTTGCTTTCGGCAATACGTCGGATTGCATCGTAATCCAGCCCGACGCCATCATCTTTACATCGCACCACAATAGAGTTGCCTTCGCGCGCGAAGCTCAGATCGATACGGCCTGTTGCGGATTTTCCGGCTGCAGCTCTGGCTTCCGGCCCATCGATACCGTGATCCACCGAGTTACGCAAAATGTGCATCAATGGATCCATTAAATCGCCCAGCACGTTGCTATCGATATTGGTTGTTTCACCCGTGATAAGCAATTCAACCTGTTTGTCCAATAAGCGGCAAGTTTGCCGCACACTGCGCTGCAAGCGCGACACCACGCTGCTAACCGGCACCAGACGTGTGCTGATCACCGCATGCTGATTGGCCATTTGCAGGCGTTGCTGCACTTCAAGCAGATCGCTTAGCGTATCGAACTGTTCATTGACCTGGCTCATGATCTGCTGCGAGTCGGCGGACGCCTCGATCAAACGACGTGTCACAGTATGCAACTCGCTGAAGTTATCAAACTCCAACGGATCGAAATCATCCCTGCTGCGCGCTTGCTCCCGGGGTGCGGCAATGCCGCGAGTATCAACAAGGCTCTCCAGTTCGGCCACGAGTTGCCCAACCAACTGCTGTTGATGCTGCATGGCCTCAGCCTGTTTGACCGTTTGCCGCAGACGATCCTGAATTTGTGAGTTGGAAATAAGTGTTTCGCCAGCCAAACGCAATAATTCTTCCACCACCGGCGCAGATACACGCAACCCTTGAGCAGATTCTGAACCACCTGAATCCTGACCGGAAACTTTTTTGTCATCCTCTTGTTGTTCAACATCATGTTGAAGCGCCAATATTTCACTTGATGCAAAAATTGAAGCACCCTCACGATCTATCCGGTTTGCATAATCCAGTATCTCCTGCAAAACATCTTGCGCCTGTTCAGGTTCAGGCCCCACCCCCAATAGTGTTTCGCTCATTGCTTCCAAACAATCGGCTGCATTAACAAGCGCAGCCGCAAGTTCGCGATTCGGCATTACATCTTCATCGGATAATGCCACCAAAATATCTTCAACATGATGCGTAAGATTTGCAATACCGCGCACACCCACTGTATTCGCGGCACCTTTAAGCGTGTGAGCTGCGCGCATCGCTCGATTTAAATCGTTTGGCAAACCCTTGCCTGCAGAAATACGCGCAATGGCGGCGGTAAATGCGGCAGTTTGCAATGGCAATTCCTGCAGCAATCCATCCAGCAACTCTGCATTGATATCATCCGGCAATGCAAGAGATACGTCTTCTGCCGTCGCTTCAGACTGCCGCGCAGTTTTTGCGCCTTCACCTTCATGCAGCTCCACATTGGTAAGCGCACCGATCCATATTGGCGCGTCTTCCGCCGAAAGCGGGATCATCCATGCATCATCTCTCAACAGATCGATCAATGCAGCACATGAGCTACTATCCGTGGGCCAGGTCAAGTAGGCTGAAATACGGCCGGGCAATTGTTCCAGTAGCGCTTGTTGAGCGAAGCTCAAATCAGCACCGAGCGCAGCCAGCAATTGAGTGATCCTCGCAAACACCCTGCCGAGCGCAAGCAAGCCGACTGACTCGGCTGCCATTGCTAATCTCTCTACCAGCTCAATATAATTTTCCAGCGCAACATGGCGTTCCTGCGCAGAAAATTGTTTGCTGGCCGCTGCTGCCAGATCCTCATTCATCTGGGTATCCATCAGAACGAACTCTTTGTTCAGCATGGCAATCATTTCGCTATCCACATGCTGCAATTCTGTAGGCGGCAATGCCATGGATGAAGTGGAGGAAGCGGCAAAATTCAGCGGCGGTTCGTCTGTGTTCGTCGCCGATGAAGGCTCAGCCATTGTTTCATGCAGAAAAACTTCATGTGCTTGTGTGGTTTGGCTTGTTTGTATGTCTGTTAACTGAGACATCTCAAACATATCCCTTAACACCCCCACATCTTCAGTGCTTAAGGGAAGCGGCCAAGCTGTATCCGCCAAATTTTTTAGCATGCCGTCAATTGCATTGCCATCACCCGCCCCTATCAAGTAGCCCATCAGTAATTCCGGCCACTCTCCCAGCAATCCGAGCTGCGCTGAATCAAGCCCCCTACCCTCGGTAAGTATGGTTTGCAAATTGGTCTCGACCATCGCGCAGACGGACTGAAGGCCTGCCAAAGCAGATGTAGTCGCGGCTTCTTCCAAACGCTGTATCAACTCTATATAGCTGTGCAGGGCCTGAACGGCCTCGTCAGGGTTAGTTTCGCTGGAGCTGCTACTTGCCATTGTGATCCAAAATTCATCCAGTGCTGTTGCGGCAAGCTGGCTGAAATGCGATAAATTTTCCTCAAGCATATTCAAGATGGCTCTGGTTTATCAAGGACGAAGACCTCAGGGGTTTATCAAGGATAAACACCTCAGGCTGGCAGTTTGAACACACGCACCGTCGACAAAAGCTGCTTGGCATAGTCCAGCAGATTGTTTGTCTGCGCGGCCTGTTCATGCAGCTGGTCGGTCGCCTGCTGGCTACTTTTCTTGATTTGAACCGCGCTATCCAGCAGCGCCTGTCCTGCCTTGGCCTGTGTCTCTGAAGTAATGGCAATCTGTTTGACCGAATCCACCAGCTCGGCAGTATTTTGTTGCGTCAGCTGCATCTGTTGACCGGCCTGTTCGGCCAGGCGGCTGCCTTCCACAATCTGTGCAATGGCGTTATTCATCGTATTCACGGTGTCAGCCGTTTCCAGTTGAATGTTGCTGACCAGCGCGGAAATTTGCTGTGTCGCCTGCCGTGCGTTTTCCGCCAGCCGCTGCACCTCGTCTGCAACCACCGCAAATCCGCGACCCGCCTCGCCTGCAGATGCTGCGTGCATACTGGCGTTAAGCGCCAATATGTGAGTACGTTCCGCAATCACGTTAATCAGGTTGACCACGCCGGAAATTTCCTGCGAGCGCTCACCCAGACGTTTGATCCGTTTTTCCGTTTCGCGTATCACATCGCGCGTGCTGTTAATGCCGCTCACGGTACTGTTTACCGTATTAAGCGCCAGTTGCGTTGACTTGATCGCGTTATCAGCCACTCTATTGCAGGCCTGCGCCAAGTCGGCAATCGAGCGCATCGAATGCGCTGCGGAAGCAAGGGACAATGCGGTGCGATCCACTTCCTCGCGTTCCTGCTGCGCTGCTGCCAACATCGAATCAGCCTTCGATTGCACATTCATGGAAGCCTTGGTCACGTCGGCAGAAATATTATTGACTTCGGCCATCACTTTCGCCGTTTCGTTGGTCATCAGGTTGAGCGCATCCGCCACCGCACCGGTCACGTTTTCGGACACGGGAACTTTAACCGTCAAATCCTTTCTTGAGAGTTGCGCCACAGCCTGTAACAGGGTAAGTACCGATTCGTTGAGCGCGTCATTTTCCTTCCTGATCGATGATTGAACAGCCTCGCGCTCATCCATCATGGTGTCAAACTGTTTGGCGAGTTGTGCAAGTTCGTCACCACCAGGCAGCTTGACGCGGGCATTTGTGTCACCCGAGGCAATCTTGCCGATCGTGATTTGCAGTTTGGAGAGAGGATCCGAAATCGCTTTTATAATCACAAAAGCTGCATACGCGGCAATCGCCGCAGTTAACACACCCAACAAGGTCACAACAAATTTGATGCGCTGCACGGATGCGAGCAACTCATCTTTTCTGGCCTTGTCATCCTTGATGGTCATATCCAGCAATTGCTCCATCGCCTTGGTGGCCGCAAAACCACGCGGCTGGGAAAATTTGGCACGAATATCATTGGCCTCATCCACTTTGCCCGCTTGCACCAACCTGAAAATCTCCGGACGTTTGGCAAAGTACTCTGCAATATTTTCTTCCAGGTCGGCAACCATTTTCTTTTCCAGCGGAGCCATCTCACGCAGCTCCTTGTACTTTTTCAGGTTCTCATAAAAACTATCCTGATTGGATTTTTCAGAATCGAGAATCCGCTGCCATAACTGTGGTGAAGTGGGAAACTGCGCCTGGGACAAACGCAATGCCCAATAAGAAGAATTTGCGCGTTGCAGCAAGTATTCTTTCGTTTCCGCCTGGGCTACACGACCCTCAAGCTGCGATATACCGCTAAAAGAAGATACCGTTACGATCAGCAGCAGGAACAAAATCGAACCGAAGCCGGCGAGTAATTTTGTTTTAATATTCAAGTTAAACTTCATTTGCCTATTCCCTTCATAGTGATACACCGTTTCAACAAATTCCTGCAAATTATCGCCACATTCATCACGATTACATTAACGACCCGTATTTTCAGTGCTCCCCGGTGCGCACCAGCTCATCGAAAAATGTACCGTGATCAAACTCAAGCCAAATCATATCCTCTTTAATATAACCCGCTTGTACATGGCCATTCAAAGCAGTGGGCAGTTGCGGCAAATTGGGCAAGCGATTTAGCGCAGACAATGGCTTCGGAAAATCGTCTATCACTACACCCACCGCCTTATCCCCCTGATCAAACACCAGCACCAACGGCTTTCCGTTTGCAACACGCAACTCCAGGCCCAACACCTGCCTTAATTCATATACCGGAACCAGGTTGCCGCGCAGGTTGATCAACCCCAACAGCCACGGCGCCGCTCCCGGCAGCGTCCATATTGTCGGCATCTGCATCACCTCGCTGCCGCTACCTGGCCGTATGAGCAAACCCAAAGAACCAATGTTGAATCCGTAACGGCCTATCTCTTTTTCGATGCTTGCAGCCAGCACCATATCGGCAGGCGGTTCAAACCTGTCCAGCGCGGCAGTTGGCAACATCCAGTCACCCTTTGCTACATCGGGGTGATGCGACTGTTTTCCCGGGTTGATGTCTTCCATCTATGTTTGCGCCTGAACTTGTTACAACATGCCTGATATTTAGGCGAGATGTTTTAATTGATCGACAATCTGATCAGCCGTATACGGCTTGGTAATGTGGCCTTTCGCGCCCTGCAACTCCCCCCAAACCTTGTCTGCCTTTTGCCCCTTGCTCGTCACAAACACCACCGGAATTCCCTTGGTGCCCGCGTCTTGAGACAACAAACGACAAGCCTCATAGCCATCCATATCCGCCATCACTACATCCATAAAGATGAGTGTGGGATGTTCCGACTTTGCCTTGTCTATCGCTTCCTTGCCACTCATGGCCGTTACAACCATGCAACCTGCATCGCTCAAAATGGATTTAATGTTTGCCAAGTCCGCTGCCGAATCGTCCACAACCAATGCTTTTCTTACTGCCATGATCAGTCTCCTTAAAAAAATATATTACAAATTAGTTGTTACACTACAATAAACATGCTTCAGTCAACCTGGTACTGAGACTCATAAATATCGAAACATGAAATGTCAGATGAGTCGCTGAACACTGTCCACAATATGAAAACTACTAAGCTTTTCCCGACAGCTGTTCGGCTTGAGGGTTATTGGCCTGCGCCAGAAAGTCCTCCAAAACCTGATAGAAATTTTCATAATCCACAGGTTTGGTCAAATAAGTGCTGCAACCTGCCAGAGAGCCGCGCACCTTGTCAAAAGGCGAAGACTTGCTGGTCAGCATCACTATCGGTGTGAGCTTCGTTTCCTGATTTCTTCTAATGGTTTTGCACACCTGGTAGCCGTCAGCACCCGGCATAACCACATCAAGAAATATGATGTCATAGCGTTTTTTTGCCAGCGATTCCAAACACTGCTCGCCGGTTTCCGCAGTGTCGACCTGGATATTGAAAGAACCCAGTTCGAGCACTAACTGTTTGCGTACTGTGGGACTATCGTCAACTACCAGCGCACGATACCGGGAAGGAACCTGGCCTTTCCCAACCGTTTCAGGCTGCGCAGATTTGGCTTGACCAGAAAAGATTTCTGGCTCGGCAACACCCGCAATTCGCTCCTTTGCAATTTTATCAAGCAACATCAGAACCTTTGCAGGGCCGAAGGGTCGGGTCATGCTGTATTTGCTTAAAGGGGGTTTATCCGTTGCCGTAGCCAGCAACAACACAGGAGAAGGCGTATTCATTGCCAGGACTTGCCATTTTTGCATGGCTTCGTCGTCATCCACATTCACTATAACGACATCTGCCTTTTTCAAGTCTTCAGTCCATGCATAGCGGCCCTGTGCGCGGGTAGTCTGTGGATGAGAGGTCAATCCGAGCATGATTTTGATGAAACGCTCCTCTTGCTTTTGCAAGCCGAGCGTACCCACCAAATATGTTTTATCTTGAGTCACAAGCCCTCCTTAGCTTAGCGGCAAAACAACCTGTGCATGTAAATTATTGTTGTACATTGGTCACGCGCTGCCGGATACTCTACTGCAAGTCAATCTCAGCCAGCAATACGGTTATCAATATACTCGGTTAATTTATATGAAAGCTGCGCAATCTAAGCCCTGAATAGCCGGGTAAAATTGAACTATTTTGAAATGCTTACCTCAGCAGTTGCACTAAACTGGATGCGGTAAAGCTGGGCATAGACCCCATTTTTTACAAGCAATTCGCTGTGCGTGCCTGTTTCAGCAATCTCCCCTCTTTGCAATACGACAATACGGTCAGCATTCTCAATTGTCGACAAGCGATGCGCAATCACCAAAGTCGTGCGTCCCTGCATCAAGGTTTCCAAAGCCGCCTGCACATGTCGTTCCGATTCGCTATCCAACGCAGAGGTTGCCTCGTCCAGAATCAGAATGGGCGCATTTTTCAGAATGGCACGCGCAATCGCAATACGCTGCCTTTGACCTCCAGATAAGCGCAAGCCTTTTTCTCCCACCAGAGTATTCAATCCCAGCGGCATCTCATTGATGAACTCCATAGCATGCGCGGCTGTAGCAGCGGCGATAATTTCCGCCTCGGGTACTTCGCGCATTTGGCCATAGGCAATATTGGCCGCAACGGTATCATTGAACAGCACCACTTCCTGGCTGACCAAGGCAATATTTGCACGCAGGCTGGCCAGGGTCAGGTCGGCTAAGTCATAGCCATCCAGCGTGATACGCCCTCCTGTAGGGGAATAAAAACGTGGCACCATATTGGCAAGCGTGGTTTTCCCGCCGCCGGACGGGCCAACCAGTGCAACAGACTGGCCAGCCGGAATTTCCAGACAAATATCTTTTAATGCCAGACGATTTTCTGTTTCAGCAGAGTCACCCTGATAAGCAAAATTCACATGCTCAAAGGAAATTTTTCCCTTTGCACGCGGAATTTCACGATTCCCCGTATCCGCCTCACTGGGCGTATCCAGCAGCTCAAATACGCTTTCTGCAGCCGCCAGCCCGCGCTGCAAATACACACTCACACCGACGATACGCTTCAACGGCGCGCTCAACATCATCATCGCCGCAATAAAAGATAAAAAACTGCCTACGGTGGATTCGGCCGCTCGCGATTGTTGCGTGGCCAGATAAAGAATGACAGCCAACGCCAATGCGGCAATCATCTGCACGATAGGCACGTTGGCTGCCGCAGCGATGGCCTGTTTCATCGAATGGCGGCGCACCCAATTGGACTGGTCGCTAAAATGCGACTCTTCATATTTCTGCCCGCCGAACAATTTGACGACCTTGTGCGCAGTCACGCTTTCCTCGATTACCTGAGTCATATCGCCCATCGCATTCTGCGAATCGCGGCTGGTCATGCGCAAGCGGCCATTAATGGTGCGCATAACGATGGAAATCAATGGGAACATCACCAGCGTAAGCAGCGTGAGCTTCCAGTCCAGATAGAGCAGCCAGGCCATCAGCCCCACGATAAAAATCGTGTCGCTGAGGAGGGTTGTTACCGTATTGGTGGCGGCTTCGGTGACTTGCATGACATCAAATGTTATTTTTGAAATCAGCTTGCCGGTCGAATGCGTATCATAAAAACGCGTTGGCATCATCAGCAGCTTGCGGAACATCGCATCGCGCAAGTCCATCACCAGCTTGCCGCCTACCCAGCTGAGGGCATAGGTACCGATAAAAGCAGTCACCCCGCGCACAAAGAAAATGACCAGAATCAGGATAGGCGCCCAGCGCATCACCATATCGTCTTTATGCACAAAGGTGCCGTCCAGCCAAGGTTTCAACAATACGGGCAACAAGGGATCCGTTGTTGCAGATATGCCCGTGGCAATAAGTGCAATTGCAAATACACGCCAATAGGGTTTTACATAACCGAGCAGGCGCAAATAGAGTTGGGGGTTCGTCATTTTCATCCGCATACTTTATCAGAAAGTGCATGCTCGTGACGCGCCGCATAACCTCCATGCACAATTTTAAGTACAATCAAATCCGCGCCAACCCTCCTGCTTGCCATGCACAGTGTCAAAATCTTTATGCTGAATGAACTTTTCGCGGACGCGTATACCTGTTTGCAATGCGCCGATATAGAAAGCAAACTTGCCCAGGTTGCAACATTGCATCACGCATGGAATCAAGGTGATATTAGTTGCAAGCCTGAACAATGTCCTGTTATAGCGGTTCCCGTCCCGGGTCGCCCGCTCAAGCCTGAAATGGTGTCTGCTCTGAACGTCGACAAGCGCAAACTATCCACCCCTGAAGGCAGAGCAGCGCTGATACACTCATTGGCCCACATTGAATTTAATGCCATTAATCTGGCGCTGGATGCAATCTACCGATTTCGCGATATGCCCGCTGATTATTACAGCGACTGGCTCAAGGTCGCAGCCGAAGAAGCCGGTCATTTCATCCTGTTGCGCGACCATTTGCGCACTCTGGGCTTCGAGTATGGCGCCTTTACCGCGCATAACGGCTTATGGGATATGGCTGTCGCAACCGCGCACGACCCTATGGTGCGCATGGCGCTGGTTCCCAGAGTCATGGAAGCGCGCGGCCTGGATGTGCTACCGGGCATCATGCATAAACTCAAATCGTCGGGACAACACGGAGTTGTCTACATACTGGAAGTCATCCTTCGCGACGAGGTAGGCCATGTCGCCATCGGTAACCGTTGGTATAAATTCCTGTGCAATCGGCGCGGACTGGAACCGATCGCCACTTTTCGCAGTCTATTGAAAGAATATAACGCCCCCAAACTGCGCGGCCCTTTGCATACCGAGGCGCGTCTGGCGGCCGGATTTAGCGAAGCTGAAATCAAAATGCTGGAGGACTCGATCAATATCGGCTAAAAGGCATGTTTTAATCCGCTTTTTCCGCGTCAGCCTTCCAATGCCAGATGATTTATAATGACGCCACTTAAATTGCAGCACACTTTCAAACTGTGTTGAGCTAAAAATACTATTTAATTTTCGCCGCCTTAGGGTCTATATCCTCATGAATTTGATTTCACGCTCCACCCCCATATTACAAACCATCGCCCTGCTAGGTTTGCTCAGCAGCAATGTTGCGACCGCCGAATCTGCGTCATGCACAACTCCCTCGACTGTGGCATCTTCCGAAGAATCTGTACGCATGGTATTTGGCGGCGACATCGTGCTGGGTAACAGCTTTGTGGTGGAACACATTCCCAAAGACTGGGAAGAAAATTATTTTGCAGGCGTGCGCAGCATCCTGAAACGTGCCGATGTGGCCTTCGGCAATTTTGAAGACACGCTGACCACACACGACAAGTCCTCTAAGAATCCAGCTTCCGGTCGTGCATATGCCTTCCGCTCACCGCCGCATTACGCTGAATTGCTGTACCAGGAAGGCTTCAGAGTGGTTAATGTGGCCAACAATCATGCTAATGATTTTGGCGAAACCGGTTTCAAGGACACGCTTAACAACCTGAAACAGGCGGGCATTGCGGTCACCGGATTGCGCGACGAGGCCGCCACGCTATCCATACGCGGCCTGAATATTGCGATGCTGGGCTTCACCTATTCCAACCGCTTCAATACCGTGTTTGATCTGGCAGAAGGCGCCGAACTGGTACGCCAGGCGAAAGCA
>Ga0315281_10011137_pt1 | contig 12333 bp, 10 predicted proteins | sample YL17G07_0_MG_FD_204540 | JGI IMG/M metagenome (GOLD analysis project Ga0315281, IMG submission 204540) | Sediment microbial communities from Yellowstone Lake, YNP, Wyoming, USA - YL17G07_0 | ecosystem: Environmental > Aquatic > Freshwater > Lake > Sediment | place: USA: Wyoming | collected... | reverse complement strand
GGCTTTCGTAAGGGACACATCCCCGAAGCTACCCTTATTCAAAAGTTTGGCGATGCGCTCATTCTTGAGGAAATGGCGAACCTTGCCATTGACCGCGCATATCCCGAGATCTTAAAAAAGCACCCTGTCCACGCAATAGCGATGCCGACGGTCCAGGTCAAGAAACTCGCCAAAGGCAATCCTTTCGAGTTCACCCTCACCTTCCCCGTACTCCCCGAGATTACGCTCCCCGACTACAAAACAATTGCCAAGGAAGTGATGGCGGCAACCGAACCGACCGACGCCACCGACGAAGAGGTCAAACAAGCTGAGAACGAGCTCCTGAAACAGTTTGCGACTAAGGATGCCGAATCAGCAGATTCGCGTCTTGGACGGGAAATAGATACGATCCCCGAGCTGACCCTCGAGCTCGCACAAAAATTTGGACCCTTCACGACGATAGAGGAATTCCGCGCAAAGATCCGTGAATCCATCACGCATGAAAAAACCGACCGCGCCCGCGCAAAAAAGCGCATGCAAACCATGGAAAAGATCGCTGACGGCATGACCGTAAAGCTTCCTAAAATTCTCGTAGAAGGCGAGATTGACCGCATGATGAACCAGTTCCATCACGACATCGAGCAAATGGGCATGAAATTCGAAGATTACCTCGCAACGACCAAAAAGACCGCGGAAGAACTTCGCAAAGAATGGGCACCCGATGCAGAGAAACGCTCCAAGGTACAGATCGCGCTCGGCAAGATCGCTCAGGCGGAAAAACTCGAAGTTCTCAAAGAAGACCTCGACCGCGAAGTAGAATTTTTCACGACCCAATACAAAGACGTTGACCCCGCTCGCGCCCGCATCCACCTCGAAATGACCCTCGCCAACGAAAAAGTATTTCAATTCTTGGAAGGACAGAAATAGCACAAACAAAAACAGCTGGACGCCAAAATGGTGTCCAGCTGTTTTTAATACATACGCCTCTATATAAAAGTGAAAACACCCCTCAGGGTGTTTTCATAGAGCTTTTGGCACGATGTACTTACAGTACATTTACTTGCAATAAGCGTAACCAAAAGACTTACCTGCTTACAGTATAAATCATATTTGATTAAGAAAAAGTGTATTCCGAAATTTACCTATGGAAACTTTCCAAAAAGGTCCTTGTTTTTATTGCTTAATCAAGCAATCGTGCGGGGCTGGGTAGCTGTGAAGATTTATACTTGGATTCTTTTTAACAGACCGTCACATCACCTACCTAGTCAAATAGGGATGCCTGTTTCTTTTCCGTATCACGTATATCTTTCTTTACCGCACTCTCTGACTCAACCCACCATTTCAACGGCTGATATTCCACAGTAAGTCCCAAATAAACTGTCTTCCCTTTTCTTTCCTTTTCCTCGAGAATGCCTAGGTCTTTCAAGGGTTTAAAATAATACCCAGAAATGTTTGAGGATTGTTTATTTAGGATTTTTGATGCTTCTTTTGTGCTTATATAGTTATCATTCTTTACAAGAAACCCAAGAATTTTTTTCTGCTCTCGTGTCAAACTAGCTGATACTCTTTCCCATCGCTCTCGACCAAGAAGTGTCATTGCTTCATTCATCGACAAGGGTTGCTGTAGACGATCACTACATTGCCCAAGAATATCCTTAATGCCCGTCATGATAGAACGGATATCACCGTGATAGAGGTCGTGCAGTCGATACACAACGTCATCATGAATCGGCTTAATATACTGCTGAACCCCTTTGGATTTCAAGAGCTCCATTCTTTTTTCAAAAGCCTGTGCGACCTCAGTCTTATTGAGTGGTTTCACAAGAAGCGGGGTTCGAACAAAAATACTTTTCACTCGCTGTTCTGGAGCAATTATTTGACTATAAAAATCTGCAGGGCCAAGAAACAAAAAATAAGTATCTTTTGTCTGAAGAATGTCTCGAATCTCGTTGAAAAACGCCACTACTTTTTTCTTGTTATCTTTATCCCTCAAAACAACATCAAAATTATTCACATGAACGATGAGTCCGTGGTACTGTAGACTTCCGATTTTTTTTGTTTTGATAAAATTTAAGAGATTCAAAAAGTGTTGTTCGACTGACGCAGTCGTCAATTTTATTGGCGACGAACTACTTCTTTCTTTGCCAAAATTAACCCCACCGCCAAAACCAGCTATGTCAGCAGAAATACCACCAGAGATTGCCATCATCTGAGTAAAATCAATAATGGCATTGAGTTTTGAAAGCATTGGATCGACCAAGAGACCGTGCTCGATTAGGGCAATCTCTCGAAGAACAGATCCTATTATCTCCAAAAGAAAACTCTGTTTATCCAAAAGTGTGTCGGAGGCCTCAATCTCTCTTCGACATGAAAAAAATGGTTTCTCTTTATTGTACTTCCAATTAAATTTCTGAAAGTTTGCTAGACTTGTTTTCCCGACGCCAGTGTCCCCACACACCGTGAGACAAATATTATTTTCTGATTCAAAAAGATCGTTAAGAGATTTTCTTTCATTATCACGACCGATAAAAGCATCTTCAAGAGAGAGCTCCCCACCTTCCACGAGAGGGAGGGTGTCATAAGGGTTTGTTTTCAGCCCAAATTGTTGCCAGTTAATTTGCATAATTTCTATATTATAGGCTTTTCAAATTCATCTATACCTATCTATAATGGCTTATTATAAGGTAAAAATCAAGTTATCCCCAGGCCAGATTTGTATGTAAAAATATATAACTTAACTATTTTTAAAACCATTACCCCGACTAACAGCACCTACTCGTCTAAGCAGCCGTTATTAGACCACGTAGGGCTTGCGAGAAGAAGGGCGACTTGATTACAATAGACCAACAACCCCTTGCTGAAGCAGAAAAATACCTCCCGCTCAGCACTTGCATCAATCAAAAAGTGTGGTACGATGCATCTTATGTCCTACTTAATCCCAACTGTTATTGAAAAGTCGTCGTCGGGCGAGCGTGCGTATGATATTTACTCGCGCCTCCTTAAAGAGCGCATCATTTTCCTCTCGGGTGGCATCGACGACGATGTCGCCAACATTACCATCGCCCAGCTCCTCTTCCTTGAGTCCGAGGACCCAAAGAAAGATATTTACCTTTATATCAACTCGCCCGGCGGCTCGGTATCTGCGGGGATGGCGCTCTACGATACGATGCAGCACGTAAAGCCCGACGTTTCCACTATTTGCGTAGGAATGGCAGCCTCAATGGGCGCCGTGCTTCTCTCTGCGGGCGCAAAGGGCAAGCGTTTCATACTCCCCAACGCGGAAGTAATGATTCACCAACCACTTGGTGGCACCGAGGGGCAAGCGTCCGACATCGCCATCACCGCGAAACATATTTTGAAAATCAAAGAGAACCTCAACAAGATACTTGCGAAAAACACCGGGAAACCCCTCACACAAATAGAAAAAGACACCGACCGTGACTTCTTTATGTCAGCAGACGAAGCAAAAAAGTACGGTCTCATCGACGAGATCTACAAGCCAAAGAACCCGCGCGGATAGCACCCACCAACAAGCTCCGTCCTTCGTTTTACGAAGGGCGGAGCTTGTTGGTACCTAGGTATCTACTTATAGACTTTTAACTCAATCAGCGGTAGTATGCAAGTGTACCCATTGTAATCAAAGACCTATTGCATAAAAGCTTTTTTGCTGCAATTCTCAATTTCGCGACAAAAATTTTTACGCAACAGGCCTTAAATTGACACGTTATCAGCATTAACCACCCGCAGATCTGAAGAAAAAATACAGAAACATCGATTTTTAAGGACATTTTCAAGGCTTGGCGGGTTTAAATATGGACATTAACATTGCACTTACGCTCGGAGGCGTAATGGCGATCCTGGTTGGTGGAGCACTCGGCTACCTCTTGCGCTGGTTCATTTCGTTGAACAAGCGCGAATCAATAGAGATCGAGATCAAGCAAGTGTTGCTCTCGGCAAAAGAAGAGGCGCAGCGCATCGTAGAGGAAGCCGACCGGAGGACCGAAGTGCGCGAAAAAGAACTGCGACAAAAAGAAAAAGACGAGGAAGAACGTTCAACGAGGACCGAAGAACGTCTTATTAAGAAGGAAGATTTTCTTGATAAGCGCCAGCTCGATATCGACCGAGAAGTTGCCCAGATAAAAGAAAAGGGGGAAGAGATCAAAACAGTCCGCGCCAAAATGCTTATTGAAAAAGAGGGCGTTGTCCGCGAACTTGAGCGCATTGCACACCTCTCTGTCGTTGAAGCAAAAGAAGAACTCCTCAAGAACACCGAGAAACGCTATGCGGAGGATCTTTTGGCGCGCATAAAAAAGCTTGAGGCGGAGGGTGAGGCGCGCCTCATGCGCAAGGCGCAAGACATTCTGACGACGTCAATCCAGCGTCTGGCGACATCGACGGCGTCCGAGGTCATGACGACCACCGTGTCGATTCCCTCTGACGAGATCAAGGGCAAGATCATCGGCAAAGAAGGTCGCAATATCAGGTCGTTCGAGCGCGCGGCCGGTGTCGAAGTGATCATCGACGATACACCAGGGGCAATCACGATCTCTTCATTTGACCCCATTCGACGCCAAGTCGCCCGCGTCGCGCTCGAGACCCTCATCGCCGATGGGCGTATCCAGCCGGCAAAGATCGAGGAAGCGGTAGAAGAAGCACGTGAGGATGTGAACAAGATCATCAAGGAAGCAGGCGAACAAGCGGCATATGAATGTGGCGTGTTCAATCTCGACCCGCGCATCATTGCGATTCTTGGGCGCCTCCACTTCCGCACAAGTTACGGACAAAATGTGCTTCAACATTCGATAGAGATGGCGCATATTTCCGGGATGCTTGCCGAAGAGCTTGGCGCTAATGTTGCGGTTGCCAAGGCAGGGGCACTTCTTCACGACCTCGGTAAAGCGGTCGACCATGAGGTGCAAGGCACCCATGTGGAGATCGGACGGCGTATCCTGCAAAAGTTCGACGTCGACCCGCAGATCATTCAGGCAATGCAGTCCCACCACGAGGAATACCCTTATGAAACAATCGAATCGATCATTGTGCAGACCGCCGATGCAATTTCAGGCGGCCGCCCCGGTGCACGTCGTGACTCGGTGGAGAAATACATCAAGCGCCTCGAAGACCTCGAGGGAATCGCTAAATCCTTCCCCGTCGTCGAAAAAACCTATGCAATACAAGCCGGAAGGGAACTTCGGGTGTTTGTGAAGCCCGAGGAGATCACCGACCTGGAGGCAAAAAACCTCGCGCGTGAGATCGCTTTACGCATCGAGCATGAGCTCAAATACCCGGGCGAGATCAAAGTTGCCGTCATCCGAGAATCTCGCACGGTGGAGTATGCAAGGTAGCATCAACGCCACACAAAAAGACAGCGCGCAAGGGGTTTCGGTGGGTCTCCACCGAAACCCCTTGCGCCTATTGCATAAAAAAACTATGGGGGGTATACTTATTTGTAAGGGGGCTCGGGTGGCCGCTGCACCCGAGAAACTCAGAGAGGGTTTTAGTATTACAAGAAGCGTTAATAAAAAGATTATATTATGAACAAAGCAGCTATCGTTGAAATTATTCACGAGAAAATGGGTGGCACGAAAGTTTCTGCAGAGCAGACTCTCGACACGATTCTTGAGACCATGGTAAAGACGCTTCAGAAGGGGGAGGAAGTATCGATTGCAGGCCTCGGCATCTTTTCTGTAAAGCCCCGCGCAGCACGCACCGCACGCAACCCAAAGACCGGTGAGGCAATCCAGGTAAAAGCAACCAAAGTTCCCAAGTTCCGCGCCGCAAAGGCCCTCAAGGACGCAGTAGCTAAGTAAGCCATTCCGTTTCTTACACAAAAAAGCCACTCCCTCGGAAGTGGCTTTTTTGTTTATTTGGTGCGGGTACGGAGAATCGAACTCCGGTCAAAGGATTGGAAATCCCTTATTCTACCATTAAACTATACCCGCAAAAGGTTCTTCGCCATCATAGCAGAACCTGCCCGCTCCTGCAACGAGCTAGTGGTTAGTGACTAGCAACTACCCAATGATCCCCCGCACTTTGGTCACGATCTCGTCGAGGGTGAAGTTTGCCTTGACCATAAAGTCTTTTGCACCGAGGGTCATCGCTCTATCGGTATCCTCCTTTTGTCCAAGGTTGCTCAGAATGATCACGGGGACATCAGAAATTCTTGGGTCTGCCTTGATACGCGCAAGGATTGAGAAGCCGTCAACGCCCGGCAAGATGAGGTCGAGGAGAATGATGTTTGGTTTACGGTTTTCCAAAATAGCAAAAGCGGCAGTCGCATCGATGGCATTTTGAACATCAAAGCCCTCTCCTGCAAGCTTGCGCACTAAAAGTTCACGCAAGAACTTATCATCTTCAATGACGAGAACAAACTTTTTTACCGCTCCGGCAACGGGAACACTCGGCACAGCATTTGGAACAGCATTTGGAACAGCATTTGGAACAGATTGCACGACGGGTGCGCTCATAACGGGTGCGCTCATAACGGGTGCCGGCGCTACCTCAGGAGCATGCTCTGCGAGCGGAGCCGCTCCCCCCGAAAGAACCTCTTGTATCTTTTTCAAGATCTCATGAGGACTGAACACCGCGTCAGCCAAGAACTCTTGGGCTCCCAGCTCATGCGCGCGCGCAATCTCCATCGACTGTCGAGAGTTTGAGATAATAACGACCGGGATAGATTGAAAAGCCGGATCCGCATGGATGCTTTCGAGGGTTTGGATCCCGCCAACGCGAGGAGGCAGGATGTCGAGCAAGATGGCATGTGGCTTTGCCACTCTCATTTTTTCCATAGCGACAACTCTGTCCGGTGCACGGTCAACGACGTAACCGCCCTTTTCGAGATTTTCTGCGAGTATCTCGCGGAACATTTCATTATCCTCTACAACGAGAACTCTTTTTTGTTCATCCATAGTTAACTCTATTGTACTATAAAAAATAATAACAAACCAGGCTAATGAGTTATCCACAAGTGAATGAGGAAGAGAAAGAGGGTTTAATAACCATCTTTCTCTTCCGAGTGAGTGCCGTGGATATTGTACTCAGTTATATCCACACCCTTTTCAACGGGAGCAAGTTCCTCTTTTGGCAAAAGCTCAGCGAGAAGCGGTATCACGATCGTAAAGGTCGTTCCCTTTCCCTCTATCGAATCAACCCAGATCTGCCCACCGTGGCGCACGACGACACTCTTTGAGATAACGAGCCCCAGACCTGAACCCTCCGTTTGAAGGTGTACTACGTTGGAGGCTCGGAAGAACTTGGAAAAGAGTTTGGGCAGCTCGGCACTCGGAATACCCACCCCTGTGTCACTTATCTTTACATGGAGATAGTCCCCTTCTCTCTCGATGACGATCGTTACCTTCCCTCCCGGAAGGGTGTACTTGATGGCATTATCAACAATGTTCTGGAATGCGATCAAAAGCTTATCAAAATCAAACACGAACAAAGGAATCTCCTCGTGTTTCTCAATGATCACTTGCACATTGCGCTCTCGAGAGGCGGGCTCGACATTGTCCAAGAGCGTAGCGAGAAGCTTGTTCAGATCATTCTCTTCGAATTTAAAACCATACTTACCATTCTCAATGCGCGACACATTCAAAAGGTCGTTCACCAGTTGGATCATTTTATCGTTCGTATCATAAGCGCGCCTAACCATGCTCCCCTGCTCCTCGGTGATATTGCCGATGTCATTGTCGAGAAGAAGCTTGAGCGCCCATTTGACGGACGAGAGCGGTGTCCGAAGCTGGTGAGCGGCGACCGTAATGAAGTCGGTCTTCAAACGATCGATCTCATGGAGGTTTGCCACCATCGAATTGAACACCTCGCCGAAACGACCGATCTCATCGTGAGAAATATATTTGATCCTCTGCGTGAGGTCGCCGTCAGCGACCTTCTTTGCGATGCGTGAATACCGCGTGATAGGACCTACCACCTCCATGCGCAACACGATCATGAGAACGAGGACGAGTGCCGCTGTGACAATGATACCGATCCCCAGCATGCGAAACTTCAAGGCGTCGATCTTATCCTGATACGATGAAACAAAAACATGAACCTCAAGAAGGCCTACCGTTACGGCTTTGCTATTTTGGGTGATCTGGATGGGGCTCACCCTCACCAGCACCTCATGACCGTCATGCACGCGCTGATATGCCGCATCGCGTATTTTTCCCGAGAGGACGTCCTCGCGATACTGTTTGTATTCTTGCGAATCATTGGCAAGCTCACCTTTTTGTTTGTCGGTGTTTACGATGATATTCAATTGATTGTCAAAAACAATGAAATCATGATAAAAATCAAAACGCTTTACCTCATCCGTAATCTTTTGCATGACCGCCAGGTCGTCATTTCGCGTTACAATGATTGAACGCGCACTTTGCTCAAGACTCACCGAGACTGCCTGCAGGAGTTTCTGCGCTTCATTGGAATCAACGACACTTTTTGAACGCGTGCTCACTCCAACTTCCACCACCCCGATGATGCTTGAAGATTCATCATCATTGCGAAGGTGCACGGGAATGTGTCGCTCAAACTCAACGAATGTTCCGGCATCATTTCGCACATCAGCCACCTTTCCCTCTTTTATCATCTGCGTGATGATAGCCACGTCATCATCAGAAACCCTCTTGCCTACGAGGCCGCGATTGGTCGCCGCGATAATGTACCCGTTGGTGTCAGTTACCTTTATGTATTTCACTCCTTCCGTACGTCCCAGCTTATCTACCACCGCCTGCAGATACTCCTGCTGATCACGGACCTGGCGAAGCATGCGCTCAATGTCGTCCTTCAACATATCAGCGATGGTCCCCGACTGATTGATCACTTGTTGTTTTATATCGGCAGACTCAATACTTACCATGACCCAAAAGGCAACCGTAAGAACCGTGATCGTCACCGCAGCGAGTACGAGATTTATCTTGGTTCCAAGACTCATTTCATTTCATTGTACCACGAAAAAATGAAGCACTCACCAAAAAACTGGGGATAATCGTCAGTGTCATTAAAAAAATCCCCTGCGTGGGGATTTTTTTAACACGAGATACATTCTTTTTTTACTGAGCTACGTTGGTACTCAAAAAACTGAGGATCTTCAATTTCTCTTCATCAGAGAGTGTAGACTCGGGAGACACTTGGGATAGTTTCTGTAATACTGCTTTTCTTTCTTTTTCTACTTGAGGGGTTACGCTCGTTGAACCCGCCACCTGTTGTACCGCAAGATCTTGCAGTATCTTTAATTTTTCTTCATCGGTGTAGTTACTTTTTTGCACCGTGGCATGTTCAGCACTTCCCCCTTCAGGAAGCAGAGTGGCATCTTGTGGTCTTTGCATAATAAAAACGAACGCAAAAATACCAACAGCGACAAGCGCAAGGGTGGCGACAATAACAAGATTCCTTTTTGAACCCTGCGAAGCCTGCTCCCCTTGCATCATTTCGTTTTCCATATACCCCTATCATACACCTTTCTCCCTAGTACAACAAAACAAGTTATCCACAGAAATGCGTTCGCACACAGTCGAACCGAATTCGCCTGCTACCGCCAGTCCGTCGAGGTGGGCGGCAAGGCGGTCGTCGAGACGGCGGAGGTGATGAAGTTTTACGTGCGGAGCCGCCGTGAGAACGGAGCGCATGTGACGCAGATGCGCCGATTCCTCGGCGTGCTGCTGAATGACAAGCGGGATGGGTTGGCTGGTGGTGGCTAACATTGGCACATCTTGGACAGACCTGTGGCCCGGAAAGTCACGTAGAACTTACCGAAATCGATTGTTTGCGCCTGAGTGTGCCGCGGTGTTCGGCCAGTACTCGCGGCATGTGGTTTCCAAATCAATTCGAACATGACCCCTTTAGTTGCTTTAGTTGTTATAGAGGCGCCCTTAACAAGGTGTGCCAAGTGTCGTTACGAATCACACCGATGGTTCGTCCCGCAAACGACCATACGCCGTCGCTGCTGTCTCGAAGTACCGTAAATTGAAGCTCATCTTTCCCCTGGATATCCAACGCGGCGAGCCCTTGATCCACAACTTTGTCAATGCCGCCGAGATGGGCAACATATATAATTCCATTGTCGGCGGCGATTCCCCAATAACTCCGTTCCGAATCAATCGGGGAAATAATATTCCAATGGCTTTTATCGCCGACGATGATCGTGCCGGTCTTGCCGGAAATGGCGTAGCGGTGACTACCGAGTGCGCAGATGCTGGTGAGACTCGTGTTGGTTGGAAGGTCCAGAACACGCCACTGGGAGCCGTCAAAATGTGCAGCGTACCCGTCGGAAGTGACCGCGACAATATCCTTGCGGCCCGTGCCTGCAATATCCTCAATCGTCGCTTCCTGCCCGTCGACTTTCAACACTGGAAAGGCTTCAAAGCGCTCGTCGCGCAGGCAATATGCTTGACCCACGGAACCTGCGCAAATCACGTCGGCTCCGAGAACACGAATTCGGCGCAGCGGTCCAATCCTGGCAACCGCCGCGTTGGCAAAAACTTTTCGCGAGGCCCTGAGCTCGTCCTTTGTGCCGGGCGTTTGCCAATTGAATCGAACAACTGTTCCGTTTTCCCCCAGGACATAGGCCAAACCATCGTCGGTGGCGTCAATCGACAGCACGGCCTCGCCAGACAAACCAAACTCAAGCCATGAGTCTTGTTTTCTGACCCCGATACGATTCTTGGGATTATCGTAGTCGTCCCCGATCGTAGATGCCACGATGACAACGCCTGGCACAGGACTTACTCCCTCCTGAATATAGGCATCTTGAATGAATTCTCTGTCAGATATTCCGTTCATAGTCATCTCTTATTATTAACGGTGCCAGCCACCGTTGGTTTACCTTTTTTGTGGTCTGATGATGATGTCTTTGACGTTGCAACCTTCGCACCTTTTCGACCTTTTGATACTTTGTTCATGAGGTAATTGTATCACAAAGTGGTGTGTGTAAAAAACTAACATGCCACACGTTTGGTGGAATGAAATAATGGCTGGTGGCGGCTAACACAGGTAAATTCTGGTCAGACCTGTGGCTTGGAAAAGTACGCAGCTCATGTCGAGACTCATTGCCTGCGCACAGGCAAACCGGGGTGTTCGAGCCAATGCTTGTGGTATTTGTGTTTTCCAAATCAGTTCGAACATGACCCCTTTCTTTAGCCCCCAGTGTCAGAGCTGAAAGATCTTCTTCCACCGAGTTCCGTCGTGGAGAAATGCCTCATTCTCGCCGGCTAAAACGAGGATGCCATCGCCGGCCGCCAAATGCGTGTAGGTCGTCATGGTCGGTAGCCCGAAGTCGAGGGGGCGAGCTATCCCACCCGTGACGTCGAACACGGAGTCATCGGTCGAGACCAATACGCGAGAGCCATAGCACACCAGTTCCTGAAGCATTTGCTCGCCTATGTCGATGTCGACGGTGCGCCACTGGTTGGCTCGCCCGATCAGCAGCATTGATTCGTTGGTCGTGACATAGACATCGCCATCAGGCGCGCAGGCGATTCTTTCCAGGTTCGCGTCCGTCGGGCAATTCTGCTTAGTCCAGCGCTTTCCGTCGAACCACCACAGGTCGCCGCGACCGCCGCAAGCGTAGATGTCGCTTTCCGAAAATCCGTCGATGTCCTCAAATCCGGCGTGATCGATTGCCTTGGGCATGTCTTTCAGCAACGAATCGTCGCTGATCCTTATCCACTTGTTCGGCGCTGTTCTCTTGTGCACCTCGCGGCCGGTGCCGACCGCATAAGCATGCCCGCCCGCAATGCACTTGACCGCAGAAAACTGCGCAGCGCGTTTCCTGGTAATGGGTTTCTCGTCGCCGTCATCGCCCTGCCCAACGACGTAGACTTCACCCGGATCGGAAACAAAAACCCAACGTTCGTTCGGAGCGAAGCAGGCGCAGCCGTGAATGCCAGTCGTCAGATCCCATTCCCTCGCGGCCCATTGTTCGGCCTTTTCTTCGTCGGGATAGAAGAAGAAGATCATCGTCTTGCGTGGGACTAGCGTGTCGTCTTCTTCCCACTTCTGAGCACTGAACCCGATGATGTTCCGTGATCGCACGTAACACCCAGATATACCAAACTCGCGAAGTTTCTTTGAGACTTCATTAACGGTGCCAGCCACCATTGGCTTACCCTTTGTGTGGCCTAACGATGACGTCTTTGATTCCGCAACCTTCGCACCTTTTCGACCTTTTGGTTCTTTGTTCATGCTGTAATTGTATCACAAAAAGTGGTGTGTGTAAAAAACTAACATACCCCTGTAATACCAAAGCGAAAATGACACCCCCTCCAAAGTTAAAATGACACCCCTGTCATAAATAGTACCATTGAGCATATTAGCTAAAACATATATGCCATGGAAGAAACCAAACTCACTGCCCTTGAA
>Ga0315281_10011136_pt1 | contig 12334 bp, 4 predicted proteins | sample YL17G07_0_MG_FD_204540 | JGI IMG/M metagenome (GOLD analysis project Ga0315281, IMG submission 204540) | Sediment microbial communities from Yellowstone Lake, YNP, Wyoming, USA - YL17G07_0 | ecosystem: Environmental > Aquatic > Freshwater > Lake > Sediment | place: USA: Wyoming | collected... | reverse complement strand
ATCCGCTCATGTTCCTCACCCTCCGCAACCTTACCGCTCATCCGCTCCGTTCCATTCTCACCGCCCTCGCCATCGCCCTCGGGGTGGCGATGATGCTTTCGGCCAGCGTCATTGGGCAAGCCGCCAGCCAAAGCGCCGAGCGCTTGAGTCAGGCTAATGCCACCGACGCGGTCGTTCAAAGCGGCCCGGCGTTCAACACGCTCATCTTTCAAGCCCTGCTGGCGCTGGTGGGCGTCATTGTGCTGTTCACGGCGGGCTTTGTCATTGCCAACGCCTTTGGCATGGCGGTGACGGCGCGGCTCAAAGAATTGGGCGCGCTCCGCACGTTGGGGATGACGCGCCGACAAGTTCTCAATCTTGTTTTGCTTGAAGCGGGCTTGTTGGGGCTCGCGGGCGCGGTGGGGGGCGTGCTCCTCGGCGTGGGCCTCGCGGGGGTGGCGCTCCGGCTCACGGGCATGGGCGGGAACTTGTCGGTCCCGCTCTGGGCCCTCATCGCTAGCCCGCTCATCGGTTTCACGGTCACGGTCAGCGCCGCGCTCCTTCCTGCTCTCCAGGCCAGCCGCATCTCGCCCCTCGAAACTCTCAAACCCGAATCACTCATGACGCATCATGGAACACGGAAGGCGCTCCTGCCGGCTTCCTTCATCCTGCTCACACTGGTTGGCCTCGGCCTCTACGCTTTCATCGGCAAACCCGATGCGTTCACCGCCCTCGCTGTTTTGCTTCCCGCGATGGTGGTTCTGCTCGCGCTGGTCGCCATGTTGATGCCCGCGCTCGTGGGGCCGGTGGCGAACCTCGCGCGCCCGTGGCTCGTCCGCGCAGTGGGCCACACGGCGGGCCGCCTCGCCGCCGACAATCTGCAACGCCATCCCACGCGCGCCGCGCTCACGGCGGGGGCGATGACCGCTGGCTTGACGATGATGATTGCGATAAGCGGCTTGATGACCGTGTTCCTCAAAGGCGGCCTGCTCACCTTTGCCACCATCGCCCGCGAAGACCGCGGAATACTGTTCGACCTCAGCGACCCCGCCACCTTTCGCGCCGAAAACTCGTTGCAGATGTTCATCGAAGCCCCGCCGCTCCCCCCCGAACTATTGGCGCGCCTACAAATTCTGGCAAATGATGGGCAGGTGGAATTGGACCGTCTGGACATGGTGCCCATCCCCGCCGAACTGTCGCCCACGCCGAGTTCCCCCGGCCTGTTTATGGTCCCCGAAATCTTTGTGCGGCGCAGTTTCGCTTTTAGCGAGGGCAATGTTGAAGATGCGCTCCGCTACTTCGCACAAGGCCCAGCGGTCTTGCTCCTGCCCATCACCGCCCAACGTCACAACCTGCAAGTGGGCGACACGGTCTCGGTGCAAACGCTCACCGGCCCGGTGGATTTCACGGTGGCGGGCATTGGCGCAGATGTGTGGGTCATGACGGCGTTCTCCTTCACCGACGGGCAGAAGTATTTTGGCGTGACCGAGCCGACGTTCATGGGCATCTCCGTCCGCGAGGGACAAAACAAGGAAGTCGTCCTGAAAAAAGTGGATGACATGGTGGCTGATTATGGCCTGGTCGCCTTCGACATGAAAACCTTATTGCGCGAGTTCTTCCGCATTGGCGACCAAATTATCGGGCTGATGAACGCGCTCCTGCTCCTCACCGTCCTCGTGGCCGCGCTGGGCGTGGTGAACACGATGGTCATCAACGTCACCGAGCGCCAACGCGAGCTGGGGCTGTTGCGCGCCATCGGCGCCACGCAACGCCAGGTGCGCCAGATGGTGATGGCGGAGGGTGTCACGTTGGGCCTGTTCGCCGCCGCCGCCGCCGTGCTGGTCAGCTTCGTCATCGTCCTCGCTTATTTCTTGCTCGTCTCCCCCAACGGTTTGCAATCGCTCGGTTTTCGCCTCAACTGGGAGATTGTTCGCACTGGCTTTTTGCCCGCCCTGCCCGTGATGGCGCAAGCCACCCTTGCCGCATTCATCTTCGCGCCGCTCATTGCCGGTCTCGCCGCGTATTACCCGGCCCGGCAAGCCGCCGCGATGGACGTGATGACCGCCACGCGCAGTGAACAGATTTCTCTGCAACCGCCCAGCACTAAGCGTGAAGAAGGTTATGATGAAGACCGCGCTTTGCCCACCTCGTTCACCGCCTTCTTTGTCTCGCGTGTTATTCAAGAACAACGCACACGTTTTTTGCTCTCGGTGCTCGCCGTCGTCATTGGCGTCGCCACCACCATCGCCAGCGATTACGTCGGCTCCAGCATTTTCGCCGTTATCCAGCAAAATGAAGATATCAAGACGCTGGCGAGCGCCATGGGCCAAGTCGCGTCGTGGATAAAAATGGTCGGGGTCAGTGTCAGTTTGGCCATCGGCTTTCTCATCTTCAACGCCTTCGCCATGTCGTTCACCCAACGCCGCCAGCAACTCGGCACACTACGCACGCTCGGCACCTCGCGCCGACAAATCCTTTACCTCGCTTTTGCCGAGGCGGCGCTCATCGGTGGGCTTGGTCTCGGTCTCGGGATTGTGACCGGGCAACTCATGGGGCGCGGTTTCATCGCCCTCTTGCGGGCGACCAGTGATGTCCTCAATACTTTTGTTGAACGCGGCACGTCGCTCAGTACTTATCTGTTGGCTATTGTTTTGGGGCTGGGTGTTCCGCTCTTGGCCATGCTGGTGCCGGCGCTTAACGCCACGCGCGTCTCGCCGCTGGCCGCGCTTAAAGCCCCCGAAGCCGCCACCGCCCCGACGCGCATATCGCGCCCCTACACGCTTCTGCTCCTCCTCGCGCCTTTATTGTTGCTCGTGCGTCCGCCCAACCTTGCGCCGCCGTTGGATGCGTATGGCGTGGGGTTATTGGCTCTGCTGTGGCTGGGGATATTGACCGTCATTCTGCCCGTGGCTTTGCAGATTTTCGCCGCCCTCAGTCGCAAACTCCTGCAACGTGGGGGCGCGGTTGGCCTGCTGATGGCCGATAACCTGCGACGGGCGCAATCGCGCACGCTCATCACGGCCATCACCCTGACGGTGGGTATTACGCTCATCATTACATTGTCTGGAGCGATGTTTTTTTACGGGCAGGAATTGGTGCGCCCGAAGTTTGAAGCTGTCAGCGCCCAACAAGTCGCCATCATCTCCACCTTTGATATTGGCACTGGCCTAGCGGCTTATACGCCCGATACCTCCTTCCGGCTGTTGCCCGGTGACATCGCTGATTTGCAAACCGCCTTTGCCGATCGGGCCCTCATTGCCTCAGCGGGTTTTACCAACGTCCCCGAACTATCTGCCATGGGTGATGTCGTTTCATCGTTTGTGCTAGACCCCGCCGCCCTGCGCGACCATTTTCAAGCCAACTTTGTTTTTACCGAGGGCGATTGGGAACACGCTTTTCCGCTCATGGAACACGGGTGTGGGGTGTTGGTCGCGCCCTACGTCGCTCAGCGCAATCACGTTCAACTCTACGATACGCTCGTCGTTACTTCCCCGCTGGGCAAAAAGGTTGCCTGTGTGATTGCGGGCATCGGTGAACTGGTCAGTGGCGTGAGCATCATCAGCGCCGCCGCTCAAGCCGATTTTGATACCGGCACGCCGTTCTGGCTCTTTGTCCAAGCCTTGCCTGGCAACGACCCCGTTAAGCTGTTTGCTGACTTAGAAACTTTTATTGCCCCGCGCGGTCTGCATCTCATTCAAGTCGGCGACCTGAGTCAAGTCATCCTGCAATTCTTCGACCTGCTCCCGGTGATGTTCAATGGCATTTTGTTCTTTGCCGTTCTCGCCGCCGCGTTGGGTGTGTTCAACACTACCCTCATCGGCCTGCACGAACGCCGCCGTGAGTTGGGGCAACTGCGGGCGGTGGGCATGACGCGCCGCCAAACCACCTGGGTGGTGGTCGGTGAAGCCCTGCTCATTGGCGTGTTTGGCGCGAGCCTGAGCCTCATCGCCGGCATGGGCTTCATTATGATTATCGTCCTTACCTTTGGCGGCAATTCCATGGGGGTGGCCAATTTCCCCATCTATGCGGCCACGTTCCGCTCTCTCAGCGTCGGCCTGGTGAATGGCCTCGCGGCCCTCATCATCTCCCCTGTCCTCTGCGCCCTCGCGGCCTACTGGCCCACGCGCAATCTCCTGCGCGGCGCGGCCATCGAAGTCCTCCAGCCTGAACAAACCCAACCGCTAACGCGTCAGCACATCGTCGGCTTGCTAAGTCGCGGGAGCATCCAGACCCGCTTCGTCCTCGGCACGTCGGTCTTGTTGCTCATCGTCCTCGCCAGTCTCATTCAAGTCGTCGTCGCCCACGCGCGCAATTATTTCGTCAACCAACTGCGCGACTCGGCCAGCGCGATGGTCGGCTGGAACGCCACGCTGATTGAACTCTCGCTCCCCGCCGACGCCCAGACAATTAATATTGACCAACTCGCGCAAGCCCAAGGTCAAAGCTTCGACGCCGACGCCATGCTCCGCTTCCGCTCGCTCATTGACGACATGACCCAAGGTGGCCTCGAACAATTCGCCATCACCGACCGCGACAACGTCGTCGTCGTCAGTTTTGACCAGCGCGAGATGGGCGACACACTCGCCGCCATTGCCGACCCGCAACGCACCACCGTGCGCGCAGAGACTCCGGAAGGTGAACGCGTCCCGCGCATCGTGGCCGAAGCGCCGCTCCACAATAAGTCCGGCGATTTCGTGGGCTCGCTCCGCATGACGATGCGGATGACCGAAGTGCAAGACTTCCTCGACCGGGTGCGCAATATCCTGTGGGTCATCGGCGCGGTGATTATCATCATCGGTCTCATCGCCAGTTATCTCCTCAGCCTGCCCTTTACCCGCGCCGCGCGCGCGCTCGCTACTCATACCGCGCGCATCACTCGCGGCGATTACTCCCCCATTGCCCAACGGCGTGGTTCTCCAATCTCCAATCTCTCTATTAGAACGCGCCTCACCCTCCTCATGACCGTCCTCGTGGCGCTCCTCGTCGGGGGCATGGGCTTGCTCGTCATCCCCATCGAACGCGACCAACTGGAAACCACGACCAAAAAGGGGATGCTCACCGTGATTCAGTGGATTGGCGATTTCATGTCGCAAGGCCTCCCCGAGGATTTTTCGACTGTGACCCAACTCGACCTCGGCCAACTCTTGCAAGTCGCGCAGAATTTAGATTTCGCCAAACTCCAAGACCTCACCGACCAAACGCGCGGGCAAGGCATTGCTTATCTCGCCGTTACCAACCTCGCGGGCCAGATTGTGCTCAGTGACAAACTCGCCCTGCAAGGCGAACCTGGCCCGACCGTCACCCAGCCCACTGTGACCGAGGGCGAGTGGCGCGACGAGAAAATTTGGATTGCCTCGACGCCATTGCGACGCGGTGAAGCGGGCGAACAGATAGGCACGTTGAGCGTGGGTTTTAGCCGCGCTCAAATTGAAACCTTTTTGGTCGAAGCCCAAAACCTGTTTTGGCTCACCGGGCTGATTGCGGTTCTCGTTGGATTGTTGCTGGCCCAAACATTGGGCGGCGCGGTCGCGGCCCCTGCCGAGGAACTCGCCACCGGGGCGCGGCGCGTGGCCCACGGCGATTTGTCCGTTAAATTTGGGACGCGCGCCACTCCCACGGGCGACGAACTCTCCCAACTGGCTTACGCCTTCAATCAAATGGTCGCGGGATTGCGCGAGCGCGAGAAACTACGCGACCTGTTTGGGCGCTATGTCGGCCCCGAAGTGCGCGAGGCCATCGAAAGTGGGCGTGTTACCCTGACAGGCGAGCGTAAGACCATCACCGTCCTCTATTGCGATATGCGCGGGTCAACCACCTTTGCCGAACAGCACAAGCCCGAAGAAGTGATGTCGGCCCTCAACGAATACTTTGAAGTCATCATCCTCGCCGTAGAAACGTACGGTGGCATTGTCAGCCGTTTCGTGGGCGATGAAGCCGTGTGCGTCTTTGGCGCGCCCACCGCCCTCCCCGACCACGCCGAATGCGCGGTGAACGCCTCCCTCGCCATGCGCGCTGGTTTGGCCTATCTCAACTCGAAACGCCAATCTCAAAATCTCCCCGCTCTAAAATTTGGCATGGGGTTAAACACCGGTCTCGTCATCGCCGGCGCGACCGGTTCGGAAGAGCGGCAGGAGTACACGCTCATCGGCGATGCGATGAACGTCGGCGCGCGGATTCAGGAATTGACGAAGACCTTCACCGACCACGATATTTTGCTCAGCGAGTTCACCCGCGCGGCGTTAGGCGAAGCCGTCGCCGATTATGCGTTTGTAGATTTGGGAGAAGTGGATATCCGCGGGAAGAGCAAAGTCGTGCAGGTGTGGGGATTGATGTGAACAGCCTGAGCCCGTTATAATTTCCAGAGCAACTCGGCCACCTCATCCGCCGCATTCAGCCGCGCGAGGCGTTTAGAATTGGCGGCGGCCTCCCGTATGGCTTGTGGATCGGCTCCGGGGCCAACCCAGCGGCGCAAGGCTTCGACCACCCGCGCGGAGGTCGCGGCCCACACTCCGGCTTTTTGTTCCACGACGTAGGCGACGTTCCCGGCCTCTTGGCCTGAAATATAATTGTAGAGAATCAGCGGCACACCGGCGGCGAAGGCCTCGCCCAGCGCGCCCGGCCCGGCTTTCGTCACCAGCACGTCCGCCGCCCGGGTGAAGTCCGGCATCTCGGTGACAAAGCCGTAAATCCGGGTTGGCGTCTTCCAGTGCAGAGCGCGTAGGCGCTCGTATAAAGCGCGGTTGCGCCCGGCGACCACAACCAGCTCGCAAGGCAACTCAGCTTCCGAAATCGCGTGAGCCACGGCATAGATCGGCCCCATCCCCTCGCTCCCGCCGACGAGGAGGACGACGGGCTTCTGACGATCCCAGCCCAGCTTCGCTTTCAACGCCATTTTGTCGGGGGCCACACCTCCGAACCGCGCCGCAACCGGCAGGCCAACGACCCGTATTTTCTCGGTACGGAGGCCGCACTGTTGGGCTTCGGCGCGGGCCGCCTCGGTGGGCACCAGGCACAAGTCGGCTTGCGGGTGATACCACCACTTGTGTCCCGACACCAAATCGGTGACGACGGTGACAAACGGCGGGCGCGGCGAACCCAGCCCGCGCAGGAGCGGGTCAACTAACAAAGGATGAACCGAGACCACGAGGTCGGCCGGATGTTCCTGCATCAACCGCCGGACCGCGCCGCGCACGTAATACCACACCAGGCGGTTGATTACCCGCACGCGGGCCGCGCCGTTGCTGACCCAAAACCCCGTCCCCCAGGCCCAGGCGCCGTAACGAATCATCGCCGGATACCAGGCAGGGAGGCGGTTGAGCGGGTAGGGCGCATAATCCTTGAGCACATCCACCATTTCTACCGCCACCTGTTGGCTATAATTCGCCGTTAACCGCTCGGCAATGGCCTCTCCGGCGCTGCGGTGTCCGCCGCCGGAATCCGAAAAGGCAATCAATATCCGTTTGGGCATATGCGAAAATGTCTCACCGTTTCTTAAAAACCGTCGGGCCGCACTTAAGGTACACTTGCTCCCAGCGAGGAGTCATCTGTGTCCATCATTTTCTTTAAAACCCTGTACAGCTTTTCTATTCTGGGCTTGTCGGTCTTCGGCTTGCAAGCGTTGACGCTCACGGCGCTGTTCTTGATTCACCGTCGGCGGTCTGTGCCGGCGCTCCCCCCCCCCGGCGCCTGGCCGACAGTCATCGTGCAATTGCCAGTCTACAATGAGCGCCACGTCGTCGAGCGACTGATTGACGCCGCCGGCGCGCTCGATTATCCGGTTGACCGGTTGACCATTCAAGTGCTGGACGACTCGACGGACGAGACGACGGCGCGAGCGCGAGCCCGGGTAGCGTATTATCGCGCCAGAGGCCGCAACATCCAACTCAAGCACCGCGACAAGCGGGCCGGCTTCAAAGCCGGGGCGCTCGTCGAAGGCTTGGAAACGGCGCCGGGCGAATTTATCGCGGTATTCGATGCGGATTTCGCGCCGCCGCCCGATTTTCTAAAGCGCCTCATCCCCTACTTTTTCGCTTATCCGAAAGCCGGGATGGTGCAGGCCCGCTGGGGGCACTTGAACCCTGACCAAAGCGCTCTCACTCACGCGCAAGCCCTCGCGCTCGACGGCCACTTTGTGATTGAGCAGACCACGCGCTTCCGCTCCGGCTTGCTGTTTAGCTTCAACGGCTCGGGGGGCATCTGGCGGCGCGCGTGCATTGAATCCGTTGGCGGCTGGCAGGCCGATACGCTTGTCGAAGACCTTGACCTGTCTTATCGCGCGCAGATGAATGGCTGGCAACTCCTCTACGCGCCGGAGGTCATTGTGCCTGCCGAAGTTCCGCCACACCTGGCCGCCTTCAAGCAACAACAATTCCGTTGGGCGCGCGGCTCGGTGCAAGCCCTCCGCAAACTCCTCGGAGCGTTATGGACCAGACCCTTGACCTGGCCCCAGCGTATCGGCGGGACAATCCACCTTTCGTCGTATCTGGCTTACGTGTTGCTGATGCTCGTCTTATTCAGTAGCACGCCCTTGATCCTGATGCGGCAGAATCTTCCGCCGTGGCTCGGTACGATTGCGCTCGTCGGCTTCGCCCCGCCGCTAATGTATGCGGTTAGCCAGTGGGCCGCGTATCGCGACTGGCCCAAGCGGTTGATTTATCTCCCGGCCCTTTTTTATCTGGGCATCGGCGTGGCGCTCAACAATGCCTGGGCCGTAGTGGGCGCGTTCCTCAATCTGCCGTTGGAGTTTGCGCGCACACCTAAGTTCGGACAAGCGGTGCAGTTAGACAGCGAGTACGTTCTCCGCATTGACTGGACCGTGTGGGGTGAAATGATCTTAGCCATTTATACCTGGATGCTCGCCGGGTTAGCCGCGGAGCGCGCGCCCGGTTATATGCCGCTCCTGATTCAACTTGCGCTCGGCTTCAGCTATGTGGGCGGGCTCGGCCTCTGGCAAGCCAGCCAGGTGCGGCCACGCTCGGTCATACCGGAACCTGAACTGGCGGGCACCTCCGCTCCGAAATTATCCCAGTCAAACCTTTCCCTCGACTCCGTTCTGGTTAATGCTGACGACGCCGAGCGCAAAGTCTTTTGACCCACTCCCATCACCCGAGGCGCCTCAATGTCTACTCCTAATTTCCTGCGTTTCCCCGACCAGTTTACCTGGGGCACAGCCACTTCCGCTTATCAAATTGAAGGCGCGTGGAACGAAGAGGGGCGCGGCCCGTCCATTTGGGATAATTTCGCGCACCAGCCGGGCCACGTCCGCACGGGTGAGAACGGCGATACCGCCGCCGACCACTATCACCGTTGGGCCGAAGATGTCGCGTTGATGAGTGAGATGGGTCTCAAAGCCTATCGCTTCTCGGTCGCGTGGACGCGCATCATGCCGACGGGGACGGGCGCGGTCAACAAAGCCGGTCTCGATTTTTATGATCGCCTCGTGGACACGCTATTGGCGAAAGGCATTACCCCTTACCCCACTTTGTTCCACTACGATTTGCCTCAGCCGTTGCAAGACGCCGGCGGTTGGCCGAAGCGCGAGACCGCTCAACGCTTTGGCGATTATGCCCGCGTGGTTGGCGAGCGCTTGGGCGATCGCGTGACCCGTTGGATTACACACAACGAACCGTGGGTCACGGCTTTCCTCGGCTACTTCACCGGCGAGCACGCCCCCGGCCACCGCAAGCCGCAGGCCGCCTTCGCCGCCGCGCATCATCTCTTGCTCTCCCACGGCTACGCGGTGCAAGCCTTGCGGGCCTCTTCGCGCCAGCCAACTCAAATCGGCATTGCCCTCAACCTCAGCCCCACGTATCCGGCCTCGCCCACGTCGCGCTGGGATGCAAAAGCGGTGGCGCTCACCGATGGCTGGATTAATCGTCTGTTCCTTGACCCTATCCTCAAAGGCCGCTACCCCGACGATTACACGACTTCCATTCTCTGGCGGTGGATGGAGCGCGGCTTGTACCGGAGCATTCAGGGCGACGACCTGAAAATCATCTCGCCGCCGCTCGACTTTGTCGGTGTGAATTACTACACCCGCGGCGTGGTGCGCTACGCGCCGTTGATTGAAGCGATGCAAATCCGCCCGTCAGGGAGCGAATACTCTGAAATGTGGGAAATCTATCCGCCGGGTCTTTACGATTTGTTGATGCGCCTCCACAAGGATTACGGCCATCCGAACCTGGTCGTCACCGAGAACGGCATTCCCGTCCCCGATCGAGTGGACGCCGACGGTCACGTCCACGACCCCCACCGCATTCGTTATTTGAGCGCGCACCTGGCGCAGGTGCATCGCGCCATCGCCGCCGGTGTCCCGGTCACGGGCTACTTCGTCTGGTCTATGCTCGACAACTTTGAATGGGTGCATGGTTACACCAAGCGGTTCGGGTTGGTGTACGTGGACTTTGACACCCAGGCGCGTATCGCCAAAGATAGCGCGCGCTGGTTCGGACAAGTCATTCGTGAGAATGGGTTGACGTCGGTGTGAGGGCATTCAATTGAACTCCCGTGCATCTGAAACACAGAGAGGGCAACTGCTCGCCAGTTGCCCTCTCTTGTTTCATCGCGCAAGGGTAAGAGCGACGTATACGTCGCCCCGCTGTCCGGCTACTTGCGGAACCACAATTCGTGAACGCCGTTGTCGGCCGCGCGATACACGACGTGTTGCGTGTTGTCGTCTTCCCAGGCAAACCCCAGCGGGTCGCTGGCCGCCGCCGGGCCGTTGGCAACGCGGCTGAGGGCCGTGCCGTATTTCCATTCCGCACTCATCAGTTCTTTGCGGAACCACAACTCGTGGATTTGGCCGTCTTGGCCGCGATAGACGATGTGTTGGGTCTTGTCGCCTTCCCACGAAAAGCCCCACGGGTCTCCCGCCGCTACCGGAGCGCCGGTCTTCGCGCTAATCGCGCCACCGTAGGCCCACTTGGCCCCGGTCAGGCCTTTGGTGAACCACAACTCGTGGATGTTGTTGTCCGCGCCGCGATAGACAATGTGCTGGGTCTTGTCCTGTTCCCAGGCATAGCCCATCGGCTCGCCCGCCGCCGCCGGAGCGCCGCACTTGGCGTTGAGCGCCCCACCATAGAACCATTTGTCCTTGCCTAACCCGTGTTGAAAATAGAGCTCGTGGATGTTGCCGTCGGTTCCGCGATAAATGACGTGCTGGGTCTTGTCGTGTTCCCAGGCAAAACCGGCCGGGTCGCCGGCTGCCGCGGGGGCGTTCAATTTGGCGTTGAGTGCGCCGCCATATTCCCATTTCGCGCTCAGGAGTCCCTTCTTAAACCACAACTCGTGGATGTTGTTGTCCTGTCCCCGATAGATGATGTGCTGGGTTTTGTCCTCTTCCCACGCGTAGCCCAGCGGGTCACCCGCCGCCGCCGGAGCGCCGCATTTGGCATTCAACGCGCCGCCGTATTCCCACTTATCCTTGCCCAAACCATGCTGATACCACAACTCGTGGATTTCGTTGTCTTGCCCGCGATAGACGATGTGCTGGGTCTTATCGCCTTCCCAGGCAAACCCGCTGGCGTTGCTTCCGGCCGCCGCCGCCGGAGCACCGGTCTTCACGCTCAACGCTCCGCCATATTGCCATTGGGGGTTGAACCCGCCGCGCCGGAACCACAGTTCGTGGACTTGATTATCCGCGCCGACGTAGATGACGTGCTGAGTCTTGTCGGCCTCCCACGCAAACGCGCCCGGCCGCCCGGCGGCTAGCGGCGCTCCGGTTTTCTGTCCAAGCGGATTGTGTTGCCATTGTTTTGCCATAGTTGCTCCTTGTTGCTTTTGAGGTAAGAGGGGTTGAGGTGAAATTGCTTGACAAACGATTGCGCACAAGCGCAATTCCCAAAGGGGGATTATACTCCCGTCTGTTTGGCATTCACATTAGGATTTGGTCAATGTTTCTCCTCGCCTACCGCAACCTCCGCGCTCGCCCGACCCGCACGTTGTTCACCGCCCTCGCCATCGCCCTCGGCGTGGGGATGATTTTTGCCATGCGGATGGTAGGCGTGACCGTGAACGAAACCGCGCGGCAGGCCCGGGAGAGCCGCCTCGCCGGGGCCGATTTGGAAATCACCAGCGCCGCCAGCGCCAAAATTCCGTTGAGCCTGGTGGAAACCATCGCCGCTCGCCCGGAGATCGAAGTCGCCGCGCCGCTATATCGCGGACTGGAAGGGGTGGTGGGCGAGGCCTCCTTTAGCATGGGCGGGGGCGCACTGCAAGGCACCGGCCTCGCGCTGTTAGGCGTTGACCCGGCCCATATTCTCGCGCCCTATGAGTTAGTCTCCGGCCAATTTTTCTCCGCGCCCTCGGCCGCCGAAGTTCTGCTCCCCGCCGATTGGGCCGCTTTGCACGGTTTCAG
>Ga0315281_10011135_pt1 | contig 12335 bp, 29 predicted proteins | sample YL17G07_0_MG_FD_204540 | JGI IMG/M metagenome (GOLD analysis project Ga0315281, IMG submission 204540) | Sediment microbial communities from Yellowstone Lake, YNP, Wyoming, USA - YL17G07_0 | ecosystem: Environmental > Aquatic > Freshwater > Lake > Sediment | place: USA: Wyoming | collected... | reverse complement strand
AAACTCCAAAAGAGAAAGTTATGGCGGTAGGCTGTCTTTCAAGCCGTTAGTGCTTCACGCTGACCGCCATAACTTATAGTACAGCTGGAATTTAGCCCTCCCCGCCAAGGTCAATCCACCAATCATCCAGCTTTTCGTCGTTCTCGTTCATTGCGCTCCTTTTGTTCCTTGATTCGGTCTTGTTCACGCTGAATGTCCTTGACACTGCGGAATTTGTTTCGGTCGCCCTTGTCGAACTGCTTACGCTGCCACCCCATTGTTCTCCCCTAGTAGCTTTTGAAGGTATTCGTACCATTTTTGCTCCGTCCTCCAGTGATCCGCCTCAATCCATAACTGGCGCACGCGGTCGGTGATCCGCTGGCGAATCTCCCGATACTTGTAAGTGTAATCGCACTTCACCCACAATTCCTTGACAAGCTCCAAATGCGCCAACGCCTGATCGAACTTGTCATCGTTGACCAAGCTCAGAATGAAGTCTTTCTGATGCACCAAGATGTTGTCAAACATCGTTCTCTCCATGTTAGGGTTTGTTACAACCATCTTAGTACAGCTGGAATTAAACCTTATAATCAGGTTCAAAATTGGCAATTGCCTTGAGATACATTCTTGAGCCTTCTAAAGCTCGCGCTAACTCCCCCAAACCTTGTTTTTGCGAGTCTGTTAAACGTCCATATTTTAACAGATAGTTAGCGACAGCATACACTTCGTTCACCGTAACGGATTCCTCCCCGTTAGACTTGCAGGCAGCTTGTAAAATTTTCATTGTTTACTCCCGTTACCTTTGATGCTGCACTTGAGGCACAACCCCTCTTCCTTGACTTGTCGCCCGCAACGGCATTTCAACTCGACTTCCCCATTGGGAAGGATTTTGATGCCGTCGTGGAAGTGCTTGCCCTTCACATACCAAACGTACTTGCATTGCGAAACGCCATGCGGAGCGTAGCGGTTTATTCTGTCTCTGGTGGTGACGGTATGCCAGCCGCCCGAATCCAGAATGTAACTGCCGTCGCGGAAGATGCGAACAACGGTAGTCGAATGCAACACAACGCCGAATTCATCGTCGCCGTAGCGTTCAAGATAAGTGTTATTTTCCAACTTTTTCTTGCCGCCACGACCATGAAGAATCAAATTTTCCGCCTCTTTGAACGTCAGCATGATAGCTCCTGTTTGAGTTAGTTACAACCCACTTAGTACAGCTGGAAAGTTAGGAATACGCCCTTTTTCCATTCTGGAGAATCAGTAGGATTTTTACCTTTTATCCAGTTTGAATAGGCTTCCTTCCACTCTGCATCCGTTGGAACAACAATAATGGTTGGTTTATTGCCATCCCAATCAGAAGCATTTTGTAGACTCTTTGGTTGAAGCACGTTAATTCCAGACTTCCTTGACCAGCTTGCGCTTGCCATTGTGGACGTGCCAAACCCTTCCACGCCAAAGATTTATGCACATCGCCTGATAGGGATTGTTATAAACATCCCGAAAGCGGCGGGTCGAGTTGTAATATAGGCCAGTTACAACGTAAGTATCGCCCGCATGATGAGTGAAGGTCATGTTTTCTCCAAGTTAGGTGTTGTTACACCCAACTTAGTACAGCTGGAATTAAGAAATGAATACAGGGGGATTTCTCCCCCTGTACTATTTGAACAGCGTCTTCAAAATTCCGTCATCGTGCTTTGCCCATACTTCCTTGATGGACAACTTCATCTTGCGAGCAGTGAACAAAACTCCAGTAAACGGCGTCTTGCCCACGATGGACAACGCAAATTCCTTTTGGTTTTCAATGTCCTTACTCGCAAGCCAAACCCGCTCTAATTCAGCATAAGCCGAATTGACCTTATCCTTGTAGGAATCGAAACATTCCTTGATTTCGGGATAAACCGCAAGCAATTCATCCCCTTCACCCTGTAAGATGAACGGCAACAAGTTCTTGGGGTTGTACAGTCCTTCCCCGCTTGCACCCTTCATCTTATGCAAGGACAAATAACGCGGATTCTTGATCTTCCATCGGCGGTGCGCATCATCCTTGACTACACAACCCTCAAACGTCGCTTCAGGATGCTTGCTAACGTATTCCATTACGTCATCAGCACTTCGGAGCAGGTAGGACTCGACATTGCGCATCAATGGGCAAGGTTGCGGGCCTACTTCCGTTTCGCCGTTGAAGCAAGATAAAAGATAGATGCACGGTTGCGGGTATTCCCGTACTACCTTGTTCCACAGTGAACAGAATTCACAGGCATAGGACAAGGCAGGGTCAAGGTTCAACTCGGATAAATCCTTGATGCCAAGCGCTGCAAGGATACCCTGTTTCCAGGTGAATTCTTGCGGCATTTTGTGATACTTGGCTTGCCAGTCCGTATTGAACATGGACCCGCCCGCGAAGCTGCCACGGGTATTGACGTGCCATTGCCCATTGAAGCAATAGAACAAGCACAGGGAGCCATCCACCTTTTCCAGAGCGGTTGCCTTGTCCCAATTGAATAGCGGCATTTCGTCGGCTACTTCACCCCAATTGAAGAAACGGGGGAAGGCACGCGCAACGAGGCTGTTATCTTCGGTGTTGAGGACAAGGCCACGGCATTCCCGAACAATCGGGTGAGTCTTTGGGGACTCAATCTGATTGTAATTGAGGATAGCCAACGGCAACGTATCATGGCGGGAAACTTCGATGGACAATTCCGCGTGCAAATCGTCCAGGGTTTTTGACTTGAGATAATCTTGAACCAACATGGCACACTCCAGTTAGGGTAAGTTACAGCCATGTTAGTACAGCTGGAACTATTGCGGCTCTTGCTTTCTTTTGCGGGGTTGTGTCAGTGGATTGGGTTGCATTGCCTTTGCGCCCGCTTGCTGCGCCTTGACGAATTCTTCCGATACTCGCATAAGGCTAAGGAAACGACAATCCAGGGTTAGGACAGGTTCGGATGGATCGCTGAGTAATTGCCCAACGAAGTAGGGCAGGCAAATTGCCTGAATTTGCAAACTTTGGCCAAGAATTGCCGCACCTTCTTCGGGGGCTTGTTTGAGGTTATAGACACAAACATATTGTCCCACAGAAAGATCATCCTCTGCCAAGATCAATCCGCCGCGTTTCCGTTCTTTGGTATCGGGCGGGAAGTCGTCACCGTCATGCTGCTGTTGACCGACCATCGTGTTTCTCCAGTTTTAATTCAGGAACGATTTGTTTAGTACAGCTGGAAATATGAACCTTGTTTTCCATCCAATTAGGAATGGTTCCGCGTTCCTCATCCCAAACATATTGTCCCTTTTCGCAAGCCCATCGAAAAACATGAAAATTATCCTTCAAGGCATGGTAGACCGCAATCCGCTCCCCTAAATCAATGTAAAACGGTACGTCATACAGTCTACAAATGCCTTGAATCGTTTTAAGTGCCGTTGCTATCGACACTTACTTCTCCCACGGCGACCTTGAAGCAAGAACGGTTTCGACCGTTAAAACCTCAAGTCTGTTTTTCATTTGCAAAACCTTATCAGAGGGGACACCGTGAGTATTTTGGAAATTTCCTTCCGCCCGATGGAAGAAAACAGGGATTCCCCTCGATACCGCCGCCAATACATAGCCCTTGCTTTCCCACGCCATCGTGTTGGTATTATCCACAATGACAGTCTTGCCAGCTTCCATAGCGGCAACGGACAGCTTGAGGTTAATGGCATGATAGGTGCCAAGTTTGGACGGATCGAATTTATAAACACCGTCAACCTTAAACTGGTCATCGGTGGAACAAATCACAACGTCCTGCCCCACAGCCGTAAACCATGTTTTGAAGATTTCGGCCAGCGTGGACTTCCCCGAACCGCTCCACCCTTGCATCAGTAGCAGAATGTTCATGTTTTCCCCTTTGCCCTTCTTAGTACAGCTGGAAACACAAATGGGGCGCTATAGAGGTATAGTTTCCCTCTTATCCTATAGCCCCCGATGATTTAGGGCAGTAACGGTGGCCGTTACTGCCCAGCTAAGAGACGCAGTATAGGCCAATTCCGCGCATTGCGCTGCATTATATCATCCTCTTTAAGAAATGTCTACGCCGCCTTCGACTCAGTGTACAATTTTCCAGTCTTCAAGTTCAACATTCTCTCGCTTCTGCCCTTGCGGAAATTGATGAACATTGGTTCACGGATGAAACCGCCCTCAACTCTTGGTGGTGCTTGCGGCAACTCCAATCCCCGAATGAGGATAGCTAAATCTTGCGGGGAACCGCTGACCAACGACAAAGCAATTTTGCCATCGTCATTGACGAGAACCCAATCGTTGAGTTCATAGCGGGGTGAAACCCCATCTTCGCCTAGCGCAAATTTGCTGTTATCGAAGGTATATTTGTCCACCATCTCGAAATAACCCTTGCCATCGCCATTGGCCAGCTTGAGAAGATATTTCATACTTTCTCCTGTTTGAGTTTGTTACAATCCTTTTAGTACAGCTGGAATTTGATGAGGACAATAGCCATAAGCCCCAATTGCCGTATTACAATTAGCACATAACACTCGATAACCACCAGGGTAATTATGTTGTCTCAACCAACGACAAAACTTATAACCACTTCCATTTTTCCCCAATAGCTTCCGCTGCTTGTTTCCACCGCCGTTAATATGGTCGATTACTAAAAACTCATAAGTGTCGTCCCCACAACACTTACATTTACCACCGTAAATTTCTATGACGGTTTTTCGTTCCTCTTTGTAAAGCTGTTGCCTGCGTTGATTATGACATTTCTTACATAACCAACGATAACCAGTAGACCTAGTTTTATCTGTATAAAAACAGCTTAGTTTTTGTTCACCGCATTTAGGACATTTCATAACAGTTACTCCGTATAGGCAGGGCAAGGAATATGCCCATATCTATAGGAGTAACTTGTTATGAAATTAGGCCGCTCTGCGCTGGCCGATTAGATGCGAAGTGAGCCAGACGAAACGGCCATCGTAGGACTTGATGTAGAGACGTGGAAACCATCCCCTTGCATACCAAACCCTACCGATTGCAATGGCGGTTTCCTTCTCGCCCAAAGTGAACTCCTGTAGCAGTTCACCCTCATTCGGATGAACACCCTTCAAAACGCAAAGCATTACTTTTCTCCTAAGAAAATTCCACCCACCCCGTCATACCGCACAGAAACCTTTTCCCGTTGATCTCAACCACGTCGCCTACACTTGTCGAGCGAGATTCCTTGACCAGCTTCACCCCTTCATTCTTCCACCATTCCTGATGAATATGATTGGTAAACTCGTAAACAACCTCAAGCTCATCGCTCTCCACTTCCGCCACAAGCTCATAGTCTTGTGGGAAAGTCTTTTCCGTTATCCCGAACGTCGGTTTCGTCGCGTGCCAAACTTTTGCCATGTTGACTCCAAAAAGAATCCCGTTTCCGTGAATTTATTTAACGTCGGTACTGGAGAGTAACGGGCAAACTTCCTTAGTCGCCGCCCCGACGCAAACTCTAGTACAGCTGGAAAACAGGCATTTGGGACAACTTCAACTCTCCCCGTCAGCGGCATATCCTTTAGGAGATATGGCGTTTTATCGCGGTTACGCTGAGAGTTTAGCTCAACTAGACCCATCATTGTGGGCTTCGTCATGCACCGCCGCCGTCTGGATAGACAGTGCGTATCGACTTCGCGGCTTGTCCCTTTTGCCGACGCCTGAAAATCTTCAGGAAATCACGTCCTCATACATCTCCTTGATTTCCTTGTCGCTGTGGGCGCGGAGATAGATTCGTTCCATGTCGGAAACATGATCCCAGAACCCGCCCGCATCGCGCTTGAGAAAGTCTGGCAAATCTTCAACAAGCACGTCGATCATCTTTTCGCGGTCCATCAGCTTCTCCTTTGTGTCCTTGACCATTTCTTCAATCGTCCCCTTATCAAGACCCTGGCTTTCCAAGGCCATTGTACCTTGGACAAGGCCAACGAGATACCTTGCCTTTTTCTCCGCGTCTTCGTATGTCATGGTTAGTACAGCTGGAAGTTACTCTCTGTCAAAGTGTTTGAGACGCTGATAGTGTTCTTCCACCCCAGGAGAACCTTCCATATTGACGATAATGAAAATATCGTCAAACTTTGTGTCGAATTCCTTTTCCATAAGGTCCGACACTTCTTGCGCCGAAAGGGTAGCATCATCAACTTCCATTGAGTTGTTGACGCCTGTTTCCCATTCAACACCAAGAGCCAGCGCTTTCATTCATCAATCTCCAGTTAAAGGAATGTTACACCCAGCCTACAGCTGGAAATGTGGCCTCAGTGGGACTCGAACCCACACCCCCTTGCGGAGAGGAGATTTTAAGTCTCCAGCGTATGCCATTTCGCCATGAGGCCAACAGGCTTACGCCACCTGCTTGTCCGCTTGCTCAAGCGGCGAAACTTCCTCATACAAGGTGAATTGGATGCAAGTCGGAATCACATAGATATTCGTCGGCTTGCCCTTCTTTCCTTCCACCTTACGCGGTTTGACTTGCTCGGCAACCTTGAGCTTTACCAGGGTCTTGATGAAACCCTGCGCCTCAAGATAGTCCAGCCCATTCGATTCGGCCAGTTCCTTGATGGAAACCTCATACCCCTCATCGAACGGTTCGTACACATTGATCTTGAACATTGTTTCTCCTGTTTGAGTTCTGAACAACCAACTTAGTACAGCTGGTGAAAAGCGGTTTTAAGCTGACTAGGCTAGGGAGTTACCGCATTCCCATTCCACACCCGCTTAAAGGCTCAACTCGCCGCTGCGGGTAGGTCACTACTTCCAATATGCCTTCAACTCGGCGGGGATTTGCGTACTTAGTTTCTCATCCCGCATGACGTGAGCGCCAATGCAAATTAGCGCACCCAACCAGTCCCATACACCAGGACTATCGGGATCACACGTCACCGTTTCGCAACCCCCTGGACCCATCCGCTCTTTGATGATGGACGGGCCATAGTCCCATGCTCGCGGGCTTTCATCCTTCACCCCTGGCATACGGAACTTCTGAGTCTTATCCCGCAATACATAAATTGCAGTGTAAGAATGCGCATCATGCTGAATCTTTACCACGGGTTCCGTCACTTGTTTGGCCATGTTACTCCCATGTTAGAGGATCATTACAACCCTCTTAGTACAGCTGGAATTAGGCAAGCAATTTGTCTCTGAGAATGTTAAGACGGTCAACAATGACCTCGCAAACATCATCAAGGATTTGCTGGTCAATCCCATCAAGGATACAAAGCAAATCATCTTGAATTTGCTCCCGCTGTTGGGCAATGTCTCTTTCGGTAAGCATTTTGTTCTCCAAAAAAGGAAGGGGAGAGTTTGCTTTCCTCTCCCCTTAACACTTTAGGCCGCTTTGGGCCGACCACGCGGGAAGGTCAGACCCAATTCCGATGCCACGCTGCGAGCCAGCGTCAGCGACACCTTGAGCTTGCGCTCAACGGCGAGCTTTTCCAGCCCCTTCGTGTAACCATGCTTCTTTAGGAAGCTGGCCACGATACGGCGATGGGTGCCGTTGTATACGCGGGGCCGACCTGGACTACGCTTGCCCTTGGCCACGACCTTGACGGCCTTGACGGGCTTGCGGGGACCACGCGCCACACCCTTGTCTGTGCGCGGCTTTCGGAGCTTCGGAGCGACGTTATCGACGCCATCCGAGTAAATCTCGAAAGAACCAGGGGCGGGGACCATCGCTTCACCGCGATACGAATTGAACAGTTCGATACTCATAACCTAACAGACCTCCCAAAGAAAAGAATTGTTTGTCCCGTCACACCCAGCTTAGTACAGCTGGAAATTACACTACGTTTTCCACAGGCTTCATACCCGTGATGAACTCAACCGCCAACTTGCCCAGCACCTTGCGGAGCTTCGCTTCCAACTTCTCCTCAAACTCAGGCGACTCCATTGCGGTGTTGATCGCTTCGGAAACCGTATCTTCCAGATTGCCAAGCTGATCGTTCACTTCATCGTGAACGGCATCCGTGATTTGGTCACGCACTTCGTCCTTGACCGCCTCAGCCAACTTGTTATCGACCTCATCGGAAATCTTGTCGTCAAGATCACCGACTTCATCCTTGACCTTTTCGGCAAAGTCAACTTCGTTGACGGCTTCCTCAACGAATTCCTTCAACATAGTTTCAAACTGATCGCCCAGGCCCATGTCCATTCCCCTTTGAAAAGTGTTCGTTACAACCAGCTTAGTACAGCTGGAATCTATCTCCAAACTTGAACACCTTTGTCCGAATTCCTGCAAGGCAACTCAGGATCAAGGTAAACATGAACCTTGTCAGCGGCTAAAACAATTTCAACGTCATTCGCCTCGACGGTGACAAAAATCTTGCCGCCCTTGTCTTCCCTCGCCATAACTTTAACAGTAATCACTTCCATCTTGTTCCCCTTAGTATTCATCATCAGGAATGATGATTTCCACGTTCTTGTCATAGGGACTGTAAACGGGACCAACATCTTGCTCAAGATATGATCCGTCAATCCCCACCATCCCACCCGATTCCAACTTGCGAATCTCAACCTCAACGTCGAGCTTGCTGTCGGGATCGGTCACAGTAATGGTTGTAACGTATTTTGATTTGATACTCATACCCACCTTAGTACAGCTGTAAATTGAAACAAAAAAAGCCTAGCCAGAATTGCTCTGGCTAGGCTAGGGACAGGACAGGCCGCTTACCTCTTCTTTTTCTCCAACTTCGTACCCGTCACAATGACCTTTGCTTGCTCGGCAAGCCATTCGGTCAATTGCACCGTGCCCTCATTCGCAAACTTGGCATGGGACACGAAATTCGTCGGCTGAATGACCCTGAACAGATTTCGCAGTTGCGCAGCATCCTTGCAATACTGCTTCATCCGCTCAAGCACACCATCCTTGACCTCGACAACCTCAATCTTCTGAATGCAAATTGCCTTCTCTTCCGCCGTCAGCGGATCGGCAGCATCCCCACACACAAGGGAGATAATCTTTTCCGCCGCACTCTTCTCAACCGCGTTACCCTGCGCCAGTTCATCCAGGGGACGCAGTACCGTCATCGGCTGATAACGGATTTCATTCTCCACGATCTTGTCGGCCATGTCTGCCGTAAATCCTGCCCGAATCAGCGCGGCCACGATGCGACCCTTGACGGGGGTTTCACCCTTTTCGTACTGTAGGGAAAATCGCTCCTGAACCTGATACAGCCCGCTCATATCGGGAGCGCCCGCAACCTTGTCACAATTCACGCGGGGATTCGTCGGACGAGAACCCTGATTCCACATGATTTCAGCGTATACCGTCAGCATTTCATCCTTGACAATGCCGTTCTCGACCTTGATACGCTGCTCAATGTAATCCTCAATACGCTGCGCAGGCAACAGCCGTGCCATCGCTTGACGCGCCGCAGGCGGAACAGGCATCTCAGGCCGCTCCACTGGCGTAACCTTTGGCTTCGTTTCCAACGTCTCATTCAACTTGTTCAACTTGTCCAATGCAGACATTCTTGTTCTCCGTGGGTTTAGTTGTTGCCAAAGATTGTGGTGGTTCTGCGATTCCCAATAGGAGTTTCTAATATCCTTGCGGACCTATTGGGGGAGCTGCCGCTTACCTTCCGCCGTTTGTTTACACTCAAGTTGTTCAACAGTCGGCTTTTTACGGCCCTGCCTGTCAATTCAGGCTTTAAGACTGCCAGTGTCGTCTAGGTACACCACAGGTACGGTCTTACCTTGTCCACTTAGTACAGCTGGAAATTAGTAGCCATTCTTTTCAAAGTCGAACATTTCAATTTCATTGGAATGATTATCATAAAGATAATCACCTAATGAAATGAATAGTTCCCCCTTACTCAACTTTCTGGCAAGTTCGCTTGCATCCATCTTGGATACATCCACACTCTTACCCTTGTCATCCGTCGCAGTTTCAACCTCAGCACCGCGAACCCAACCACTAAAGCAAAAATCAATCTTTGGCATGATTCCCCTCTTAGTTAAAAAAAGAGCGTTTATTAGCAGTAACCCCTTGTCCCCTAAAACTCTCTGTTGACAGGTTTCAGGTTGGAGTAATTATCTTTACTCATGCTAGACCAACAGGTTATGTCCTACACATGAGTCCCGCTACCAACGACCAGCCCCACTTAGCTTTCGTGGATCGGTATGTTGGCCTCGCTCTAAACCAGCGTAGTACAGCTGGAAATTAACGCAAGTGTTGCTCCGCAGTTTTACCGAAATCAAGTGCTGCCTGAATATCGGCCTCATCAGGATCATCCGAAACCATATTAAGATGGCTCTCAAGACTTTCCTTCCACTCATCCACGTTCTGCTCGGCAATCCATTCCTTAATTGCCTCAACGCAACCCGAATTATCCTCAAGGAAGTTAATCAGGTCGCCATAACTGCCTTGCTGATGGAATTGCCCAAAATACATTGAGTCCTTATATCCCATCGCATTAAGCAATCGACAAAGATTGCGAACACCCGACTCTCCCTCATTGCGAGTCAACTTCTCTTGCTCGCAATACTCATACATCACTTCGGAAAGTTCCACTTTGTTTCTCCTTTTAACCAGCTTAGTACAGCTGGAAATTACCTGCGAAGAAAGTTAGGATCAAAATACCCAAGTTCCCTCTCTTCTGCAATCTGCGCAGCATACTCATCATCCTGCCGCTTGCCTTCTGCTTCGCACTTGGCGGGATCGTCACAACCACCATCCGCTTCCCACTTGCCGCAAACGTAACACTTGGAATTTCCTTGGGCTGGACCGCAGCTAGGGCACATAATGTCTCCGCACATACACGGACCTTTCATTGAACACCATCCCTTTTTCTTTTCATGCGTTCACGGTGACAAGTAAGACATTCCCGATGATTGCGATTCTTTCTTTGAACCAAGTTGCCAATTACTAATGGATGTCCCCTTGGGCAAGTTGTAACCCCAGGTTTACCAGGGTGTCTTCCTTTTGCACGCATATCAGCCATATTGTCTTGATGCGCAAACGATGTGTAAGTCGGATACGTTCCTCAAGATTTTCCATTCCTGACACCTTCACTTAGTACAGCTGGAAATTAGTGCGACCAAACACACACAGACCACTCCGAATGTTTACTCGGAACATAAATCCCTTCATCCTTCAATTCATTCCGAATCTCCTCCTCACTCTCCGTCGCACCTTGCTCTTTACACAACTTAACCGCAAGGTCCATCGCCTCACCATAACTATCCTTCCGCTCACAATTGTAAACACAAGGATAATTTCCAGCGCCAAGACTAAGAACAGTATACATGATTTCTCCTTTAGTACCCAATGGCTTTCAACCATTGAGAAGGAACCTTTGCCTTTGCCACCCGCTTACACTCACGCAAAAAAGAACGGGCAACTGATGTTCCACATACCGACCCAACATTCCCAGCTATTGCCGTTGCCCGTCCCTCAAATGAATCCCTGGCGAAATTACGAATATAATACTTATTCGTATCCGTCTCAATCGCCAAGTAATCACCGTTCTTTTCTCGGTAGTAAGTAATCATACTAACCTTAGTACAGCTGGAAAATCAATTCAAACTCCCTACCCTCTACTCCCATACTGTGTACATTAGCCTTTAACCTCAATACCACAAACAACTTAAAATTCAATAGTTATTAAAATAACCAAATAATTTTAATTGAAATGATTATTAGGGTGTCACTAACCCTGCTTTTACAATTGGATTTTAATAATTTGTGCATTCTTGTGGTTTATTTTAATGCTAGAATTGATTCTAAAGTAATCCTCCCCTTAAATAAGGGGAGGATTATTCCTTTTAGAACCACATCTTAACAACCAGTCGGAAAAGGTAGTCCTGTAAATCTCTCGACATGTCCAAAGCAGCTTTAAGCAACAGCGGCGACATTGCACTCAAATCCGTGTGAAACCAAACCGCCTTATCCTTCCACATGGCAAAGGTTTGCGCCTCACCCGACATAATGGAAGTGAACGCCTTCACTGGCGGCTTTTCACGTCCATTCAACATATCCATGTCACCCAACATCGACCAAACTTTGTCAACCGCCAATACCATGTCGGCAGTCGGCTCCGCTTCCGTCATCCCATCCTTCTCCAAACCAGATAGGACACCATTCTCGGTCGCAACTCCAAATCTCTCAAGGGTTTGGAACCAATTGCCTTCAATCTTGACGGGCTGGAAACCTTTCCTTTTCACGAAATCCACCACTTGCTGCGAGCCAGTGCAAATCACAGCGGAATCCCCAGCAACCGTCTTGAACGCTTGCTGGAAACGATCCGCCTTAACCTTCTTCTTTTCAGCGGACTCCATTTCATTATAGATATAATTCGTTTCCAGCTTGGATTCAAAGACCTTGCGGCCCTCAATTTGAGCC
>Ga0315281_10011134_pt1 | contig 12335 bp, 11 predicted proteins | sample YL17G07_0_MG_FD_204540 | JGI IMG/M metagenome (GOLD analysis project Ga0315281, IMG submission 204540) | Sediment microbial communities from Yellowstone Lake, YNP, Wyoming, USA - YL17G07_0 | ecosystem: Environmental > Aquatic > Freshwater > Lake > Sediment | place: USA: Wyoming | collected... | reverse complement strand
GGCCTGGCCGGGCACGACGAGCACCTTCACGACCGTCGCGGGCATGGGCGCCGTCAGCAGTTGCGGGGCGCCGTGCTTCGACGCGTGTTCGCGCTCGCGATAGATCCGGCCGTCACAGAACGCCCAGAAGTCGCCAGGCGATCCCGCAACGTAGACGACGGCCTGTCGCCCTTCGCGTTCGACTCTGTACACGCCGGCGCTGATGCGATCTACCGGCGCCATGCGGCCAGATGCTCCCACGGATCACGCCGGGATTCGGGATTGGGGATTTGGGATTCGGGGGCGCCTGGGGATTCGTGCGATTGGGATTCGTGCAGAGACGCCGCGTGCGCGGCCATGGCGTCGCGCACGGCGTCAGGAATCGCGGACGGCGCGGCTTCGCCGAGCGAGCTGCCTTCGGAATCGAGAAATTCCGTATCCACGTCCCCGGCGCGGAAGCGCGGGTGATCGAGAACCCGCAGCAGAAACGGAATGTTCGTCTGCACGCCGAGGATCGGAAAGTCGCGAAGCGCGCAGACCAGGCGCGCGATCGCCTCCTCGCGCGTCGTCGCCGTCGCGATCACCTTCGCCATCAGCGCGTCGTACTGCACGGGAATCTCGCTGCCTTCTTCGACCCCGGAATCGATGCGGATGCCGGGCATCGTCGGCTCGCGGTAGAGCAGCAGCCGTCCCGCCTGCGGAAGGAACCCGCGTGCGGGGTCTTCGGCGTACACGCGTGCCTCAATCGCGTGGCCGCGCTGGCTGATCGACGGCGACAGCCACGGCAGCGGCTCGCCCGACGCCACGAGAATCTGCGCGCGGACGATGTCGAGGCCGGTCACCTGCTCGGTGACCGGATGTTCGACCTGCAGGCGCGTGTTCATCTCGAGAAAGTAGAAGCGCTCGGTGCCGCGGCCGCCCGAGGCGTCGACGAGGAATTCGACGGTGCCCGCATTGCGATAGCCGCACGCGCGCGCGGCCTGCACGGCGGCATCCGTCATGCGCGATCGAAGCCGCGGCGTGACGACGACCGACGGACTCTCTTCGATGACCTTCTGATGACGGCGCTGCACCGAGCACTCGCGCTCGAAGAGATGCACGACGTGATCGTGGTTGTCCGCGAAAATCTGGACTTCGACGTGCCGGGGGCGCTGGATCATGCGCTCGACGTAGAGCGTGCCGTCGCCGAACGCCGACTCGGCTTCGCGCCGGGCCGCAGTAATCGCCTCGACGCTCTGAGACGCCTCGTCGATGCGCCGCATGCCTCTGCCGCCGCCGCCGGCCGACGCTTTCACGAGCGCGGGAAACCCGACGCGCGCGACCACGGCGGCGATGGCGTCGTCGGACTGATCGTGCGGCGTCTCGCCCGGCACCACGGGAACGCCCGCCGTCTGCATCAGCTTTCGGGACGCGATCTTCGAGCCCATCTGCGCAATCGTGGCCGACGAGGGCCCGACGAAGACGAAGCCGGCGCGTTCGCATGCGGAGGCGAACAGCGGGTTCTCCGAGAGGAAGCCGTAGCCGGGATGGACGGCGTCGGCGCCGCTGGTGCGCGCGGCATCGACGATCCGCGTGATGGACAGATAGCTGTCAGACGCCGCCGGCGGCCCGATGTGCACCGAGTGGTCCGCGGCGCTGACATGACGTGCGCGCTGGTCGGCGTCCGAGTACACCGCCACGCTCTCGATGCCAAGCTCGCGGCAGGCGCGGATGATTCTCAGCGCGACTTCGCCGCGGTTCGCAATGAGCAGGCGCTTGATCATTGCGCCCAGCGTGGTTTGCGCTTCTCGAGAAACGCGCGGAGGCCTTCCTGGCCTTCGGCCGACGCACGTCGCGCGGCGAGGGCTTTCGCCGTCACCGTTGCCGTCTCGACGGCGCTTCCCGCGGTCGAGACGTCGCGAATGAGCCTCTTGGCTGCGGCAATCGCCTCGGGCCCGCCGGCGAGGATCTCGGCGACGTACCGGTCGATCGTGTCGTCCAGCTCCGCGTCGGGCACGACGGCGTGGACGAGATCCATCTTGTAGGCCCGCGCGGCGGGGAATCGGGCGCCGGTGACGAACAGCTCGCGCGCGGCGGACGGCCCGATCTTCGCCAGCACGAACGGCGAGATCACCGCCGGGATGATGCCCAGCTTCACCTCGGTAAACCCGAATACGGCGTCCTCGGAGGCCACGGCGATGTCGCAGACGGCCACGAGGCCCGCGCCGCCCCCGATGGCCGCGCCATGCACACGTCCAATTACCGGCATCGGCAGTTCGTCGAGCGCGCGAAACATCCGCGACGTCGCCGTGGCGTCGCGGACGTTTTCGTCTTCCGAATGGCTCGCGATCTTCGCCAGCCACGCGGCATCGGCGCCCGCGCAGAACGCCTTGCCGGCGCCGCGGAGCACGACGACGCGAACGCCGTCAGGAGTGCGCTGACGGCCTGTGGCCCAGGACGAGAGCTCTGCGATCATCTCGGCGTTGAACGCGTTGCGGACGTCCGGCCGATTGAGCGTCAGGTGCTCGACTGGTCCCTCGCGGTGCGCGAGCAGAAGCTGCATGGCTCACATCCTGAAGACGCCGAACCGCGCCTCGGGAATCGGCGCGTTATACGCCGCCGACAACCCGAGCGCCAGCATCGATCGCGTATCGACGGGGTCGATCACGCCGTCGTCCCACAGGCGCGCGGTCGAGTAGTAGGGCGAGCCTTCGTGCTCGTACTGCGCGACGATCGGCGTGCGGATCGCGGCCTCGTCTTCGTCCGACAGCGTGCCGCCCTCGCGGGCCACCTGGTCGCGCTTCACCGTCGCCAGCACGCCGGCCGCCTGCTCGCCGCCCATGACGGAGATCCGCGCGTTCGGCCACATCCAGAGCATCCGCGGGTCGTAGGCGCGTCCGCACATGCCGTAGTTGCCGGCGCCGAACGACCCGCCGATGACTACGGTGAACTTCGGCACGACGGAGTTCGCGACGGCGTGGACCATCTTGGCGCCGTCTTTCGCGATGCCGGCGCGCTCGTACTGCCGGCCGACGATGAAGCCGGTGATGTTCTGCAGAAAGATCAGCGGGACGCCGCGCAGGTTGCAGAGCTCGATGAAGTGCGTCGCTTTGAGCGCCGACTCTGAGAACAGCACGCCGTTGTTGGCGATGATGCCGACGAGGAAGCCATGCAGCCGCGCGAAGCCCGTGACGAGCGTGTCGCCGTAGCGCTCCTTGAACTCGTCGAAGCGCGAGCCGTCGACGATACGGGCGATGATCTCTCGGACGTCGTACGGCTTCCTGGCGTCGGCGTTGACGATGCCGTACAGCTCGGCTGGGTCGTACTTCGGCTCCTCGACCACTGTCATGTCCGCAGGCAGGTGCTTGGCCTCGTGCAACCCATGGAGCGTTGTCACGATCGTCCGGCACTGCCTGAGCGCGTGCGCATCGTCTTCCGCGAAGTAGTCGGCCACGCCCGACAGGCGGGTGTGGACGTCGGCGCCGCCCAGTTCTTCCGCCGTCACTTCTTCGCCGGTCGCGGCTTTCACGAGCGGAGGGCCGCCAAGAAAAATCGTTCCGGTGCCGTTGACGATGATCGTCTCGTCGGACATCGCCGGGACGTACGCGCCGCCCGCGGTGCACGAGCCCATGACGACGGCGATCTGTGGAATCTGCGCGGCCGACATGCGCGCCTGATTGAAGAAGATGCGGCCGAAGTGCTCGCGGTCGGGGAAGACCTCGGCCTGCATCGGCAGAAACGCGCCGCCGGAGTCGACGAGATAGATGCACGGCAGGCGGTTGTCGATGGCCACCTGCTGCGCGCGCAGGTGCTTCTTCACCGTCATCGGGTAGTACGTGCCGCCCTTCACCGTCGCGTCGTTGGCGACGATGAGGACTTCGCGGCCAGATACGCGGCCGATGCCCGTGACGATCCCCGCGGCGGGCGCGTCGTTGTCGTACATCTCGAAGGCGGCGAGGGGGGACAGCTCGAGGAAGGGCGACCCGCGGTCGAGCAGCAGATCGATGCGCTCGCGGACGGGAATCTTGCCCTGATCGCGGTGACGCTGGAGGTATTTCGGCCCGCCGCCCTGGCGCACGGCGGTGACGCGGTCGTGGAGCTGGTGCACGAGCTGGTGCATCCGCTCGCGATTGGCGAGAAACGTCTCGTCAGCGGGGTCGATGCGGGAGTCTATTGTTACCATCTGCCGGCTCCGCCGGGCGTCACCATCCGCAGCAGTCGGATTTGTATCCGCACATCGAGCAGCGCCACACGGCGTGCATGCGATACACCTCTCCGCCGCAGCGATCGCAGAAGATCTTCTCGTCGCCCTGAGCTGTGCTGTTCGGGCTCGAGATCAGGCCGGTCTTGAGCGGCGTGATCGGCTTCGCGGGCCTGGGCGCGTCGGGTTCAGACATGCGGGTCAGCGCGGCGGCCGCGCGGCGACCGCGCGGACGATGGCGTCATTGAAGACCGGGATGTCGTCCGGCTTGCGCGACGTGATCAGGTTGCCGTCTTCGACGACCGGCTTGTCGACATACATGCCGCCGGCGTTCTTCACGTCGACGGCGATCGACGGCCAGCAGGTGAGCGTTCTGCCCTTCAAGGCATTCGCGGAGATCAGCAGCGACGGACCGTGGCAGATCGCGGCCACGGGCTTCCCGGCTTCGACCATGTCGCGCGTGAAGTCGACCATCGCGTGGCGCATCCGCATCTTGTCCGGCGCGTAGCCGCCAGGAATGACGAGCGCGTCGAAGTCGTTCGTCTTCGCGGCGCCGGCCGCCAGTTCCGACGCCACGACCGTGCCGAGCTTCTTGCCTGTGAAGTCGGTCGGGGCCGTCGGCCCGACGACCACGACGGTCGCGCCTGCGGCACGCAGCGCGTCGCGCGGGCCGGTCAGTTCGCTGTCTTCGAAATCGTTTTCGACAAGAATGGCAATGCGGCGTCCCGCGAGCGCGGCCGAATCGGACATGTCGCGATTCTACGTCATAATCAATTGGTGAATCGACTGTCGGGAGAGCACAGCCCCTACCTGCTGCAGCACGCGGACAACCCGGTCGACTGGTTTCCGTGGGGCGAGGAAGCCTTCACCAAAGCGCGGAACGAAAACAAACCGATCTTTCTGTCGATCGGCTACTCGACGTGCCACTGGTGCCACGTCATGGCGCACGAGTCGTTCGAGAACGCCGACGTGGCGTCGGTGCTCAACGCGTCGTTCGTGCCGATCAAGCTCGATCGCGAGGAGCGGCCCGACGTCGATCGTGTCTACATGACGTTCGTGCAGGCGACGACGGGATCGGGCGGCTGGCCGATGAGCGTGTGGCTGACGCCCGACTTGAAGCCGTTCTACGGCGGCACGTACTTTCCGCCGTCCTCCCGCTGGGGGCGTCCCGGATTCGTCGACATCCTCGGCGAGATCGCGCGCGTGTGGCAGGCCGAGCCGCAGAAGGTGCAGACGTCGGCCGAGTCGCTGACCGCGCAGCTGCGCGGCGTCGAGCGCGTTGGCGCCACGACGACCGTGCCCGGCGCGGCCGCCCTCGACAAGATCACGGCCGACTTCCGCAACATGTTCGACCATGTCAACGGCGGCTTCGGCAGCGCGCCGAAATTTCCCCGGCCGAGCGAGCTGCTGTTTCTGCTCCGTGTGTGGGCATTGAACCTCGCGAACCGTGCGAACCTCGCGAACCCCGTGAACAATGATGCCCGCGACATGGCCCTCGTGACGCTGCGCGCGATGGCGTTGGGCGGCATGCGCGACCACATCGGCGGCGGCTTCCATCGCTACTCCGTCGACGAGCAGTGGCGCGTGCCGCATTTCGAGAAGATGCTCTACGACCAGGCGCAGCTCACGATCGCGCTGCTCGAAGCGACGCAGGCGTCAGGCGATCCGTTTTACGCCGACGTCGCCGAGGACACGCTGCAATATGTCATGCGCGAGATGACGGATGCGGCCGGCGGGTTCTTTTCCGCCGAGGACGCCGACAGCGTGCCGCCCGAACACGCGAACGAGCCGCATCCGCACGCGACCGAAGGCGCGTTCTATCTCTGGACCGCCGACGAAGTGGACGCGTTGTTTAAGGAGGATCTCAATAATGCCGCGGCGATTGTGAAAGCGCGCTTCGGCATCGAGCCGACGGGGAACGCGCCGGCCGATCCGCAGCAGGAATTCGTGGGGAAGAACCTGCTCTACACGGCGCAGTCGATCGAGCAGATCGCGCGGCACACCGGGAAGGCGCCCGACGAGGTCGAGCGCGTGCTCGCCTCGACGCGGCTGAAGATGTTCGAGGCGCGCGGCAGCCGCCCGCGTCCGCATCTGGACGACAAAGTCCTCACGGCCTGGAACGGCCTGATGATCGCCGCCTTCGCCCGCGCGTCGCGGGTGGTGGCGAACGGCTCGCGGTATCTGGACGCGGCTCGTCGCGCGGCGTCGTTTCTCCGCGACCGCATGTGGAACGCCACGTCGTCCACATCGGGCGGCACGCTGCTGCGTCGGTATCGCCGCGGCGAAGCCAGCATCGAGGCCTATGCTGAAGACTACGCCTACCTTATATATGGGCTGCTCGAGCTGTTTCAGACGGATGCCGACGTCCGCTGGCTCGAGTGGGCCGAGACGCTGCAGCGGCGTCAGGACGATCTGTTCTGGGACGAGGTCGACGGCGGGTGGTTCAGCACGACGGGCCGCGACAAGAACGTCCTGCTCAGGATGAAGGAAGACTACGACGGCGCCGAGCCGACGGCGAGCTCCGTGTCGGTCAACAACCTGCTGACGCTCACGCATCTCGTGCACGAGCCGCAGTGGGAGGAGCGCATCGAGAAGACGTTTCGTCACTTCGGATCGCGGCTCGAGCAGATCGGCCGCGCCGTGCCGTTGATGGCCGCGGCGCTCGCGACGTCGATCGCCGGCCTGCGCCAGGTGATTGTCGTGAGCGAGGAGGCGGGACAGGCAGGACGGGCAGGAGAGGAACTGCGCGAAACCATCCGGCAGCGATATCTCCCGTTCACCATATCGCTCAATCTCGACCGCGCCGATCGCGGCGCGCTGGAGCGGAAGCTGCCGTTCGTCGCGGGGATGCGGGCGGTTGACGGCAAAGCCGCCGCGTATGTCTGCCGCGATTTCACCTGTCATGCGCCCGTGACCGACCTGGCGGCGCTCGAGAAGGAACTGGCGTGACCATTTCGGTGGAAATCTGGATTCGCGGCACCGACGTCGCGACGACGACGGACATCCACGACATCGCGCGCGAGCCCGAGGCGTGGGTCGACGAGGACGTGCGGGCGATTCTCGAAGGGATGCTGCACGCGATGGACGAAGCGAAGCACGCCGGCCAGGGCAACAGGGTCGCCGCGCTGCGCGGGTTCAGCTGGATCGTCAACCCGTTCGAAGGCGGCGTCCTCATTGCGATTGAGATGACGCTGGGGGCGGCCGTGGCGGGGCCCTTCGCGATCGAGAAGGGCCGCCTCGAAGCCATGATCACGCGTGTAATGGCGGCAAGCGATTCCGCGCCGCCGGTGGTTCACTAAATTAGCTCTCCGCTCCGGGGCACTGCGAGGGGGAGCCGGCCTGTCGGCCGCGGTCAGACCGAGACGATTTCAAGCAGGTCCGACAGGCCAGCGAAATCGTCCGGATTCCGAGTGTACAAGGGAAGACCGGCTGCGACGGCTGTCGCAGCGATCAACAGATCCGCCGCGCGCCGGCCGCGCGCCTTGCGGCCTGACGCGGCCACCGCGGCGTAGACACGGCCGTACGCGCGTGCCACCTGCGCGTCCACCGGCAATGGCTCAAAGGTTGCCTCAGCTCGTTGCAGCCGGTCCTGGCGGCGAGCCCGTTCTGCGGGTTCGGCGGTCGCGTGCGGTCCTGCGGCGAGCTCGGCCATGGTGATGGCAGACACGGCAAGCTCCAGAGGCAAATCGGCCCGCTCGATCTGCTCCAGGTCGATGATGACGGAGGTGTCGATGAGCCCGCGAGCGTGACGTGGGTCACGCACGCGGCGTGGGATCCTGATCAATCCGAGCGTCGAGGTCTTTCCGGAATCGCCCAGCTCTGACGCGTGGCGCTCCGGCGAAGGCCGCCAGGGCAGTTTCGGCCGGCACGAACACCCGCTGGCGCAGGGGGATCAACTCGCCGACAGGCACGCCATTGCGTGTGACGACGAAGGACTTCCCCTTGTCCAAGGCTCGCATCACTCTCCCGCTATCGTTGCGGAGTTCTCGTTGGGTGATTCGCTGGCTCATGACACGTAATCGTAGCACACGCGCTACGCACGGGAGAACGACAATCTGGCGGCCGCAGGTTGCGAGTATCATTCACCGCACGCCAGTGCGGGACAGTGGAGACGATGACGAAGATCACGCGACGGCGCCTGCTCAAGAATGCGACGGCGGTGGCAGCCGCCGCGTGTGTGACGCGCGCGGTGGTCGCGCCGACGAACGTGCTGGCGCAGCCGAAACCTGGCGCGACCGCGAATGGCGTCAAGGCGCTCGTCTACGACGTGTTCGGCACCTGCGTCGACCGGCGGAACGGGGTGGCGCGCGACGCCGAGCGTATTCTGAAGCCGCTTGGCTACACGATCGATTGGCTCGCCTTTGCCGATGCCTGGCGCGCCCTCTATCAGCCGAGCATGGAAGAGGTGCGCTCCGGGCGCCAGCCGTTCGTTAAACTGGACATCCTGCACCGGCGCATGCTCGACCAAATCAGGCCGAAGTTCGGTTTGGAAAAGCTCGACAGCCGAGTGGCCGACGATCTCAACCTCGCCTGGCATCGCCTCGACACCTGGCCCGACACCGTGCCCGGCTTCGTGCGGTTGAAGCGCAAATTCATCCTGGCACCGTGCTCGAACGGCAACATCGCGCTGATGGTCGACATCGCGCGGCGCAACAATATTCCATGGGATGCCATCCTGGGATCCGAAATCGCGCGCAACTTCAAGCCCACGCCCGCCGTGTATCTGATGACCGCGGCCGCGCTGAACCTGCGGCCGAACGAGGTGATGATGGTCGCCGCCCATAGCGAGGATCTCCGCCAGGCCGCGTCGAACGGGCTTCGCACCGCTCACGTCGCACGACCGGGAGAGAATGGACCGGGGACAGGGGAATCGGCTCCGCGTGTGCCCGTCGATTTCGCGGCGAACAGCATGGAAGACCTGGCCAGCCAGCTCGGCGTGTGAAAGGAATGGCACCCATGACGACTAAGGTGGCGATTCAAAGTGCCGTGATGATTGCGATCGTGGTTGGCACGGCAAGTGTCCGATCGTTCCAGGGCAGGGGAACGGCGAGCCACACGGTCACCCAGGAACAGTACGCGCAGTGGAAAAAGGATCTGTCGAACTGGGGCCGGTGGGGGAAGGCTGACGAGATCGGCACGATGAACCTCATCACCCCCGCGAAGAGGAAACAGGCCGCGGCGCTGGTGCGGGAAGGGTTCTCGGTGTCGCTCGCCGGCGACCCGGACGAGGTGAAAGCGGTCGACAACCCCCAGCCGTACGAGCACCAGATGCAGGGCATCGGCTCGGATCGGTGGGGCGTGTCGTATCACGGCATCGCGCACACGCATCTCGATTCGCTCGCGCACATCAACGAGAGCGGGACCTTCTACAACGGCTACCATCCGGATGCGGACGAGGTCGTCAAGGCGAACCATCACTTCAAGAACTCGATCCACAACCTGAAGAACGGCGTCTTCACCCGGGGAGTGCTGATCGACATTCCGCGGCTCAAAGGCGTGCCGTACCTCGAGCCGGGCACGCCCATCTACGTCGAGGACCTCGAGGCCTGGGAGAAGCAGGCGGGCGTCAAGGTCGGCCCTGGCGATGCGTTGTTCGTCCGGGCCGGCGTGTGGGCTCGGCGGAAGGCGCTCGGGCCGTACGAGCGGGGCCGAAACGGCAAGGACGCTGGGCTCGATCCGTCGGTCATTCCGTGGCTGAAGCAGAGGGACATCGCCATCCTTGCGGCTGACCACCCGCAGTATGTGTCGCCCTCACCGCTCGTCGGCGCCGTCCACGATTTCGCGCTCGTCCATCTCGGGATTCACCTGATCGACAACTGCGACCTCGAGGCGCTCGGAAAAGCCGCGGCCGCTCGCAAGCGGTGGGACTTCCTGCTCACGATGGCGCCGATTCCCGTGGTCGGGGGCACTGGTTCTCCCATCAACCCAATCGCGACCTTCTGAGGATACTCACCGTGAAGATGCTCATGTTGTCAGCCTGTGTCACAGGATGCGTGGTCAATGCGAACGCGGCCTCCGCTGCGTCATGCGAGAGCCTTCGCGGCATTTCGGTATCACATACGACCATTACCGTGGCTGAACTCGTTCCCGCGGGTCCGTTCCAAACTCCCGCTCCTCAGCGAGGCGCACCTCCTCCGGCCGTGGTGCTGCCGAGACATTGCCGCATCGCGGCGGTGTTGACGCCATCGCCAGATTCCCACATCGAAATGGAGATCTGGCTGCCCGCCGACAACTGGAACGGAAAGTTTCAGGCCGTTGGTAACGGTGGCTGGGCCGGCGTCGTCACTTATGGAGGAGCACCCCAGGCGATCCCGCGCAACATGGCGTTTGCGCTGAGGGAAGGGTACGCGACTGCGTCAACCGACACTGGCCATCGCGCCGACGGCACCCAGGGCAAGTTCGCTGTCGGACACCCCGAGAAGCTGGTGGATTTCGCTTATCGCGCGGTTCATGAAATGACCGTGACGTCGAAAGCCCTGATCACCACGTTCTACGGCAGTGCCCCCAGATTGTCGTACTGGAACGGGTGCTCCACCGGCGGTCGGCAAGGATTGCTTGAGGCGCAGAGATTCCCTGAGGACTTCGACGGCATCGTCGCTGGGGCGCCTGCCAATTACTGGACACATCTGACCGCCGGCATCATGTGGGGCGCGCAGGCTGCACACGCTGGTCAACCTGGAAATCTGCCCGCTGACAAGCTATCGCTGTTGCACGACGCGGTAATTTCGGCGTGTGATCGCCTCGACGGAGTGCGCGATGGTGTGCTGCAGGACCCTACGCGATGCACTTTCGACGTCAAGCCGCTTCAGTGCAAAGCGGCTGACCGGTCCTCGTGTCTGACAGCTTCACAAGTGGACGCTGCCCAGCGCATGTACGCGGGCGCGCGAAACCCCCGAACGAATCAGCAGGTGTACCCGGGCATGGCCTATGGAAGTGAGCTTGGATGGGATCCGGTCAACGGGCTGCAGCCGTTCGCCATTGCGGAGAGCTATTTCCGTGACGTCGTGTTCAACGATCCGAAATGGGATTACCGCACGCTGGACTTCGATCGTGGAGTGGTGATGGCGGACCAGGCCGACAACGGTTTAATCACTGCGACTGATCCGAATCTCCAGCGATTCTTTGCACGCGGTGGAAGGCTGATTCAGTACCACGGCTGGAACGATCAGCAGATCTCCCCGTACAACAGCATCAACTACTACAAGAGCGTGGAGGCCAGGCTGGGAGGCAGAGAGGCTGTCAACAAATCGTACCGGTTGTTCATGGCGCCCGGCATGATGCATTGCGCGGCAGGCGAGGGGCCGAATCAGTTCAATCCAATCGCGGCTCTGGAGCGCTGGCGCGAATCGAACGTGGCGCCAAACGAGATCGTGGCGACGCACGTGACAAACGGCGTCGTCGACGCGACGGCGCCGCTTTGTCCGTATCCGCAGGTGGCCATGTACAAAGGCAAGGGCAGTACCGGCGACGCGGCGAATTACACGTGCAGAGCTCCGTAACAGGCTCCGTGTCCTCCTTTCCTCTGTGGTGGCACTTTTTCGTCTACAATCCGCCCCATGAAGACATTTTTTCTCGCCGTCGCCGCGTGCCTGTGCTCCGCGTCCTCGCAGAGTCAGACGCTGCCCCCGGACATCAACCCGGTGACGCTCTCGCGGATGCCGCCGGTGACGCCTGCAGATCTGGACGCCGAGGGACAGAAGCTGCTCGCGGCGAGGACCAATCCCGCGACTCCGGCCCCCGGCCCCGGGCACCTCACGAGCTACAACCCGAAAGCCGCTGAAGGGAACGGCGCGTTCGGCCGCGCCCTGGGGGTGCCGACCGGCGAGATGAGCCGTCTCGGCCCGCGCATGTATCAACTCGTCGTGCTGATTACCGCGAGGGAGATCGATCAGCAGTACGAATGGTCCGCGCACGAGCCCGCAGGCCTGCGCGCCGGGCTGGAGCAGTCGGTCATCGACGTCGTGAAGTTCGATCGTGACGTGAAGGGGCTGGCCGAGAAGGACGCCACCGTGATCCAGTTCCTGCGCACGCTGCTTCGCGAGCACAGAGTCAGCAGCGAGCTCTGGGCCAGACAGATTCAGCAGTTCGGCCGGCAGAACACCGTCGAGGTCATGCAGCTGATGGGCGATTACTTCATGGTCGGGACGATGATGAACGCCGCCGATCAGCACCTTCC
>Ga0315281_10011133_pt1 | contig 12336 bp, 14 predicted proteins | sample YL17G07_0_MG_FD_204540 | JGI IMG/M metagenome (GOLD analysis project Ga0315281, IMG submission 204540) | Sediment microbial communities from Yellowstone Lake, YNP, Wyoming, USA - YL17G07_0 | ecosystem: Environmental > Aquatic > Freshwater > Lake > Sediment | place: USA: Wyoming | collected... | reverse complement strand
ACGTTTCCAAAGACGAGGTTTTGGCGCTATCTTTCTGGATGATGGTAAAATGTGCGGTTGTTGGAATTCCCTTTGGGGGAAGTAAAGGTGGGGTAGTAGTTGATCCCTCAAAATTGTCACAAAGAGAGCTCAAGAAGCTTTCGAAAGCTTATGCGGAGTTTATTACTCCCTTTATTGGATCCAGGGTGGATGTTCCTGCACCCGATGTGAATACTGATGGCCAAATTATGGCTTGGATGCTGGAAACTTATGAGAAAAAGATAGGTAACCTTGCCCCCGGGACATTTACGGGTAAACCTATTGAAATTGGTGGTTCACAGGGCAGGGAAGAGGCGACAGGACAGGGGGGAGTGTATATTTTGGGAGCGTATGCAAAGTTAAAAAAACTTATTCCCCTAAAGATGAAAATTGCAGTGCAGGGTTTTGGAAATGTAGGTTTTTGGTTTGTAAAATTTGCCCAAGACGCAGGTTACAAGATAGTTGCGATATCGGATTCATCCGGTGGTTTATATGACAAGAGGGGTTTGAGGGTTGATAAACTGGTAAATTTGAAAGAAAAGCACGGATCTTTTAAAGTTGCAGCTAAGAAAGAAAAAATTACCTTTATTACAAACGAAGAGCTTTTGGGGCTTAAGGTTGATATTTTGGTTCCGGCAGCTTTGGAAAATGCAATTAACAAGGATAATGCGGGACAAGTAAAAGCAAAAGCGGTTTTGGAGATGGCAAACGGACCGGTTACGCCCGAGGCGGAAGAGATCCTGATCAAAAAGGGAGTCGATGATATTCCCGATGTTCTGGCAAACTCGGGAGGGGTGACTGTAAGCTACTTTGAGTGGGTTCAGAATAACCAGGGTTATTATTGGACCAAAGAAGAGGTAAATAAAAAATTAAAACCAATTATTGTTTCTGCCTTTAACGATATTCAAAAGGTAGTAAAAGATAAAGAAGTTCCATACAGAAAGGCAGCATACTTTATAGCCATAAAAAGAGTAATAGATGCAATGATTTTAAGAGGAAGGGTATAGTTTTGATTTGAAGTTTAAATTTAAAAAGTGATTATTACTCCTTACAACAATCGATTGCTCTTTGAACTATTGAAGTAAGTTTATCAAAAAAAGAGGGAGAACCCCCTGAGGTTCCCTTTTCATCAACAAAATTAATCTTATCGTCTTTTCTTTGAATATCGTCGAACTTAATTATATTCAGGTTCAGGGCCCAAAAGAGATTGTAGAGCTTATACGACTTTTCGAAGAGTTCCCAGGCTTCATTTTTCTTTCCCTTTTTCAATTGCTTTGTACCCACCTCCATTACCCTCATTGAGGCTGCCAGTAGATGTTTACTTATGCACCAAACTTCCCCTTCGTAATCTTTGATTATTTTTTTAAGTAGCTCGGTTCGCATTAGGCGAATTTCATTAAGCAGGTCCAAATATTCCGGTTTCTTTGTTTTTTGGGCAGTAAAAAAAAGGTGCTCCTCAATTGAAATTAAGTTCATGATTGCAATTGAAAGATCCTCGTCAGAAGAAAGATCAAGTTTTTTTTGCTTGGTTACCTTATCAACTTTGTCAATTAAATTTTGGACGTCTTTTGTGTTTACCATGATATTTAGTTAGCGTCTTGTCATTATCCAGAACATTATACTTGAAATTGTAAGCAAGGCGATAGGAAAAACTACCTTTTGGTAATTAATTAACTGCCTGCCCTTTATCCTCCTTACTTTTTTGTCTGTCCACATACCTGTCAGAAATACCAGCGTGCCTACAATCGTGCCTACAATTAGTTTGTCTACTCCCCAGAAAGTATTAAAAGGATGGCCAATAATGTCTTTCCAGGCTAGGGGAACAAAAATAAGAAGATACATAAGGACTATTATCAGATACTTTGCAAAAAGGATAACCCTTGGTTTTTTTAAGTATTTGAAATAATCTTTATTTGAAAGCAGGTCGATAAGCCATAAGGATGAGGAAAGAATAAGTCCCCCTATCCAAATACCGGAGATGGTATCGTCAACACCCAAATATCTGGAAAGTCCGAGTCCTCCGGCTACAGCCACGGTGCAGACGGGGCAAACTGCGCTGACGGGCGCAGGGAAAAGCGAATAATAAGCAATGAATAGCACAACAGTAATTGATATTTTGTTGAATTTATCCATAATTTATTGTTCGTAATTTATGGCTTAAGTTCTTTGAAGAACTTAATAATTGGTTCATCTCCATCTAAACATTTCCCGTCAAGGGTAAACAGTAAGGGCACTCCCATACCCTTGGGATCGATACCGCAGGTTATCACCCTTTCCTGCATTCGCTTCGCGTTACTTGCGTTGTCCCAAACCTCATATTTGGTAATTGATACTTTGTCTTTTTTGTCCCAAGTGGAGAGAAAGTCCTCTACGTTTTTACAGTGAGGGCACCCATTTCCCCAATAATATTCATACGAAGTTGGGGAAGGAAGCGGTTTACTGCTTCCACCACTTCCGGAATTTCTGGACATCAACAACACCCCGCCTACTATCAATAATAAGGTAGCAAGGATGACAATAATTATACCCTTGTTCATTTTTGTATTTTATATCCTGATTTTTCCACTAGAGAAAAAATTTCAGACTCTTTTAGTTTATCATTAAATTCTACCTCAAGTGCCCCTTTCTTATAACTGCATTTTACCTTGATTTCCAAGTCCTCGAGATCACTTTCTAAAAGCGCTGCACAACTTGGACAGTTCATACCGGAAATTTTGTAGATTTTTTTCATACCCTTTGCCGCGTAAGCGGGTTACTCTCTTTTAAATTCGATTTATTCAGTTACGTTGAAAAAACCACTATACATTCCCATGCTACAAGTATAGATAAGCGACCCCACACTTTTTGGTGTAAATTCGATTATTTGGGTCCCATTTGCTGGAAGGACCTTAAAAAAGTTAAGGTCAGGAATGGTAAAAGCCCTGGCACAGCCTTGGGCGTTTTGTGAAACAAGGGTGAGTTTTACGGGGACGCCAACCTTTAGTGTATGCGTATCGGATCTATATCCGTGTCCTCCTATATAGATAGTTACCTCTTGCTTGCCATTGTTTATTTTTATGTCCCTTTCGATAGCGGAATTATCTCCGACAAGCACCCTGTAATAATTTTGTAGGGTATGTGTGGACCCCCTTAGGAGTTGTCCACTATTTATTGTCAAAATTCCCATTACAGCAATAAGTCCGGCAGCAATAATGGAAAAAGCGTTATGCTTAAGAAGTTCAGTGGTTGCAAGCCCGATCATAAAAAATATGGGGCTGGTGCCGAGAATAAATGCAAACATTATAGTTGCGCCCCAGACAGGGTTTCCTGTACCCATGGAAAGAAGCATCATTGCCTGAGTTATTCCACAGGGGATTAGTACTGTTAAACTTCCCAGAAAAATAGGTGCAAAAAAAGATTTTGCTGACGAACCCTTTTTAAGAAGCTTAAAAATGCCTTTTGGAGGTTGTATCACGAAATATCTAAAAATGGGGTGCAAGTTTAAAAGTTGTCCTGCAGTTGCCAGCATATAAAGTCCGACGAACAATTGTAGCCAGCCCTGGAATTTTGGGGAGATGTTTAAGGTGGAGCCCAGAAAGCCCAGTAAAAACCCGAGCAGGGTATAGGCTGCAAGTTTGGAAAGCAAAAAGAGTAGAACCCCCTTTTCTTTTGCATACTTTTTTTCTAACTGATTGTCTTGCGAAGCCAAGGAAGAGGTCAAAAGGCCCCCCTGCACAGCAAAACAGGAAAATCCTCCTGTTGTTAACCCCGTTAAAAATGCCAACCAAATGTTAACCATATTATTGACAAAGTAAAATTATTGGATTATGATTTTGCTAATCCCCCCAGGGGGGATATATGAAAGACTAATATACATACTATTTTCCTATCATGCAACTGGCAAAATTAAAGCGCGAAGCGGTAAAGAGCAGGGTAATCCACAGGCTTAAGATTGCACGGGGTCATTTGGACAAGGTAATTAAAATGGTCCAGGAAGATTCTTACTGCATTGATATAGTTCACCAATCAATAGCAGTTCAGGCTGCTTTAAAGGAGGTTGATGCGATTATATTAAAAAATCATATGGAGACTTGTGTTGCCGAATCAATGAAAAAAGGAAGGATAAAAGAAGTGGTTAACGAGGTAATGAAGGTTTTAAAGAAAAAGACAGGATAATATGGACAAGGTTATTGTTACTCTAATCGGATTTCTTTTAATAGTTTTTATCCTTTGGTTTTTCTTTTACGAAAAGAATGGATAAAACACAAAAGTTTTCCTTCCCCATAATTGGTATGCATTGTGCCTCATGTGCAAGGTTAATTGAAAAAAAACTTGAGAAAGTTCCGGGAGTTTTAAGTATTTTGGTAAATTATGGAAGCGAACAAGCGGTAGTAGAAGTGGATAGAGATGTTTCAGCGGATTTAAAGAAAGCGGTAAAAGAGGCGGGGTATAAAGCAATTATTGGGACAGATAAAAAGGGGGGAGCGAAGGAAAAAACCACGGAAGAGATAAAAGAAGAAGAAAAATTAAGGGAACTTAAAGACCTGAAAACAAAAGTTGTCGTATCGGGTCTATTAAGCGTCTTTATTTTGCTGGGAAGTTTTCCGGAGTGGTTTGGAACAATTCCTGTTGTCTCCAACCCCTTTTTTCTTTTTATTTTGGCCCTGCCGGTTCAGTTTTGGGCCGGATGGAAATTCTATCAGGCGACATGGTCCGGGTTTCGTAACCGCTCTGCTTCGATGGATAGCCTAATTGCTATAGGGACCAGTGCGGCTTTTGGGTATTCCACACTTTCCCTTTTGGAGATAACAAAAGGAACTTATTTTGATACTGCTTCTGTGATTATTAGTTTGATTCTTTTAGGAAGGTTTTTGGAAGCTATTGCAAAAACGCATACTTCGGATGCAATAAAAAAAATTCTTGGGCTTTCCCCCAAAAAAGCTAGAATTATAAAAGAAGGAAAGGAAATCGATATCCCTCTAGACCAAGTGGAGGTAGGGGACTTAATCCGTGTCCGCCCCGGGGAAAAAATTCCCGTTGACGGAGTAATTATTGAAGGGATAAGTTCGGTCAATGAATCGATGGTTACGGGGGAATCTATTCCCGTTGAAAAAATTACTGGAGATGTGGTTATTGGGGCGACAATCAACCAAAGCGGTAGTTTTATATTTAAAGCAACAAAAGTTGGCAAGGATACTGTGCTTGCGCATATCGTGGCCATGGTAGCTGACGCCCAAGGGTCTAAAGCTTCTATTCAAAGGCTAGCTGATGTGGTTTCTTCTTATTTTGTCCCGATTGTGCTTGTTCTTGCCGTTATTACTTTTGTTATTTGGTATGACTTTGGTTTCGCAAGCCAGGCATTTACTAACATGATTGCCGTCTTAATTATTGCCTGCCCTTGTGCTATGGGATTGGCAACGCCCACGGCGGTTATGGTTGGAATAGGAAGGGGAGCCTCGAAGGGGATTTTTATTAAAGATGCTCAAAGTCTGGAGATTGCGCACAAAATAAGAACGATTATATTTGATAAAACGGGAACGTTAACTGAAGGATTCCCATCGGTTACTGACATTATTCCGCTATATAGTACTAAATATACGGTAGAGAAAGTGCTGCAAATTGCCGCAGGCTTAGAGGGAGGATCGGAGCACTCCCTAGCCGAGGCGGTGGTAAAAGAAGCAAAGGAAAAGAGAATAAAAATACTTAAGGTGGATAAATTCAAAGCCCATCCAGGATTGGGAGTTGAAGGAGAAATCGAGGGGAAGAAGTTTGTTTTCGGTAATAGGGGGTTAATGGAAAAAGAGAAAGTGAACTATGTAGTGGAGACGGAAAAAGAAATAACAAGGCTTGAAAAGGAGGGAAAGACGGTAATGCTCCTTGCTGATAATAGGAATTTACAAGGGATTATTGCCGTCGCTGATACCCTAAAAGAAGGAGTGGGTGTTGTTGTGAGCGATTTGGAAAGGAGAGGGGTCGAGGTTTGGATGATAACGGGGGATAATAAAAGAACCGCTGAAGCAATGGCTAAAAAGGCAAAAATAAAAAGAGTGATGGCGGGAGTTTTACCTGATCAAAAAGCAGCAAAGGTAAATGAATTAAGAACTATTAATAATGATTTGGGGAATAAGAAGGAAGTGTATGGTTTTTCATTCCGAGTTCCAGGTTCTGCAAAAACCATCGCTTTTGTGGGCGACGGAATAAATGATGCGCCGGCTTTGGCTTCTGCCGATGTGGGAATTGCCATGGGGACGGGAACTGATGTAGCTATCGAATCGGCAGGGGTAACACTTTTGAATAAAGATATCCGGTCGGTTTTGACAGCACTTAATTTAAGTAAGGCCACAATGAGGGTAATCAAGCAGAACCTTTTTTGGGCTTTTGGCTATAATATTTTTCTTATCCCTGTTGCTGCAGGGGCTTTATATCCAATCTGGGGAGTAACACTAAACCCGATGCTCGGTGCAGCCGCAATGGCCGCTTCATCAGTTTCCGTAGTTATAAACTCTTTAAGATTAAAAAAAATAAAGATCTGAACTATTTCTTTTGGTTGTTGACGGAAAGTGTGCGTGAAAGGTATAGTGAAGCTTGACTTATGGCGGCCATAGTTGTCACAGATAGCAATTTTGAGGAAAAAGTTGTTAAAAATACCCTTCCTGTTTTAGTTGATTTTTGGGCTCCTTGGTGTGGTCCGTGTAAGATGGCAATGCCGGTTTTAGAGGAGATTTCGGAAGAATATAAAGAAAAGTTGGTTGTCGCCGAAGTTAATGTCGATGAAAACTCTCAGAGTTCTTCAAAGTTTGGGGTGATGTCAATTCCCACCGTTGTTTTGTTTAATAAGAATGTTGAAGTTGGAAGACAAGTGGGTTTTTCAGGAAAACAAGTATACGAAGAATTAATTAAGAAAATATTGTAAAATGAGAATATAGAAGAAAGGTGGTGATAACTTTGGACTCTAATAATAACCCGACAGACCCAACACAAAACCCAGTAGTAGGAAATCCTGGTGACCAGCCAGTTTCTGATCAACCGGTTCAACCAACTGTGCCTCCAGAACCAGTTTCTGATCAAACAGTTGTTCCAAGTGCACCAGCTGTGGAGGGAACTCCAGCTCCGGTGGCACCGGAACCTGAAATTAAACCGGAAGGTTCTGTTGCACCGGAAACTCCGGTTGACACAGGTAACACGGGTGAAGGGACACCCCCTGTCACGCCAGCCGTATGAAACTCTCATGAGCTTACATTTGGGGTGTCTTCTCCACAGACCTTAGTCCGAGGTTTCTTTGAAGGTGGATAAATTAAGACTTAGAGAGAGTAATTTGATAAGTTAACTTTTTTGTATGGGAGAAGTGTTTTCCACAAAACCAAAAGAGGGTGAATCTTGGGATGTTATTATTTTAGGCTCAGGCCCGGCTGCCTTAACGGCGGCACTCTATACAACCAGAGGGTCGGCTTCGACCTTGATTATTGGTGGAGAAAAGTGGGGTGGACAATTGATGCTTACTACTATGGTTGATAACTTTCCCGGTTTTCCGGAAGGCGTGCAAGGACCAGATTTAATGCAGAATATGCGTAAGCAAGCTGAGAGGTTTGGCGCGCAATTTTTAGAAAAAAATGCCACCGAAGTAGAACTTACCAAAAAACCATTTACGGTTTCGGTCGGAGCGGAAAAATATTTGGCCAAAGCCTTAATTGTGGCAACCGGTGCCGAGACGCTTTGGCTGGATGCTCCGGGCGTTAAAGAACTAATCGGTCGTGGTGTTTCTTCCTGTGCCCCCTGTGATGCTCCTTTTTTTAGGGACAAAAAAGTTGCCGTGGTCGGGGGCGGCGATTCGGCGATGGAAGAGGCTTTTGTTTTAACCAAATACGCCAGTGAAGTAATAATTATCCATCGTCGTGATGCTTTCCGTGCTTCGTCCGCCATGCGGCAAAAAGTCGTCAATAATCCAAAAATAAAAATTATGTGGAACAGTGAAGTAGCCCAGGCTAAAGGAGCGGATAAATTAGAAAGCTTAGTTATTAAAAACAACAAAGACGGCTCAACCACAGAATTGTCTTTTGATGGTTTGTTTGTAGCCATTGGCCATAAACCATTAAGTGATTTATTTGCCGGAAAACTGACGATTGATGAGAAAGGTTGTATTAAAAATTTCTATGATAAATACCACAGTGCCACGAGCGTTGCTGGGGTCTTTGTTTCTGGAGATGTTTTGGACAGCCAATATAAACAAGCTGCAACTTCAGTAGGAACCGGCTGTATTGCCGGGATGGACGCCATTAAGTTTTTGGAGGAGGAAAACGCCACGTCTAGTAGTTGACAAAATTAGCCTTTTAGGGAAGAATAACCTTCATGGCGTCGTCATCGGCAGGAAAGAATTTTCTTGAAAAGGCAGCTCCATTTTTACTAGTAGTATCTTTAGGGCTTGCCTTTTTTGCAGGGAATCTTTGGCAAAAGGAAAAAGGGAGGAGTAAAACTCAAGAGGAGGTTACAACAGCTCAAGGTACGAGTCCGCAAAAACCCAATATTACTATTGGTCAGGTGAAGGATGTCTTCGGAAAAAGCGTGATTAAGTTTGGAAACGGTAACAGCAAAGTGGTGTTTCTTGAAATTTCAGATCCCAGTTGTCCCTACTGCAATGTGGCTGCTGGAAAAAATCCTGAGTTAAATAGGCAGATTGACCCTACAAACAACGCTTTCAAATTAGTTTCCGATGGGGGCAAGTATGTACCTCCGGTTCCTGAAATGAGGAAGTTAGCCGAGGAAGGAAAGGCTTTGTATTCAATAATTTACTTTCCCGGACACGGTAATGGAGAGTTGGCAATGAAGGCGTTATATTGCGCATACGATATGGGTAAATATTGGCAGGTACATGATTTATTAATGTCTAAAAAAGGATACGATTTAATTAACAATGAAGTTAAAAACGATATGGGAAAATCCGGCGTACTGGTTGATTTTTTAAAGTCTGCAGTTGATTCAAATAAACTTAAGGAGTGTCTTGATAGTGGAAAGTACAACGATAGGCTTGCTCAAGACCAAGAACTGGCGTCCAGTTTGGGTTCTCAGGGGACACCCAACTTCTTTGTTAATGAAAATAACTTTGCGGGAGCGTATAGCTTCGTGGATATAAAACCCGCAGTTGATGAAGCCCTCAAATAGCCCTAGCGGTAGAACGGGCGGGGAAGATATTTAAAATTTTATACCGATTCGAGAATTTTATATGCAACAATGGCTGCCGAACCCCAAACATTGAAGGAGCGGTTTACACCAAACATCGGTAGTTCAACAATAACATCAGCCAAATTTAAAACTTCCTTGGAAATTCCGGTAGTTTCGTTACCAACTACTATCGCGACAGGCGGCTTAACCGAAGTTAAAAGTCTGTAGTCTGTAGACTTTTTGTTTTGCTCAACAGCAATAATTTGAATGCCTTTGGCTTTTAATTCAGATACAAGTTTAAAGGTGGAATCTTTCTTTTCCCAAGGAACCCACTCCTCGGTTCCGACAGCGGCTTTATGGATTCGGGAAGAAGGTGGATATTCAATGTCTCCGCAAAGAAACATTTTTTCGACGGAAATAGCATCTGCTAGTCTAAAAAGTGAGCCGATATTATATGTATCGATAACCCCGTCTAAAACTAAGTAAATTGGATTTCTTTTAATTTTTTTTAAATCCCCCTCTTTTGGGGGAGTTTTTCTTAATTGTTTTGCACCAAGTTTAATCATTATTAAGCGCCCTTTCTTTTAACATATTCTAGCATTTAGCTTTGATAAATGTTAAAATCCTCTCGCGGCCCCATCGTCTAGTGGCCTAGGACACGAGGTTTTCAGCCTTGTAACCACGGTTCGAATCCGTGTGGGGTCACAAGATAAACAAATGTAATTAGTGAAGGGCCCATAACTCAATGGTAGAGTGACTCCCTTTTAAGGAGTAAGTTGGAGGTTCGAATCCTCCTGGGCTCACTTTATCTTACTCGGTGCAAGCACCCTTTCATTGCGGGGTCGTCTAATGGTAGGACATCGCCCTTTGGAGGCGAGTATCGGGGTTCGAATCCCTGCCCCGCAGCTACAACACCCGAGGTAGGTATTCATAAGTGATATCACTTTAGATATAAAAAAAGACTTCCTTAGTATGATGATTCGAATCAATAGAGCAGAAAACTATCCGCCTATTCACTTGCCTATTCACCTTACAGGTGAAATACCTTTACACCCCTTCCTCTTATAATTCTTTGAACAAGTTACGATACATTTTGGACATACATTGCACCTGTAGGGTGAATTAACTTTGAATCTGATTTCTTACCCTTCTTCTTCATAGCCAATCAATTCTCTCACATCAGCCATTTTGCTTCAAATCAAAGCTCAGATAATCTCAAAGAGAGACCTATAATAATTGACTTTTGGGTATTTTCCTGGTATAATTCCACCTCAGTAAGTAGGTGAGAAAGCCTGATACGCTGGGCTTCTTTCGTTTCTTACCATCTTTTACTCTCTCGCACATTTACAAGTTGCGGAAGTTACTCCTCCTGATCGAGTGGGTAGCGCCTTGAGCATTACATCAGTAGTGTTTAGAGTGCTACTCATTCGAGTGGACACACAAAAGTGTGACGTTTCCGTCATGATTTCAGATTCCAAAAGGAGGATCAAATGAAAACCAAACCCGTATTTCTTGTTCTGGTTGTACTACTGATTGGCGTATTGTTGGCTGGATGTCGTACCTATTACGCCAAAGACTCCTATTTCGAAGGCGATGTAACGGTCGAGTACCAGCAAACTCAACAGAGAGGAACCGACGACTGTCTCACCTTCGTCTTCTATGAAGAGGGTGAATACAAAGTTTCCTTCTCAATCACGCCTGAGAAAGGTAAGCTTGGAGCAGATTACATGCCCGAAGATTTCGAAATCACAATCACCGAAGCCCCGCGAGAACACATCGTCAAGCAATACATCCTGCCATACTTCTTGAGAGTGACGATCGAAAGAGACGGTGTGCCTGAGTACCACGATTTCCAATAACCATAATACGACTGGGTGATCATAGTGCTTCCGCATTAGAGGCTAACGCCTCGCAAGAGAGTCAAGCGCCAAAGGGCGAGAAAGAAGTAAGTTGAAGGTATCTGCGGTTATGCGATGCATAATCACAGCTGTGAGCATAACTCACTTACCTCAACTTACTTTCAATCTCAATCAATCCCAATGGCGCTTTTTTCTTGCCCAAAAGGTCAGAAACCTCGCAGACTTCCCAACTCAAAGGAATCCTACTTTTATAAAGTCAGGCGGCAACCCATACCCCCTGAAGAAACTGTGAGTGGAAGTGTGGGGTAGTATCAATTTGCATAAGCGTATTGCTGATACTGTTCGTACTCCTGGAGAAACTTCACTGACTTCTGGTACACTATCTCAGGATACTTGATGTTTCGAGCCCACTCAGGAGTTCGGAAATCATCAATCAGTGCCAGCCCACGTTCGTTCACTTTCCATTGGGAATTCGAGGAGTGTACAAGCAACAAAACTTGAAAAAAATATTGACAAGTATTAACATTGTTCAATACTAAGATTCTCCTGCCTAAAAATATATTCTCATGGACAGAGAAAATAGAGTCTACAGAGGACCAATTCAACACGATTTTCTGGGTGATTCATATTTAATTGATGGTAAATGGGTAAGACAAGGCGGACTTACAAGAGAAGATTTGGCCTTTATTGGAGCTATGGGAAAATCGGAAAGATGGTCTAAGGCAATAGCATCAATTACCGAATCTTGGGATGAGATTCCACAAATAAACAAGGTTAGTCGCGGCAGTCTTATTCTTTACCGCCACAATGGACAAATCCCCAACATTCATCATAAATATTACCCAAATATACCACTGGTAAATGTAACGGCCTTCCCAGATAAAATTGATTCTGTTAATAAGATAGATGGACAGATTGTTTCAATTACAGTAACAGAGACGCGATTCACATCTTTTCGCGATCCTGTCGAAACCCTACAAGCATTCAAAAACGAAGCTAAAACAAGTGAGAAAGCAATCGACCAGATGAGAAAAATTAGTTATTTGAGAGATGAACAAATGATTATTCCTGCCGCAGATTTCCGATTGTTTGATGATATTAACCAATTCCTAACCGAAAAATTTAATCTTAATCTTCCAAAAATGTCACAGGAATTTGAACCTATTTTTGGTAACTGTTAATTAATTTTTTTATAAGGTCTAAACAGGGGTAGACCGGCATGTTCAGCTCGAAGTGAGCAAGGTGAGCCAACGCGCTGTTGGTTATGTTTCTAGTAATTTGTTTATTAAGACTATATCTTGAAATGATAGATAAATTATGAGAT
>Ga0315281_10011132_pt1 | contig 12336 bp, 9 predicted proteins | sample YL17G07_0_MG_FD_204540 | JGI IMG/M metagenome (GOLD analysis project Ga0315281, IMG submission 204540) | Sediment microbial communities from Yellowstone Lake, YNP, Wyoming, USA - YL17G07_0 | ecosystem: Environmental > Aquatic > Freshwater > Lake > Sediment | place: USA: Wyoming | collected... | reverse complement strand
TACTGAGAGCAAAGGTGCGAATAAGGCTAAAAAATAGTCTGTGATTCATATTGTAAACGAATATTAAAGGGCTGGTTCTTCCAGCCCTTTTTTATTGATTATGGAATATCTGTATTGCAATTTAGCAATTTGTACTGTAATATTTTTATATAGATATATTTGACGTAGGGGCAGTCTAAATAAAATATTACTGTACAAATTGCGAATTGGTATCACTCAAAGCGCAGTGCAGCAATAGGGTCTAGTTGCGAGGCTTTCCATGCAGGATAGAATCCGAAAAAGACCCCTACTCCAATTGTAAATGTAGTAGCTATGATAATAGCTTCTATGGGAATGAATACGGGTAATTCCATAACATATCCCAAAATAAATGAACAAGCTGCGCCTACAAATATCCCAAGTATGCCTCCCAACAGGCACAATATTACAGCCTCGCCAAGAAATTGAATTTGTATAGCCCAAACTGTTGCTCCAACTGCAAGGCGCAGCCCAATTTCCCTAGTTCGCTCTGTTACTGATACAAGCATTACATTCATTATTCCAATTCCACCCACAAGTAGAGAAATCGAAGCAACGCTAATAAGAAAGAGCGCAAGTGTTTTATTCGCAGCAATCTGCGCCTTGATTATCTCTTCTGGATGGCGGATATTGAAGTCATCGCCATCGCCAGATTTGATATGATGACGTTGTCTAAGTAATTGGCAAATCTGATCAATGGAAGGTTTAATGGCATCAATGGAATCAACAGAAACCATAATATCGTCCAGCCATGTGAACCCTCTGCCTCTCAATTTTTTCTGCGCTGTTGTATAAGGTAGAATGATGGTATCGTCCTGATCATGTCCTGTAGCAGACAGTCCCTTTGATGCCAGAACACCGATTACCTTGAATAACTGTTTATTAATCCGTATGTCTTGTCCAACCGCCTCTTCATTTTCGAAGAGTTCCCTAAGCACAGTCTGCCCAATCATACACACATTAGCCGAGTATTTCACATCATCCGTAGAAAATGAATTTCCCACTAAAATATTCCATCGCCTTATATCTAAGAATTCAGGGGTAACACCACGATAATGTGTCGTCCAATTACGCTTATTCCATGCAATTAGGATGCTGCCATCGACATTAGGCGAGATACTATTAATAAACGGTATATCAGAGAGAATTGTTATGCCATCTTCCATTGTCAGGGTGTTCATGCCGCGGCTTCCACTACGCACTCCGTTTATGTTACGTGAGCCTGCTTCAATCCATATTAAATTATTTCCTAGACTTTGGAGCAGTTGTTCTGCGCGTTGTGTTCCAGCTTTGCCAATTGCAACAACACTAACTACTGCGGCTATACCTATAGTAATACCTATTGCTGAAAGAGTGCTTCTTAACTTGTTTCGATAGAGTGATCGAATAGACTCTCTAGCAATAAGACTATAAATACCAACGCTATATTTCGTAATGATAGGCATAAAGCAATATTAATGTAATTAATTTGACAATGGTTTGAGTTGTTATTTAAACCCCTAAATAAGCCTCTTTCACCAATGGATTATTTAGCAGTTCATCACTACTTCCGGATAATTTTATTTGTCCAGTCTCTAATACATAACCCCTATGCGCAATTTGAAGAGCCATATTTGCGTTTTGTTCAACAAGGACAATTGCAGCTCCTCCAACATTTAATTCTTTAATCACTTTAAAAATCTCCCTTACAAATATAGGCGAAAGACCCATTGATGGCTCATCAAGGAGTATTAATTGTCCGCCCGTCATAATCGCCCTTCCAACTGCAAGCATCTGTTGCTCGCCACCTGAGAGAGTGCTGCTTTGTTGATTTATGCGCTCCATTAATCTTGGGAATAACTTAAAAACCCTTGCCTTATCCTTTTCAACGCTTACACTGTCCCATGCGGCAATGGTCAGGTTTTCCATAACGGTTAGATTCCCAAATACCCTTCTACCCTCAGGAATATGAGTTATTCCTAATGAGACTATTTTATGCACTGGTATATTTTTCAGGGACTTCCCTTTATACTCAATCTCTCCATCATAAGTAATCATCCCTGATATTGCCCTAAGCATTGAGGATTTCCCAGCGCCATTTGCCCCAATTAAGGCAATTATCTCACCCTCAGCCACGCTTAACGTAACGCCGTTTAGAGCAGAGATACTGCCATATTTTGCGGTTAGATTTCTTATATTAAGTATTATATCGCTCATAGAATTAAATGGAGTTATATCTTTGACAAAGCATAATAATTTAAAAAATTCCCCTTAAATATTATCTATGGTTAGTATATCTTATATCGGTTTTCTCCTACATATGTAATTATACCCAAAACAGGTGTCCAGTTAAAAACGGATTCACTGTCCAATATCATCGGATTTCACAATTATGACGGCCTAATTTTATTTTATGCTGATGTGGTTAGACGCTTACGAATATATCGTCAAATTGATAACGTCTATATTTTTCTAAAACTTTATCATTAGAAAACTGTTCGTTATAAAAAAACAGTTTAACCTCAAGAGGTTTATCTTGAAAGGTCATTGCTTTACTGTTACAAAAAATTGCCTCAAAACCTTTAATTTTGTCTCTTGCATTGTCTTGACCTAATTTTAAACCCTTTGGATCAATAAACATTATTATGTATTTATTGTCTTTTTTTAACCAAAAAATAAAATCAGGATAAAAATTTGAATATTCTCCTTTTTCTGAATTAAAGTAGGGTATCTTTATATTGTCAATTATTTGAACCAACTTTGAAAAATACCACCAGTTATATTTGTCCAAGTTGCTTGATTTGCTTTTTCGTGCATAAAGAATAAATTGCCTGATAAAATCAAGTTCGCTGTCTTCTGTAATAATATTCTGAAATAGTTCTTCGTCTGATGATTTTCTATATAAAATAGGATTATAATAATGTTCTTCTAAAAAATTCCTATCAACTTCGGGTAAACTAAAATTACTAAGAGATTGTTGCTTTTCAAATTTTTCAAACTCAAACATCATTTGCTGGTAATCAATCTTTCCTTCTTTAAATTCTAATGCTATAGTCTCCTTGTTTAGGTAATTTTTCTCAATCACTTGAGCTATTAGATTATGAAGAAAATCAAGCTCTGATTGCTCTATTTTTGTTCTAATTTTTAGGTAGTGATTTATGTCTCCGCTTTCTCCTTCTATTATATTTCTAAAATGCTTTATACGTTTTGGTTTTGTTCTATAATGTATATCAATAGATTTTAATATCCTTTCAGTTTTTTGATTTGAACAATCAGTATCAACAAAATTGGCTGTCTCTTTTAGTTTATTAATTGTCTTTAAAAGTATATTGTGTTCTGCAATTATAATTTTAGTTCCAGCTTCAGAAACATATTGATGGACATATGCTAATTCTTGACGATTTATTTTATATGGATAAGGATTAATTAAATCAAATTCTTCATATTCAGGCACTGGTAATTCAACTGATATTTTAGTTTTTTTAATACCTTCTACATTTTTCCATTCATCTTTTGGCAGCCCTTTGCTGATATTTTCCAATATTGCGCCAATAGTTTCTTTATTAGTTGAAAAGATATAAACAGTTTCTAATGCTTGTGTCTTTGTTAAAAGTTTTTGATATACACTTAAATCAGGAAAATATTTTTCTTTGTCTGGTAAATATTCTAAACGATTTCTTTCATTTTTAAATGGTTCTATTCTCACGCCTCTACCTATTGCCTGCAGTACAAATTTTTGCGCCTCGCTTACACCAATGTTTATGAAGTTTATTATATTAGGTCTGTTACTATCCCAGCCCTCAGAGAAAATGCGGCTACCCAACAAAATATTAATAGTGCTTGAAGGTGAATTGAGTTCATCAAAATAACTTTTTGTAACTACTTCTTTACTATTTATAAAACCTTCCACAATATTGTCTTTCCATTTAGTTGCTTCACTTGCCTTTAATAATGCAAATGGTTTTCCATTTGCCGTTGAAAGTTGAAATGCTAATTCATCTTTTGAATCACATTCTATTACCTCAATACTCCCTGTGCCTGAGGTATTAAACAATAATATCTTAATATCATTAAATGTTATATTAATTAGAATTTCTAAAATATAATCATTAATTGCGCCTGATTGAAATTCAAAATTACGATTTTTCTTTTCTCTTAATTCGCTTATCAATTCTTCTTTGGCTTTCTTAATATTACATTGATTGGATACTATATTTGCTAATTCCTGAAAAAATATCTTTAAATCAGCTCCAATGGTGTTAACTGTGTTAGCTATGGTAATCATCAAAGGATTGTGAAACATCCCGACTCTGATTTTATCAATTTCTTGTTTCGCTTTTTTGATTACTGCCAAAATAATCAACGATTTTAAAACAATATTTCTGCGTTCATCTTCATTATATTCTTCTTCTTTCTTTTTATTAAAATGTTTAAACTCTTGCTGTGTTACCTTCAAATGCTTTCCATAACCTGCACTGATAAATTTTTCAAGATTGAAGTTATATACTGTTGTGGCTTTATCTATAGCATCTGTAAATGTTGCTGAAAAATTAAAAAGAAAACCATCTTTAGATAATACAGTATAAATACTTTGTTTAATACTATCGCCTGTTACGCCCTTGTGCGCTTCATCTAACAACACATACCAACTACCGTATTTATAACCTTTTTCATCAATCCCATGCAAATAATTGGCGTAATTGGTTTCATTTGCTGTATCTATTCCTATATGTTTTATATTGAATGAATTATAATAGAATACAGTCAAACGATTTTCTTCATATAAATTTAATTTATGACGTTTTTGTTGTTCCCACTCTTTAAGTTCACATAGGTCTATTTGTAATTCATTTTTTTGATTGAAAACATCAATCTGTTTTTTTATCTGGTCTAATATTTTAGTCTTTGGAGCTAAGATTAAAATATCATTTTTCGGTATACCCCCTTCTTCGGGTGATAGTCTGCTTAGTTCAAAAAGTATCTCTATAAGTTTTATCATTACCAGCGTTTTTCCGCTGCCAGTTGCCATCCAAAAACTTGCTCTGTTACAAATATCTTCAAATTGTATAGTATTTTTGTGTATTTCAAAATGCTGCTCTAATAGATTAAAACTATCTTTATCACTATTGCTTTCTTTAACTATAGGGAGTTTGCCGGATACCTCATTAAATCCATTAGTAAAACTGTATTTCTTTAAAAATTCTTTTTTCCCTTCTTTGTAATATTGATTTAAACAGTGCATTACGTTATGTAATGCTTCCTGCTGATATTTATAAAGGTTGATCTGCTCACCGAATCTTTTTAGATTGATAAACCTGTAACTTTCAGGCAGTTCAATATTGCCGCAAAATTGTTCTAATAAAATTTCTTTATTCATATTAATGCTATTCCTTACTTTTCCACCACAATAATGATCTATAATGGTCTTTAAATATAGGATCATAATAATTCATATCATTAAAATCAATCTTAGTATCATCTTCAAAGACAACTTGTTCTTTGCTTAATGTTTTAATATGTTTGCCGCTAACATTACTCATGGTTTCGGCTATTGCAGCTTCATCCATTTCAGGGTAAAGTGTTTGGAGATGCACTTTAACCCCTTCTCTTTCTTCATCTAAAAGCATTGCGCTTAATAGTTTTTCACTGTTTTTAAATGTGTAATAAGCCACTTGTTCTAAATCGTTTATACTGCCATCAGGATTAAGCCATTTTGGGTTGTAGCTTACCCTTGCCAGACATTCTTCGTATTGTTCTAATCCATAGTATTTGAAAAATCCTCCGCCTTTCCAGTTGACATCTGGTTCACTACTCACTCCATTAGTATCTCCAATTAGTACTTTTTTTAATCTTGGCAAGATAATAGTTTGAAAATGTTGCCCCATTTCTATGCCTATCCATTTTCTTCTCATCTTATGCGAAGTTGATATTGTTGTGCCACTACCTAAAAAAAAATCCATAATTAAACAATCAGGTTTTGTGGTCATATCTATTATTCTTTTAATCAACTCTTCAGGTTTTTGTGTGATAAATCCGATTCTTTCAAGACTAATTGGATTTATCATTGATAGTTCCCACGTATCAGGCTTTGATATTTCCCATGCGTCTGGCATTGGAACACCTTTCGTAGGTTTATCAGTTTGAATAGATCTTCTTTTGCCATCATCCATTACACTTTGCCAAGATTTTCCTTGAGCGCTAGATTTTTCTGATTTAGGAATAAATAACTGTTTAAAATAATATTTCAATTTGTTTTTTACACTCCAACTGATGATGTCATGATTAGAAGCTAGTTTGTTCCCTTCTATATTCCATCTTCTATAATACCAAACGATTTGATTTAAATAATTACTTTTTCCGAAAATATTATTTAATAAAACTCTTCCATAAAAATCAGATTTAGAATCAAGATGTAATAAGAAACTAGATTCATTAGACATAAGTTGATAACTTAAAAGTAATCTATTTTGTATTATAGTAAGCCAAGTGCTATCCTGAAACTTATCTTTATAATCAAAGTCGCTGCCTGTATTAAATGGAGGGTCAATATAAATCAAATCAACCTGCTCACGATATTTAGGTAAAATCGTATTAAGAGCCTGCCAATTATCACTTTTAATTAGTGTGCCGTCAATATTATTATCAAGAGGCGTAAAGTGAGCAAGCAGCTCAAATTTAATCTTTTCAAAAAACTTGGTATCAATAGGCAGATAACGATATTCTAAATTCAATTGTCTGCCAAAGGTAGTATTTTGTATTATGTCTTTCGTTTCAAATGAAGAAGCCTTTTCAAATTCTTTCCAGACTTTTTTGATTTCACCGCCTTTTTCATCTATCCATTGCTCATGTAAGTGAATATATTCTTCAATTTGACTATCAAAGCCAATATCCGCAATTATTTTTTCTAATAAATCAATTGCTTTTTTATCAGTAAAATCGCTCTCATTTTTTAAGTTGACAGGAAATAGACGATCAAGTGTAAACACATAATTAACATTTTTAATTATCTTTTTTTTCTCCCAAATATGTTTGAGTTCATCCTCAAATCGAGCAATATATTCAATTATTTTATGAGCAATACGTTTTAGTTTCTGTATATTTTCGATTCGGTCTTGTGTCCATTGATTGCCAATGTGTTTGTCACCAAACAAGTATTGATAAAGAAACATATCCAGCTGTTCTTTTAAAAAGCCTTCTGCATCTTTGTGTATAAAATAATCTATTTCATTCTGTTTTTTATAAAGCTGCTGCGCTTTTTTTAATGTTTCTCCTCTTACGGTGAGGTTAATAATCTTATTGTGCTTAGCCCATGCCTCTATATCTTCCAAATTATTTAAAGCAAACTCAACAGTAACAGTTTTAAAAAGGTCATCATTGTTTGTTATTAATAAGGCACGCTGCAATTGACTTATTTTCAATCCTTTTTGGTTTATTCCGTTATCTTTATAAATAATATGTTGGTCTTTAATGCTTCCAAAATTTTCAGCTAAATATTTTCTTATTTCATCAGGCTTTGAAAGTTTTAAATATTCTTTTAGTCTATCCCATTTGCTAATACTACCGTCTTGATAAACAACTTTAAAGGTTACTTTCTCAGAGGTAAGCTCATTTGCCCAAAATTCTAAGATTTTTTTCTCATTGCTTTTTTGATGTTCAATAAGACTTGCATCAAAATTAATAATCAAACCATCCAATTCAAGATTTTGCAGACTGTGGTAATTGGCTTCACTTTTTACATAATAAAGTCTTTGGGTCTTCCAAAACAGACTAACATCTTCACGTTCACTATAAACCTTTTCGTAGAGATTTTTATGGAATGGAGTTTGACTAAAATAAGGTGTCCCTGTTTCGTTTAAATAACTTTCAAAAAATGTGTATAATTTTTGAAATGCCTCTTCACGTGCTGCGTCATTAAAACCGAAACTATCGTTTACTTCTCTTTCAATAAAAGGTTTTACTTGGACAAAGTAGAGGCTTTTTAATTTCATCAAATTCACATAGCCGCTTTTACCTTCTATTTTTTGTCCAACGCTTCCAATAAATATATCTTCCAACGCAGAATAAAATTTTTGTTCATTTTTCATATATAACCTTTTTTATATAGATAACTTAAACAAGACATGGATATTGAAAATATATAATTCTAAACCTACATTAAGATATAAGATTAAAGCATATTATAATTTATAATTGAAAGAAATTTCAAGAGTATCATTCAAATCTGTAACACCAAAATGAAAATGGTTTTCAATATTGTCATATACCTTTGGCATTTATATTTAATCCTTTGCTAAACCCTCATTATGTTCATGTAAATACCAACCATTCATGTATATATTGTCAAAATAATAATCCCCAAAGTTATGCTTTGTCAGTATAATTCCAAATTTAAATGTTATCTCCAAGATAGGCTGTCAACACCTTTGGATTATTTCTTATATCTTGAGGCAGTCCTTCCGCAATGGTTACCCCAAAATCAAGCACTGTCAGACGTTGACATAGACCCATGACAAGTGACATCTGATGTTCAATCAATATTATAGTTAGTGAAAACTCTTTTTTAATCCATAAGATTAAGTCAAGAAGCTCTCTTATCTCGCCTTGATTCATCCCGCAGGCAGGCTCATCCAATAATAAAAGGTCTGGAGTCGTAGCCATCGCCCTAACAATCTCAAGCCTTCGTTGAATACCGTAGGGGAGATTGTTGGCAGTTGTAAGGGCATATTGCGCAATGTCAAATTTGGACAGCAGATCCATTGAGGACTCTGTGATTGCCCTTTCAACACTCCGATATCTGCCAATATGAAATAACGCCTCTATCATAGAGTATCCAGTCTTAGAATAAAAAGAGGTTCTTACATTATCTATAACGCTTAGACGGTTAAAAAGTCTGATATTTTGAAATGTCCTGCCAATCCCCATTGAGGTTATTTCATTAGGCTTTAGTCCAGCAATCTCCTTATCCTTAAATATAATGCTTCCCTGTGTTGGGCGGTATATGCCTGTCAGGATATTAAAAAAGGTTGTCTTGCCAGAACCATTTGGGCCAATTATCCCAAGTAACTCGCCTTCTTTCAACTGCAGATTGAAGTCAGAGATTGCAGCCAGTCCTTCAAAATAATGTGTCAATCCAGTTATCTTTAGCATAATATTTTTATAATTAAAACAATTAAAAACTATTCACCACAGAGACACAGAGAGCGCAGAGTGCGCAGAGAAAAGATTTAAAAATTTTAAGTAAATTCATTTATCACTTAACTTTTATCTTCCTCTGTGATCTCTGAGTCTCTGTGGTGAATTCTTTATTTTTTTGAATGTTATTTAGCATTCGTATTATTCTTCAAAAACCTATCAATAGCAGGTTTAAAGAATGAAAATTCCCTTAGACCCATAATCCCATTTGGTCTGAATATCATCAAAACTACCAATAGCATTGGCATCAACACCATCCGCCATATCCCAAGCGGTCTTAAAAATTCAAGCAAAATAGTATAAACCGATGCCCCAAGAATTGAGCCTCCAATTGAGCCGATGCCTCCTAAATATACCATTATCAACATCTCTGTCGACTTTATCAGGTCAAATGACCTAGGGCTTATAAATTGGATAAGATGGGCATATAATCCGCCTGCAATACCAGCAAAAAATGAGGATAACATAAAGGCTCGCACCTTGATTCCTTGAGTATTTACTGTCATGGCAGATGAGGCAGTCTCATCTTCCCTTATTGAAGTCACGCCTCTGCCATAACTTGAATTGACAAAATTTCTTATCATCCAAACTGTAATAAATGTCCATAATACCACCCATGGAAGCGTTGTAAGCCTTGACATCCCTAAAAATCCCCTTGCCCCGCCAGCAGAGTCAATATTTTCGAGCCCTGATTTGACAATCATGTTAAATGATAATGTTACTATAGCAAGATAATCGCCTCTGACCCTAAACGACGGAACTGCCACAATTAGTCCAACAACGCTAGCGCATATTCCCCCAGTCAATACGACAAATGGAAATATTACCGATCCGATATCATTATTAAAAAACCTGACAGAAAGTATTGAAGATACATATGCCCCAACTGCCATAAACCCTGCGTGTCCTATTGAAAATTCCCCCATATAACCATTTATCAGATTAAGACTGAGGGTTAAAATGATATTTATGCCAACATACATCATCACAAGTTGTATATATTGGTCAATTATCTCAAATTTATGTATAAACAGAGACAAAATCATAGCTATAGCAAAGATTGTAGTAGATGCAATCAATCTTTTTTTGATTATTTTGTCAAAATTATTATAAAATCCGCTCATATCTTCACATTTCTTGGTTTCCCAAATATACCGTATGGTTTAAATATCAGTAGAATAAATAGGATTAAAAAGGATATTAGGTCGCGGTATGTTGTTGGCAGAAACACCATAACTGCTACCTCTATAGCCCCAAGGGCGTAACCTCCAAGCATAGCGCCTCTTATATTGCCAATACCACCGACAACTGCCGCAATAAATGCCTTCCATCCTACCATTATCCCCATATATGGATCAATAACCGGATAAGCTGCCGCATAAAATACCCCTGCCGCTCCCCCAAGTCCAGCCCCAATTGCAAAGGTTATGGAAATGATCTTATCTAATGGTATTCCCATCAAAGGCACTGCCTGCATATCCCACGAGACTGCCCGTATAGCCATGCCTAATTTGGTCTTTCTTACAAGGTAATCAAGCCCTAACATCAGTATTACTGAAAAGGTTATTATTATTATTTGTACAAGCGAAAGCGTTAGACCACCAACATAATATACCGTATTTTCAATCAAGCGCGGCACGTGTTTAGGGTAGGGGCTTATGGCAAGGGTCAGATTTTCTAAGAATACCCCAACTCCAAGGGCAGTTATTATAACCGATACCTTAGGGGCGTTTCTTAGGGGCTTATAGGCTGCTCGTTCTATGGTTACACCTAATAAAGCAGTCCCTGTCATAGATAGAATAAGAGACGGGATAAAGCTGAGATTAAGATATGTCGCAGTCAAAAAGGATATAAATGCGCCTATCATAAATAGATCGCCATGCGCAAAATTGATAAGCAGTAATACACCGTAAACCATTGTATAACCAAGGGCTATCATAGCGTATATGCTGCCTATCTGAAGTATATTTAATAGTTGTTGGAATATGTAAAGCAATCTATCTTCATGAGGGCGCTGCCCTCAAACTCCCGCAAAGGGTCTTGACCCTTTGAACCCATTAACTTTTGTTTATCATTTATAATATATTGGGTTATAAATAACCAAAAATTAAAGAGTCAAGGGGCAGATCCCTTATTGAGGAAGCAGGTGTGTGTCAACTGCTCCAATATGTTTGAAAAATTATTCATTATGTAGAGATATGGCTGCAATATTTTTCTTAATAAATTCTTTAGGAAGTTCTATCTCTTCTGCATTATATACAAGGATATCTTTTAGTAACTCCCCATCACTAAAAGATATGTCAACACTTTGGTAACCCATCCCAGTTTCTAGTTCATTTAAAAGTAGTTTTATAAAGTTTTCATTGAGTACTCTCATATATTGATAATACTATAATTCAGCACAAAAGTAAAGGGGTTTATAGGGTTTAATCAGCATGTCTTGAACTCTCTTTTATGAGGTTATTTATATATAGAGGCTCTTGCAATAGTATTTAAAAAAAAATTTAACTTGATAATTCCCTGTAGCTTGTCTACAGGGTTGTACTCAATAGTGTTTGGTATTAAAATTGTATACCTATATAAATCAACTATAGTTTTGTACTATTAAATTTAAAAAATATTGTCGAAATTTTTACACTATAAATTAACTAAATCTTTACAAAATACAATTTTAGCCTCTATATTCCTTATTTTACCGCTATATTTTTTCTCCACTAAAATTGCTATGTTAAACTACTTTAAAAGGACACGGTATATTTTGTTCAGCGAATATCTTCAATTTCTTTTCGATTTAATCCTGTTAACGTTACAATGGCATCTATTTCAAATCCAGCCTTTAAGAGATTCTTAGCAATTTCAACCTTACCCTCTTTCAATCCCTCAACCTTACCTTCTTTCAATCCCTCAACCTTACCCTTTATTTCACCCTCTTTCAATCCCTCAACCTTACCCTTTATTTCACCCTCTTTCAATCCCTCAACCTTACCCTTTATTTCACCCTCTTTCAATCCCTCAACCTTACCCTTTTTTATTCCCTTTTCATGGGCAGTCATAGCTTCTTTCAGTATGTCTTTTTGCATATGAATAAAGAAATGTCTATTCCTCTGCTCATTAAGCTCTTCCTCTGTCATCCCCGCCGTGTTTAAT
>Ga0315281_10011130_pt1 | contig 12338 bp, 11 predicted proteins | sample YL17G07_0_MG_FD_204540 | JGI IMG/M metagenome (GOLD analysis project Ga0315281, IMG submission 204540) | Sediment microbial communities from Yellowstone Lake, YNP, Wyoming, USA - YL17G07_0 | ecosystem: Environmental > Aquatic > Freshwater > Lake > Sediment | place: USA: Wyoming | collected... | reverse complement strand
GATCCCCCTTCCATCCCGATGGAATCGCCGCGAGTGGACGCGCTGTTCCTAACGCATTCGCATCTGGATCACTGCGGGATGATCCCCTGGCTATGCGACAGGTACGAGGACGTCCCGGTCTACTGCACGCCGGTCACGCAGGACGTCAGCACGCTTCTCATGAACGACAGCATCAAGGTCGCGCAGGCGGAGGGGTACCCGGAACCGTACGACAGCGGCGCCGTCAGGAGGACCATGCGTTCGTTCCGCTCGATCGACTTCAACGATGTCACCAGCGTGATCGGGCTGGAGATCGCCACGCACTCCGCCGGGCACATCCCCGGGGCTGCGATGTACGAGATCAACGGAAGCAGGAACACGCTCATCACCGGCGACTATCACACGCTCAATCAGCGGATCGTCTGGGGGGCAGAACCGGTCAAATGCGACGACCTAATCATGGAATCGACCTACGCCGGCAGGGAGCACCCGGACAGACAGAAGACCGAGCACGATTTCATCAGCAAGATAACCGAGGTCGTCGACCGCGGCGGGATGGCGATAGTTCCGTCCTTCGCCGTCGCCAGGATGCAGGAGCTGATGCTCCTCCTCAGGGACACCGACTTCGAATACTGGATGGACGGTATGGGTAAGTCCGTGAGCAGGATGTACCTCGACCATCCCGAGTACCTCAGATCGCCGAAGAAGCTCGAGAACGCCGACAGGCGGGGCCACGTCGTCAAGAACCCGAAGATGAGGGACCAGGCACTGAACGGGGAGGTCATCGTCACGACGAGCGGGATGCTAGACGGAGGGCCGGTCCTGAGTTACCTCGAGAAATTCAAGGACGACCCGAAGAGCGCCGTACTGCTCACCGGATACCAGGTCGAGGGGACGAACGGGCGCAGGCTCGTCGACACCGGCATGATCGACTTCTACGGACAGCTGCAGAAGATCGCCTGCGAAGTCCAGTCCTACGATTTCTCGGCGCATGCAGGGCATTCGGAGCTGATCAAGTTCGTCAAGGGCTGCTCCCCCGAGCGGGTCGTGCTGATGCACGGAGATGACAGGGAGCTTCTGGCTGAGCCGCTGAGGAAGGAAGGGTTCGAGGTCATCACGCCTATGAACGGGAAATCGTTCGACCTTTGATCCTCTGTCAAAGTTTATTACACGGCACGATTTCTAGAGCTCTGATGGCAGAGGACATCTCCAGGTTTCTCGACGAGGACATCGGCGACGGCGACATCACTACTGAGGCTCTCATAGGGCACCAGAGGGCAATCGGCGTCATCAGGGCGAAATCGAAGTGCGTGGTCGCTGGACTTGCGGAAGCCTCTGAGGTCTTCAAGGAGATGGGACTGCAGGTCAAGCTCCTCGTGGAAGACGGGGACGTCGTATCGTCAGGCGCGATTGTTCTGAAGGTTCAGGGTCCAGCGAAGGCGATCCTCACATCCGAGCGGCTCGCGCTCAACTTCATCATGATGATGAGCGGAATCGCGACTGCGACGAGGACACTTGTGGATAAAGCCAGGAAGATCAACCCCAAGATCCGCATCGCCGGCACGAGGAAGACGACGCCCGGCTTCAGGAAGTATGAGAAGAAGGCCATCGTGCTCGGGGGCGGGGACCCGCACCGTTTCAGATTGGACGACCAGATCCTCATCAAGGACAATCACCTGAAGATCGTTGGAAGCGTCACAGGTGCGGTCACCCGCGCGAAGACCTTCAGCTTCTCAAAGAAGGTCGAGGTCGAAGCGGAGACAGTCGCGCAGGCCGAGGAAGCGGCGATCGCTGGAGCAGACGTGATACTCCTGGATAATATGACGCCGAAGCAGGTCGAGAAGGCCGCGAAGATCGTCAGGAAGATTCACTGCCATGTCACGATCGAAGTATCGGGCGGGATCGGGCCGAAGAACGTAGCCTCCTACGCCCGGTACGCCGACGTGATTTCCGTGGGATACATCACACACTCAGCTCCGGCCGCGGACTTCTCCATGGACGTGCGGAAGGTGAAGTAGCATGGGCGACTGGATCGGGAAGGAGACGTGCGTAGTCTGCGGGAAGCCCGCGAAGAATTTCTTCTTCGCATCTTTCGTCTGCGATTGCGAGGAGTGCATACAGAAGGCGAGGGAGCAACGCGGCGGACCCGGCGGGCACCAGGCGAAGAAATGGGCGTTGAAGAAAGACTGAATTCCTACTTCTTGCCGTCATCCAGTTCTTTGTAGAGATAATATCCGAGCGCACCGAGGATCATCCCAACCGCGACGGCCATCCCCTTGTCATCCTTTCTTTCAGCCGTCTTCTTGTCCTCTTCGAGGGCTGCCGCAAGCCTCTGCGCCTCGTCCTTCTGGATCGTGCCGGCCTTCAGCTTAACGATCAACAGGTCCTTCTCGGCGGGAGACAGCTTCTCGTTCAATTCAGACCACCTCAGACAATTCACTTCTGCTTTCCGTATTCCTCGTAGCTCACGATCTCTTCCAGCTTCTTCCTGCTGCGCGCCCTTATGATCTTCGCCCCCAGATCGAACTTCTCCCGCGGATAGCCCATCGCGAGCATGCAAATCACGTCGAACTTTTCCGGAATCTTCACAAGATCTCTGACGATCTTCTCATCGAAGTCGCCGATCCAGCAGGTCCCGAGTCCTTCAGCCGTTGCAGCGATCACCATCTGCTGTAGCGCGATGCTCACGTCGATGACGTTGAAATCCGGGGACCTCCCTCTGTCCCCGCATCCGACCAGGACGACAGGGGCCTCGGTTAGGAACTTCGTCCATCTCCTCTTTGATAACGTTTTCCGCTTCTCGAAATCTTTGACGACAATGAAATGCCACGGCTGTGCGTTGTTCGCTGATGGCGAGATCCTGCCAGCTTCCAGAACCTTCGTCAGGACATCGTCAGGGATCTGCTTCTGCTCGTATGCCCGCACGGACTTCCTTATTTGAAACGCATCGAAGACTTCCAACAGATCACCTTGGCATTCGGTCATCCCAATGAAGAGATATGAGTGTTTTGATGAATCATGCTGGCTATGGCATTGTTTCACTCAGAGAATTCTCGAATCTTTCCCTGGCCGATCGCTTTCTACACATTGGTCGTTCATATCATTTTCAATATAAAATGGTGAAGAATGAACGAAGAAACGTAGAAACGACCGAATGTGATGCAATCTTCACAGCGTTGATTTGTTGCTTGCAGTAAACGGTGCAGAATGGGCTGGATGATGCACATTACTGTAGTCCCGATATCCTTATTAAGGATGTAATATTCAACTGAAAGATGTTCAATAGAGCAGTGAGGTGATGATAACGACTAGCCAGACAAAGACGACCAAGGAAGCATCGGAGTTCAGTCAGGAGGATAGATCCATCAAGACGGAACTCAATATGCCCCAGAAGCCCGTCTATACGCTAAAAGGGCCCTTCTAGTGAGAGCCAGCGCGGTGCAAACCGCGCCTCAAACATTTTTGATCGGTTTTAATAGGACGATTCTGTAACAATTCGAGGGACTACATGTAGTGCGAATTGAGACTATCAGTTTTGCATATCAACAGTGGATGTTAATCCGCTCGCTGGTATTCTATCTAAAGGCCCCTCTCCCTAACGACGCTAAGTTCCTGATGGGGGACTTCCGTCTCGCCGTGAACAATGCGATACGCCTCGGAGTACATTCGAACGTGACGTCAAAGTTTGCGTTATCTAAGCTCGCATACAAAGACTTCCGGAAGGAGCACCCGGATATGTACGCCAAACACCTCGTATCTGCATTTGAGGTCGCCGGGAGCATATTGAAGAACCATCGGAGAAGGCTCAGAAAAAAGCTTCCGGCTCAAATTCCCTTCGTCCGAAAACTGTTCATGAAGGCGGAGAACCAGGCGTACAAGCTCGACAGGGAGAATGGGATTATCGACCTGCCGATCAGGGCGGGGTTTCATATCCAGCTTGGACTGGTCATGAGCGAGTATCATCGGAGGTATCTCGACGACGAATCGCTTTCTCTCGGCTCTCTGACCCTCCTTCCAGACAGGGTCATAGTGGCGATTAGAAAGCACCCTCCGAAGACATATGTCCCGGAGTCAATCATATCGCTCGATACGAATGAGCGCAGTCTCGACGGCGTGCTGGCAAAGGAGAATAGAATAACAGCAGTCGTCAGAGCGGAGTTCCCTGAGGTCTCGATAATACAGAACATCCATCATGATAGGCGAAAGAGACTTCAAAAGAAGAAATCGCACGACAGGCGCATTATGGAGAAGCTGTGTGCTAGGGAAGGGGAGCGAGAGCATCACCGAATTGACTATCGTATGCATGAGGTCGCAAATACAGTGCTATCGTTCGCCGAGGAGCGAAGATCGGTGATTGTTATCGAGGACCTGAGTGAAATCAGACCTCGGATGGGCAAGCGTATGAACCGGCGGATAAGCATATGGCCTCGTCGGAAGCTCCATCAAATCATCGAATACAAGGCCGCTTGGCGCGGCATCCCAGTCATCAAGGTCGATCCGCGATACAGCAGCAGGAAGTGCCCGGTGTGTGGGAGGATACAGGATTCCCGAAAGGGCACGGAGTTCGTCTGCGGATGCGGCTGGCATATCGACCGGCATATAAACGCCAGCATCAACCTGTTGCAAACAGCCGCCTCTGAGAAGGCGGCAGGGGGTCTACGGTTCGACCCCGGCGCGTTCCAGCATGACGTCGTGATGGTCCTCTGCGGTCTAGATAGGACCGTACGGCCGGAGCCGAATGGAATGAGTGGCATCCGGGCGGTGGCATGAATGTTATCACCCGATTATGTTACAGAACCTGAAAGGTCTTATCAATGATGTGTTCCATTGCATTGACGAGGTCATTCTATGAAGAAAGAAAGCAAGAAATTCGGTTGGGAGCTCGTCGCGAGATCATTTGAGGATCTGAGCAGATTCTTCAAGATCAAGGACGGCAAGATCGTCGCCTGGTACTGCTTCGAGTCCGAGGAATGGGTTTCTGACGGATTCAAATGCAGTTGCGGGACAACGCTGGGAGTCGCCGAGTTCACTGAAAAATGATGATTCTCAGACATCGAATCATAGAAAAATGAAAAAATCATTCGAGTATCCAGTTAATCTTTAAGTAGCGAAGGGCTTATTGATGCCCATTCGGAGCAATCAGCTTGGCAGGCAACAGCAGGTACAAGGGAAGGAGACGGGACGCGCCTCGGAGGTACAACCCTCGCGAGAGCGAGCGGACGACGATGCTGAACCTGCACAAGATCATACCTTTTAGATTCGACATCAGGGAGATCATGACCCATTACAAGGTCGAAGAGACCCTCGCCTCGTCGGTAGTCGCCAGCGTGATTGCGAAGGCATCGAGGATATCCATCCCGACGGCGAAGGAATACGCCAGGGAGCAGGAAGCCGCGGGCTCAATCCCGAAGGAAGTCACCGGCGAGATCTGCGAGCTCCTCGACAGATATTCCAAGTACCGTTGAGCCTCAGGCCTTATCGTACCGTCGCAGCGAACTTCCCCATGTCGCGAGCGCACCCTACCACCGGATTACCCCCTTTCCTGTCGATTGTCAAAGGATATAGCAGATGACACCTCACGAAACCTCAAGGCAGGCCGGCGTTTTGAATGTCAAAGATTATCTCGTGCATGCAAGGCTCCCGATAGTGCTGGGAGCGTCCCTCCTGATGATCGTCTCGGTGCTCTACGCCGAAATCCCTTTGCTGTCGTTGGTCTCTCTGGCCTGCGTCGCGACCGGCTCGCTTCTGATCTTCTCGGTCTACTCGTTCAACTCCTGGACCGACTTCGACGAGGACAGGGTGAACTCGCCTGAGTTCGCAGCCGTCGGCTCGAGGTCGAAGAGCGCAATATTCGCGCTGTCTCTGTCGACGGGGATCGTCGCTATGGCGCTCGGGCTGCTCCTCGGCCTTCTAGCCGCAATCACCGCGGCAACCATCCTGACCGCCGGCCTGCTGTACTCCTACCCGGTACTCGGGGCGCTTGGAACACCGCGCTTCAAGGAGATCCCTGTCCTCAAGAACCTGGTAGCCGCTGCCAGCTGGGCCGTCATGCTCACCATCCCGTTCTCCGCGACCGGCACGACACTAGGCCCCGTCGTCAGCCTGCTCATCCTGTTCGTCTTCCTGCAGGTCCTAGTCGAGTCGATATCCAGGGACCTGCCGGACAGGCATGGTGATGCGAGGGCCGGGTTCTCGACGATACCATCGGTCATCGGGCCGAGAAGGACGGTCGCGCTGCTGCTCGCCATAAACACCGTATCCGCCGCAGTGATCGCCGTCAGCGCGACGCTCGCCTTCTACACCTCGCTGATACTCGTCGGCTGCGCTTGGCGGTACTGCATGCTCTATCTCATGCTCGGTGAAAGGCCGCTGACGTTCACCTTCGCCAAGATCAACTTCCCGACACTACTGGCGCTGGTCGTCGGCGCGATTTTGGGAAAGCTTCTCGTTTAGTCGCGAGAAATACACCGTCAAAAAGAGCGACGCTCCCAGGGAAAGATTCCTGACCGCCGATTCGAGAATCCTCTCGTCATCATCGTCCTGCAAGGCCCTGAGGTCGTTCTTCGCAAGCTCGAAATGGTGCATGCTCCCTGAAGGAATCCCGCCGATGCTTTCGTCTTTCCTCCCGATGCGCTTCCTGACAGCATCGATGTAGAACAGCAGCTTCTCGCTCTCCCAGTACTTGATGCCGATCTTCCAGGAGTGCGAATCCAGGGCGTTCGCGAGCACCTTCAGGTCGGCGATTATCCTCCGGGCATCGCCCATGTCCGCGCTGCTGTGATTGCGGGCGATCCTACCATCTCCTCCGGATGGGAACGATCCTAGCAGCTGCGAGAAGTATCCATTCGCCTCCGGATAGTCCGGGTGTTCGAGATGGGCGGAGGAGCAGACCACCCTGCCCTTTCCATACACTCCTTCGATGCAGGCAGCCCTGCCGATCATCGTGCGCATGCAGACGTCGCGGTCTACCAGCACTTCCGTCTCATCCGTCAGCCCCTTGAATGAAAGCAGGACCCTCTCATTCGCGGAAGGCACCAGGGAAGGACCGCCGTACAACGGTGCCACTATTTCCGCATCCCCTGTCAGCATTACCGGCCCTCTTGCTGGATGGAAGATGTAGGAGCAGCCGTACCTCACGGAGTACTTCTCCTGATCCACGATACGATCTGGCAGCGAGGAGGAGATGTTCGCTATCCTGGACTCTATGAGGTTGAATTCCGAGAGCGGCGGGATCGAGCTTCTCAACGGAAGGTAGGCCCCGGCGCAGATCCCGACATATCCCGAGCCTCTTTCTATCATGCCCGAGATCCTCCGTAGTCCGGTTCCTCCGAAAGCATCGGCGATCCCGAACGCGTCCCCGCCCGGTATCATGATCACATCGGCGCCAGCGTCCGGGATCATCCCTGGATCCGATATGAAATCGGTATTGAGAAACCCTTTCTTCTCAAGGAAGTCCGCGAGCCAGATCCATGAGTTGGTCGACCCCGGTCCAGTGTAGACTATTATGCTCTGCATCCTTGATTCTAGCGACTGCATATCGGCTCCATCCAGATGAGGATTCCAAGCGTATTTAGAGGCTTTCCCCGGCTGGAGAAAGAGTTATACTCAAGTTCCACTTTCTTGCACATCGCTGAAGGGCCCATGGTCTAGTGGTTATGACGTCTGCTTGACACGCAGAAGTTCCCCGGTTCGAATCCGGGTGGGCCCACTCCACTCTTCCTGGCCAAAATCTAATCAGCGATCTTGGATTTTCGCAGCAGGGGCTTCCCAAACCTGCCGCAGCCGGGAGAACGCGGTTTCCGATCTCACTCGTGCATAGAATCGTTCCGTTGTCACGGTACTTGAGTGTCTAAGGGCCTTCGACACGTCCTCTATTGCCGCGCCCCTGTCCTTCAACATCTGAGCATACGAGGGTCTGCAATCCTTCCATTTGAACCGGACCCCCGTCACTCTCTCGATGTTGGCCTTCATCTTGGTCCATAGCTGCTGAGTCCAATAGACAACCTCCCCATCCTTCCTTATGTACGGGAAGAGAGGCTCTATTTCGCCGGGGTATAGCCCTTTCTGCCTTAGATGTTCATCGCGGGTCCTAAGATATTCAATCAAGGTAGGTCCTGCTCCTGACATTACTGGGGTGGATTCAGTCCCTGATGCCCATGCGCCATGTCCCTTAGGCTTCGAGACGACAATCTCCATGCGTCCGAGGTTCAGGTCCTTGAACTTCGCATTTCGTAGCTCGCCGGACCGTAGGCCTGTATGGAGATACAGCGCCAAAGCCGCCTTTGCTGTTGCATCGAGGAACAGGTCCTCCAGCTCCCAACTGCCGTTCAAGAGCATATCCAACTGATCGGGCGCAATGGTCCGAATCGGCTTCTGGGTCGCTATCGGCAGGTTTCTTTTATGCTTCAGCTTGACCGTGACAACCGCGCTGTTCCCAGCCGCCTGAAGCACTTCACCGAGATACCTGAGATACTTGATTGATGTCGCATTGTCCAGATGCTCCTTGCACCAGCCAATGAACTCGATTACATCCGATTCGGTCATCTTTCTCGGCGACGTGGTCGATATATTCCCCGCAGCTCTCAATTCCAGCAGGATCCCGTGAATCCTGTGCATCTTGCGCTCACGTTCCCCGCGTGTGGATTCCGAGTACCATGGTGCCGTGTCCTTGAGGACTTGATTCGCTGTCACGGTGAAGGGATATTTTCCCATCTTGTTCCGCGACCTTATGAATCGGCCCTTGCTATCTTTGGACCGCTTTCTGACAACGGAGCTTTCTTCACGACGGAGCCGGGAAGCCGACTTATCTCCTTCGTAAGGATCTACTCCCAAGACAAGTTGTCCATCATATGATGGTATCCTTGTCTCAGCTAGAGTATCTCCTTCTAGATTGGTATGCTTATCGCCTAGGCTCGAAATATTTTGAGATGCTCCGGCGGAACTTGCTGGCATGATATATATCCTCTCGATTAGTTAAATCCAGATTTAACCCCTGCTCGATTTTGCTGTACTACTCCTAATCGGCTTCATCCATTGCAGATTGACAATCTGGACAAGGTAAAAAATTTCCCTCTTCGAGATAGTGTCCGATTTTAAGTCTCAGTTCGGTGCTGCCTTCCCAGGGAAAGAATTCTTCACATATCGGACAATATACGTAGATCGCAAATCGGTTAAGCGCGTCATCTAGCGCCTCATCGCTTGCATGTTTACTAGATTTGCTCGCCACTTCGACGGATTTCTTGAAAGCGTCGAGGATTATCTGCCGATAAGTCATCCCGGTTGTCTTTCGAATGTATCTCAGTTCGTTCATCAAATCCTTCGAAACTCTGACAGAAATCGTCGGGTGTTTGCTGTCATATCGAATTTGCGCCGGATACCTTTTATCACGAGTCATGGAAATGTGAAAATACTTTTTGCGTAGATTAACCTTTGATCTATGGAGTGAAAGTACTCCTTGTGTACGATATCGGAAACGTGTCGGATACCATAGAGAAAACGATATCGTATACGATATCGTATTTTCTAGACGATACGTGACAGCATTTTGATATCAATCTGACAAGGCGTAATAGAGGTGTTTCGTCGATATCACAGATTATGAAGATTCGAGAAGATGCCTCATGACCCTCGGAGATAAGCATCAATCCATCTTCGCTAGAGTTTATGAGAAACCGTCATTATTATCCGATATTATCAACCGGAATAGGAAACTTATTGCACGAGAGGTTCAAACCATCATGGGAGCATCGAATGCTTTCACTAGAATCGACTTTGAATGCCGGTCATATCTGATTTCGCAGTTTAGGTTATCGGAGAGAGCACTCAAAGCCTTGGCAGCCTCACGTTCACTCCTTCTCGAAACCGCTCTCCCTAAACTTGAGGGTCCTCGCATTCTCCGTCACTGTTTGAACCGTCTTGTCCGGCGCTCCCTTCTGGAACTTGGCGTGGATCTCGAGCGTGACCGTTAGCTCTGCATCTGGCAATGCAACTAAATGAGAGATGACTTCAGACGCTATCTGCCCAGCGTCTCGGCCAACTCTCTCAGGGTCCAGCGCAACCGAGCCATGGAACCGCTTCGGCAGCTCTCCCTCAGGTTCAATTGGCGGCTTTATCTCGCTCTCTCCTCCAGCATTCTCCCCTCCCGGTGGCTGTGATGGCCAGGATGGCGGGAACGGTGCGATGTGCTTCTCTGCAATCTCAGGTTTTACCAGTACACTTGTCCCGTCGACGAGGATGCGCTGTGATAGTGTCTGCCAGGTCAACCCGAGGTACTTCTCAGTCGCGTCCTTGCCCGCAGCGTAGGCAAAGTACTCCTTCGTTTTTATACCGTCCTGGATGGCCGCCGTCAGCACATCGACGTTGGCGAGCCTGCTGAGGTACAGGTAATTCGTCATGTAATCCCACAGTTGTTTGAGATCAATCGAGTCCTTGTCCTTCCAGAGATACCTATCGAGCTCGAGCTTAAGGTTCACCGGCGACCAGTCAGTTATCAGATGATCGGGCACGGCCTTCTTGCTCGCCCTCGCCACAATGTCACCGTCATGGCTCCCAGTGAGGCGCGTCACGTCCCAGCGGACCTCTCCAGGGCCCGATTCTGCTGAAACGTCCTGGCCGGGCACGAGAAGCCAGCAGTAAGCTTCCACCATCTTCAGCTTGACTGTGCTCTGAGCCTTCTTCTCGCTCTCGGTCGCCTGTTTCTTCTGACTGGTGCTGAGACCGAGCGAGTCCTCCTCGTCGATCACCTTCTGCCAAGCCATATGCATCCTTATCTCCTGTAGGCAACTGGCAATCGCGTTGAGGTCGGGAGCGAGAAACAGCAGGGTGTTCTTGTGGATCCTCGGACCGGAGCCCCTGGAATCGAGGATGGCTTTGGCCTTGATTATCGCCGGGGAGTCGAGGCTCACCCGGTCCGCCCTGTGGACTTCCTGCGGGCCCAGTATTACGAGGCGTGCTTCCTGTTCGTCCGGCACTGATGCCGGATCGGAGGTCACATGCACCCTCGCGAACGCTCCTCTATCCCGGATTTCCTGGAGACGCTCTATCAAATCATTCTCGACATCGATCTGGTCTATCATCGCCGCTTTGTTCTCGACGGTCCTTCTCAGGTTCGGTCTGGTGTCATACCAGTACCTCTTCCCGTCCCTGTAGAGGAAAGTCAGCTTGTCCGTCAACCGACTCAGGGCGTCGGCGTAGACTGCTAGGTTGTCGTCCGGCTGAGCTACCCCAAGGCGTATGTTGATGTCCTCGATGCCCCGGAGGTTCTGCTGTCTTACGCTCGGCGCGCTCCCCAAGAAGATAGTCCTTGCTACCCTCCTCGCGCCCATCTGTGCCCCTATGCGCTTGACCTCTTTGTCGATCCTTGCAGGCTCGCTCTGCTCGCCGTCGACGTCGTTGTCGACGACGATTGACCACTCAGTGCCCACGTACCTCGTCAGCTCGTCCCGTATCTTCGGAGCGTAGAGCGGGAGGTTCGAGGGCATGATGAGGTAGCTCTGGTCGCTCTTGGTCCAAAGTTCGTTGATAACCAGGGCCATCAGGCGTAGCACGCCCCTCGTCCGCTGGAACTTCTCCAACGTCGCCCAATCCTCATAGAGCCGATCAAAGAACTCCGGGTGGAAGGGATATGCTGCTTTCAATCGGTCGAGATATTCCTTCTCCTTGCACTTTGTGGGGAACTCAGCGCTCTGATCCCTGTACATCTTGTGGAAGGCCGAGCACGTGTCGTCCCTGTCCTTCTCGCTCGAGATCTTGCTGAACAAGCGCCGTCTGACAATTTCAAAACTCTCGATATGCCCGACGGGCTGCCAGATTGCCTCCACTCTGCCGAAGGTATGCTCGATTCGAGACAGGGCGGCCTCTCCGCCCTCGCCTCCAATTTCGATGTCACTCGCAGGTATGCTTGCCACCAGTATGCTCGTCCCGCTCTTCTTCACCGCCTCCGTTAGGTTCTGAACGAATGTCATGTTGCTGTCGAAACTGCCAGACGGAAGACCTTCGACCTTGTAGATGTTCCTCGAGTAAGCCACGAGTTCGTCGATGAGAATGACGCAGGGTCCGTGTTTCTCGAACAACGCTGTTAGGTTGTTGCTACCCGGAGCTACACCTTTCTCATCAGCGTTTCTTACGAGCTCATAAGCTTCCTTGCCGCCGAGCTGTACAGCCATCTCACCCCACAGAGTCGAGACTGTGATTCCCTTGTACTTCGGGTGAGGACGCTTCTGCGTCGCATCGAGAGCCGTACCCACGAGAACTGCCACGGCGCACTTCGGCATCTTGGCAACCTTGGCTTCACCCATCAGCTCCGAGACTCCAGCCATCTTCCTCGGCTCCGTCCCACTGAACATATGATAGAGGGCCAG
>Ga0315281_10011129_pt1 | contig 12339 bp, 8 predicted proteins | sample YL17G07_0_MG_FD_204540 | JGI IMG/M metagenome (GOLD analysis project Ga0315281, IMG submission 204540) | Sediment microbial communities from Yellowstone Lake, YNP, Wyoming, USA - YL17G07_0 | ecosystem: Environmental > Aquatic > Freshwater > Lake > Sediment | place: USA: Wyoming | collected... | reverse complement strand
GTGCACGATTTCTTCGAGGGGTTCGCGATCGGCGCGCGGGCCAACGTCCACGTGAAAGTGCTCTACGGCCGATCGAGCCATCACAAGATCGAAGCGGTGTTCAAGGCGTTCGCGCGGGCGCTGCGCGTGGCGGTCGCAAAGGATCGCCGCCTGGCCCGCCTGCTGCCCAGCACCAAGGGCCTGCTGTGATCGCGCTCGTCGACTACAAAGCGGGCAACCTGACGTCCGTCAAGAAGGCGCTCGCGACAATCGGCGCCGACGTCTTCGTGCCCGAGACGCCTGACGACCTCGCGAACGCCGACGGCATCATCGTGCCGGGCGTCGGCCACTTCGGTGCGACCCGCGCGCTGGATCGGGCGTGGGTCGAGGCCATCCTCGCCCGCATCGGCGAAGGTCGCCCGCTGTTGGGTATCTGCTTGGGCATGCACTGGCTGTTCGAAGGGAGCGACGAAGCGCCGGAGCTCCCCGGTCTCGGCTTGCTGTCAGGCCGCTGCCATCGTCTGGGGACGGTCCGGCTGAAGCCGGACGCCACGGACGATCCGGTCCGGCTGAAGCCGGGCGCCACGGACGATCCGGTCCGGCTGAAGCCGGACGCCACGGACGATCCGATCCGGCTGAAGCCGGACGCCACGGACGACAACGCGGAAGACGCGCGCGACACTCGTGGTGTCCGGCTTCAGCCGGACCAGCACCTCAAGGTTCCCCACGTCGGCTGGAACAGCCTCGCGATCCGGCGCGAGGCGGCGATCCTCGACGCGGTGGCGACGGACTCGCAGGTGTACTTCACGCACAGCTACGTGGCGCCGGTGTCGGGCGATACGGTCGCGGTCACGGCACACGGCGAGACGTTCGCCTCGGTCGTCCAGCGAGGACAGATCAGCGGCGTGCAGTTTCATCCGGAGAAATCGGGCGACGTCGGCCTCCGCATCCTGCGCAACTTCGTGGAGCTCGCAGGCTGATGCCGCAGAGCCACAGATCTCACGGAGATGGACGGGCCACAGAGACACCGAGGCACGGAGTGTTTTTCTTCAAGAAACGATCTCTGTGTCTCGGTGACTCCGTGGCGATGATCTCTGTGCGCTCAAGGCCCTCCGTGCTCTCCAGGCTCGAGGACCTCTGTGCTCTCTAAGCGCATCATCGCGTGCCTCGACGTCCGCAACGGGCAGGTCGTCAAAGGCGTCAACTTCGTCGGGCTGCGCTCGGCCGGCGATCCGGCCGAGCTCGCGCGCCGTTACAACGCCGAAGGCATCGACGAGCTCGTGATCCTCGACATCACGGCGACGTTCGAAGCGCGGCGCGCCCTCGCCGATACGATCCGCGCCGTCGCGCGCGAGCTGTTCATCCCACTGGCGGTCGGCGGCGGCATCCGCACCGAAGCCGACGCGGCGGCGGCCGTCGAGGCGGGCGCCGACAAGGTCAGCCTGAACACGGCGGCCATATACGACCCGGGCCTCATCACGCGGATCGCGGAGCGATACGGCAGCCAGGCCGTAGTCGTCGCAATCGACGCCAAGCGCGCGGCGCCGGGCAGCGATCACTTCGCCGTATACGCGCGCAGCGGCCAGGCGGACGCGGCACGCGATGCGGTCGAGTGGGCGCGCGAGGCGGAGTCGTGCGGCGCCGGAGAAATCCTGCTGACGTCCATCGATCGCGACGGCACCAAGGCCGGCTTCGACTGCGCGCTGACGGCCGCCGTCTCGTCGGCGGTGTCGATTCCCGTGATCGCGTCTGGAGGCGCAGGCGGCTTTGAGCACTTCGTGGAGGTCTTCACGGCGGGCCGCGCGGACGCCGCGCTCGCCGCGTCGATCTTCCACTACGCGGAAACCAGCGTGCGCGCGCTCAAGACACATCTTCAGCAACACGGGATACCCGTACGCCTGTGAATCACGCAGGCTGGAAGAATGGCTTCGCACCGCGAAACGCGCCTCGCAGGGCTGAAGCCCTGCGCCACGGTGGTACTGATTCAGCGGAGACAGGCCGCCGGCCGTGCTGATCCCCTCAATCGACCTCCAAGGCGGCGCCGTCGTCCAGCTCGTGCAGGGCGAGAAGCTGGCGATCAAGGACGACGATGTGTTCCGGTGGGTGCGGCGGTTCGCACACTTCCCGAAAGTACAGGTGATCGATCTCGACGCCGCGATGGGCAGCGGCGACAACCTCGCGCTCGTGCGGCAGATCGCCGGCGCGCTTTCGTGCCGCGTGGGCGGCGGCATCTGCACGGTCGAGCGCGCGCGGGACCTCCTCGCCGCCGGCGCGCAGCAGATCATCGCCGGCTCGTCGCTGTTCAGAAACGGCGTGCCCGATCTCGCGTTCGCGCAGACGCTGTGTGACGGTGTCGGCCGCGAGCGTGTCATCGCCGCCGTCGACAGCCGCGGCGGTCACGTCGTGATCCACGGGTGGAAAACCGTGCTGCCGTTGACCGCGGTCGAAGCCGTACGCGCGCTGGAGCCGTACTGCGACGAGTTCCTCTACACGCACGTCGACACCGAGGGGCTGATGGGCGGGACCAACTTCGAGGCGATCAGCGCCGTGCGCGACGCCACGACGCGCCGCGTGACGGCAGCCGGCGGCATCACGACGCAGAAGGAAATCGACGACCTCCACGCGCTCGGCGTCGACGCCGTCGTCGGCATGGCCATCTATACCGGTGCGCTCGATCCAGACGCTTCGCGGCAGGCCTAACAACGAGGAAATCTCCGCGCCTCGCAGGCCCCCCTGACTTTCACCACGGCCTGTTCGGCTAGTATGTTCTGCTGATGGCGAGATTGGGCGGCCTGTCGATCGCGATCGCAGCGTTCGTCGTTTCGCTGGCAGCTGCGCCGTGGGAATTTCCAACCGGGGCGGACGGCGCGGCGATGCTCGCGACTGCGGAGAGTCTGTTCGAGCACCATACACTCGCGATTGACGTGCGATTCACGACCGACGACCGCTACACCCCGAGCGCCAAGCGGGGAATCAACGGCGGAGCGTACGCCAAATACGGCATCGGACTGCCCATCCTCGAGGTGCCGTTGCTTGGCATCGCTCGCGCGGTCCATCGGATCTCGGGGCTCTCGCAATCCCGCGCCCGCGTGGCCGTACTCTCATTGCTCAACCCGCTCTTGACCGCGCTCGTCGTGTTGATCCTCCAGTTGACTTGCGAGCGACTGGGCGCATCTCGGCTCGCCGCCTGCTTCGTCGCGCTCAGCTATGTTCTAGCCACGCCCGCATTGTCGTACGCCACCTACGACGACAGTGAGGCGCTGCAGGCTTTTGTCGTCGCGCTCGCAGCCTGGACCCTCGTCGTCTTCGAGCAGGATGGGCGCGATCGCGCTCTCTGGATGTGCGGCGTCGCCTTGGCATGGGGCGCGCTAACGAAGACCACGTTCGTCGTGCTCGCCCCGGCTTTTGCCCTGGCTGCCTGGTTCGCGTGTTGCTCGAATGGATCGAACAGGATCGCCGCCGTCGGCCGGACGGCGAAGCTTGTCGTGCCGTTCACCGTTGCGGTTGGTGTTGTCGGTTGGCTGAACCTGGTACGGTTCGGGTCCGTGACGGCAACGGGATACAACACGCCCGTGCTGACCAACTCGCTGGGGAACGGGCTGTACGGGTTGCTGCTCAGCCCGAACAAGGGCCTCGTCTTCTATGCCCCGCTCGTGCTGCTCGCACCGCTCGGTATCGCCCGGCTGTGCCGGCGCTCCCTGCCAACCGCCATCGTCATCGTTCTGGGAACCGCAACGTGGACTGTGTTGAACGCCGTGTTCTTCGACTGGGGTGGAGGCTGGGTCTGGGGCCCTCGGTATCTGCAGCCGATGCTTCCGCTGGTCTTCCTCGTCGTCTCCTCGGCGGCCGAACGACCGGGCGTGAGGGGCCTGCTGGGCATGCTGTGCGCCGCGGGGCTCATCGTCAATCTCCTTGGGGTGATTGTCGACGAAGGCGCGTATCGACGCACAACCGTGAACGTGTGGCTGGGCGATCAGACGGGATATGCCACGGCAGGTAACACAACGAGCGGAGAAATCGTTGAGGTGCCGAGAAGCGCGGAAGACGTCGTGGCCGCCTTTTCGTCCACCGCCGGACACTGGTGGCTGGCTCGAATCGCGTTGGTCCCGTGCGACTGCTCGAGTCTTTCGCTCAACTGCGCGTGTCGCACCGGTGACTTCGCGACCAATCCCGTCTTCTTGTCGCCGCCGTGGCAGACTCAATTTCCGCAGGCGCTTCCGTCTCCGCCGTATGGAGTCAGCATCATCTGGCCCAGACTGCTCCGAGAGGCATATCGGACGGTCGTATTCGATCCCGATCGTGCACCGATTCAATGACGGCTCCGCCACACCAGCGGGTCGAACGTCGTGGTCGTGGACACCTTCAACTCCTTCAGCGATCGCCTGAACTCCGACATGCCGCTCACGCTGCACAGCTCCAGCCGGCGGAGCCTGAAGGCCGACCTGGGCGGGGGCGGCAGGGACGGCGGCACCCTCCGGTTCAAGACCTTCAGCGGCAGCATCAAGATCGACCGGTAATCCGCCGCACGACCGATACAATAGGGGATTGTCCCTTCCGCGTGCCGGGAGGACTCGGCCTATTTTGTGAGCACAGCAGTCCAGGCGGATTCCGAACTTCGGCGCGACACGCGTGCGGCGTCAGCCGACCGAATCGTGACGGACGGAAAATTCTTGCGCGCCGGCGACGAGCGCTTCCTCGTCAAGGGCGTGACCTACGGGACTTTTGCGCCCGACGCGCAGGGGGACCAGTTCCCCGGCCTTCAACAGGTCGCCGCCGACTTTCGCCAGATGGCGAGCCTCGGCATCAACACCGTCCGCACGTACACGCCACCGAACCGTGATGTCCTCGACGCCGCCGCGCGCGAAGGGCTGCGCGTCATGGTCGGGCTGCCGTGGTCGCAGCACGTCGCGTTTCTCGACGATCGCGCGCTGATGCGGGCGATCCGCCGCGAGGTCGCCGAACACGTGGCCGAGCTCGGCGACCATCCAGCCGTGCTCACCTTCGCCCTCGGCAACGAGATTCCGCCTGGCGTGGTCCGCTGGCACGGGCAGCTGGGCATCGAGCGTTTCCTGCGCCAACTGTACGAACACGGCAAGAGCATCTCGCCCGCCAGCCTGTTCACCTACGTCAACTTTCCACCGACAGAATTTCTCGACCTCTCGTTCTTCGACATCTGCGCGTTCAACGTCTACCTGCACCGCGAGCCCGATCTGCGCGCCTATCTGACACGGCTGCAGCACGTGGCCGGGCAGAAGCCGCTGCTCCTGGCCGAGGCCGGCGCCGACAGCCTGCGTGAAGGCGGGCAAGGCCAGGCCGACATCACGTCGATGCACATCCGCACGGCGTTCGAAGAGGGTGCCTGCGGTGCGATCGCGTTCGCGTGGACCGACGAATGGTGGCGCGGCGGTCATCCCGTGGACGACTGGAAGTTCGGGCTCGTCGATCACGAACGGCGGCCGAAGCCCGCGGCGCTGGCCGTCGCGTCGGCCTTCGAAGGTGCGCCGTTCTCCCGCGAGCAGCAGCGCGCCTGGCCGCGCGTCTCGGTCGTCGTCTGCGCGTACAACGCGGCGGACACACTCGACGACAACCTGCGGTCGCTCCAGCAGCTCACGTATCCCGACTACGAGATCATCCTGGTCAACGACGGCTCGACGGACCGCACGAGCGACGTCGGGCACAGCTTCCAGAACGTGCGCGTCATCGACACGCCGAACGCCGGCCTGAGCGCGGCGCGCAACGTCGGGCTGGGGGAGGCGACCGGCGACATCGTCGCCTACACCGACGCCGACACGCGCGTCGATCGCGACTGGCTCACGTTCCTCGTGCAGCCGTTCCTCACGTCCGACGTCGTCGGCTCTGGCGGACCGAACATCGTGCCGGACGACGACCCACCGATGGCGCAGTGCATCGCCCGCGCGCCGGGCGGACCGACGCACGTGCTGCTCGACGATCGCATCGCCGAGCACGTGCCCGGCTGCAACATGGCGTTCCGCCGCGATGCCCTGCTGGCGATCGACGGCTTCAACCCCATGTACCTCCGCGCGGGCGACGATGTGGATGTGTGCTGGCGGCTGCAGGCGAGAGGCTGGAAGATCGGGTTCGCCTCGTCGGCGCTCGTCTGGCATCACCATCGCTCGTCGGTGAAGGCGTACTGGAAGCAGCAGGTCGGCTACGGCGAAGGCGAAACGTGGCTGATGGCGCATCATCCCGAGAAATTCCTCGACGGGCGCATGCTGTGGCGTGGCCGCATCTACAGCCCGCTGCCCTTCGTGCGCTCGTTGTGGGGCACGCGTATCAACGCGGGCGTCTGGGGCACGGCGGCGTTTCCGTCGGTGTACCGTACCGACGTCCATCCGTTCGCGTTCCTGCCCTATTCGATCAAGTGGCAGATCATGTCCTTCGTGCTCACGCTGGCCGGCCTGGGCGTGGCGTTGACGCGCGCGCATCTCTGGACGTCCTATCTCCTGCTCGGCAGCGGCGGTGTCGGCATCGCCGCGACGATCGCCAAGAACATCGACTACGCGCTGCGATCCGACGTGGCCTCGCTGCCCGGCGGCGCTCTGTGGTACCGCGCCATGGTGGCGTACCTGCACTTCATCCAGCCGCTCGCCCGGCTGCGTGGACGGATTCGCGGCCTGCTCTCGCCGCCCGCGCTCGTCGTTCCGTCGGGCCAGCCGCAGACCAGTCGCGGCCCCAGGCCCTCGCTTCCCGAGGCCTGGCGCGCGCTGCTGCTGATCTCCGGCAACGTCACGGAAGATCGCTTCTGGAGCGAGGTCTGGACATCGGCCGATCGCGTGCTCACGCAGCTCACCGACTGGCTCCGGCGTTCGCGCGCCGTGCGCTCGATTGAAGTGGACGAGGGCTGGTCGAACGACCGCGACGTCAGTGTCTTCGTCGGCCGTTGGGCATGGCTCGACGTGCGTGCGCTGGTCGAAGAACACCGCGGCGGCAAGTCGCTCGTCCGCATCAGCACGCACCTGCGGCCGACCACGTTCGGCTTCGCGACCGCTCTCGGCATCGGCGGCGCGCTGCTGGTCGGCGCCGCGTCCGGCGTCGTGCTGAACTGGCGTCTGGGCGGCACCATCGTCGCCGTACTCGCGGTGCTGCTCATCATCGTCGTGGCGTGGCGCACGGCGCAGACGACGGCCATCGTGCGGCGTGGCATCGGGCGCGTCACCGTCGGCTCGGGCATGGTCTCCATGCCGTCCAGTCAGGCGCGCGCGCCGCTCATCGCCCCGTCGCTGCTGCGCATGTACGGCTTGCGCAGCGCGTTCATCTTCGTCCTGATGATCGTCACGCTGGGCGCCAGCACGTTCATGCTGCGCGAGGCGGTCACGGGGCCGGTCATCGGCGGGCGGAAAGGGTTCGCGGGCGACTACGGCCCCGCCATGGAAGCCTGGCTCGACGCGCCAGGCGGCCTCGCGGTGGCGCCAAACGGCGACGTCTACATCGCCGACTCGAACAACGATGTGATTCGCCGCGTCGACGCGCGCAACACGATCATCGAACCGGTGGCCGGCAGCCACGACCTCGGCACCGGTTTCTCGGGTGACAACGGCCCCGCCATCGTGGCCCAGTTGGACACGCCGGACGGCGTCGCGATCGCCCCCGACGGCGACCTCATCGTCGCCGACTCGCACAACGACCGCATCCGCCGTGTCGATCGGCCGACGCGCATCATCACCACGATCGCCGGTTCCGGGGAGAACGGGTATGACGGCGACGACAAGCCGGCGACCGAGGCGGCGCTGCACACGCCGAGCGCCGTGGCCGCGGCGCCCAACGGCGATATCTACATCGCCGACACGCTGAACTATCGCATCCGCGTGGTCGACGCGAAAACGGGGCTCATCCACACGGTGGCTGGCGACGGGACGCCCGGTGATCCGCAGGGCGTCGGCGACGGCGGCCCGGCCACGAGCGCGCACCTGAACATGCCGAGCGACGTGGCGATTGATCCGCGGACCGGGGACATCTACATCGCGGACATGCACCACAACCGCGTGCGCAGGGTCGATGCCAAGACGCACGTCATCACGACGGTGGCCGGCAGCGGCGTCTGGGGCAACGCCGGCGATGACGGCCCCGCGACGGCGGCGCGGCTGGCCGGGCCGGCGGGCGTCGCGGTCGTCCCCGAATCCGGCGGCAGGGTGACCATCTTCATCGCCGACTACTACAACGGCCACGTGCGCGCGGTCGGCCCCGACGGCATCATCCGGGACCTCAGCGACGCAGGACGCGAGGCGTTCGGCGCCCCGACGCGCGTCGCCTACGATCCGCGCCGCGGCTTTCTCTACGTTGCCGATTCGAGCCAGGACCGGGTCGTGCCGCTGATCATCCCGAAGATCGCGCCGAAGCTGGTGCCGCCGCGGCCGATGCTGCCGCCGAGGAAGGTGGGCGGATGACCGACGGGCTCCTCGCCTGGACGCTGCAGTACCTGCGTCCCTATCGCACGCGCGTCGCGCTGCTCTCCGTGCTGCTCGTGTCGGAAATCATCCTCGGCGCGCTGCAGCCGTGGCCGCTCGCGATTGTCATCGACAGCGTGCTCGGCGGCCAGCCGTTTCCAGCCCGTCTCGTGCCGTGGATCGGCGCGCTCACACTGGACAATCGTCTCGTCCTGCTCATCGTCGTCGTCGTGGCCGGGGTGGTGTTGCAACTCGTGAACCAGTTCGTGTCGGCCTACGGCACGCAGGTGCAGGTGGACGCGGGCCAGCGGATGGTCTACGACCTGCGCGGACGCCTTTTCCAGCACCTGACGGCGCTGGGCTTGAATCACCACATCACCACGAGCACGGCCGACGCCGTCTACCGCGTGGACGTTGACGCGTACGCGATCGAAAATCTCGTGATGAGCGGCCTCTTCCCGCTCGCGACGTCGACCATCGCGCTGATGGTGATGTTCGGCGTCCTGCTGCGGCTGAATGTGACGATCGCGCTCACGTCGCTCACGGTCGTGCCGTTCATGTTCCTGTGCCTGCGCTACTACACCAACACACTCGTCAACCGCGAGGAGCGCGTGAAGGAGCTGGAGGCGACGCTGCTGGGCCGGCTCTACGAGACGTTCGGCGCCATCAAGCTCGTCAAGAGTTTCGCGCGCGAGCCGCACGAGCTCCAGCGCTACGCGGCCTCTGGCGAAAAGACGATGAACGCGCGGATTGCGATCACGTGGCAGCAATCGGTGTTCTCGGTGGTGGTCGGCGCCATCACGGTCCTGGGCACGGCGCTCGTGGTGGTCATCGGCGGCCGCTACGTGATGACCGGGCGGCTGACCATCGGGCAATTGACGGTCGTCATCAGCTATCTCGCCGCGGTGTACGGCCCGCTGTCGGCGATCGCGCACACGACCGGTCAACTGCAGGGCGCGCTCGCCGGCGCCAAACGCGTCCGCGCGATGTTCGCGTTGATTCCGGAGACCGTCGAGGCGCCCGGCGCCATCGACGCGACCGACATCACGGGCCACATCCGGGTCGAGGACGTCGGGTTCACGTACCCGGACGGCGCGCGTGTGCTGCACGACATCACGTTCGCCGCGTCACCGGGCGAGGTGATCGCGCTCGTCGGCCTCACCGGCGCTGGCAAGACGACGCTCGTCAGCCTGATTCCGCGCTTCTACGACGCGACAGTCGGCCGCATCACGATCGACGGGGTGGACGTCCGTCAGTACCGCGTGCGATCGCTGCGCGAGAAGATCGCGATCGTGTTGCAGGATCCGGTGCTGTTCCAGGGCACGATTGCCGACAACCTCCGCTACGGCCGCCTCGACGCGACCGACGAGGAGATCGAGCAGGCGGCGCGCGCGGCGCACGCGCACGAGTTCATCGCGCGCCTGCCGAAGGGCTACCAGACCGAGATCGCCGAGGCCGGCGGCGGCCTGTCCGGCGGAGAGCGCCAGCGCTTGAGCGTCGCGCGGGCGATCCTGAAGAACGCGCCGATCCTGATCCTCGACGAACCGACGTCGTCGCTCGATTCGATTTCGGAAGAGATCGTCTTCGCCGCGCTTCGGCGCCTTCGCGCCGGCCGCACGACCATCGTCATCGCGCACCGTCTGTCCACGGTCCGCGACGCGGACCGCATTCTGGTCCTCGACGGCGGCCAGATCGCCGCCCAGGGGCGCCACGAGGACCTGCTGAAATCGAGCCGGCTCTATCGACGGATGTGCGCGCGGCTGTCGGTCGGCAAATCGCTCGACGAGCCGGAAAGCGTGGATGAACTGATCGAGGCGGCGAAACGGTGACGATGACATTGCGGATTGCGGATTGCGGATTGCGGATTGGATCGTGGATTTATCTCAACGGAATCGGCAATCGGCAATCCGCAATCGAATCCGCAATCGAATCCGCAATCGAATCCGCAATCGAATCCGCAATCGAATCCGCAATCCGCAATCCACAATCCACAATGTCATGAGGATTCTCTTCGCCGGCATCATCGCCCGGTATCCGTTCGGCGGCGTCACCTGGTGTTCGCTGATGTATCTGCTTGGCTTGCGCGCGCTCGGTCACGAGGTCTTCTACATCGAGGACACCGGCGAGTGTGTGTACGATCCGGTCCTGAACACGCGCGCGACCGATCCCGGTTACGGCACCACCTACATCCACAACGCGCTCGCGCCGTACGGCCTCGGCGACCGCTGGTCGTTCGTGAACTACGACGGCAGCTATCACGGCCGGACCGCCGATGAGGTGCGGCGGTTCGCCGCCGACGCGGACCTGTTCATCAATCTGTCGGGCGGCTCCTGGTTCTGGCGCGACGAGTACGCGCGGATTCCCCGCAAGGTGTTCGTCGACTCGGACCCCGCGTTCACGCAGCTCGCCATCGCGAAAGCCGAGCCGTGGTACGTCGAGTTCTTCCAGCGGTTCGACCACCTGTTTACCTTTGGGTCGAACATCGGGACGCCCTCGTCACCGATTCCGACCGGCGCCTTCATCTGGCACAAGACGTGGCAGCCGATTACGATGGACGACTGGCGCACCGACATTACGCCGCGCGACCGGTTCACGTCCGTCATGACGTGGCAGATTGAAAGCTTCGCCGACGTCGGCGGAAACAAGGATCAGGAGTTCGTGAAGATCATCGACCTGCCGTCGCGCACGCCGCAACGCCTCGAGCTCGCGATCAACGGCCCGCAGCAACTGCTCCGCGAGCACGGCTGGGACACCGTGGATGCCATGGCCGTGTCGCGCACGCCGTCTGAGTACCGCGCGTTCATCCACGGCTCGAAGGCCGAGTTCGGCGTCGCCAAGCACACGTACGTGGCGAACCGTTCGGGCTGGTTCAGCGATCGAACCGAGTGCTACCTGGCGTCCGGCCGGCCGGCGCTCGTGCAGGACACGGGATGGACGGCGCACCTGCCGTCAGGCGACGGGCTGCTGGCCTTCACGAACATCGACGAGGCGAGCGCGGCCATCGACCGCATCAACGGCGACTACGTTCGTCACGCCCGCGAGGCCGTCGACGTCGCCCGCGCGCACTTCGACGCCCGAGTCGTCCTGCCGGCCCTGCTGGAGGTCGCCGCACGATGAAGATCGCGCATATCGCCCCGGTGGCGACGACGGTCCCGCCGCCGAAGTCGGGATCGGTGGAGACGATGACGTCGCTGCTGACCGAGGGGCTCGTGGCCGGCGGCCACGACGTCACGCTGTTCGCGGCGGGCGACTCAAAGACGACGGCGACCCTCGCCGCGATCTATCCGCACGGCTACTGGCACGACGAGCACATGTGGCCGTGGGAGCTGTACGAGATGCTGAATCTGGCCGCGGGCGTCGAGCGCGCGGCCGAGTTCGACATCATCCACTACGAGGCGGCGTACTATCCGATGTCGCTGGCCTTCGCGCGACTCTCGCCGACGCCGATCGTTCAGACGCTGCACCACTCGCCCACCCCGGCGGAAGTCCGGTTGTGGTCGCGGTATCCCGAGGCGCCGTTCGTGGCGATCTCGCAGGAGCAGCGCCGGCTCCTCACCGGCCTCAACGTCGTCGGCACCGTGCTGCACGGCCTCGACATGGACCGCTTCGTCTTCCGCGACACGCCGGATGACTACCTGCTGTTTCTCGGCCGTTTCACGGAAGGCAAGGGTGTGCTGCCGGCCATCGAAATCGCCAAACGCCTGGGCGTGCGGTTGATCCTGGCCGCCGCCGAAGGCCAGTACTATCGCGAGAAGGTCGCGCCCCACGTCGACGGCCGCCACGTCGTCTATTTCGGCGAAGCCGACTTCCAGGCCAAGGTGACGCTGTACGGCGGCGCGCGGGCGCTGATCTATCCGATTCAGGCGAGCGAGCCGTTCGGGCTCGTGCTGGCCGAGGCCATGGCCTGCGGCACGCCGGTGGCCGCACTCGATCTGGGCGCGGTGCGGGAAGTCGT
>Ga0315281_10011127_pt1 | contig 12340 bp, 10 predicted proteins | sample YL17G07_0_MG_FD_204540 | JGI IMG/M metagenome (GOLD analysis project Ga0315281, IMG submission 204540) | Sediment microbial communities from Yellowstone Lake, YNP, Wyoming, USA - YL17G07_0 | ecosystem: Environmental > Aquatic > Freshwater > Lake > Sediment | place: USA: Wyoming | collected... | reverse complement strand
CCGGAGTTTCCTGCGGCTGGTGGCCCCCCACCAGGTGCGGGTGCTGAAACTTTACCAGGACCAGCGCCCCATCTTTGCCCGTTACCAGATCGAGGACCAGATCGATCGCATCTACGCGGAGCGGGTGCCTTTGAAATCCGGCGGCGGCATCGTCATCAACCCCACGGAAGCCCTGGTCTCGGTGGATGTCAACTCCGGCCGCGCCCTGGGCGGCCGGGAGGTGGAAGAGACCGCCTTCAATACCAATCTGGAGGCCGCCGAAGAAGTCGCCCGGCAACTGCGCCTCCGGGACCTGGGAGGGCTGGTGGTCATCGATTTCATCGATATGAAGGATAAGAAGCATCAGAAAGAGGTGGAACACTCCCTCAGGCAGCATCTGAAAAACGACAAGGCCCGGGTGACCCTCGGGCATCTGTCCAAGTTCGGGCTCATGGAACTCTCCCGGCAGCGGGTGCGCCCCGCCGCGGAAACCACCACCTATACCATCTGTCCCCACTGCCAGGGACGGGGCCGGGTAAAATCCGTCAGCGCCACCGCCCTGGGGCTGCTCCGACAGATCACCTCCCAGATCGCCCAGGCCCCCCTCCAGGAAGTGCGGGCCGTGGTGCCCCTGGAAGTGGCAACTTTTCTCCTGAACCAAAAACGCAAAGATATCCTGGCCCTGGAAGAAGAGCACCAACTCAAAATCTATCTCGACCCCAGGGTGGGGCTGAGCCCGGCGGATATCCAGGTGGAGTACATCAAAAGGGAGACCCCGCCTGCTGTCCCGGAACCGGCCCCGAGCCCGAAAACCGGCCCTGGAACCACCGGAACATAAAGGAGCAAACGTGCGCAGCAACCTGATGAAATTGGGTTTGGAAAAATACCCCCACCGGTCCCTTCTGAAAGCCATGGGCCTGACCGATGCGGAAATCGACCGGCCGATAATCGGCGTGGCCAACTCCTTCAACGAGTTCATCCCCGGCCACATCCACCTGAACCAGATCACCGCGGCGGCCAAGGCCGGGGTGCGCCTGGCCGGCGGCACCCCCCTGGAGTTCGGGGTCATCGGCGTCTGCGACGGCCTCGCCATGCACCACCAGGGCATGAAATATTCCCTCCCCTCCCGGGAGCTCATCGCCGATTCCATCGAGATCATGGCCACGGCCCACCCTGTGGACGGCCTGGTCCTGGTGGCCAACTGCGATAAGATCATCCCCGGCATGCTCATGGCGGCCCTGCGCCTCAACCTGCCGGCCATCCTCATCAGCGGCGGCCCCATGCTGGCCGGGCGCTACCAGGGCAAAGAAGTGGATCTGATTACGGTTTTTGAGGGCGTGGGCGCCCTCAGGGCCGGGAAAATTTGCGAAGACGAGCTGAAAGCCCTGGCGGACTGCGCCTGCCCCGGCTGCGGTTCCTGCGCCGGCATGTTCACCGCCAACTCCATGAACTGCCTCAGCGAGGCCTTGGGAATGGCCCTGCCCGGCAACGGCACCATTCCCGCGGTGATGGCGGCCCGCCTCCGCCTGGCCAAAGAGACGGGGATGAAGATTATGGAACTGTTCACCAAACAGATCCTGCCCCGTCAGATCGCCACCCCGGCGGCCTTTCAAAACGCCGTCGCCGTAGATATGGCCCTGGGCTGCTCCACCAACACCGTGCTCCACGTGCCGGCCATCGCCCGGGAAGCCGACATCGAGCTTTCCCTGGACCTCTTTAACGAAGTTTCTACCCGGACACCCCACCTTTGCTCCATGAGCCCCGCAGGCCCCCATCACCTGGAGGACCTGGACCGGGCCGGCGGTGTGCCGGCGGTGATGAAGACCTTGCTTGCGGGCGGCCTGCTTTCCGGCGCCCCCCTCACCGCTACCGGCCAAACCGTGGCCGACAACCTGGCCCCGGTCTCGGTGCAGGACCCGCAAGTCATCCGGTCCCTCAGCAACCCCTACCACGCCCAGGGAGGCATCGCCATCTTGAGGGGCAACTTGGCCCCGGACGGCGGCGTGGTAAAGCAGTCCGCGGTGGACTCCGCCATGCTGGTGAATGAAGGGCGGGCCCGGGTCTTCGATGCCGAGGAATCGGCCACCGCCGCCATTTTGGAGGGGAAAATCAAGCCCGGGGACATTGTGGTCATCCGCTATGAGGGCCCCAAGGGCGGCCCCGGCATGCGGGAGATGCTTACCCCCACCTCGGCCATCGCCGGCCTGGGCCTGGATAAAGAAGTCGCCCTACTCACTGACGGCCGTTTCAGCGGCGGCACCCGGGGCGCGGCCATCGGCCACATCTCCCCGGAGGCGGCCGAAGGCGGCCCCATCGCCCTGGTCCAAGAAGGGGACCGCATCCGCATCGATATTCCGGGAAAAACCCTGACCCTGCTGGTGGCGGACTCCGAACTGGCCCGGCGCCGGGCGGCCTGGCAAGCCCCCGAACCGAAAATCAAGCACGGCTGCCTCTCCCGTTACAGCCGCATGGTGAGCTCCGGTAGCAAAGGCGCGGTGTGTGAGTGAGGGGGGGGTATGGTATGTTTTTGGGGTGGGGGTAAGGGGCTGCAGCCCCTTACCCCCTCCCCAAACCCCACCCCCAATCCCAAAACCTGTAGGGGCGACTCGTTGGGTTGCCCAAGAAAGCCGGGCTTATCCGGATGCGGTGCCATAAACCACGGGGTTTGCTGGCCAACTTGTCGGGGCGCGGCGGGCCCGTGCCCTTGGAAGAGAGAATATTGCCCCGGGAACCGACTCTCTGCACTCCCTTATCGACACTCCCCGGGCTGGCGCCCGGCCCGGATAGCAATATTGAGGCACTCAAGATCGAGCCAAGCGCGAATCGGTGACGATATTAAAGGTAGAATAACAAAGCACTTAATCGACTTATCAACAATTTGCCACCGGCTTAATTTCATCATTAAATTATTTATTTGATAGGAGATAAAGCATGCGGCTGAAAATCGATCGGGAAACGCTGTTGCGGGGAGTCGGCCGGACCCTGGGGGTGGTGGACCGTCGGGGCACCATGCCCATCTTAAGTCATTTTCTCCTGCAAACCGGCGACGCAGGCGTGCAAATCTCCGCCACCGACCTGGAGGTCAGTTTTCGGGGCTTTTACCCGGCTGAGGTGCTGGAGACAGGCGCCCTCACCATGCCGGCCCACTATTTCCACAGCCTGGTCAAGGAACTGCCGGGGGAATCCCTGGAACTCATCGGCACGGAAACCTCCAATTTGCAGATCCAGGTAGGGGAGTCTCGGTATCAGCTTCATGGTCTGCCGGCTGATCAATTTCCCCCGATTCCCGAAATTTCCGACCAAAAGCTGGCCCCGGTTGAAAGCCCCATCCTCCGGGAGATGATTGAGAAAACCATTTTTTCGGTCTCCGTGGACGATCTGCAATACCACCTCTCCGGCATCTTTTGGGAGCGGGTGACCGCCGACGCGGGCGATCTGCTCCGTCTGGTCTCCACCGACGGCCACCGCCTCACTCTGATCCAGCGGCCCCTTCCGGAAAGCGAGGGCTTTGCCATCGAGGAAGGCATTCTTATACCCCGCAAAGGCGTGGCGGAAATCTCCCGCCTGCTGGGGGAAGAAGAACGGGTGGCCCTGGGCCTGAGCCGCAAAAGCCTGGCCCTGCAAGTGAACGACAAGTACCTCTTTATCCGCCTGCTGGAGAAAAAGTTTCCGGATTACCGCCGCATCATCCCGGAAAGCTTCGCGCACCGGTTTGTCCTGAGCCGGCGTGACCTCTACGACACCCTCAGACGGATTTCCCTCCTGTCCACCGAGCGCTTCCGGGGCGTGGTTCTGAAGCTGACGGCGAATCAGTTGGAAGCCACTTTCAACAACCCGGAGGTGGGCGAAGGCCGGGAACTCCTGCCCCTGACCTTGGAAGCCGGCGACCCGGCAGGGCTCCCCCTGGAAGTCGGCTTCAACGCCCGATACCTCCTCGAACCCTTGAATGTCATGACCAGCGAGGCAGTCATCCTGGAGATGAACGATCGGGACCGCCCCTGCCGCATCATGCAGCAGGACGATCCCAACTACTTCAGCATCATCATGCCCATGAGTTTGTAGTAAGGCGGTTTTCGGTTTTCCGTTTCCGGTTTTCGGTAAAAGCAAAGAAAAAAGGTGCGCATCGCGCACCATAGTCAGGCAAGGCAACCTTATGTCAGAAATGTAGTGGGTAGGGGAGGGTTGGTAGATATATAGGGCGTGCCGTGCACGCCGATTTATGACCGCCACGAACTGCACTATGAGGCTGTTTCTCTCGTTCCCAAGCTGGGCTTGGGAACGCACCTGGGCTCCAAGCTTTGCTTGGATGGGATTTGTCGTGTACGGCAAGACCTATGGATGGGGATGGAAAATTTGCCGAAATATATAGAGCCGGCGCCCTCGCCGGCTCACGAACCGCTCCCGACGGGTGGTCAAAGTTAATGTAGGGCGAGCACTGCCCGCTATTTGAGGACCCAATGGAAGATAACCGAACTTTGAAACGTTTTGCTGACCGGGTCGGCTATACCGAAGCGGAAATGAAACTGATTCGGGAAGACGATCCCCGGTTGCGGCAAATCAACCGGCTTTCCCGGGCCGCGGCCCGTTACTCCATCCAGGCGGAAGTGGTCCGGGCCAAAAACTGCAATTCCGGGTACCGGGTTGGCGATAAGTTCATCCTGGACGTGGACGGCAACCTCGTCACCAAGCTTTGCCCCCCGAGACTATGCGTCTATGCCATGTCCCAACTGATGGTGCCGGTGGCCCTCATCAACGAGCGTTTAAGTGAAGGGTTGGACCCGAACCAGTTTCATTTTGCCCATTTTGTCCGCTGTCCTGATACGGGGATAGAATGCGCCGGTTATGGCGAAGTGATGCTGGAGGTTAAAGTTGTCCCTCGCGTCAAGTAATATTTGGGAAAAAAGTTAACAATAGAATAGCCGGCAACGTTAAACAGAAAACAGAAAACAGAAAAGCTTCTTTATGGCCCGCATCGGCATTATTACCTGTTCCAATTGCACCCAGGAGAGTAACTGCGCATCGGTAGTCTGTCTTGGGGACATGCGAAAACGCCGGGGCTTTTTTGAGCAGTACCCCCAAGATGAACCCCTTGATTTGATTGGCATCATCAGTTGCGCCGGCTGCCCCACTATTGCCGCGCCGGAAAAAATACTACGCAGAGTCCGGGCGGTGGCCCAATTTCGCCTGGATGCGCTCCATTTCTCTTACTGCATGGTGGCCCTCTGTCCCTTTGTGAAAAAATATGAAGCCTTGATTAAAACGGCTTTTCCTGGTATAATTTTAATTATGGGGACCCATCAACCCCATGATCGCTCTCATTTCGTCAGGGGAGTCCGAGAACTTCTCTGCCAAACCCTGACATCCCCGCAAACCATGGCCGATCTGATCCGGGGAACCATGAAAATTCCCCAGGATAAATAAAACCTTGTCCCAGGAGGACCACTGCCTTGCCTGATGCCCCCCCCGCCCCGGAAGAAGCTGTCAAAGATTACGGCGCCGAGCAGATCCAGGTCTTGAAAAACCTGGAAGGAGTGCGGGAACGGCCCTCCATGTACATCGGCAATACCGGTCCTGAAGGCCTGCACCACCTGGTCTACGAGGTGGTGGACAACAGCATTGACGAGGCCATGGGCGGGTTTTGCGATGAAATCAAGGTCAAGATCCACCCGGACGAAAGCATCACCGTGGAGGACAATGGCCGGGGCATCCCGGTGGAGCTTCACCCCACGGAAAGGCTGCCGGCGGTGGAGGTGGTCATGACCCGCCTCCATGCCGGGGGCAAGTTCGACAGCGGCGCCTATAAAGTCTCCGGCGGCCTCCACGGGGTGGGCGTCTCCGTGGTCAACGCCCTGTCGGAATACCTGGAAGTGGAAATCCGCCGGGACGGCCAGGTCTCTACCCAGCGCTATGTCAGGGGCAAGACCGAGACCCCGCTGCTCGCCACCGGGCGGACCAAGCGCCGGGGCACCCGGGTCACCTTCCGGCCGGACCCCCAGATTTTTCCGGAGATTCACTTCAGCTACGATTTACTGGCCCAGCGCCTGCGGGAACTCTCCTTCCTGAACGGCGGCGTGCGCGTCTTCCTGGAAGATGAGCGCACCGGGGAAAAAAACGAATATCACTACGAAGGCGGCATCGTCTCCTTCGTGGAATACTTGAACCGGATCAAAACCCCGGTCCACCCGCAGCCCATTTTTCTCACCGGGGGCAAAAACGGCATCACGATCGAGATCGCCTTCCAGTACAACGACACCTATAACGAACAGCTTTTCACCTTCGCCAACAATATCAACACCCGGGAAGGGGGCACCCATCTCAGCGGTTTCAAGGCCGGGCTCACCCGGGCCATCAACCAGTACATGGCGGTGAGCGATCTGCCGAAAAACCTCAAAAACAGCCATCTCCAGGGGGAGGATGTCCGGGAGGGGCTCACCGCGGTGATCAGCGTGAAGCTCCCCCTGCCCCAGTTCGAAGGCCAGACCAAGACCAAGTTGGGCAACAGCGACATCAAGGGCCTGGTGGAAAACCTGATCTACGAGCATCTCCTCGCCTACCTGGGGGAGAATCCCCTGGTGGCCAGAAACATCCTCACCAAGCTGCTGGACGCGGCCCGGGCCCGGGAAGCGGCCCGGCGCGCCCGGGACCTGGTGCGCAAAAAAGGGGCCCTGGGGGACATGACCCTGCCGGGGAAACTCGCCGATTGCCAGGAACGGGACCCCGGCCGGCGGGAGCTCTATCTGGTGGAAGGCGACTCGGCCGGCGGCTCCGCCAAGCAGGCCCGGGACCGGCGCTTCCAGGCCATCCTGCCCCTCAAGGGCAAGATCATCAACGTGGAGAAGGCCCGTTTCGAGAAGATGCTGGAAAACCCGGAGGTCCGCACCCTGATTTCTTCCCTCGGGTCCGATCTTTCCAAGGAAATCCTGGATCTGGAAGCCCTGCGCTACCACAAGGTCATCATCATGACCGACGCCGACGTGGACGGAGCCCATATCCGCACCCTGCTCCTGACCTTTTTCTATCGCCAAATGCTCCCCTTGGTAGAAGGGGGTTACCTCTATATCGCCCAGCCCCCCCTTTATCGCCTCACTCGGGGCAATGAAAAGACCTACCTGAAGGATGACAGCGAATTTAAAAAATACCTGGTGCAGCGGGGCATGGAAAAAAAGCGGTTGCGCCTGGATAAGAACCGCACCCTTGAGGGTGAGCCCCTGGCCCAGGTCCTGGAAAAATTCATGGCCTACCAGGAATACCTCAACCGGTTTGAAAAGCGGGGACTGTCTCAGGTCGTCTTGAAGCTGCTCCTGGATCACGGGCTGGTGGACAAGGAGAAGCTGCGCCAGGAAGACTTCCTCCAGAGCCTCGTCCGGGTCCTGGAAAAGCGTGGCCGCTGGCAGGTCAGCCTGGAGCAGGACGAAGAGCACACGGCCTTTGTCCTGCACCTCGCTCCGGCCGGGGCCGATTCTCAGCCCATGCGCCTGGATTGGGAACTCCTGTCCGGCAGCGACTTCCAGGCCCTGGTGCGGCTGGACCAGAGCCTGGCGGAATTTAAAACCCCGCCCCACCTGGTGGAGGACAAGACCCGTTCCTGGACCTTCCACTCCCTGGACGAATTGATGGCCTTTATCCTGGAAGAAGGGCAAAAGGGCATCTCCGTGCAACGCTTCAAAGGCCTGGGGGAAATGAACCCGGAGCAGCTCTGGGAAACCACCATGGACCCGGAATCCCGCACCCTGCTGAAGGTCAAGATCGAAGACGCGGCCGAGGCGGATTACATCTTCACCACCCTCATGGGCGACAAAGTGGAACCCCGCCGGGAATTTATCCAGAACAACGTCCTTGAATTGAACGAATTGGATATTTAACTTACCAGGGTAGTGGGGGAGGGGGCTAAGGGGCGGAGCCCCTTACCCCCTTCCCCATGCCCCCTCCCCCAATCCCTTAAAGGGGATTGGGAAGGGGGTTGGGGGAGGGCGGGGGACGCAGGCGGGGACGCCTGCGCCACCAAGTCCCCCGGCCCTCCCCCAAATATCTTCCAACCCCCAAGGAGGAACCCCGTCATGCCGCATCGCAAAGCCAAATTTAAAGTGTTCGTCACCCGTCGTGAAATGCTCTCCGTGGGCGACGTCCCGGACCATTACCTGATGCTCACGGAACTGGAGGGCTATCCCATCGAGTACACCCCCGGAGTGGCCGGGGAATTTGTTTACCGGCGCAGCGTGGGCTTTCATGACCGCATCAAAGGCGACGGGCGCATGCATGGGTATGCCTGCACCGTCTATGAGAACGGGTCGGTCTATTCCACCTTTGATGGAGATAAGGCCGGCGATATGACCAGGGGCAAATGGATAGTGCAAAAAGGCATCGGCAAACTGAGCGGCCTCAAGGGCGCCGGCACTTTTACCGTGAACCCCTCAGACAAGCCCGGGGAGTTCATCCTGGAGATGGAAGGGGAATACGAGCTGTAGTCAGGCTGGACACCGGTGCTAAACGTGGGGCGGACCCGCAAATCCGCCCGCTGAGGGCGCATCAAGGGGTGCGCCCTCACCGGAAAGTGGTATAATCAAATCTAACGAATTTCCTGTTAGGGGGCGCGGCCGGTTGGGCCTGCGCCCCCTATGTGGATGGAAGCCGGGAGGCATTGCTTGACCGATGACTGAGACGGTTTGTTTTAAATGCGGCGCACCCCTCAGCCCGGAGGAGCGCCGGGAGTACGCCGGCCAGGCCCTCTGCGAGGATTGTTACATGGACGCCCTCAGTCCCACCCGGACCTGCGATCCCTGGGCGGTGCACACCGCCCGGAGCCTCAAGGATAGCCAGGGGAGACATCAGCTCACCCCCAGCCAGCAGCAGCTTTATGACCTGGTGCAGAAAAAGGGGGAGGTCCCCTTCCCGGAAGCCGCCCGGAACCTGGGCCTCACGGAAGATGAGGTGCGCCGGGAGTTTGCCGTCCTTCGCCACATGGAACTGCTCCGGGGCTGCAAGCGGGAACACCTGGTCCTCATGACCCTGTTTTGAGCCCAGAGCCCACCGATCTCGATTATGCTTTACTGCGGCGCATGGCCCGGGGCGAGACGGCGGCGCTGGCCGAGCTGATTCGCCGCCATCAGGCTCGCCTCTACCAGTTGACCTATCGCCTCCTCAAAGACCCCCTGGAGGCCGAAGACGCCCTCCAGGAAGTCTTTCTCAAGGCTCACGAGCATGCCGCCCGCTTTGAGCCCAAGGGTTCGGTGAGCGCTTGGCTGCACCGCATTGCCGCCAATCATTGCTTCAACCGTTTGCGGCAAAGGCGCCCCCAGGAGTCCCTGGACGAGGAGGACGCCCCCGCCCTGGCGGCCCCCGGGGCCACGCCCCTGGAAGCCCTGGAGGAGAGCCAACTGGCCGCGAGGCTGGAGGAACTGCTGGCCTTGCTCCCCGAGAACCAGCGCCGGGCCCTGATCCTCAAGCGCTTCGGGGACCTGTCTTACCAGGAGATCGCCGACCTCATGGGTCTCAGCATCCCCGCGGTGGATGGCCTGCTCAAACGCGCCCGCCAGTTTTTAAAAAAAGCCCTCAAAGATTACCTGGGATGATGCCGGTTCGCTGTTGATAACGTCGCCCGCTATTAAGAGACAATGAAATGTAGCTACAGGCTTTTATATGAAAATGATCGGTAGGGCGGGCCTCCGTGCCCGCCATCCTTAAATTTTCATTCATCGTTGTGAGCCCTTGGGGTTCATGGACCGTTAGCCTGGGCCGGAATCGGCTGGAAAGCCAGCGCCACCCGCCAATGTCGGAGCCACAGCCATGCGCCTGGTGATTGAGGTCGTGGAGATTAAGGGGAACTGCCCGGTCTATAAAGTAGGCGACCGGATAACCCTGCATGAAGGGTATATTCTCAAGGGTGGGGAACCCGAAGGTCGCAGGTTCAAATCTTGCCCCAGTTACCAATTAAAATCAATTGGTTAGACTATAATATAACCCATTTCTTTTTGTCTCAAAAATCATTTCCAACCTCATTTCCAACCTGCCCCTAAAATTTAGCGGTAAAAGGGGGGAGGTTGTGTCTTTGTGTCTGGCCGGCAGCAAGTGCTGGGAGCAAAGACCGCGGCCCTGGTCCATGGCCGAAAGCTGCCCAAATAAGCATTGAGGCCGCATGCGTAAGCCCGGACCCTCCCCTCTATCGGGCCGTGTAGGGCATCCTGGGGAGCCGTTTTGGGCGCCCCGGCGTCAAAGTCACCTGCCAGGGTCAAACTGCTCCCTGCCATGGCTCAAATTTGGCGAAAATCTTGCAGCTATCCGGGCTATTTCAGCCGATCCTCTCAAGGCGAAGGGGTAGGGCCAGGGTCCGGGTCTGGGGTTCAACCTGGGGCATCCTGGCGAGTCGGTAGGGAGAAATCGGGGGTGTCTCCCATTAGAGAGATCCCGGTGATCCCTGCCTGCCCCTGACCCTTGCTCATGCCCTGCCCATGCACCGGGCCCCCTGGCATCCGCTATCCCCTCCACCATCATTATCAGGCCCGCCCGCTTCTTTCCCTCAAACTGGCTCCGCTTCTGGCCTACCCCTGCCCGGCGCTCCCTGCCAGCCCCCTCGCCCCTGGTCCCTTCCCCCACGGGCGCCGTCCGCCAGGCCCGGCCAGGTAGATTTTCGGCCCCGGAGGGCAAACCCGGGGACCGGGACTCCGCCCCCCCTGTCAGATATCGTTGCTCCGCACACCATCCTCAAAAAATCTTTGGGATTTAATCAAAGGGGGACAGCCACAGACCCCCCCCGGTTATGGGACCCAACCCCAAAAATTTTAAAGGCAAAAATCTGGCCTGTCCCCCTCCGTAAATAGGTCCTAAAAAAGCGTTAGACGCACCGTGGCGGCCACTAAACGCTTCTATCAAGGAAAATGCCCGAGTAGCGGCCCGGGGGCTTCGCGGCTGGGCCCTGGCGTGGTCGGCAGAACTTCAATTTTGCTTCCTTTTTCCGCATATGCAGAGGTAAAATTATTACCCGGTCAATCCCGGGTCCAGTAGCGGGAAGGAGAAGAAAATGTCATCCAATAAGAAGCTTCCGCCGTCCCCACCAAAGCCGAACTCCTCGAATCCGCCAAACAGTTCGTCGAAGGAAACCACCGTGCCGAAGCCGTCGAATCAGCCCTTTTCTCCGGTGCGCTCCGAGGTGGTGAACCAACTGCTCCAGTTGGCCCAAGCCCGAGAGGAGCGGGCGGCCCTGAAGGACAAGGATCTCCATTAAGCTCATGCCCGGCCTGAGGATTCATCGGCAAGGTATTTAGGCGGTTGACTGGCGTAACTTGATTGCCGAAACCCTCAAGACCATCCCGTTTCAATCCTCACCCGGCCCTAAAGCCGGGTGCTCCGGGGTTTGTCATGGCTTTCTATTACCCCCTTACCCGTTTCAATCCTCACCCGGCCCTAAAGCCGGGTGCTCCGGATCAGGTTTTTGGCTTATGCGAAGAAGGAGCCTGTTTCAATCCTCACCCGGCCCTAAAGCCGGGTGCTCCAACCTCACAATCGCAATAGCCGCCCGATTTAGCAAGTTTCAATCCTCACCCGGCCCTAAAGCCGGGTGCTCCCTGCTGGGGCAGATCAGCCTCAACCTGGAGGGATGAAGTTTCAATCCTCACCCGGCCCTAAAGCCGGGTGCTCCGGGGCTGGCCGCGCACCTGAAGGACGGCAAGAAGGTTTCAATCCTCACCCGGCCCTAAAGCCGGGTGCTCCCCAAAATCTTCATTGAACTCTGGCCGGGCGGCGATGTTTCAATCCTCACCCGGCCCTAAAGCCGGGTGCTCCGGCCTGGCCGTGGCCACGGGCACCGCCGATCTGCTGTTTCAATCCTCACCCGGCCCTAAAGCCGGGTGCTCCTTACGCGCTCATGGCGGCGATTGGCGTCGCCGATGTTTCAATCCTCACCCGGCCCTAAAGCCGGGTGCTCCAGATCACCGACCTGGCTAACAGACGTACTGATTTGGGGTTTCAATCCTCACCCGGCCCTAAAGCCGGGTGCTCCGGTAACTATGGTGAGATACATACCCACCTTTACAAAGTTTCAATCCTCACCCGGCCCTAAAGCCGGGTGCTCCGCCCCGGCGATCTCCCCCAGGCTCTTCCACTCCAGTTTCAATCCTCACCCGGCCCTAAAGCCGGGTGCTCCAATGACGACGATTGCCCAAATGGAATGTGTGGAGGAGTTTCAATCCTCACCCGGCCCTAAAGCCGGGTGCTCCCGGACTTGTAATCCGCGGGGCTACCCGAAAGGAAGGTGTTTCAATCCTCACCCGGCCCTAAAGCCGGGTGCTCCCCTGACGCTCATAGAGGGCTGCAAGGCCCTAGAATTGTTTCAATCCTCACCCGGCCCTAAAGCCGGGTGCTCCTTTTC
>Ga0315281_10011126_pt1 | contig 12340 bp, 10 predicted proteins | sample YL17G07_0_MG_FD_204540 | JGI IMG/M metagenome (GOLD analysis project Ga0315281, IMG submission 204540) | Sediment microbial communities from Yellowstone Lake, YNP, Wyoming, USA - YL17G07_0 | ecosystem: Environmental > Aquatic > Freshwater > Lake > Sediment | place: USA: Wyoming | collected... | reverse complement strand
ATTTTCTCCACCCAGGACCACGCCGCCGCCGCCATTGCCGCCGGCGGCACGCCGGTGTTCGCCTACAAGGGCGAATCGCTGGCCGAGTACTGGGACTACACGCACCGCATTTTCGAGTGGCCGGATGGCGGCTACAGCAACATGATTCTCGACGACGGCGGCGATGCCACGCTGCTACTGCATCTGGGGTCGCGCGCTGAAAAAGACATCTCCGTCATCGCCAAACCCGGCAGCGAAGAGGAAGAAGCGCTGTTCGCGAGCATCAAGGCCCAGCTCGCACGCGACCCAAAATGGTATTCGGTACGCCTCGCGCAAATCAAAGGCGTGACCGAGGAAACCACCACCGGCGTGCACCGCCTTTACCAGATGTCGAAGGAAGGCAAGCTCGCCTTTGCCGCGATCAACGTCAACGATTCGGTGACCAAGAGCAAGTTCGACAATCTTTATGGTTGCCGCGAATCGCTGGTCGACGGCATCAAGCGCGCCACCGACGTGATGGTCGCGGGCAAGATCGCGCTGGTGTGCGGCTACGGCGATGTCGGCAAGGGCTCCGCGCAGGCGTTGCGCGCGCTCTCGGCGCAGGTATGGATCACCGAAATCGATCCGATCTGCGCGTTGCAGGCGTCGATGGAAGGCTACCGCGTGGTGACCATGGACTATGCCGCCGACAAGGCCGACATTTTCGTGAGCGCGACGGGCAACTACCACGTCATCACCCATGACCACATGGTAAAAATGAAGAACCAGGCGATCGTGTGCAACATCGGCCATTTCGACAACGAGATCGATGTCGCTTCCCTCAAAAAGTACACCTGGGAAAACATCAAGCCGCAGGTCGATCACATTATCTTTCCCTCTGGCCGGCGCATCATCCTGCTCGCCGAAGGACGTCTGGTGAATCTGGGCTGCGGAACCGGACATCCGTCGTATGTGATGTCGTCGTCGTTCGCCAATCAGACGCTGGCGCAGATCGAGCTTTGGCTGCGCAACGAGCAGTATGCGAAAGGCCAGGTGTATGTGCTGCCCAAGCATCTCGACGAAAAGGTCGCGCGCCTGCAACTCAAGAAACTCAGCGCCATGCTCACCGAGCTTACCCCGCAGCAGGCCGCGTACATCGGCGTCGATGTCGCGGGGCCGTACAAATCGGATCAATACCGCTACTAACGTTAATTGCTCTCCACGAAGGTCTCGAAGTTGCACGAAGGATCAAACTTCTTTGCAAACTTAATGCTCCTTCGTGTTCTTCGTGGATAAAAAAACATGTCCAGAATTTTCAGCTTCGAGTTCTTCCCGCCCAAGTCGCCGGAGGGAATCGAGAAGCTGCGCGCTGCGCGCAGGCAGCTTGCGCAACTCAAGCCGGCATTTTTCTCCGTGACCTTCGGCGCGGGGGGCTCGACGCAGCAGGGCACTCTCGACACCGTTATCGAAATCCAGAGCGAAGGTTATGCGGCGGCGCCGCACATTTCATGCATCGGTTCGACGCGCGCCGGCATCCGCGATGTGCTGCGCCAGTACATGGCGCACGGCATAAGGCATACCGTCGCGTTGCGCGGCGACCTGCCTTCGGGGATGGCGGTGGCGGGGGAATTCCGTTATGCCAGCGACCTGGTGGCATTCATCCGTGCCGAGACGGGAGATCACTTCACCATCGAGGTCGCAGCCTATCCCGAATACCATCCGCAGGCGCGCAGCGCGCAGGAGAATCTGCAGCATTTTAAAATCAAGGTCGAAGCCGGGGCCGACGCCGCCATCACGCAATATTTCTACAATCCCGACGCGTATTTCCATTTTGTCGAGCAGACGCAGGCAATGGGTATCGATATTCCCATCGTTCCCGGGATCATGCCGATACTCGGATTCACGCAACTGGCGCGTTTTTCCGACGCCTGCGGCGCGGAAATACCGCGCTGGATAAGACGAAAAATGGAAGGGTTTGGCGACGACACTGCATCGATCCGCGCCTTCGGTCTCGATGTCGTCACCGACCTGTGCGACAAGCTATTGTCCCAGGGAGCGCCGGGGTTGCACTTCTACACCCTCAACCAGGCCGGGCTTGCCTCGACTATCTGGCAGCGGCTGGGGATATGACCATGTTTTTTGTACGTACAGGGTTGTGGCGTACGCACCGTTATGAAAAGCATGTCCACGGATGCCTATATTGCAGGTGCGGTAAAGTAGCGTTAGCGCAATACAATCCGGAAAAACCCCATGAGCGATGAAGAGTTGAAAATGGAGCAGCGCATCCTGCGCGTCATGCGCAAGACCCTGACCGGCGTGGTCAGGGATGTCACGCCGCCCAGCGGCTGCGCCAGCCCGTTGTCCGACGAAACGGTCGATAACATCAAGGAATGCTTTACGCTGATTTCGCTGCGTGAAAAGGAATTGGCCGAGGGGTTGGGGATGAGCACTTCCCAGCCCTATTTTGTCGATGAAAGAAAGGCGCGCAAGGCGGCCGTGATCAATTTTACGAAGCCCAAAGCGGCGCCTGACACGCCGGAGTGATCGGCCACGGCTGAAAACAGGGCGCCATTCCGAGGCGCGCAGCGACAAAAATCTGGTTCTTCGAGAGCGAAGTGTTTTTCCAACGGCAACCCGATCCTTCGGCTGCGCACTCGTGAACGAGTGCTGCGCTCAGGATGACACTGAAATGGAACTACTTCAGGTTGGCGACTTTCCCGCGGCAAGCAGCGCCGCCGCGGCGTGCTGGCCGGCATAGCTGTGGTGCGCGGCGGCTTCGGCCTCGCCGACCTTGACGGGGTAGTTCATGTCTTCGAGCACCGAGCCTAGCGCCGAGAGGCACAGCATCACGTTCTCCGGTTTGCACGAATAGCCCATCAGCCCGAAGCGCCAGATTTTGCCGGCCAGCGGCCCGAGCCCCGAACCGATTTCGAGATTGAATTCTTCGAGCAGGCGCTTGCGTACTTCGGCCTCGTTCACGCCCGAGGGCACATACGCGGCGTTGAGTTGCGGCAGACGCTGGCCTTCCTTCACCAGCATTTTCAAACCCATTGCTTCCAGCCCCGCCTTGAGCGCGAGGTGGTGGCGCCAGTGGCGCGCCCACGAGTTCTCCAGCCCTTCTTCCTTGAGCAGCAACAGCGCTTCGTGCAGCGCGAACAGGCTGTTGATGGGCGCGGTGTGGTGATAGGTGCGGTTGGCGCTGCCCCAGTAGTTGAGCACCAGATTCAGGTCCATGAACCAGCTATGCACTTTATCGCTGCGCTTTTTTACATGATCGACAAAGCGCCCGGAGAACGATACCGGCGACAGTCCCGGCGCGCACGAAATGCATTTTTGCGAGCCGGAGTACACGGCGTCGATACCCCATTCGTCGACCAGCAGCGGCGTTCCTCCCAGCGAGGTCACGGCATCGACGATCGACAGCGCATCGTGCTTGCGCGCGATGGCCGCGAGAGTTTGAGCATCCGACTGGCAGCCGGTCGACGTTTCCGCATGCACGAAGGCAAGCGCCCTCACACCGGGATTCTTTTTGAACGCGTCCTCGACCTTGTTGGGATCGACCGGCTCGCCCCAGGTGTCATCAATGACGATGGCGGCGCCGCCGGCGCGCTCGACGTTCTCGATCATGCGCCCGCCGAACACGCCGTTGCGCCCTACGATGACTTTATCGCCGGGCACGACCGCGTTCACGAAACACGTTTCCATGCCGACCGTGCCGGGGCCGGAAACCGGGAAGGTCAACGCGTTATCGGTTTGAAAGGCGTAGCGCAGCAGAATCTTGAGTTCTTCCATCATCCCGACGAAAGCCGGATCGAGGTGGCCGATGGTGGGCAGGCTCATCGCGGCGAGTACGCGCGGATTGATTTCCGACGGGCCGGGACCCATCAGCGTGCGTTGCGGCGGATGGAACGAAGTAATCTTTTTGATGTGGGCTGTTTGCTTCATGGTCTGGTCGGGAAAAGGAAAGAAATAACGGATGCGGGCACTTGCCGCGTTGGCCGCATTATAACAGCGGGGTCTCGCGTGCCTTGCTGCGCTGCACCAGTTGGCACCCCGCTCAGGGCTTGAAGGAAATGATTTGCGCCTCGACCTGATCGGCGCAAATTTCTTCCTCGTCGAAGGCGATGTCGCCATCGGGAACGGACATGCCCGTGGGTTTCACGTTGCCGAAGTCGAACAGATTCCTGTCCATGAGGTGGGTGGGGACGACGTGTTTCAGACCGCGAAAAATCGACTCGATACGCCCAGGGAATTTCTTCTCCCATTCGCGCAGCATCTGCTTCACCTGCTGGCGCTGCAGGTTGTCCTGCGATCCGCACAAATCGCAGGGGATGATGGGGAAGCGGCGGTACGCCGCATAGGCTTCGAGGTCGTGCTCCTCGACATACGCGAGCGGGCGGATCACGACATGTTTGCCGTCGTCCGATTGCAGCTTGGGCGACATGGCTTTCATCTTGCCGCCGTAAAACAGATTCAGGAACAGCGTCTGCACGATGTCGTCGCGGTGATGGCCGAGCGCGATCTTGGTAGCGCCGATTTCGCCCGCCACGCGGTAAATCACACCGCGCCGCAACCGCGAGCATAGCGAGCACATGGTCTTGCCTTCCGCGATCACACGCTTGACCGTGCCGTAGGTATCCTGCTCCTCGATGCGGAAGGGAATGCCGAGCGACTTCAGGTAATCGGGCAGGACATGCGCCGGGTAGCCGGGATGTTTCTGGTCGAGGTTGAAGGCGAACACCTCGAAAGGTGTGGGCGCCGCGTCGCGCAGTTTCAGCAGAATATCGAGCAGGCCGTAGCTGTCCTTGCCGCCCGATAGACACACCATCACCTTGTCGCCCGCCTCGATCATGCGGTAGTCGGCAATGGCCTCCCCCACCTGGCGGCGCAGGCGTTTGGTCAGCTTGTTCGCTTCGAACTGCTGCTTCTGGGCGAGAGGGCGGCCGGGGGCGTTCATGATTGGGCTATTTTACCGCGGCGGGTGGCTATCGCGTGTGCGCTACCCGGCCGGCAACCGGGTTGGACACTTTACTTCAATGCCGGGTCTGCTGCTGCGTCCTGAGAAATGCGTGCGCCGTCCCTGGTTTTCCCATCGCCGATCTTTTGGGGCAGCGCTTGCCATAAGACCGTTAAAAGACTATATTCGGTCTACTTTATCCAGGAAGAAAATCATGCGCTCAGCCAATATCAAACCGATCAGTTACCTCAAGGCCAATGCCGCCGAAGTCCTTAAACACCTGGCCGAGCAGCGCGAACCTTTTCTGATTACGCAGAACGGGGAAGCCAGAGCTGTCATGCAGGATATCGCCTCCTATGAAAGCACGCAGGAAACACTGGCGTTCCTAAAGATACTGGCACTGGGGAATCGCGACTTCGAAGAAGGCAAAGTCAAGCCCATCGCGGATGCCGTGCGTCACCTTCGGGCCAGGAAGTCCAAGGCTAAATGAGCTACAAGGTATTGCTCACCCGCGGCGCGGAACGCGACCTCGAAGAAATCTGCGACTACATCGCCGAAACCGATTCGCAGGGTAACGCAGATCACGTATTGAAGAAACTATTGGAAGTAGCCGAAACCTTGGCCGCCTTTCCCGAGCGCGGCTCCTATCCCAAAGAACTGCTCCTGCTTGGCATCCGCGAATATCGCCAAGTGCACTTCAAACCCTATCGGGTCGTCTATAGAGTGATTGGGAAACAAGTGATCATCTACATGATTGCGGACGGCAGGCGCGACATGCAGACACTGTTGTCGCGCAGAATACTTGGCGTGTAACGGGCTGCCTTCCTACCATTCGGTGGGGCAGTGTAAGCATTCATTGTGGATGCAGTACTCGTGCATTTGAAGAACTCCCGAAGACCTGGAACGTCAAGGCTTGGATATCGCGATCGGAAAATCCGGCACGCCGTTCGGCACGATGGTCACCGGCGATTGCGAACCCTTGGTCAGGGCTTTGACGCGCTCGGAGGCATAGAGGTCGAGCATTTTATGGGTGACGCGTCCCGATTTCGCGAGGTCGGCCTTGCCGGTCAACCCTTCGAGCAACGATTTGGTGAACACGCCGTTGCGCCATTCCGCCGATTCCTGCGCATATTGTTTTCCCGTCGAAGCAGCAAACACAATGACGCCGTTTTCGGCGCTGGAGAGTTCGTTGACCACGGCGGTCAGATCCGACAGTGCGCTTCTTCGTCCGGTGCCGATGGCGTTACCCGAATGGCAGGTGTCGATGAAGAACAAAGCCTTGCCGGGGAGCGTGGACAGGGTGTTGCGGATTTCGGTGAATATCACGCCGGTGCGCTTCAGTTTGTCGACATCGACATCCTGGGGAAGGTAATAGTAAGTGCCGTCGTTATCGTTGACGCCATGCCCCGCGAGGAACACCACGCCGACATCGCGGCTGGTGGTTTCGCGCCGGATCCACTCTAGTCCGTCGAGCACGCCGTCGCGCGTGGCGTTGGCATCGGTGAGCTGTTTGACGACCACCTTGCGATACAGGCGCCCTTGCTGCGCCGCCCATACGTTGGCGAAATCGCTGGCGTCTTTCGATGCGTATTCGAGCGCGATTTTGGTGTCGCGGTATTTACTGACGCCTACCGCCAGCACATACAACGCGGGGCGGGTATCGGCGGGATTCTCGGTTTTGTGCGTATCCGGCGCATTCTCAATCCTGGGTGCGACGCTTGCCGGCGAGGTGGCGGCCGGTACGCCTGCCGACCATTTCAACCTCAACACGGCGGGCGTGGAAAAACCGTGCTGATTTTCCGCGAACAGCATGATTTCCGCGTCCTGTGCCGGAAGCGGTACGCCTACCTCGATCTTGAGTTCTTCCTCCTTGGCGCCGTCCGGCCGGGACAGATTCGGCTTCCCTGCAAGTTCCACCAGCTTGCCATTCACGCGTGCGCGCAGCGCGCGTACCGGCGCGTCGGCGGGTGCGCGTAACGTTACTCCAATCTTGATTTCGTTTGACGAGAAGTTGCTGCCATCGCCTGGCGAAATGACGCCGATTACCGGAGGCAGGCGCGTTTCGATGCGCGCAGTTTGGGTCTTGTTGCTGGCGGCTTCGTTGGCGGCCAGCAGCGCCTTCTCCACATCCGCCGTGACCAGTATCCGGGCGATGACATCGGGGCGATAAAAGGTCGCGCGAAAGCGCGAGCCGGGAAAGAAATCCGCCGCGCGCGCCGCGCCGCGATTGACGTGCCATCCGATCAAGTCCTCGCCGCCCACGCTGGCGGCGTAGTACCCTTGCGGCGTCCAGAGAATCCAGCGCTTGCGGTCTGCATGCGGCAGCAGGGCGAGTTGCTCGGCGCCGTCGCGCGCGCGATACCAGCGCAATGTCCCGTCGCTGAAACCTGCCACCACCCAGCGGCCGTCCGCGGAAAGATTGACCTGCCATGTGCTGCCGGGCGCATCGGCATGCCACAGTTCGGTACCGTCGTTGCTGAAATAGCGCACACGAAAACTCGTGCCCAGGACGGCATGACTCTCATCCACGGCGACGGACAGGGCGATCTCGTGTTGATCGAGCGCGAGAGGGCGGCGGTTCAGAAATGGCCGGGCGCCCTGAAACCATTCCTCGACATAAAGGCCGCGGCTTTTTTCCGTAGGTCGAAGCCACTGTGTTAATGGGGCGACCCATTCCAGCTTGGCGATATCGAAGCCGCTCGCGCCGGCCTTGCCGGCGGGCTGACCGAAGCCGGCCGCGTTGCCGTCGCGCGCGAGGCGGAATGTGTCGCGACTGCCGCGAAAATCGATCAGGCTCGCGCTGCTCGAAATCTTGCCTTCTCCCGTGGCGGAGATGTTGCCCCAGGCCGGGTCGGCCGAAGCGAATAACATTTTTCCGGACGGCAGGAGACGCAGAGCGACGATGGTGTTGCCTGCAAGTGAGGTATCCGCGTGCGCGCCTTTCCCGGCTTTCGACCAGCGGCGCAGGCCATGCTTCGCGTCGGGTCTTTTCCATGTTCCCGCGGCCAAAAGCTGCTGGCCGTCGTGTGACCAGGCGAGCGCGCTCACATTGCCATTGTCGATGCCTTCCACTGAAGGAGAGTAGGCGGTTTCCAGGGTATCCGCATGCAGTACCGCAACGGCGGCGCGATCGGCAAGGCTGACGGCAATTTTCGACTGATCGGGGGAAAAGGCCGCGGTGAAAGGCTGATATCCCGCTTCGAGGCGGGCGCGCTTGAGCAGACGCAAAGCGCCACCGGCAACGTCATAGAGCCGGACGAAACCATCGAACGACGTGGTGACGAGACGTTTGCCATCGCCGGAAAAATCCGCGCCGTAGGTATCACCCGCATAGTCGCTGTCAATGGCCGTCTCGCGGCTGCTTTGCCAGTTATCCGCGCTCGCGTACAGGCGGATGCCGTGCTTGTCCCAAAGGCTGACCAGCAGGGCTTTCCCGCCCGGCGCGAAAGCCAGGTGCGCGATGACGTTGGGTAACCCGGTGATGCGATGCGCGAGCTGGCCAGAGGTGCGCCGGAAAATATAGACATCGTTGTTTTTTGACCAGCCTCCCGTCGCGATATATTCGCCATCGCCGCTGATCGCCACGGCATACAGTTTGCCTTCGGCGTCCGTGCCGATGGGAGGGCGCAACACCTGCAGCAGGCGGCCGCTGGCGGCTTCCCAGACCCGCGCGGTCTTGTCTTCCGCGGCGGTCACGGCATATTGTCCTGCCGTGTCGCTGCTCAGCGCGCGAATCGGGGCGCTATGCGATCCCGTTTCGATGCGCAGCATCGGGTGGCCGGGCGCATCGGCAGCGTGCAGCGCCGGCGCGCATAGCACCGATGCGACAAGAAAAGTCAGCCTTGCATGCACTTTGGTCTGTCTATTGAGAATCGTGAAAATCACTGCGAGAGAGGGAGTTTGTCCCCTCGCCCCGCTTGCGGGGGGGTAGGGCGAGGGGAAAAGACTCAGGCATTGTCACGAATCAAAAATAAGAGCGGCTAGCAGGCGAGCGGTTTGAATTCGATACGCCGGTCCAATGCATCCGAAGCATCGCTCTTGCCCGTACCGATCAGGGTTTGCCGCGAACCATAACCCTGTGCGGTCACGCGTTTGGCCAGTTCCTTCCTCTCCATCACAATCTGCTGCTTCACGAATTCGGCGCGCTGCAAGGAGAGACGCTCATTGATCTGTTCCGAACCGCCGCGGTCGGCATGCCCTGCGACTTCAAGGCAGGCGGGAAGTTTAGCGGCTTGTCCCGCCAAACCTTTGAGCCATTGCTGGTAGGGGTTGCCGTCGGACGCAAACGCCGAGCCGCCCGGATTGAAATTGAAGCGCATCGCCAACCGGTTGCCGGTCAGGCCATAACGAACGATCTTGTCGAATTCCTGCATGGCCGCCTGGCGTTTTCCCAGTTTCTGGTTGACCATGTAGAGGCCGGCATGCACGCGCGGCTGATCACCGGCCGGGTTGCGCAGCACGGCATTGAACAGGGCAAGCGCATCCTTGTAGTTTTTCTTGTCATAGGCCTGCATGGCTTCATCGATGGTGGTCGCGGCAACCACGGTATCGATATACGCGGGATGGATCGGGTCTCCCGCCTTGCTCCCCTGGCAGGTTTTGACATAGCCCTCGATGACCTTGTCCTGCACCCAGAACGGCACATCGTTGAAATAGGGTAAGGGGGTAGGATCGACACCGGCGGTCTGCGAGCGCGCGAATCCCTTGCTGACGATTTTTCCGGTCTTGAGGTCGGCAAGCGCGAAGCACACACGATAGGCGTCTTTCTCGCCGTCGGCCTTGCCTTGCAGATTGATCGGGGTGAACGTGCCCACCATGATCAGGGGAAGGTTATGCACGAGAGCGGAATTGAACGGCTTGATTTCATACTGGGGAAAGTCGGATTTGACCAGCGACACCACGCGCTTTTCCATGGATGCCGTGGCGATGCTGCGATAGCCGGTGCTGCCATCCACCAGGGGATCGATGACCACCTGGTAGGTTTTGCCCGCAGGCAACTGGGCCTTGTTGAACAAGTCGCGCGCGGCAAGCAATATCGCCTCTTCATGCGGCAGGGCGGTGATCGGTGCGGGTGCGGCAGGCGCTGCAGGGGACGCCGATGCGACTGTTGTGGTTGCGGGTGGCGGGGTGTTGGCTGCTTCCTGCGTGGCACAACCGAATAGCATCAGGGAACCGAACAGCGCCGTTTTAGTCACGCGGGAAAAAAATGCAAAAGTATTGACTTGCCGATTCATGCGGGTCTCCCTATCAAGGTTGTTGTCACGCGGTTCCTGCCGCCGTCGTGCGGCGTTACAAATGCACGCTCCGGCCCCCATCCACATCGAGGATCTGCCCGGTGATATACGGCGCTTCGAGCAGCAAAAACTTCACCGCCCCGGCAATGTCCCCGGGCGAGCCGATGCGTTGGAGCGGGATCTGGCCCATGATACGCCGCTGCTCGGCTGCATCGAAATGTTTATCGTCTTCCGGCCACAGGACAGCGCCCGGCGAAACGCCGTTGACGCGGATGTCCGGCCCCAGTTCGAGCGCGAGCGCGCGCGTGAGTCCCGCGAGCCCGGCCTTGGCGATGCTGTACACCACGAAATCCTTGAGTGGCCGCTCGGCGTGGATATCAACGATGTTCACAATGGCGCCGCGGTTTTGTTTCAGATAAGGCGCCGCGGCCTGCGCAAGGAACAGCGGCGCCCGCAGGTTGGCGCCGATCAGCTCGTCCCAGTTATTTTCGTTGATGCTGCCCAGGGGGGTGGCATAAAACGATGACGCGTTGTTCACCAGCCCGTCGAGTCCGCCGAACAGGGACGCCGCCTGAACGACCAGCCCCTGCAGCGCGTTCACGGCCAGCAGGTCGCCCTGCACCACGGCGGCGGATTGCTCGCGCAATGCATTCAATTCGCCGGCGAGCTGTTCGGCTGCGGCGCGCGAGTGGTTGCAATGCACGATGACGCGCGCACCCGCGGCATGCAGGGTGCGGGTGATGGCGGCGCCGATGCGTTTGGCGCCGCCGGTGATGAGGATGGCTTTTTCCTGCATGCGATAATGACCTGATTTTTATTCTACCTCATCCCCTTGAAGATTCCTCTCATAGCGCGCGAGCTTAACCAGCTTCCGCCGCCATCCGCCGAAGCGCTTGCCCATAGCCGCGAACTTCGCTCGCACATCGCGCGCGCCATTGCGCGCGCGGACGGCTGGATTCCGTTTGCGCGCTACATGGAGCTGGCGCTGTACGCGCCGGGCCTCGGCTATTACAGCGCCGGAGCGCGCAAGTTCGGCGCAGCCGGAGACTTTGTCACCGCGCCGGAGATTTCGCCGCTGTTCGGCCAATGCCTGGCGCGGCAGATCGCCCAGGTGCTCGCCGAAAGCGGCGGCGATGTGCTCGAACTCGGCCCAGGCTCGGGCAAGCTCGCCTGCGATGTGCTGCTTGCGCTCGATGCGCTCGGCGCTCTGCCGCAGCGATATCTGCTGCTGGAAGTGAGCGGCGATCTGCGCTCGCGCCAGCAGGTGAAACTGGCGGCGCTGCCCGCGCATCTGGCCGCGCGCGCGCACTGGCTCGATGCCTTGCCTGAAAACTTCACCGGTGTGGTGCTTGCCAACGAAGTGCTCGACGTGCTGCCGGTGCATCTGGTGAGTTTCGCTGGCGGAGGCCTGTTCGAGCTGGGCGTGGTCTGCGTTCATTCGGGAGCGGATCAGCCCTTTGCATGGCGCAGCCGGCTGCTTGATGCGGGGCCGCTGGCATTGGCCGCCGCAGGCATCGCCGGAAGGCATCTGCAGGATCTTTCGCCTGAACAAACCTACACAACCGAAATCAGCCTCGCGGCGCAGGGATGGGTGGCGAGCCTCGCCGCCATGCTGGCGCGCGGCGCGATCCTGCTCATTGACTACGGTTTTCGCGCGGCAGAGTATTACCACCCGGATCGCGCGCGCGGCACGCTGATGTGCCATTACCGGCATTATGCGCATACCGATCCGTTTTATCTTCCCGGCCTGCAGGACATCACCTCGCACGTCGATTTCACCTCCGTGGCAGAGGCCGGAATTGCCTCGGGGCTTGAGGTGATCGGCTATACCACGCAGGGAAATTTTCTCATCGGCTGCGGCCTTGCGGAGTTGTTGGCGCAGGCAAACGCAGTGGATACATCGCGGTACCTGGCGCTCGCAAGCGCAGCGCAGCGCCTGGTCAGTCCTGCCGAGATGGGGGAGTTCTTCAAGGTCATTGCGCTGGGCAAGGGAAATGTGGCACCGTTACAGGGTTTTGCGACAGGCCGCCCGCTGCCGTTGTGAAATCGTCTAGGAGCCTGTCGGGCTTAGGGAGAATCGGCTGCAAAATGACCTGGCCTGTGCATATTTCCCCGCTTTCCTGCGCGAATAGAACAACTATTCGCTTGAAAATCGTGAAAATCTGCCCCCGCCCAGCTCATTTTTCGCTTC